>Ga0080004_1160626_pt1 | contig 117265 bp, 101 predicted proteins | sample WasSprMetagenome_FD_69207 | JGI IMG/M metagenome (GOLD analysis project Ga0080004, IMG submission 69207) | Sulfidic aquatic microbial communities from Washburn Spring, Yellowstone National Park, USA - WS (SPADES assembly) (version 2) | ecosystem: Environmental > Aquatic > Thermal springs > Hot...
TAGGTGCCGCCAGCGTTTTGGGTCCCCCTCGTGGCGGGGTGGCTAATGTGGGCAACTCGCCCCCTTCTTAAGGTTCTTGGGGGCACATCCCCCAAACCCCCTGGGAGGGGGCTGCGCCCCCTCCACCCCCCGTTTTTCCCACCCTCGTAGCCTCTGGGTTTGCCGGCGCTTTTGGCCCCACTCGTGGCGGGGTGGCTAATGTGGGCAACTCGCCCCCCTTTTGGTTTTTGGGGGCACATCCCCCAGACCCCCTGCCAGGGGGCTCCGCCCCCTTGGACCCCCCGTTTGCCCACCCTCGTTAACTGAGGGTTCGCCAAAGTTTTGGGTTAACCTCTCCCCCGGCCCGAACCCCACAAAATTTTCCCCCTTCCCTCGCAGGGAAGGGGGTCAGGGGGTTAGGTCGGAAAGGCACATCCCCAGTTTTGATTAAGGTCAGCGCAGGCTGACCTCTGCCGAAGAGGTTGACTTCAGTCGGCGTAAAAGGCCGATTTGACAAGTCTGATGGGGGCAAGTATAATAGAGGCCGAAGTTTTGGTGGAGAAAGCGTATGGTCCTTAAGTTCGCAATTTGAACCATTTGAGGCCGGGAAGTAGGCCAGGCGCACGTGATGCGTCGGGATTCCCGGCTTTATATTTTAACCCGCCCGGACGGCTGGACGGTCCGGGGAGGTTACCCCTCTTAGCCCCTTGAAGCCTCCCCAGGCCGGAAGGGCGGGTAGCTCCAAGGCTTGGGGAGGAATTGATGAGCTTTGTTTACCTTGATAACGCGGCCACTTCTTTCCCAAAGCCACCTCAAGTGGTGGAGGCTATTGCCCATTTTCTCACCCACATCGGAGCTAACGCCGGCCGCTCCGGCCACCGCTTATCCATAGAAGCCGGCCGGATTGTTTACCAGACAAGGGAAGCCTTAGCCGAACTTTTCCACATATCCGACCCCCTCCGCATCGTCTTCGGCCACAATGTTACAGAGATGCTGAATTTGGTCCTCACAGGTTTCCTACGCCCCGGTGACCATGTGATAACAAGTTCCATGGAGCATAACTCGGTGATGCGGCCGCTCCGAGCCCTGGAAAGGGAGGGGGTTGAAGTTTCGGTAATCCCTTGCTCTCCAGAAGGGTTACTGGAGCCGGCCGAGATAGAGAAAGCCATTCGCCCCAATACCCGCCTAATCGTCCTTAACCATGCTTCTAACGTTACCGGTACCATCCTCCCGGTAAAGGAGGCAGGAGAAATCGCCCACCGGCACGGAATTTTCCTCCTGGTTGATGCCGCCCAAACGGCAGGGGTTTACCCAATTGACGTAGAGGCCGATAAGATTGATTTCTTAGCCTTCACCGGCCACAAAGGCCTCCTTGGCCCTACAGGAACCGGAGGCCTTTACATCGGGCCGAGAGTGCCTTTGGAAGAGCTCAGACCCCTCAAGCGAGGAGGGACCGGCTCCCGGAGCGAGCTTGAGGAACAGCCCGATTTCTTACCCGATAAGTATGAGAGCGGAACCCAAAACGCGGCAGGATTAGCAGGCTTGGAAGCAGGCGTGCGCTTCGTCCTGGAAAGAGGGGTGGAAGAAATCCGAAGCCACGAGCTGGAGCTTACCGCCAGAATCTTGGAAGGCCTCTCATCCATAAAAGGGGTCAAAGTTTACGGCCCAAGCGACCTTTCACTCCGGGTTGGGATTGTGTCCTTCAATGTTGAGGGGATGGAGCCTTCCGAAGTGGCTCTGAGGCTGGATGAGGAATTTGGGATAATGTGCAGGCCTGGCCTTCATTGCGCCCCCTCAGCCCACAGGACCATCGGGACTTTCCCGAAAGGAACTGTGCGTTTCGCCCCCGGCATCTTCAACACTGCTGAAGAGGTGGAAAAGGCAGTGGAAGCAGTAAGGACAATTGCCAGGAGGTGAGATATGCCCAAAGTCATTGATGCGCGAGGCCTTTCTTGCCCTCAGCCGGTCGTTTTGGCCCGCAAGGCCATGGCTGAGGCCGATGAGTTGACCGTAATCGTGGACAACCCAACAGCCAGGGATAATGTCTCTCGCATGGCCCAGAAAGAAGGGTTTAAAGTAGAAGTGGAAGAAAGAGGCGAGGATATCTACCTCCACCTTCGGCGGGAGGAAAAAGCGGAAACACTCCCCTTACGTAGCGCTCCCTCAGGCCCGACTGTCGTCTTTATACCCGCTTACGGGGTCGGAAGAGGACCCGAAGAGCTGCAGGAAATTCTCATCCGGGGCTTCCTCCACACCTTAAATGAGGTTGAACCCCTGCCGGATACGCTCATCTTCATCAACACCGGGGTGAAGCTCACGGTGGAAGGCTCCCCCGTTCTGGAGGATTTAAAGGCCCTGGAAGAGAAAGGGGTGGAAATCCTCATCTGCGGGACATGCCTAAATTATTTTGGCCTGACCGATAAAGTAGCCGTGGGCTCCGTTTCCAACATGTATTCCATCGCCGAAAAGCTTCTTGGGGCGGGGAAGATTATAAGCCTGTAAGGTGAGCTATGGAATACGGCGTGGTCGTCTTTTACTCCACAAGTTGGGCCTTGAAAGCGGAGAAAGTGGCTAAAGAGGGAGGGTTTGAAGTCAAGCTCATCCCGACCCCTCGCCAGATAAGTTCCGATTGCGGGACGGCTCTGAGGTTCCGCTGGGAAGACCGGGAAGCCCTCCTGGCCCTCTTGGAAAGCAAAGGGGTCAGGATTGAAGGGGTGCACAAAATTTAGCCAAGGAGGTGGAACTATGAGTAGGTTCTTCGCCAGCCGCATCGGGATAATAGTCTCCGGAGCCATAATAGGGGCGCTGGCTGCCCTACTCGTCCTCTGGGGCAACCCGCCGAACATGGGGATATGCGTGGCCTGCTTCACCAGGGATACGGCCGGCGCTCTGGGCCTCCATAGGGCCGCCACAGTGCAATACATAAGGCCAGAGCTCATAGGCTTCATCCTCGGGGCTCTGCTGGGGGCATTGCTCTTCAAAGAGTTCAAGCCCCGCTCTGGCTCAGCCCCGCTCATAAGGTTCGTGTTAGGATTCTTCGCCATAATCGGGGCCTTGGTCTTCCTGGGCTGCCCCTGGCGAGCTTACCTCCGTCTGGCAGGCGGCGACCTCAATGCCCTCTTGGGCATAGCCGGCTTCATCGTGGGGGTAGCCATAGGGGTCTTTTTCCTCAAGCGAGGCTACAGCCTTGGCCGCTCCAGGCCCGTAGGGACAGCCGTGGGCCTGGTGATGCCAGTCTTCGCCTTAATCCTCCTGCTCCTCCTCCTTTTCCGGGTAAGCTTCGGTGAAAATGCCCCCATATTCTTCAGCAAATCCGGCCCCGGTTCCCTGCATGCTCCAATCCTAATTTCCTTGGCCGTAGGGATTGTGGCCGGGTTCCTGGCCCAGAGGACCCGCTTCTGCACCATGGGAGCTATACGCGATGTCATCATAATGCGGGACTTCCACTTGCTCAGCGGAGTTCTGGCCTTCATCGTGGCTGCCTTCTTGGTGAATTTGGCCATCGGCAAGTTCCACCCCGGCTTTGCGGCTCAACCCATCGCCCATTCCAACCACTTTTGGAACTTCCTGGGGATGGTTTTGGCTGGGATGAGCTTCGCTCTGGCCGGTGGGTGCCCAGGGAGGCAGTTCTTCATGGCCGGGGAAGGAGACGGTGATGCCGCCATCTTCATCTTCGGGATGTTGGTCGGGGCTGCCTTCGTCCACAACTTCAACCTGGCCGGCGTCCCCGACAAAATTGTGGATGGCAAGCTGGTGGTCGGTGGCCCTTCCCTGTGGGGGCAAATAGCGGTAATCGTAGGGCTGATAATCGTGGCCGCCATCGGCTGGACGATGAGGGAAAAGTAGGAGGTGGGCTATGGCTAAGGTAGTAGATGCCAGAGGATTATCTTGCCCTCAGCCTGTCCTTCTGGCCCGCAAAGCTATGGAAGAGGGGGAATTCCCCATTGAGGTCCTGGTGGATACCGGCACCTCAAGGGATAACGTCACGCGGGTAGCGCAAAAGGCGGGGCTTAAAGTAAGAGTGGAAGAAAGAGAAGAAGGCTTTGTGGTCAGGATTGAGAAATGAAAGCTCACGGGGAAGGGGCCATGGTGATTGGTCCCTTCCCCAAACTTCTCCGGAGGATAGGGAATGAGTCCACGCGACTTCTCTCGGCTAACGACCTTAGCCACTTGCGCAGGCTGAGCCGGGAAGACAGGCCCTGAGGCCTTGGCGCAGGTCCTGCGCCATATAATCAACCTTTTCCCAAAGGAAGCTTACGCCAACCTCTTAGTAGGCCTTGGCGAGGGGGATGATGCTGCCGTCTACAAGCTCAACGATGAGCTCGCCCTTATCTTCACAGCCGACTTTTTCGCTCCGGTAGTGGATGACCCCTATCTTTATGGGGCCATAGCGGCCGCCAATTCCATGAGCGATGTCTACGCCATGGGCGGTGAGGTTCTCATGGCCTTAAACATAACCTGTCTTCCCCCGGACATGCCTCCGGATATAGCCGGGGCAATCCTCCGAGGTGGGGCCGATAAGATTGCAGAGGCTGGCGGAATCCTGGTAGGTGGCCACACCATGGATGATAAGGAGCCGAAATATGGCCTGGCGGTTATAGGGACCGTCCACCCCCAGAAGGTCATAACTAAAGCTGGAGCAAAGCCAGGGGATGTGCTAATCCTAACCAAACCTTTAGGGACGGGGGTTATAACCACGGCTCTGAAGGCCGGGTTGGCCAAAGAGGAGCACATCCAGGCCGCAGTGGAGGTAATGCTCAGGCTCAACCGCAAGGCTGCAAAGGCAATGCAAGAGGTAGGAGTTTCAGCGGCCACCGATATCACAGGGTTTGGATTCCTTGGGCACGCCAGGGACATAGCTATCATGAGCGGAGTAAACCTCCGCTTCTACCACGAACGCATCCCCTTCATCCCCGGGGCCAAGGAGTACGCCGAGCAATGGCTTTTCCCCGGCGGCACTCACTCCAACGAGCGCTTCTTCCACCCCTGGGTTCGCTTTTCACCCAATCTTACGGAGGAAGAGCAACTTCTTCTGTTTGATGCCCAGACCTCTGGGGGTCTTCTGATAGCAGTGCCTCCGGAGCGAGCCACCCTCCTTGTGGAGAAACTTAAGGGAGAAGGCGAGGGCCATTGGATTGTAGGGGAAGTTGTGGAGGGGGGAGGGTTCATAGAGGTAGTTTGATTAAAACTTGCCATGGGGGCTTGCGCCCCCTGGACCCCCGTTTTGCCCACCCCCGTTGGCTTAGGGTTCGCCAGGGTTTTGGGTCCCACTCGTGGCGGGTTTGCTAATGTGGGCTACTCGCCCCCAATTTTGGTTTCGTGGGGGGACACCCCCACAACCCCCTGCCAGGGGGCTTGCGCCCCCTGGACCCCCTTTGCCACCCCCGTTGGCTTAGGGTTTGCCAGGGTTTTGGGTCCCACTCGTGGCTGGGTTGCTAATGTGGGCAACTCGCCCCCTCTTTCAAAATTCTGGGGGCACATCCCCCAACCCCCTGGGAGGGGGCTGCGCCCCCTCCCCTTTCCCACCCTCGTGAGCTTAAGGTTCGCCAACGTTTTGGGTCCCACTCGTGGCGGAGTGACATGAGTTAGCTGCCATCCCCCTCTTTTGGTTTCGTGGGGAACACCCCCCACGCCCCCCCGCCAGGTGGCTCCGCCCCCTGGCCCCCTGTTTTGCCCACCCTCGTTGGCTTAGGGTTTGCCAGCGCTTTGGGTTAACCTCTCCCCCGGCCAACTCCGCCAAATTTTCTGGGTCAGGGGGTTAGGTCGGAAAGGCACCCCCCTGTTTTTAAGGGCGGTTTACGGCCAGGCTTCGGAAAAGCCGGATTTTGTCGCTTCAGCCATTTGGCATATAATACCGACAAGGAGGGTTGAGATGAGGAAATTGTTCCTAAGTTTGCTCCTGATGCTGGCCTTGATCGGCTGTGCAGTCCCCAGCGGAAAGGCCACTGAGGTTTCCGTAAAAAAGGTGGAAGGCAACCCCGAGGCTTTCCGCGATAAGCTCGTTCGGGTGCGAGGCTACGGGGTTATGATGGCTACGGTCCCCCTCTGTCCCGGATACGTCGGCTTAGACCAGCGGGCGGTCTTTGTGGACGCCGAAGGCTCTAAGATAACGGCCCAGGTCCCCAAAAATTGGCCGGAAAACGTCCGGATTTACGAGCCTGAAAAAGTCAGGACTTTTGAAGGCTACATCCGTATCTTCAGCGGCGAAGTCGGCTGCCCAGGCTCTACCAGAAAAGAAGTCATCCCTTACTTTGAAATCACAGGGGTTGTGCCATGAACTCAAGGGAGAGAGTCCGCACCGCTTTGGCTCACAAGGAGCCTGACCGCGTCCCCATAGACCTCGGAGGCTCCTTGGTCACCGGGATAAATGCCGTGGCTTACCACCACCTCCGAAAATTCCTGGGGATTGACGGCCAGCCGGTGAAAGTATCCAACATAATCTTGCAATTGGCCGAGGTGGAGGAGCCTGTAAGGAAGCGCTTTGGGGTTGACGTTATAGAGTTGCCGCCACTTGAGTCAATACCGGGGGTGAAGAATACCTGCTGGAAGCCCTGGACCTTGCCGGATGGCTCTCCAGCGTTGATTTCGGCGGACTTTGAGCCTGAGCGCACTCCGAACGGTGACTTGCTTATAAAGACTTCGGATGGACGCATAGCCCACTGGATGCCGGCCGGGACTTACCATTTCCTGCCTAAAGAGCCACCGATAAAGGAGCCAACCCTTGAGGAGCTGGAGCGCTTTGAGCCTGCCCGCCTTTCGGATGAGGAGCTTGAGTTCCTGCACCATACTGCCCGTCGCCTCTACCACGAGACCGATTACGCCATCTTTGGGTGGTTCGGAGGAAGCCTTGTGGAAGGGGGGCAATTTGCCAGGGGTTGGGCCGAGTTCCTGATGGACCTCAAGCTGAACCCAGAGTTTGCTTCCAAACTCATAGCCAAGTTGGCCGAAGCAGCCATAGCAGACCTCAAGCGTTACATAGAGGCGGTAGGGGAATACGTGGATGTAATCGGCTTTGGGGATGATTTGGGGATTCAGACCGGCCTCCAGTTCAGCCCTGAGCTTTACCGGAAGTTCTTCTTTGAGCACCACCGCAAGCTCTACGGCTTAGTTCATGCCCATACCAAGGCCTACGTCTTCCTTCACTCCTGCGGCTCCGTTTACGACCTCATCCCTGACCTGATAGAGGCCGGGGTTGATATCCTCAATCCGGTGCAGACGGCGGCGGCCAAAATGGAGCCCGAGAGGCTCAAGAAGGAATTTGGGGACAAGCTCAGCTTCTGGGGTGGTGGTTCATGCCCCCAGACCGTCCTTCCGTGGGCCACTCCTGAGGAAGTGGAAGAGGACGTGCGGAGGAGGCTCAGGATTTTCGCTCCCGGTGGTGGCTACGTGTTCGCCCCAATCCACAACATCCAGCCCGATGTTCCCCCTCGGAACATAGTAGCCATGTACGATGCGGCCCTGAAGTGGGGCCGTTACCCTATTTCGTGAATCAAAATTAACCCCGGACGATGCCTGTCCTTAGGTAGGCCTATTACAGGTTACCTTTTGGCGCGCACGATTTTGCCGTATTCGTTCAGCCGCATTTCCTGTCCACGATTTCGCCGAACAATGGCATGCGGTCGTGGGTAACCAGGGTGATGAAATAGGCGCCGGGTTGGGCGTAATCGTACCCCGCCAAGCGGATTGAGCGCCGATGGTGACGTTACGGGTCGTAAGGCATGGCTATTTCCTCAAACGCTGGCGAACGTAAAATAACGTGCGGCCAACATTGGCCGCACGTTTGCTTCAGGCTATTTGGTATTGATTTAAGGCAAAATAGCGAAGACCCTCGCTGGGAATCCCGAGCCATTCTTAGGCTTGGGGAAAGCCACCACTACCAAAGCCCCATACTCGGGCACTTTATCCAGGTTGGTGAGGAGCTCAATCTGGTAGTGGTTAGTGCTAAGGACGTAAGACTCCAAAGAGTAATCCCCTTTGCTGGTAGCGAGGCCAGGGTCAGTATCGGTTGGCTCATGGCCGATGGCGGTGACTTTGCGCACCTCAAAGAGGTATTTAAGGACCCCCATGCTTCATTCTTGCCTTCATCCCCAAAAGCCTTTATAATGCAATCAAAACCAACTCGGAGGTAGCGCATGACCACAGGAACCATTTGCTTTGGCTTTTTGGTGCTCCTTATCCTCATCATTGCCCCTATGGCCATAAAGATTGTCCGTGAATACGAAAGGCTGGTTATCTTCCGCTTCGGAAGGTGCGTAGGGGAAAGAGGACCAGGGCTCGTGTTCTTAATCCCCTTCGTGGAAGTTCCAGTCAAAGTGGACTTGAGAGAGCAATACCTGGAAATACCCCGGCAAACTTGCATAACCAAGGATAATGCCCCCATTGACGTAGACTTCTTGGTCTACTGGAGGGTCGTCAACGCCACAGATAGCGTAATTCAGGTCCGGAACTTTGCTGGCGCATCCCAGGGAATAGCTACCACGACTTTAAGGGCAGTAATCGGCGATATCCAACTTGATGATGTCCTGGCCCGAAGGGAAGAGATAAACCGAATCCTCCGAACCAAGCTGGATGAAGTAACTGAGAGGTGGGGGGTTAAAGTAACGAGCGTGGAAATTAGGGAAATCCTTCCGCCCAGGGAAGTTCAAGAGGCCATGATTCGCCAGCTGAGTGCGGAAAGGACCCGCCGCGCTATGGTTACCGAGGCCGATGGGAAGAGGGAATCGGCAATAAAAGTGGCCGAAGGTGAGAAGCAGGCCGCTATCCTCAAGGCCGAGGGGCAGCGCCAGGCACTAATCCTCACCGCCGAAGGTGAACGCCAAGCGGCAATCCTCAAAGCTGAAGGCTTCTCCCTCGCACTCCAGAAAATCTTTGAAGTGGCCAAGACTATTGATGCCAAAACTATGAGCCTACAATACCTGGAAGCTTTGAAAGCCCTTGGACAAAGCCCAGCTACCAAGTTCATATTCCCCATGGAGTTCTCCTCGCTCATCAAGCCCTTTGTCCAGTTTACGGGGGAGTCTATGAGCAGTGAAGAGAAAGCTCAAGGCTCTTAGCTTCGTCCTCTTACTGTTCGGGGCAAGTTGCACTTTGCCAGGCAATATACTTCCTTCCGTAAAAATCGGGCTTATCGCTCCATTTGAGGGGCTTTATCGGACTGAAGGCTATGATGCCCTCTACGCCGTGAAGATGGCAGTCCGTGAAGCCAATAATTCCCAGGCGGCCAAAAGATACCGGTTGGAGCTTGTAGCTTTAGACGATAGAAACCTTCCGGCCGAGGCCCGCATAGCTGCAGGGAAAATTTCCCTTGACCTGGACATAGTTGGAGTCATTGGGCACCTATCGGAGGAAACAACCTTAGCGGCTTTGCCCATCTACGCCAGCCACCACTTACCCCTCCTGGTCCCAATCCCAATCCTGGAAAGCTCAGAAGCCTTTGGGGAAACTGCCTTCCTGCCCCCCATTTACTTTCCACCGTGGCCCGAAAATTTATGCTCAAAAGGCAAAGCCGTGGTTTTTTCGTGTCCAGGCTCGGCAATCCAGAGGAAAATCCTGGCACACTGTCCGGCTGAAAAAGTTGATTTCTATTGTTACCCCGAATTTCCCCCCCAGCCGCAGGATTACGAGGTCGCCTTCTGGCCCGGCGATGAGGTAAAAGGGGCGGAGGTTTTGCTTAAGCTAAGGGGGGAAGGATTTAAAGGCGAATTTTGGGGCCGGCCTGGCGTATGCTCGCCTCTTTTTGAATCCTTTGCCGGAGAGAGGGGGAGTTGGTGCTTCGGCTTTGAGGAAAAGCCTGATGCTGCCTTCGTGCAAGAATATCGGAAAATTTCCGGGGCCGAACCTGGGCCCTTCGCTTACCCCGCGTACATCGCAGCAAAAACGCTGATAAAAGCCATAGCCGAAGCCTCAGCTGAAGGGGAGGTAACACGGGAAAGGGTCATATTTCACCTCATCAAGAACACTGGCAAGCCTTAAGTCCCAGAGGAGGCCGTAGATGCGTGTCCTCATGATTTCTTGGGAATACCCTCCACACATAGTGGGAGGGCTTGGGAAGCATGTTTCGGAACTGAGCCCCGCTTTGGTCCGCAAAGGGATTGACCTCTTCCTCTTGACTCCTGCCTGGGCTGGAGGGGAACCATTTGAAGTAGTAGAAGGGGTAAAGGTTTACCGCGTAGAGCCTGTAAGGGAGGAGGGAGATATCCACACCGTAGCTTGGAAAACCAACTTGCGCTTGCAGGAAAAAGCCCAAGAACTTTGGGCCCTTACCGGGGGCTTTGAGATAATCCACGTTCACGATTGGTTGACATCTTTTGCCGGATGCGCCCTCAAGCGCTCTTACAAGACCCCCCTCATCGCTACAATCCATGCTACAGAAAGGGGCAGAGGGCGAGGATACCTCCACACCCATACTTCCGAAGCCATCCACAGCACCGAATGGTGGCTGACATACGAGGCCTGGAGGGTAATCTGCTGCAGCAGGCACATGGCCTGGGAAGTGCGAGAATACTTCCAAACACCGGAGGACAAGATTGACGTAATCCCAAACGGGGTCAAGACCGAGCGCTTTGACCGGTGGGAGGGGGTGGATTTAACCTGGTTCCGCAACATGTATGCTTTGCCCGAGGAGAAGATAGTGCTCTACGTAGGGCGGTTGGTGGAAGAGAAGGGGCCGCAAATCTTGCTGGAAGCCGTTCCCCTGGTTCTGGCCCGCTTCCCTTCAGCCAAATTCGTAATAGTAGGGACAGGCCATTTGCTTGATCACTTGCGGCACCGAGCCTGGGAACTGGGAGTAGCTCACAAAGTCCTCTTCACCGGCTTCATCCCCGATGAAGACCGCGACAGGTTGCTGAAAGTGGCAGATGTGGCCGTGTTCCCCAGCCTCTATGAGCCCTTTGGCATAGTGGCCTTAGAAGCGATGGCTGCCCGCTGCCCAGTAGTAGTATCTGAGGTTGGGGGGCTTGCAGAAGTAGTCCGGCACGCTGAAACGGGGATAACCGTTTACCCTAACAACGTGGAATCTTTGGCCTGGGGAATCCTACACACCTTGGAAAACCCCCACTGGGCCAAAATGAGGGTTGAAAATGCCTATCGGGAAGTAGTGGAGAAATACAACTGGGATAGAATTGCCGAAATGACCGTGGGGGTGTATAAGAGGGTGTGGGAGGAACGCCAACGGGTCTACTGGTGAACTGTGGCCAAACTTACAATCCTTTTTGATAACACATCAACCCGCAGGGAAATAAAGCCAGGCTGGGGGTTCTCAGCCCTACTGGAAGTAGGCCAGCGCCGGATCTTATTTGATGCTGGTCCGGTTTCTCCTTTACTTGCTCTTCAAACCCTGAACATACCCTTTGAAACCGTCAAAGAAGCTGTCCTTTCCCACTTCCATCCTGACCATTACGGGGGATTTACGGAATTCCTCAAAGCCAATGCCGGTGTAACCTTCTACGTTCCCTCGCCCATCCCTCCCGATTTAAAAGCCCAATGGCAGGTATTGGCAACCCTTAAAGAAGTTAAGGGGCCGCTGGAACTTGGGGAAGGGATTTGGCTTACTGAGCCTGTAGGCTCCAAAATTCCGGAAATGGCCTTGGTAGCAAGGACTTCTTCAGGCGTTATAATGTTAGTAGGCTGTGCTCACCCCGGCCTTGAAATGTTAGTGCAAAAGGCGGCGGAAGTGGCCGGAGAAGTCCCCTCAATAATAGTTGGGGGGTTACACGTTATGGGGCTAAAGCCCCACAAAATCCGCCAAATGGTGGTAAAATTGAAAGAGATAGGGGTTAAAAAACTCATAGGCTGCCACTGCACTGGGAAAGAAGCCCTCCGTGTCCTCAGGGAAGAACTTGGGGGTGACGTCCAGAGCGGAGGGGCAGGCAAAACTTTTGAATTTTAAAGGGAAGGAGGTGGGACTCTGGATTCTCTTGAGCTGGCGCACCGTATAGTTGACCTCGTTATGGACAAAAAAGCCTACGACATAGTAGTGCTGGACCTGAGGAAACTTTTCCCCTTAGCTGATTACTTTGTCATCTGCACTGGCGATTCCGAGAAACAAGTTGAAGCGATTGCCAGTGAAGTACGGGAAAAACTTGAGGCTGAAGGCATTGAACCGTTAGGGGTGGAAGGGACCCCCGATTCGGGTTGGGTCCTGATGGATTACAGGGACGTTATATTACACATCTTCATGCCGGCCCAGAGAGACTATTACGAACTGGAAAAGCTATGGAGGAAAGCGCCGGTAGTGGTTAGAATTCGGTGAACTTTGCTGTTGGCCTTTTTAGTTAAAAGCGAGGGGAAGCGTGGAGATTATTAAATGTCCGATTTGCCGAGAAGAGGTGAGCGAAAGGCTAAGCTTCCATGTCCGGGCCATCCATGGCGAGGATGCCGTTCTGCAACTCATAGTCATTTATTTCACCCCTTGGGGCGAAACAAATGACCGGTTGCTTCCTGCTTCAACGACCCATGACTCGTAGGCCAACTTCCCCGCGAGGGGGAAGTTGTTCCGCCGCCAGAGGGGTCTCCACAGGCGTTACTTCCCAGGGAACTCCCGGTAGGGCCCATATTGCCATAGATTAAGCGCCGCATTCCAATCCCGGTCTATCTCCAGCCCACAGGCCTCACAACGGAAAACCCTCTGAGAGAGAGGAAACGGAGGGCCAACTTCTCCACAGTGGGAGCATGTCTTTGTTGACGGAAAGTCCTGCGGCACTACAATTAGCCTTGCCCCATACCACTGGCACTTATACTCCAGCATCCGCCGGAAGGTCCCCCAGCTTGCGTCATAAATGGCCTGGGAAAGGTTCCCGTTCTGGGACAAACCCTGCACATTTAAGCTCTCCACGACTATGACTGGCTTGGTTTTCGCCAGCCAAGTCGTGAGTTTGTGCAGGAAGTCCCGACGGATGTTCCTAACCCTACGGTGCAAACGGGCCAAACGTAATGAAGCCTTCCTAAAGTTCTGGGAGAATTTCTGCTTCCGGGAAAGCTGGCGTGAGCGCCGCTCCAAAAGCCGCATGGCCTTCTTAAGAGGCTTGGGAGCCTCTACTTTCGTGCCATCCGAGAGGGTAATGAACGATTCCAACCCCAAATCAACCCCAACGATGTCCTCTGGGCTTCTGACTTCTCTGGGTTCGGGGTCAGGCCGCTCCACCACACAAGTTAGGCTCAAAAACCAGCGGTCGGCCTCACGGGAGATTGTGGCCGAGAGGATGCGAGCTTTCCCCGCTTGGATTAGCTCAAGGAGTTTATCCGTCCGCTCTTTAGTGCGGACTTTGCCGATGCGGGGAAGCTTCACATGGCGAGGAGTGACCCGGATGGAGCCGGTCAGGCGTGCCTTGTTATCATCCAAGCTCTTCTTTCGCTTGAAGCGGGGGAAGTTTGCCCTGCCTTCTCGCCAGTTGCGGACAGCCCGTTCCAGGTCTCGGAAAGCTTCTTGGGGGGCGCATTTGGAGACTTCTACCCACCAGGGGGCGTTTCCCCTCTTCCAACGGTTCCATTCCTTGTGGAGCTGGATGGCAGAAGGGAGGGGACGGCCTTGCTCCAAAGCTTCCTTCAGGCGGGCCAGGCCCCAGTTGTAGGCGAAGCGTGCAGCTCCGATGTGCTTGGCTAAGGCTATGCGGGCCTTTTGGTTTGGGTCCAGCTCAAAGCGAAAAGCTTGCCTTACTTGCATCCCATTGCCTCCAGGGCTTGCTGGGCTCGCCTCTTGGCCGACCGACGCCCATACAGCCGCCCGCAGGCCGAAGTTAAGATTTCCAAGACGTCTTGCACCAGGTCGTCCGTCACTTCCCCCTCCTCTACGACAACAATATGCCGCCCTGAAGCCGCCATGGCTGCTTCCAGCAAGTCAAATCCGAACCGGGCCAGCCGGTCGCGGTGCTCCACCACAATCCTAATCACCGTGGGGTCCTGCAAAACCCGCAGCAGCTTCCTCCGTTTTCGGTCACCACTTTAACCTCTGTCCAGCCTTGTTCCTGGGCAAAGGCCTGAAGGCGTTGAACCTGCCGTTCCAGATCCTCTCGCTGGTCGGCGGAGGACACTCGGGCATAGAGCACAGTGATACCTTCTGGGCAAGGCACTTCCACCAAAATTGTCCCGGTAGGCAATTGGCGGGCAGGGACGGGGAGCTTGCCTGCCCAAAACCATCGCCAGGCGGTAATATAGCTTATCCCCTGCTGGCGAGCCCAATCCGAGAGTTTCACGGCTGAAATAAATGATAATAGAATCGCCAGCAGTTGTCAACCCTGAAATCTTTGCTCCTTAAGGCCAAGGCCGAAGGGATGCCCGACCCGGAGATAGGGGCCTATTTTGGCGTTTCTTTCAACTACAAGGTTATAACCGAAGCCTACGGGGCTAACATCACTGTCCTCAAGCGGCCCAAAAAAGTCAAGCGGTGGGAACCACCCAATTCCCGGGAGGAAACCACCACGGTCTGGAGCTTCAAACAGCGTGGTGACTGGGCTACGGGTAGTCACTCCTTTAGGTCAGGGCTTTCCAGTTTTTTGCTGTGGACTGACGAGCAAGCTTAGGTCTCCGGCCAGTAAAGCCTTGGGGTTTAACTTGCTCTATGGCCCCACTTTTAACCCAAGAAGTGCGAATTTGACAAGCGGCCAATTTTGTGGTATATATAGCGCCAAACTTTGCAAGGGGTAGAAGAGTGGACGCAATGGTCCTGGTAGACCTTCGGGTCAGAAAGCGCGCTAAGCGTGGGCAGGCCCTCAAATCCGGAGGGACTACCAGGGCCATTTCTTTTCCCTCAGGGTGAAGTGTAACCATAGTTAGCAGGAATCAAGGGGCCGGCCCTCCGGATAGAAGGAGGGCCGGCCTTTTTTATATCACCCAAAAGGAGGTGTGCCATGACCGAGTGCCCTGAGTGCGGAGCTACTATAAACCTCCCACCCGGAACGGAAGTGGGAGAAATCATCACCTGCCCCGATTGCGGGGTGGAACTGGAAGTCGTGAGCCTTAACCCCCCATCCCTGGAGCTGGCCCCCAAAGTGGAAGAAGACTGGGGAGAATGAGGAGGCCAGGATGAAAATCGGGGTGCTCACATCCCGAATCCGGGTGGAAGAGAAATTGCTCTTCCAGGCCCTGGAAAAAGCCGGCTTAGATTACGAAAGGATTGACGTGGAAAGCATCCCCTTCCTCTTAAATAGCAAAGCCTTCGCCAGCTTTGACGCCGTTCTAATCCGCTGCGTAAGCCACACCCAGGCCTTCTACGCCTCCAGGGTTCTGGAAAGCCAAGGGGTAAAAGTCATAAACTCCCACCACGTAATCAATGTGTGCGGGGATAAGCTCCTCACCTCCCTTGCCCTCTTGGAACATGGCGTCCCTACCCTCCACACCATCGTTGCTTTCTCCCCCGAAACCGCCCTCCAGTCAATTGAAGCCATGGGTTACCCGGTAGTTCTGAAACCCCTCCACGGCTCATGGGGCAGGCTCCTGGCTAAGGTTAACGATAGGGATTCGGCAGAAGCTATCCTGGAACACAAAAAGACCCTGGGAGGATACGCACACTCTGTGTTCTACATCCAGGAGTATGTGGAAAAGCCAGGACGGGACATAAGGGCCTTCGTAGTAGGGGGAGAGACCATCGCCGCTATCTACCGCAATTCCAGCCACTGGATAACGAATACAGCCAGAGGGGCAAAAGCCTCCTTCTGCCCCATAACCCCAGAACTTGACCACATCGCCAAAGCGGCCGCCGAAGCCGTCGGAGGAGGAATCTTGGCCGTGGATATCTTTGAAACGCCCGAGGGTAGGCTCGTGGTGAGCGAGGTCAACCATACCCCTGAGTTCCGCAACAGCATAGAGCCAACAGGGATAGATATCCCCGCCAAAATGGTAGATTACGTCAAGAAAGCGGCCGGAGGGGAGATATGAAAGGGGGAAGATAGGGGTCCTTTTCTCCAGGGTAAGGCTGGAGGAAAAGCTAATCTTTGAAGCCCTGGCCAGGCGGAAAATCCCGTTTGAGAAGCTGGATGTAAGGGCTATGGCTTTTGACCTGGAAAAGGCCCAGGGCTTTGAGCGCATCCTAATCCGGTGCATAAGCCACCGGGAGGCTTTCTACAGTTCCCGCATCCTGGAAAGCCAAGGGGTTAAGACTGTAAATTCCCATCGGACCATCCGTCTGGCCGGGGATAAGCTGCTAACATCCCAAGCCCTTGTGGATAAAGGGGTGCCGACTTTGCCGGTAATCCTGGCTTTCTCTCCGCAGGCGGCAATGGAAGCGCTGGAAAAACTGGGTTACCCGGCAGTGATAAAGCCCCTCAACGGCTCCTGGGGCAGGCTCATCGCTAAGATTGATAACGCCGAATCCGCCCGCAGCATCCTGGAGCACCGCTCCTACCTGAACGAGGAGCTTGGCTCCGTCTTCTACATCCAGCCCTACGTGGAAAAGCCCGGCCGCGATATCCGGGTCATGGTAGTAGGGGATGAGGTGATTTACGCTGTCTACCGCTATTCCTCCCACTGGATTACTAACACTGCCCGCGGTGCCTACACCGAGCCTTGCCCTATAACATCGGAGCTTGAGGAGCTAAGCCTCAGGGCTGCCGAAGCAGTAGGCGGGGGAATCCTGGCCCTGGACATCTTTGAAACCCCGGAAGGCCTCGTGGTCAATGAGGTGAACCACACCCCCGAATTCCACGGCGCCATGAAGGCAGTAGATGTGGATATAGCGCAGAAAATTGTGGATTACTTCCTCCAAGGAGGGTGAGATGGTCAGTGCTTCCATAGTTGGCGCATCTGGATACGCCGGGGGGGAACTGCTCCGGCTCCTCCTCGGCCACCCATCCTTCAAGGTGAAGCAGGTCACTTCCGAAACCTGGGCTGGCAAGCCTGTGCACTTTGTCCACCCCAACCTGCGCGGCCGCACGGAGCTGCGCTTCGTCAAGCTTGAAGACCTTGAGCCGTGCGATGTCCTCTTCCTTGCCCTCCCCCACGGCCAGGCCATGTATCAGATTGAGCACTTTGCCTCCCTCGCCCATTACATCGTAGACCTTTCGGCCGATTTCCGCCTCAAGGACCCGGCGGATTACCGGCGCTGGTACGAGGTTGAGCATCCGGCCCCCCATTGGCTTCCCCTCTTCACATACGGCCTGCCCGAAATCCACCGGGAGGAGATTCGTTCCTCTCGCTACGTGAGCGGGGTGGGATGCAATGCCGCTTGCTCTATCCTGGCGCTTTATCCCCTCTACCGGAGGAAACTGGTAGAAATGGCCATTGTAGACGTCAAAGTCGGTTCCTCGGAAGGGGGTAGCAAGCCGACCCAGGCTTCCCACCATCCTGAAAGGGCAGGGGTGATGCGGCCCTACGCCCCGGCTTCGCACCGCCACCTGGCAGAGCTGGTCCAGGAACTCAACTTTGGGGAGAAGCCCCAAATCCACTTCACCGTTACCTCGGTTGATGCCGTGAGGGGAGCACTGGCCACTTGCCATTGCTTCCTCAAAGAGCCCGTCTCGGAAAAAGAATTGTGGAAAATCTACCGGGAGGATTACGGAGCCGAGCCTTTCATCCGCCTGGTATCGGCTAAGCAAGGCATCCACCGCTACCCCGACCCCAAAGTCTTGGCCGGCTCAAACTACTGCGACATAGGGTTCGCCGTTGAGGAGGGGACGAACCGGGTAGTGGTGATGGGGGCAATAGATAACCTGATGAAAGGCTCGGCGGGGAATGCCGTCCAAGCTGCAAACCTCATGCTCGGCTTCCCCGAGACTGCAGGCCTGGATTTCCCCGGCCTTCACCCCGTCTAAAGGAGGATGAAATGTTAGTGGTCAAGTTCGGAGGGAACGGAAACCTGAACATGGATTCTTTCTGTGCCGATGTGGCCTTCATGGTTCGCAACGGCTATAAATTGGCGGTGGTCCACGGCGGCTCCAAGGAGATGGACGCCCTCTCCGAAAAGCTCGGCAAGCCCCCGCTCTTCGTCACAACCCCCTCAGGCTTCCAGTCCCGATACACCGACCGGGAAACCCTGGAGATTTTCATCATGGCCGTCGGCAAGGTGAACAAGCTCTTGGTGGAGAAGCTTCAGAAGCTTGGAATCAACGCCATCGGCCTATCGGGATTGGATGGCAGGCTCATCCGAGGCAAGCGGAAGGGGGTGATAATCGCTCAGGAGGGGGAGAAGAAGAAAGTCCTCAAGGGCGATTACGGCGGGACGGTTGAAGAAGTTGATGCCAAGCTCCTCTCCTTTCTGCTGGAACGAGGATACACGCCAGTGATTGCCCCCCTGGCCCTGAGCGAGGAAGGCGAGGCCTTGAACGTAGATGGCGATAGGGTAGCGGCGGCAGTGGCCGGCGCCCTGAAAGCCCAAGCCCTCCTCATCCTAACCGGCGTTCCGGGGCTCCTAAGGAACTTCCCCGATGAATCCACCCTCATCCCCGAAATACCTGGGGAAAAGCTTGAGGAATACATTGAACTTTATGCCCGAGGGCGCATGAAGAAGAAGCTCCTCGGTGCCGCCGAAGCCCTCCGGCAGGGGGTCCACTTGGTAATCCTGGCCGATGGCCGAATGGAGAACCCAATCCGCCGGGCGCTTGAAGGGCACGGAACTTTCATCAAACAAGGAGGAGAAGGATGGACTACATTGCCTTGGAAGATGCTCACACCAGCGGCTTCTACCGAAAGCACCCCATAGTCTTGGTGAAGGGGGAAGGGGCAAAGGTCTGGGATGCCGAAGGGCGGGAGTACATTGATTGCACATCAGGCCATGGGGTAGCGAACGTCGGCCATGCCAACCCCTACGTGGCCGAAGCCATAGCCCGCCAGGCCTCCCGCCTCATAACCTGCTCCGAACTTTTCTACAACGATGTCCGGGCCGAACTACTGGCCACTTTGGCTCGGATAACCCCGCCAGGCCTGAAAAGGGCCTTTCTGTGCAATTCGGGGACGGAGGCGGTTGAGGGGGCCTTGAAGATTGCCAGGCTGGTCACCGGCCGCAAGAAATTCGTGGCCGCAATGCGCAGCTTCCACGGCCGCACCTTCGGCTCCCTATCGGCTACTTGGCGGAAAGAGTACCGGGAACCGTATGAGCCATTGGTCCCGGGCTTCAGTTTCGTCCCCTTCAATAACCTTGAGGCAATGGATAAGGCCGTGGACCACGAGACCGCAGGAGTCATCTTGGAAGTAGTGCAAGGGGAAGGAGGGGTCATCCCTGGCAAGGGGGAATACTTGCGGGGAGTGCAGGAAATCTGCCGCCAAAAGGGCGCCCTGTTCATCCTGGACGAAGTCCAAACTGGTTTCGGGCGGACCGGGAAGATGTTCGCTTGTGAGCACTATGGCCTTGAGCCTGACCTAATGTGCTTGGCCAAAGGGTTTGGAGGGGGTGTGCCTTTCGGAGCAGTGATGATTCACGAAAAATTCGGGGAGATGCCCAAACGCCTGCACGGCTCAACGTTCGGGGGGAATCCGCTGGCCTGCGCTGCAGCCTTGGCTGCCATCCGCTACCTTGAGGAGAACGACCTCCCCCGCCGAGCCGCCGAGCTTGGGGAATATTTCCTCGGCCGCCTGCGCCAATTGGAGTCTAACTTGGTGAGGGAAGTAAGGGGGCTTGGGCTTATGGTCGGGATTGAACTGAAGAAAGAGGCCTCCCCCTACATTGAAGCCTTGGCCGAGGAAGGAGTCCTGGCCCTTTCGGCTGGCCCCACGGTAATCCGCTTCCTCCCGCCCTTGGTCATCAGCCGGGAAGAATTGGACAAAGTGGTGGAAGCGGTGGAGAAGGTGCTGCCATGAACGAACGGGAAGCGGTGGAATTCCTCAAGGGCATCCTGAACATCTACTCCCCATCTGGGGAGGAGGGACCCTTGGCCCGCTACTTAGCCGAAAGCTTGGAAAAGCGCGGCTTAAGGGCCTATGTTGACGATGTAGGCAACGTAATCGCTGCCTTTTCCAGGCCTATACCGGATGAGCCTGAGCTAATCTTCTTGGGCCACATAGACACTGTCCCCGGCTTTATCCCCGTCCGCGAAGAGGGAGGCAAAATCTTCGGCCGAGGGGCGGCGGACGCCAAAGGCCCCATAGCCGCCTTCCTCGTCGCTATGCTGAGGGTCAAGCCAGAAATCCCCATAGTCTTCGTGGGTGCGGTTGGCGAGGAAGCCGAAAGCATCGGGGCCAAATACGTAATCCCCCGTTTCAAGCCCCAAAATGCGGTGGTAGGGGAACCAGGGCAATGGGAAGGGATAACTTTGGGATACAAAGGCCGGCTCATTATCCGCTACAATTTGTCAAAGCCCAAAGCCCACACCGCTGCCCCATCCCCTACTGCCCCAGAGGAAGCTTTCCTCTTCTGGCAAGAACTCAAGGCCTGGGCCGAAGGATTCAACCAGGCACGGAGCCCGTTTGAACGGGTAGACATTTGCCTGACGGAGATTTGCTCGCAGAACGAAGCTTTTTCCTCCTCTGTAGAAATGGGCTTGGAACTACGCCTACCTCCGGGGCTTGAGCCTTCAGCTTTGACCACCACGGCCCTTTCCTTGGCCAAGGGTGCAACCCTGGAATTCTCCGGGGAGGAGAAAGCCTTCGTAGCCCAGCGCAATAACCCCTTAGTCCGAGCTTTCCTGAGGGCAATCCGGGCCGAAGGAGGGACCCCTCGCTTCAAGCTCAAGAGCGGCACATCCGACATGAACCTGGCAGGCCCATCCTGGCAGTGCCCAATCCTGGCCTATGGCCCCGGCGACTCTTCCCTTGACCATACCCCATGGGAGCACATTGAGGTTGAGGACTACCTGAAAGCTGTAAAAGTCTGGGAGAGGGTGCTCACGCTCCTTTCGGGAGGTGGAAATGAAGCCTTGGATTGAATCGGAAATGGTGCGAAGGTTTACCGCTTCGGTGCATTTTGATCGGGAACTTTACCGTCAAGACATTCAGGAGAGCATAGCTCATGTTCGGATGCTGGCCAACCAAGGCCTAATCTCGCCTGAGGAATCCGAAGCCATCGTCGGCGAATTGCAGAAAATACGTGAGGAGATTGAGGAGGGGAAGTTTGAGTGGAAAGAGGAGTATGAAGATGTGCACTTGAACGTGGAAGCAGCGCTAATAGAAAGGCTTGGCGAGATAGGGGCCAAGCTCCACACCGGCAGGAGCCGGAATGACCAGATAGCTTTGGACATGCGCCTTTACATCCGGGAGGCCTCCGAAAGGGTCCGCAAAGCCATAGAGGAAGTCCAGAAAGCCATCCTTAGCCTGGCTGAAACCTATGCCGATGTGATAATGCCCGGCTACACTCACCTTCAGCGAGCCCAGCCCATCCTCTTCTCCCTTCACATCATGGCCTACTTCTGGATGTTGGAGAGGGATAAAGGTCGCTTCTCCGATGCTGCCCGGCGAGCCGATGAATGCCCCTTAGGGGCGGGGGCGCTGGCCGGAAGCACCCTCCCCCTATCCCCGGAGCACGTAGCTCAAGAACTCGGCTTCTCCCGGAGCTTCCGCAACAGCATAGACGCCGTAAGCGATCGCGATTTCGTCATAGAATTCTTAGCGGCATGCTCCATCCTCATGGTCCACCTCTCCCGCCTGGCTGAAGAATTAATCCTGTGGTCAACCGAAGAATTCGGCTTCATAGAGATTGCCGATCCCTTCACCACCGGCTCAAGCATGATGCCTCAGAAGCGGAATCCCGATGTAGCGGAGCTCATACGGGCCAAGAGTGGGAGGGTATTCGGGCACCTCCTGGCCCTTCTAACCGTCCTCAAAGGCCTTCCTCTCTCCTACAACCGTGACCTCCAAGAAGACAAAGAAGGCCTGTTTGATTCTGTGAAAACAATCCTGGCCTGCCTTGAAATCCTGGCCCCGCTGCTGAGGACAATTAAAGTGAACAAGGGCAAGATGCATTCTGCGGCTGAAAGCAGCTTCATACTGGCGACGGACATAGCCGAACACCTGGTGGCCAAAGGCATGCCTTTCCGCAGGGCTCACGCTGTAGTGAGAGAAATGGCCAACTATTGTCGTGAAATGGGCAAAGGATTCAAAGACCTGAGCTTAGAAGAATTGCGAACCTTCTGCGAACTTTTTGACGAATCCTTTTTAAAGCGCCTCACCGCCGAGGCCTCCGTCAAAGCCAGACGTCTCCTTGAACAAGTCCAATGGCAAATTGCCGAAGCAAAGAAGCTACTGGGCCAACCAGCCCACTGATTAGAGGAGAGTTTGGGGACTGACTCCCAGCGGAGGCCTGGCCCCAAGCACCTTAAAAGAGGTAGCGAGTTGCCCACCTTAGCAACCCGTCCACGAGTGGGACCCAAAGCGCTGGCAAACCCAAAGCCTGCGAGGATAGGAAAGGGGGTCCAGGGGGGCGAAGCCCCCATGGCAGGGGGTTTGGGGGATGTGCCCCTTCCGACCTAACCCCCTGACCCCCTTCCCTGCGAGGGAGGGGGGAAAATTTGGCGAGGTTCTACCCTCCGTTCCTGGGAGGTGTTGGGGGAAAGGTTAGCCTACGAGTGGGACCCAAAAAGCCCGCTAACCCTAAGCCAACGAGGGCAGGCAAACGGGGGGTGGAGGGGGCGCAGCCCCCTCCCAGGGGGTCTGGGGGATGTGCCCCCAAGAACCTTAAGAAGGGGGCGAGTTGCCCACCTTAGCAACCCGGCCACGAGTGGGACCCCAGAACGCTGGCGAACCCAAAGCCCACGAGGGTGGGCAAATGGGGGGCCAGGGGGGCGCAAGCCCCCTGGCAGGGGCGTGGGGGTGTCCCCCACAAAATCAAAAGGGGGGCGAGTTGCCCACCTTAGCAACCTGCCCACGAGTGGGGCCCAAAACGCTGGCGAACCTTTAGCTCACGGGGGTGGACAAACCGGGAGTGGAGGGGCGCAAGCCCCCTCCCAGGGGGTTTGGGGGATGTGCCCCCAAGAACCTTAAGAAGGGGGCGAGTTGCCTACATTAGCAACCCCGCCCAAGAGTGGGACCCAAAGCGCTGGCGAACCCTAAGCCCACGGGGGTGGGCAAAACGGGGGTTCAGGGGGCGCAAGCCCCCTCCAGGGGGTTTGGGGGATGTGCCCCCAAGAACCTTAAGAAGGGGGCGAGTTGCCCACCTTAGCAACCCGGCCACGAGTGGGACCCAAAGCGCTGGCGAACCCTAAGCCCACGGGGGTGGGCAAAACGGGGGTTCAGGGGGCGCAAGCCCCCTCCCAGGGGGTTTGGGGGATGTGCCCCCAAGAACCTTAAGAAGGGGGCGAGTTGCCCACATTAGCAACCCGGCCACGAGTGGGACCCTAAACGCCGGCAAACCCTTAGCTCACGGGGGTGGGCAAATGGGGGGCCAGGGGGCGCAAGCCCCCACCGGCAAACTCTTAGCTCACGAGAATAGGCAAACCAAAACCTTAAGAAAGGAGGTCAGCCATGAAAAAGATAGTCCTTGCTTATTCCGGCGGACTTGACACCTCTGTCTCCATACACTGGCTCAAAGAACACTACAACGCCGAAATAATAACCTTAACCTTAGACCTGGGCCAAGAAAAAGACATTGAAGCCATCCGCCGCAAAGCCCTAACCATCGGCGCAACAAAAGCCATAACCATAGACGCCAAAGAAGAATTCATAAAGGACTTCGTCTTCCCTGCCCTGAAAGCAGGCGCAATCTACGAAGGAGATTACCCCCTATCAACCGCCCTGGCCCGCCCCCTAATCGCCAAATACCTGGTAAAAGTGGCCAGGGAAGAAGGAGCAACCGCCGTCGCCCACGGCTGCACCGGCAAAGGCAACGACCAGGTCCGATTTGACGTCTCCACAGGCGCCCTGGCCCCAGACCTGGAAGTAATCGCCCCGGTAAGGGAGTGGGGCATGACCAGGGAAGAAGAAATTGAATACGCCCAAAAACACGGCATACCTGTCCCCGCAACCCTCAACAGCCCATACAGCATAGACGCCAACCTCTGGGGGCGGAGCATAGAATGCGGAATCTTGGAAGACCCCTGGCAAGAACCACCGGAAGAAGTCTTTGAATGGACCAAGCCTCCCGAAAAAGCCCCCTCCCAACCCCGCTACCTGCAGATAGACTTTGAAGAAGGGATACCGGTAGCCCTTGATGGAGAAAAACTATCAGGGGCCGAACTGGTAAGCCGCCTCAACCTCATAGCCGGAGAATACGGCGTCGGCCGGATAGACCACATAGAGAACAGGCTTGTGGGAATAAAATCCCGCGAAGTCTACGAAGCCCCCGCCGCCGTGGTGCTCTACGAAGCTCACCGCAAACTGGAAAAGATGACCCTAACCAAAGAAGTCCTTAGGTTCAACGCCCAAGTAGCCCTCACCTATGCCGACCTCGTCTACAATGGGCTATGGTTTTCGCCCCTCAAGAAAGCCTTGGATGCCTATGTGGACAGCGTCCAAAAGGTGGTCACAGGCACAGTAAGGGTAAAACTGGAAAAAGGGGTGACCAGGGTAGTAGGAGTTCGCTCCCCCTACTCCCTGTACGACTACAACCTCGCCACCTACGATAAGGCCGATGCCTTTGACCACAAGGCAGCGGTGGGCTTCATAAAGCTGTGGGGGCTGCCTTTGAGGGTCAAAAGCAAAGTGCAAGGGATTTAATCCTCTTCCTCCTTGGCCGCCTTACCCTTGGCCACCACCTCAACCTCTGGAGCAGGGCCGGGGACCTCCTCCTCAATCTCTTCCTCCCCGGCCCTGACCACCCTCACAACCTCCTCATCCAGAGGAACGGCCGGGATAACCCCAGGGGGAAGCTTGATATCCCGCACCAAGATGGCGTCATCAATCTCTTTTAGGACCGAAAGGTCCACCTCAATCTCCGGCGGCAAATCGGCAGGGAGGCACTCCACCTCCAAAGTCTCCATAGAGTAAATTAGCACACCGACGCCGGAGGCCACAACAGGCGACTCGCCCTTGAAGACCAAGGGGACCTCGGCCGTTATCTTTTCCTCGGCGGCTACCTCGTAAAAATCCACGTGCCGGACTTTATGGGTTATGGGGTCCCTCTGCAAATCTTTAAGCAGCACCAAATGAGGGGTGCTTTCCCCCTTAATCTTTAGGTTTATGAGCCGGCTGAACCCTGCCTTCTTTATAATCTCCTTCAAATCCTTACGGCTCACCTGAATGGGGATTGAGCTATCCACATGGCCGTAAATGACTCCGGGCACGTAGCCGGCTTCCAAAAGCCTTTTGCTCTTCTTGCCCAGAAGGTTCCTCCTCTCTACGGTAAGCTCAATAACCTCCATCCTAACCCTCCTTAAGCCAATTTCTCACAATGGAAATTAATCCCAAAGCCAAGCCCAGGCCAAGGCCGAACTTGAAAGCTGTAGCACCATCAAACACAGTTTCTATTGTTCCCGCCATCTCCTTAGCTATGACCAGGAAAGCCTTACCGTCCTGAGCTCTCAAGCTCTGGCAAAAGGCGATGCCAACCCTTGAATTGGAAACTTCAGCCCTGTTAGCCTTGACAAACCCGAGGTGGCTACTTTCAAAAGCGCTTTCCTCGGCTTTGACCACCAGCGCCACGCTTTGCTTAGCCTCAACCTTTTGGGAGCTTATGACTTCCGCCCCCGATTGGACCATTTCCACCTTTGAGGCCGAAATCTGGGAAGCACCGCTCTGGTTCAACTTAACCTCTTGGGCTGAAACATCTCCCACGATTTCGCCTTCAATCGTGGCCAATTCTTCCTGGAACTTCTTCTGTTCTTCCATGGGCTACTCCTTGCTGAAACTTGGAGTATTGTAATCGGAGAAGCCAACCAAGTCAAATTTCACCCATTTTGGTTTTTGGGGGGCACATCCCCCAAACCCCCTGCCATGGGGGCTTCGCCCCCTGGACCCCCATTTGCCCACCCCGTGGGCTGAGGGTTTGCCGGCGTTTAGGGTCCCACTCGTGGCGTGCTGGCAAAAGTGGGCTACTCGCCCCTTTTAGATTCTTGGGGGCACATCCCCCAGACCCCCTGGGAGGGGGCTTCGCCCCCTGGACCCCCCGTTTGCCTGCCCTCGTTGGCTTAGGGTTAGCGGGCTTTTTGGGTCCCACTCGTAGGCTAACCTTTCCCCCGGCACCTCCCCGGAGCGGAGGGTAGAACCTCGCCAAATTTTCCCCCTTCCCTCGCAGGGAAGGGGGTCAGGGGGTTAGGTCGGAAAGGCACACCCCCATAACACCTCGCCATGAGAGCTTCGCCCCCATGGATCCCCCATTCCCACCCCCGTTAGCTTAGGGTCTGCCGGCGTTCTGGGTCCCACTCGTGGCAGGGTGGTAAGAGTCAGCTGCTCTCCCCCAAGCCCCTTGGGATAGGGCAAAGCCCATCCACCCTCAGTCTTAAGGCAAAATAAAGGGCGGGAGCTTGGCCCCGCCCTTGCGTATTTTCCACGGCTTTTCAAGGGGTAAACCTTGCCTTAATGCCTAAGCACCAGCGGTAGGTAGATGCGATAGGGCAAGAACGAAGTGCCCACAATCGCCCTTACCGGCCCATGCAAGGTCTCTTTACCGCTGGTGTCCACATCCGCCAGCCAGTACCACCATATCCCTTCCTGCGGCACGGTGTCGGTATAGGAGTAAGTTGCGCCGCCTCCCCTCGCTTGCGATGGAACAAATCCAATCCTTTCGGCCCGGGCGAAATCTTCCACCGGCGCTCGGTACAGCCAGAAGCCAAAGTTGTCTATCTCCACCGCTGTAGCCCACTCTAACCGCACATCCCGCCCGCTTATGCCACCGATGCGGAAGTAGAGTAGCTCTACAGCGGTTGGAACATTGCTTATAGGTTCATCGTCTTTAGCCCGATTGGCTGGGTTATCATAAACGTCAATGGCATCGCTAACGATAGCGGTGTTGACCGTCGTGGTGATGTCGTGCACCACGCGGAAGACGGTGGTGATGCGGAACGACTCGCCCGGCGCCAGGTCGCGCCCAAAGCCGTTCGGCGCCGGCCCGGTCAGGTCGTACCAGGTCAGCAGGCCGTCGTCGGCGGGCTCGTCCGGCATCGGCTCGGCCCAGACGAAACTCAGGTAGTACGGGTCGTAGGCGTCCAGCAGTGGCAGGACGTCAATGGTGCTGATGCCGACGTTGGTGATGACGATGGTGAAGGTGACGTAGTTCGGTGCCAGTAAGTCTGTGTCAAAGGCCACCAGTTGCTTATCCAGCGCGATGGCCGGGTCCACGATGGCGACCGGCGCGTCGTCGGTGTCGGTGAGGACGCCGCCAGGATACTCGCCGCCGACCAGCGCGACGTTCCAGTAGGTGCCGGTGATGCCCGGCGTGGCGGTCACGGCGAAGGTGACGGTGATGCTCTCGCCGGGGGCCAGCGGCCCCAGGTTCTGCCAGACCAGCAGTGGCTCGGCGATGACGTTCGGGTCGGACGGATCGCCGGAACCGACGACGTAGTGGAAGTCGGTGGGCAGGGTGTCGGTCAGCACCAGCGGGTCAAAGGTCACCTGCCCGGTGTTGGTGATGCGGATGGTGTAGGTGAAAGGCATATGCCGGACGGCCTGGCCCGGCGCCACGTCTTTGGTCAGTTCCAGGCCCGGCACCAGCGGGGTGGTGGGCTCTTCGTCCCCGTTGTTGCCGGGGTTATCGTCGGGCGTGTCGGAGCCGACGACGACCGCGTTGGTGAAGACGTCGGTCGTCGTCACCAGCACCCGCACGGTGACCGTGAGGCGCCGGACCTCACCCACGGCCAGGTCGCCCAGGCTCCAGACCAGCGGGTTGGGGCCGGAAGTCGGCGGCGGGTCGGCGGAGACGAAGGCCACCTCGGGCGGCAGGGTGTCGGTCACCGCTGCGTTCCGGGCCACTGACGGACCGTTGTTGGTGACGAGGAGGGTGTAGGTGAGCAGCGTGCCCACGATCACCGGGTCGGGGTCATCGCTCTTGGTCACGGCCAGGTCGGCCCGGGTCTGGACGGGCGTGGTGATGTCGTCCGTATCCGTGAGACCAGAGGTATCGGTAATGGCGACGGCGTTGTAGATGAACGCGCCGGCAGGCACGCCGCTATCCACCCGCACCACCAGCGTGACCACGTCGGAAGCCGGCGGATACTGATCGCCCAGGGCCCAGGTGACCACGCCACCCGCATAACCGCAGGAGAGGCCGCCATAGCAGGCCTGGTAGGTCGTGCTCACCGGCACGGTATCGCTGATGGTCACGCCGAAGGCCGGCTCGTTCCCGCTCACCGCCCACGCCAGGGTGTAGGTCAGCAGGTCCCCGGCCTGCACCAGGCTAGGACTGGCCGTCTTGGTCACACTCAGGCTATGGCTGCTCTGGACCGGCGTGGTGACCTCATCTGTGTCCGTCAGGCCCGAGGTGTCGGTGATGGCCACTGCATTGTAGATGACCGTCCCGCTCACCAGCGGGCTGTCCACCCGCACCACCAGCGTCACCACACCGGAGGCCGGCGGGTTGACCGTGTTCAGGTACCAGGTGACCACACCACCCGGCTCAAGACCGCACCACAGGCCACCGTAGCAGGCCTGATAGGTCGTGCTCTGCGGTACCGTGTCGCTGATGGTCACGCCGAAGGCTGGCTCGTTGCCGCTGACCGCCCAGGCCAGGGTATAGGTCAGCAACTCCCCAGCCTGCACTACTGCCGGGTCGGCGGTCTTGGTCACACTCAGGCTGTGGGCACTCTCCACTGGCGTGGTGATGTCATCGGTGTCCGTCAGACCCGCCGTGTCGGTGATGGCAACGGCGTTGTAGATGACCGTCCCGCTCACCAGCGGGCTGGCTACCTGCACCACCAGGGTCAGGACGCTGGTGGCCTGGGTGGTGCCGCTCTCCGGCGGCAGGAAGTCGCCCAGCGGCCAGAGGATGGTGCTTCCGACGAGAGTGTGTGGCAGTGTCGCCGTCACGAAGACAGTGTGCTCCGGCACGGTGTCGCTCACCACCACGCCGTAGACCGGCTCGTCGCCCGTAATCGTATAGGCCAGCGTGTAGGTCAGCAGAGCCCCCGCCTGCACCGGGCTGGGTTGGGCCGATTTGACCACTTCCAGCGTGTGCGACGAGGTCACCGTGTCCGTGACCGTGTCCGTCGTCGGCGTAGGTACCTGCGTGCAGGTGACCGCGCCGGTGTTGACAATCGGCAGGCCGTCCGTCAGCGGCAGGTTCACGGTGACAGCGAAGGACAGATAGACCGGCACATTGGGTGGCAGAGTGTTGATGGTCCAGGTCAGTACAGGCAGGTTGGCATCGCTGCGGCTATCGCCGCCCGCGATGGAACCCGGCACGTAGGTCGTGTGGACCGGGACGGTGTCGGAGACGGCCACCAGCGTCGCCGTCTCGTTGCCCGTGTTGGAGACCACCAGGGTGTAGGTGATACGGTCGCCGGGGCGCAGTGGCGCGCCGTTCGCATCAGCGCTGGACTTGACCAGGTTCAGGACCGGGGCGCTCGTGACCGGCGTGGTGACCGTGTCGGTGTCGGTGAGGCCCTCGGTGGAGGTGACCCAGGTGGTGTTGGTGAGGACCGTGCCGTTGGGCAGCGGCGAGTTCACCCGCACCTGCATCGTCAACACGCGCGGGACGCCGATGTCCAGCACGCCCAGGGTCCAGGAGACGACGCCGCCCGCTGCGCCGCACGGCGCCGGACCGCAGGACTGGTAGGTGGTGTTGGCCGGGACGGCGTCGGTGACCACCACGCCCGTCGCCGAGACGATGCCGGTGTTGGTGACGGTCAGGGTGTAGGTCAGCAGGCCGCCCGCTTCCACCGGGCTGGGTTCGGCGGATTTTTCAATGTCCAGCGCCGGATAACCGGTCTGCACTGGGACGGTGTCGGTGGGGATGGGGTAGGTCCGCTCGTCCGCGCTGGGGCCGGGCAGGCTGCTATAGGCGCCCCAGGCGGAGTTGGTCAAGGTCAGGCCCGCGCCGATGTCCCAGGCCACCTGCGCGGTGAAAGTGATGGTCACGTAGCCGCCCACGTTCAGTTGCGAGACCGTCCAGGCCGGGTAGTTCCCGCTCAGGGTCGCCGTGACCGGGTCGGTGACGGTGAAGCCCACCGTAGAGACGAAGGACAGGCCCGTCGGGAGGCTGTCGGTGACCACCAGGTCGTAGGCCGGCCAGGTGCCGGTATTGGAGAGGACCAGCGTGTAGGTGACGATGTCCCCCGCGCCCAGCGGGTCGCGCGGCACCTGGACGGACTTGTCCAGCGTGACGTTCGGCTCGGCCACGGTGACGGTGACCGGGTTGGAGGAGATGGGCCCGCCGGGGTTGTCACGGTAGTCAAAGACCGCGATGTCAGTGATCTGCGTGCCCGCCGTCACCGTGACCAGGTTCCGCACCGTGGCAGTGATGATAACCGTCACCTGGGTGTAGGTGGGGATGGTGGTGAAGGACGCCGTGACCTCCTGGCCGCTGAACGCGGCGTTGGGGCTGACGGCGTCAATCCGCAGGCGGCTGTCCACCACATCGGTGAAGACGACGTTGTGGAGCACCGCGCCCACGGGTGGGACGGGCAGAGTCACGGAGAAGACCACCTGCGAGCCGATGGTGAGCGTGGGCGGGGTGACCGCTTTGCTCAGGCCGGTGGCCAGCGGAGTGTGCAGGGTGGTCGTGTCGGAGATGGGGCCGTAGTCCCGGTCGCCGGGGACGGGGCCGGGCAGGCTGGACCAGGTCGTCTCGGCCCGGTTGGTCAGGTCCACGGCCGCCGGGACGTCCGAATCCACTGTGGCGCGATACTGAACGACCAGTTCGCCGCCCACCGGGATGGAGAAGGCCGGGGTGAAGGCGACGGTGAAGACGCCGGTGGCCGGGTTGTAGCCGGTGACGTAGTCGCTGACGGCTACCGGTGCGCCGTTCAGGATGACCGTGATGAGCGCAGGCGGCGTGTCCCGCATCCCCAACGGCAGGGTGTCGGTGAAGACGACGTCGTAGGCCGGGCTGGCCGTAATGGCGGAACTGTTGGTGATGCGGACGGTGTAGGTGACGGCCTGGCCCACCACAACGGTGCTGGACGGGGACGGGTCGCTGGCCTTGACCAGGGTCAGCGATGGCTCAGTGACGGTGAAGGCCGGCTGGTTGGAGGGGGTCGGGCCGCCGTCCTGGTGGCGCAGCACGGCCAGGTTGGTGATGACGTTGCCCGCGACCGCCCCCAGCGGGCTGGAGAGGACGGCGGTGACGGTGATGAAGCGCTGCTGGCCAGCCGGGATGCTGGCATAGGTCACGGTGAAACCGTTGCCCGCGGTGACCACCGTCCCGTCCGGCCCGTCGGCCACCGCGTGCAGTTGCAGGCGGGCATCCAGTTGATCCGTGACCGTCACGTTGTAGAGGGTGGCGGTGATGGGCGTCGCCGGGACGACGACCACGTAGGTGACCACGTCGCCCAGGGTGGCCGTGGGCGGGGTGACGGTCTTGAGGATGGCCGCGTCCACGGTGCGGTGGGAGACGCTATCCGCGCCGTCGGTGTACTCCCGCTCATCGGGCGTGTACGGGCCGGGGCCGTCGCCGGGCTGGGAGTCGTAGTAGGGAACGGCAGCGGTGTTGGTCAGGATGAGGTTTGCCCTAACGGTATCGGTCACCTGCGCCACCACGGTGACGACCGCCACGCCGGGCTGTCCGCCGTTCCAGTCCGTGCCCCAGAGTGCGTTCACCCGCCAGGTCAGCACCCCGGTGGCCCCCACGGCAGGCTCATAGGTGAAAGCGACCGTCGGCGGGGCCGTGCTGGCAATGGTGGAGGTCACGTAGAACAGTTCCGCCGGCAGCACGTCGCTGATGACGATGTCGTAGGCCGGGCCGTGGCCGGAGTTGGTCACCGTCAGCGTGTAGGTGATGCGGTCGCCCGCGCCGACGTACGCGCCGGGCGGCGGGGTGCTGGACTTATCTATGGACAGGAGCGGCTGGATGACGTGATTGGTAACGCTGTCACTGTCCTCAAACTGCCAGTGGTCCCAAACCTCGGCATAATCGCCAGTAACGGTGAAAGTCTCCGACCAGACCGGCTCCAGTGTGTCAATCCGCCGCCCTACCGCCTGAGCGCGGAAGGTCAACGTAACCACCGTTGGCAGGTCCTGCTCGCTGGTGATGGGCGCGAAGTACCAGCGGATGACCTGATAGCCGGGTTGCTCGGTGGTGTTGCTGATCCGTGCGGTAATCGTCACGTTCACCGTCGGCGGCGTCCAGGTGAGGGTCTCGCTGTCGGTGATGTACCAGAGGCCAGGGAGGAGTGAGTCGTACAGGAAACTACCGTCCCCAACCATTACCAGGCCCGCCGGGATGGTGAAGACCAGATGGTAGGTGACGATGTCCCCCACCCGCAGGACCGGCGGCTCGGTGGTCTTATGCATCGTCAGTCCGGCGGGCATGACCGTATTGAATGTCTCCGCATAATAGGACCGCACGCCGGGGATGGTTTCGGTGAGGGAGTGGTAGGTCACTTCCACCGAGTTCCCCAACAACTCACTGGGCCAGGCTCCGGAGATGCGCGCGGTGTAGGTGAGCAGGACCACGTTGGCCGGGGCGACGTTGCTGATGGAGTTCACGGTCCAGGTGAGGATGCCCGGCCCGACGACGGGCGCGCTGCGGTCGTCCCCGCCGTAAAGAGCGGTGACCGAGATGCCTGCCGGAACCGCATCGGTGATGTGGACCGAGTAGGCCGGGCTGGAGCCGGTGTTGGTCAGGCGGATGGTGTAGGTCAAAAGCGCCGTCCCGTCCAGGTCGGTCAAACGGCCGGTGCTGCTCTCCACGGACTTATCCACCAGCAGGCGCGGCTCGCCCACGGTGGTGCTCACCACGTTGCTATTGGTGACCGGCGCGGTGGCGTGGCTCATCCGGGCCACGTCGGTAAGGACGTCGCCTGCGTTAGCACCCAGGTCAGTGTGAATGCGCGCCGTAATGGTGACGTAGGCCTGGGTGTCGTGCGGGATGGAGGCAAAGGTCGCCGTGACCGTCTGGCCCGACCAGCCATAACTCCAGGAGGTGTCGCGAGCAGTGACCGCCACAATCTGCATCCGGCTGTCTACCGTGTCCGTCACCGCCACGTTGTAGAGGGTGGCAGAGATGGGGTGGTCGGGGATGATGAGGGTGTAGGTGACCAGGGTGCCCAGGGTCGCCGTGGGCGGCGGGCTGAAGGTCACCGTCTTGGAGATGCCGGCGTTCACGGTCTGGACGGCGGCGGAGTGGGAGCCGCCGCTGTAGCCGCGCTCCACCCCCACCGGGCCGCTTCCGGGCTGGCTGCTGTAGGAGAGGGAGGCCTGGTCCGAGAGGACGGTGTTGGCGGTGATGCCGTCGGAGACCGAGAGCACCACGGTCAGGGTGATGGCGGTGTGCTGGCCCCAGGTGTAGGGGACGGTGGGCGTCAGGTGGTTGACTCCCCAGGTGAGGACGCCCGTGGCGCCGGGGATGGGCGAGGGCTCCGCCACCACCTGCGCGGTGGGGTCGTTGGAGGTCATCGTGTAGGTGACCAGGCTCATCCCCGCCGGCACCACGTCGGTGATGACCAGGTCGTAGCCGGGGATGGGGGACTGGTTGGAGATGGTGAGGGTGTAGGTGACCCGGTCGCCCGCGCCCACGTAGCAGGACTGGTTCCCCAGGCGGGTGACCAGCACATCATCAAACTGGCATGCGCCGGATGCGCATGCGTTGGCATAGAAGCCCACGGAGCCGGCCGGGCGCGGGGTGGAGTCAATCACATCAAAATACAGTTGGCCGTCCACATAACCCCGAATGCGAACCCTGCCGTCGGGAAGGGTCTCCACCTGAGCCTCAATATGATACCAGCGATATGTGGTGGGAGTGAAAGTCTGTGTGGCCAATGTAGAGAACGTTCCAGCCACCACTTCTTGAAGTTGAAGGTTGGTGTCGCCGTCACTCTGGCGCAGCCGGATGAGGTAATAGTTGTTAGCAGTGTAGCGGAATACCAGGCCGCGGCTGGAGCTGCTATCCGTGGAGCGCACCATCGCGCTGTAACTGAAATCGCTGGCCGTAAAGCCGGTGCGCACCAGGAGCGCGTTGGTGGTGCTGTCGCTGGTTTGCTGTGCGACTCCATTCACATTGCTCCAGATACCCGAACCTGCTGTCCACCCGGTCGGCGGGCTGGCACTGGCGCGGTTGAAGTTGTCCTGCAGCAGCGTCGCCCCGCACCCATACGGCGTCACGTAGGACTTGCCGATGTGCAGCAGCGGCTCCAGGATGTCCACGTTCGCCGTGTCGGTGTAGACGTAGGGCTGGCCGTCGTCGGTGTAGGCCAGGCGCAGGGTGTTGGTCAGGCGCGCGCCGTCGTAGTTGGATGTGATGTTCTGAATGACAGCGGTGATGACGCCGTCTATCTGCACCGCGCCGGTCAGGCTCCCCAGCCGCCAGACCACGTTGCCGGAGGATAGATAGGCGGGGCTGATGGTCGGCGTGGTGGAGATGGCCGTGTACGGCCCGCCTTGATTGCCATCCGCGTCCCAGGTGTAGGTGAGGACGGAGCCCACATAACCCAATCCCGTCGGGAGCGTGTCCGTCAGGGTCAGGTTCTCGTAGATGTTATCCACGTCGGGCAGGGTGGCGGTGAAGGTGAAGACCACCAGGCTGCCAATGGTGCCGGTCTGGATCGCCGGCCCCTTGTCAAAGGCCTGCTGCAGGGTGACGTAGGCCACATCGCTGGCGGAGGTCGCCAGACAGCCCGTGTCACAGGAGGCGGTGGCGGTGACGACATTACGGTTGACGCCGGTCTCCGTCACCACCGCGCTCACCTGGGCCGTCCAGACGCCGCTCGCCGCAATGGGGGAAGGCGTCCAGGTGACCACGTTCCCGGCGATGACCGGGGAGGAGCCGTCGGAGCCTGGGGTGGCCGTGACGCTGATGAAGGACGAGCCCACCACGTCCGTCACCACCACGTTGTAGGCCATGCCGGTGCCCGTGTTGGTGAGCCGCAACGTCCAGGTGACGCGCTGGCCCACCTGCGCGGTGAGGCTGGCGGGGGACTTATCCACCACCAGGTTCGGGCCGACCACGTTGATGGCCTGCGTCGCCGTGGTGCTGTAGGGGCCAGTGGTCGCACAATCCGGGATGTCGTCATCGTAGGTGAGGGTGATGACGTTGGAGCCGGAGGGGATGGCACAGCCGCCTGCCTCAATGCTGTTGCGCACGGCCAGGGTGAGGGTAGTCACGCCCGTGGGGAGCACGCCCCAGGTGTAGACTACGGTCTGGCCCAGGTCCACCGTACCGGAGGGTGGCGTGCTGGCCCCGACCGTCCCGCTGTAGGCGTAGCCGGAGGGCAGGGTATCGGTCAGTATGACGTTGTAAGCGGGCGGGCCCTGGTTGTTCAGCGTGACGGTGATTTGGCCGCCGCACTGGTGGAGGGTGGCGGGCGGGATGCTGGTCTGGATGACAGGGGGCTGATAGACCGGCCGGGTGCGCAGGGTGACCAGGTCGGAGCGGGCGCTCTGGCGGCAGCCGTCGGGGCAACCCCAGGCTACTTCGGCTTTGTTGAAAGTATCAACTTCGGTACATCCGCCCGGATTGCTGACCACGGTGGTGACGGTCAGGACGACGGATGTGGCCGGGGTGATGATGTCAAAGGTCCAGGTAAGCACACCACCCGGCGGGCCGCCGGAGAAGGTGTAGCCGGGGGTGGCGCTCTGGAAGACCAGGTTGCCCGGCAGCGTATCGGTCACCACTACCTCGCGGGCCGGGGCGGCGCTGCCGGGGTTGGAGACGGTGATGGTAAAGACTACCGTCTCCCCCGGCTCGGCGTAAATGAAGTCGGGCGACGGGGAGGTCCGGCTCAGGTTCTCCCCTGCCTTAATGATGGAAAGGTTCGCCGTGCGGACCGGCATAACGAAGTAAGACGCCTCGGTGAGGTAAGGAGTCCCGCAGGTATCCCGGTAGCCGGTCTGGATGCGCAGTTGCCCGCCCGCAAACGGGCAGGAGGCGTAGACGTCGTAGCGCAGGTAGACCGTCTCGCCGGGGCGGATGCGGGAAAGGAGCGTATTGAGGGGCGGGCCGCTCTCCGGGCCCCAAACGAGGTTCTGCCCGCTGATGGTTGGGTTCGGGCCGGGCTGCCAGTTCACCGTGTCGGTGCTCACCTGGGTGGTGTTTGTCACATAGGACAGGCCCGTCGGCAGGGTCTCGGTGAGGGTGGCGGAGTAGACGCTGAGGAGACCGGCGTTGCGGACGGTGATGGTGACGGTGCGGGTGTAGCAGGTGTCAATGGGCGTCACCGCCTGGTTGGTGTTGAGGAGGATGGCGGGCGGAATTTCCACACGGGAAAACACCGGCCCACCCGATTGGCAGGTCTGGCCCAGGCATCCCTGCACACCGGCAAAGCGGTTGGTCAGGTCCGCACAGCCGATAATCTCGGCGACGTACTGGATGGTGACCTTTTCCTTTGGCTGGATAACCGGCAAGTTCCAGGTGACCAGGTTGGAGGAGGTGATGGGGGTCACCCCGGCCACGGAGCCCTGGGTGGAAGTGATGGACGAATCCACGTAGCGCAGACCGCTGCCCAGGAGGTCGGTGAGGACGACGCTGTAGGCCGGGCCGGCGCCAGTGTTCATAGCCGTTAAGGTCCAGGTAACCACGTCCCCTTGGGCGTAGATGACTTCAGGGTACTTGAACATGAAGGGTAAGGGCTGGACCACGGGCGGCGAGCCCAGCGTGCCCCCAGTGCTGCACCGCTCCCGGTAGGTGTCGTTGTTCGCGCAGCGGTTGTCGTAGTGGAGCGTGCCCTGGAAGGGCGCGGTGCCGCTCTCGCAGCGCAACTGCACCCGCAACTGGACTGTGCCAGTGGTGGCGGTGGCAAAAGTGTCGGAATAATACCAGTGATAGCCCAGCGCGTCGGTCGTCGTGTAGGCGGGCGTGGCGCCGGAGAAGCTCAGAACGTCTAAAACGTAAAACGTAGAGGTGGGGACATCAAGGACCACATCGTAGGCCGGGACGGCGGAGGTGCGCTGGGCGGTGAGGGTCACCGTGTAGACGCCGCAGGAGGAGACGTTGGACGGCAGACCGGAGAGGCTCAGGCTCATCGCCGGGGCCAGGGTCTGCACGAAGACGCCCTCTTCAATCACGCCGTCGGCGGCGCATTCGGCGTTGCCCGTCACCCCCAGGTTCAGATAAGACCAGTCGTACCACTCAAAGTCGGAGCAGCGGGCCGGTTCGCCCACCGCCGTCTGGTAGGAAATCCACATCGTGGCGCCGGGGACGGTGATAGGGCAGGTGGGGGAGATGTGGGAGATGACCAGCATCCCGCCCACGACGTCGGCGGAGAAGATGGCGGTGCAGGTGAGGACGCCGTTGCTCATCCAGACCGACGCGCTGCCGGGGACGTAGGTCTGGTAGGGCAGCGTCTCGGTGAAAATCATCCCCTGCCAGGTGGGGGTGACGATGAAGGAATCGGCGAAGGCGTAGGTGTTGGTGTAGGTGAAGGCCGGGTCGGTGCAGGTCTCGGCGGGGCCGGAGACGGCCTTGAAGGTCGTCGCCACCGGCTCCTCGCACTGGAGGTAGGCCGTGGCCTGAGCGGTGGCGGTCTGGCGGCAGTTCTGGCAGTCAACAGCCGTGGCGGTAACAATGTTGGTGGCGGCGGTGCCGCAGTAGGCGCAGCCGGTGGCAGCATCGGGGGTGGCGAAGACCGGGTTGAGGGTCGCGGTGCCGGTCAGCGTCCAGGTGATGTGGGTGACGCCGCCCACGGTGAAGACGTTGCCCCCGGCGGCGTTCACCACGCTCCAGCCCGCCGGCACCTGGTCGGTGACGACGACCGTGCCGCTGATGCCGCTGGCGTTCACCGTAATCGTCGGCGTCACCCACTCACCCCGATAGACTTCGCGGGGCATGGACTTGCTCACGCTCAACTGACCCGGCGCGTTGACCAGATTCCAGGAGGCGGACTGGGGGAGTTCGGTGTAGGGGTTGCCGCAGCGGTCATAGTAGGTCAGGTTGAAGTTGAAGGTGCCGCTGCGGGGCATCGTGCAGACTGCGGAGGGGAGGGTCAGGGTGAAGGCAAGGTTGTAAGTCTGGCCGGGCGGGATAGGCGGCAGATGGAATGCGCCGGAGGAGTAGGAAGCAGGCGGGGCGACGCTCACATTGAAGGGCGAGAGGTCCACCGCCAGCGTCCCGGAGTAGGCCGTGCCGTCGCCGGTGTTGGTGATGGGGATGGTGAAGACGCCGTAGCCGGCGCAGTAAGGTATGTCAAAAGAGGGCAAGGAGAACTCCAGGTCGGGGTTGCGCATCTGCAGGTCCACCGCCCCCTTGGCCGTCTGGGGGGTCAGGCAGGTCTGGCCGTTGCAGCCCCAGGTGGCGGTGACCACGTTCTCCAGCCCGGAGCAGCCGACAACGCGGGCGGCGATGGGGAAGGTGACCACGCCGCCAACGGGGATGGAGATCACGTAGTCAGACGTGAGGCCGGAGACGTACTGGAGCCCGCTCCCCAGCGTGTCGGTCACCCGGACGTTGTAGACATTGCCGTAGCCAATGTTCTCCACGTAGACGGTCCAGGTCACGATATCATCCAGCCCCGCACGGATGACGGCCGGCTCCTTGCGGACGGTGATGGCGCCGGGGTTGACCACAAAATCGGTGTAGCGGACAATGGGTGGAGCCCCGTCCTGAGTCAGGGTGACCACGTTCTGCCCGGAGACGGCAGAGCAGGTGGCGGAGAAGACGGCGTAGCGGGTGATGACTTCGTTGGGCCCGACGGTGCCCACATTGAAGACGACCTGGGTCGGGGAGAAGCCAGCGGGCATCGTGCTGGTGATGAGGACGTTGGTGGTGGTGATGGTATCGTTAACAGCGACGATGGTGAAGGTGACCACATCGCAGTTGTTTATCGGCGCGGAGGGACCGGTGACAGTGATACTTGTGATTGAGTGATGGCTTTCATCGCTCAAAAAGTTGTTGGGGAGAGGGCAGAAGTTGGAACAAGTTTTCGGGGTAGGAGTGATGGTTGCAGGATAAGAGGGCAAAGATTCATCAAGCGGCTGAGAAGCTTGTGCAGGCAAGGAAGGAGCGGGCAGAAAGGAGGTAAACAGGGAGATTAAAGCGATAAGGTTCGGGATGGAGTTAATTTCAAACCGCAAGGGGACTTCAAACTTTTGCTTCCGGCGAGTTAAAGCTTTCCTATCATGCCGATAGAAGCGAAGGGCAAAGGCCAGCGCGGCAAAACTTCCAAACGAAAAGACTAAAGGCAATAAGAGCAGAGCCATAATTTACCCCCTTAATTTTTATACCCTAAAATTTTTCCTCAAAAGGCCCAAAATTCCTGCCACAAAAGCGATTAGACCTGAAAAGATTATCAAGCCGGGGACAAAACCAAAGGAGCCTCCGGTAACGGGAAGCAGAGGAGCAAGGGTCGGGGTTGGGGTAGGAGGCAAGAGCGTGGGCGCAGGTGGGGGTGGGACAGGGGTAAAAGTTGGGGTTGGAGTAAAGGTGGTAGTGAACCCAGCGAACACCTCTGCACTGTTGAGGGGAGTTATGGTCAGCGCAAGCAAAATCAGAGCAAAAGCAAAAAAGCAAAATCGTGAGGCCATTGTTTCAGCCCTCCCATGTTTTACTATAGCAGATTTTACCCTTTTGTCAAGGTATGTTCCAGAGTGTAGACCTCGGCTTTGCGCTAATCTCCCTTTTTATTTGCCGCTTGCCCGTTAATTTTCCTGCGCCTTGGCGCAGCTCTGCGTTATTCCAGCTACTGACAAGCAATAGAGCCAGGAGTAAGCTTTATGGCTTGAGCCCGGTAGAAGTTGCGGTAGGAGAGGGGGTAAGGGTTTCTGGAGGGGCCGGGGTAAAAGTCTCGGTAGGGGTAGGCGTGAAGGTTTCAGTAGGAGTAGGGGTTAACGTCTCGGTAGGCGTAGGGGTGAAGGTCTCGGTAGGGGTGGGGGTAAAAGTTCCGGTTGGAGTGGGTGTAAGAGTTGGGGTGATGGTTTCGGTAGGAGTGGGGGTGAAAGTCTGAGTGGGGGTAAAGGTTGGGGTAGCAGTTTTCGTAGGGGTGAAGGTAGGGAAGGGAGGCTGCTGAGTAGGGGTTGGGATTAGGGTAAAAGTGGGGGTAGGGCTGGAGGTGGAGGTAGGGGTGAAGGTAGGGATAGGAGAAGGCCATATTATGGGGGTGGATATGGGCTTACGCGGTGGAGCGAAGGCCAAGGCCAAGAACCCAAGGCAGTAGCAGGGCAAAGTGGCTAAGATTATGGCTAAGAGGAAGCCATAAGTAAGCCTCTGTGAATGAGAAAGACCGGAATACCAATCCCTTAAGCTAATCGGCCTCCCTCCTTCTTAAGGCCTTAGCTTGTGCCGAACTGGCGGTCTCCGGCATCACCAAGGCCTGGAACGATGTACCCGGCCGGCGGGTCCCCCGGCTTCTGAGGTTCGGGGGTGAGGTATTTGTCCACCGCCGCCACAAAGACGTCTATGTCCGGATGGGAATTGCGAAGCTTTTCTAACCCTTCCGGAGCCGCTATTATTCCCACAAATTTTATCCTCGGGACCCCAATGCCCTTGAGGAGAGTGCCGGCCATCACAGCCGACCCCCCTGTGGCCAACATCGGGTCCAGGATTATGGCCACCTGGGCAGTGGCTTTCTTCGGAAGGCTTGTGTAATACTCAATGGGCTTGAGGGTCTTGTGGTCCCGATAAATCCCTATGTGCCAGACCTGAGCTCCTGGGATTAATTCCAAAGCCGGCTCTATCATGCCGAGGCCGGCCCTCAAGATGGGGCAGAAGGCTATATCTTCGGTAAGCTGGACCCCAACCGCTGTCCCTAAGGGGGTGGTCACTTGCTTCTCTTCTACTGCGAGGTCCCTGGTGGCTTCGTAGAGGAGGAGCCAAGTTATTTCCCTAAGAAGCTCCCGGAAGCGCTTCGGCTCAGTGTTTATGTCCCTCAATATGGTCAGCTTGTGCTGGACCAGCGGATGATTGGAGACATAAACCTGACCCATTTTTCCCCTCCTTAAGATTTTTCCTATTTTATCATGCCAAGCCCATCCCGTCAATTTCCGAGGTGCATAGCTCATAAGCCTGCCCCCCCAACGAGGGGGGAAAGTGGCGCAAGTGCTCTAAGCTCTTGCTTCCTTCGCCGATTGATGCTATAATAAAAGTGCATTCGGGGGTCGTCTAATGGGCAGGACAAGGGACTTTGGATCCCTCGGTCCAGGTTCGAATCCTGGCCCCCGAATTTAATTTTTAGCTCACAAGGCAAAATCCGTACCCCCTTGCGACTTAACCCCCAGCCCAACTGGGATAGGAAATCGCTTAAGACCACCCACGTGAGCGAGAAGAGGGAACGAACATACCGGCGAATTGCGAATCATTAGCATTTGCGCACTTCGTAAGCTCTGAGGTAAACTTAGAAAGCAAGCGGAGTCTTCCAGAGGTGGACTATGGAAAAGTGTCCCCTAAGCCAAAGGGAGCTGGAAATCCTGAAAATGGCCGCTTTGGGAGCCACTAACGAGCAGATAGCCAGCAAACTGTACATAAGCACCAACACCGTTAAAGTCCACCTCCGCAACATCTTTGAAAAGCTGGGGGTCCAATCCCGAACCGAGGCCGTTACGTTGGCCATAAAAGAGGGGTGGATTGAAGTTGGGGAAGTAAGCCTCAAGCCCCCGGAAACCCGGGTTGCCCCTCTGCCCCTGTGGAAGAAAGCCTTCCTGCTCAGCGCGTTGCTCCTTGCCTCCATACTGGTAGCCATGCCTTGGATTTCGCCAATCCAAGCCAGAGGCTCCTCCTCTTTCCTGGCCGACGTTTCCTCCCCTTCCCGCCCTGCAGCTATGATGGCTTCGGGCCGCTGGCTCCTCAAAAGCTTCCTCCCCTCCCCACGCACCAGGATGGCCGTAACCTCCTGGGAAGGAGCGATAATCATCATCGGAGGGGAAGTGGCCGGAAACGTTGACGGGAAAGTCCTGGCTTACTACCCCGGCCAAAATAGGTGGGAGGAAAAAGCTCCTAAGCCTATCCCGGTAAGCAACATCGCCGCTGCATCCTTGGGGGGCAAAATCTACATCCCAGGCGGCTATATCCCCGATGGCACTTTAACCGATGCATTGGAAATATACGACCCCGCTGGGGATGCTTGGATAAGGGGGGCTTCGCTTCCCATGCCTCTATGTGGCTACGCCATCGCCTCTTACCAGGGGAAAATTTACCTATTCGGCGGATGGGATGGGAAAAGGGCCACAAATAAAGCTTTCCTATACGACCCCGAAGCCGATAGTTGGCAAGAGCTACCGCCTATGCCTACCCCGAGGGCCTTTGCTGCTGCCGCTGTCCTAAATGACCGCATCTACGTTGCCGGAGGAATCAATGGCTCACGGGAATTGAGGGAAGTGGAGGAGTTTGACCCCCAAAAGAAGCTTTGGCAGAAGCGTTCCCCTATGATTCTGGGCAGGGCTGGGTTCGGGATGAGCTCCATCGGCCCCTGGATATACGCTGTAGGAGGGGGGTGGAAGAACTACTTGGCCCACAATGAGCGGTACGATCCCAAAGCCGACCTCTGGACGCCCTTTGATAGCCCAATCTTAGGGGAGTGGAGGAATTTGGGTGTTGTAGCCATTGGCAATAAAATTTACGCCGTAGGAGGGAAGAGCGGAGAGCCTTTGGCCTTAGTGGAGGAATATCAAGCCATTTTCACCATAATGCTCCCGCAAGTTCAGAGGTAAAGGGATGTTTGAAATCGTCTTCTTGGGGACCTCGGCCTCGGCTCCCTCAGTGCAGAGGAATTTGCCGGCGGCGGTTGTCATTTACAACCAGCACCGCTTCCTGATTGATTGCGGGGAGGGGACCCAAAGGCAAATCCTGAAGAGCGGGCTTGGCTTCCGGCGCTTGAACAAAATCCTCCTAACTCACGGCCACCTTGACCACATCCTCGGCCTTGGAGGGCTGATATCAACTTTCGCCCGTTGGGAAGCAATAAACGAGGTTGAGATATACGCGGGAAAAATGGCCCTCCGCCGGGTAAAACTCCTTATGAAAGTGGTCTTCATGGACGAAATCCCCCCCATAAACATCGTCTACCACGAAATCGGGCCGGGGGTTATCATGGAGGATGAAAAGTTCACCCTCAGGGCCTTCAGGGTAATCCACAAAGGAGCCGATTCCTTTGGCTTCATCTTTGAAGAGAAGCCTAAGCGTCCATTCCTTGTGGAAAAAGCCGAAGCCCTCGGAGTACCTGCCGGCCCTGAGAGGCGTCGCCTCGTCCAAGGGGAATCAATAACCTTGCCCAACGGCCGAACCGTTACCCCCGATGAAGTCTTGGGGCCTCCTGTCCCTGGAGCGAAATTGGTCTTTGTGGGGGATGCCTCTTCAACCCGCAACCTCGCCGAAGCCGCCTACAAAGCCGATGCTTTGGTGATAGAAGCTACATACCTTGAGTCGGAAAAAGAGCTGGCCCGACAGTATGGCCACATAACTGCCGCTCAAGCCGCGCGCTTAGCCCTGGAAGCAGAGGTCCAACACCTTTACCTCATCCACATATCCAGGCGCTACAACTCAAACGAAGTCCTGGAAGAGGCCGCAGCAATTTTCCCCAACACTACCGTAGTGAACGACTTAGACAGGGTTGTGGTCAAGAAAGCAAGCTGAGGTGAAGGCCATGGAAGGGGAGTTCATCGTCGTTTTCATAACCACAAGCTCTGTTGACGAAGCTATTAAGATTGCCCGTGCTCTTGTTGAAGAAAAGCTTGCCGCCTGCGTCAACATCGTGCCCCAGGTTTTCTCTTTCTACTGGTGGGAGGGGAAGCTTCAGGAAGATAAAGAAGCTTTGATGATAGCCAAAACCACCGCCTCTGCTTTCCCCGCCTTAGAGGCCAAAGTGAAGGAACTTCACTCCTACACCGTGCCCGAAATCATAGCCCTACCGATAAAGGCCGGATACAAGGGTTACTTGGATTGGGTTGCGGGCTCGGTGCTGAGGTAAATGGCCATAGCTAAGGATAGGAAGCGAGTTTCGGCTTCGTCGGCTCTGGAATTTATGAGGATTGGGACTTTTGCCCCCACAACGTGGCCGGCCATCCTGGCCCGGGCGAAGTATAGGATTCCCTTAGCCATGATGTTGCCCGCTTCTACATTGGGGACGATGAGGATATCGGCCTGGCCGGCCACGGGGGATTTTATCCCTTTAACCCTGGCTGAATACTCCGAAATTGCCGTATCCAAAGCCATTGGGCCATCAACGATGGCCCCTTCTATCCAGCCCTGCTCAGCCATTTTGGCCAAAGCTAAGGCATCAATGGAAGCTGGGATTTTGGGGTGAACAGCCTCGGTAGCGGCCAATATGGCCACTTTGGGCATCTCTAACCCAAAGCGATGAGCTACTTCCACCGCATTTCGGATTATCTCCAGCTTCTGATAGACATCGGGGTAGGGGACAACGCCGCTATCGCTTATGTAAATGAGCTTGTGCATCCCCGGTATCTCAAATATCCCCACATGGGTCATCAAAGTTTTATCCCTCAGGCCTATTTCCCTATTGAGGGCTACGGATAAAAGCTCGGCCGTTTTGAGCTGCCCTTTTATCACGATATCGGCTTTCCCTTCTCTGGCCAGAAGGACAACCGTTCGGGCCGCTTTAGTTGGTTCAGGTTCGTGGATTACCTCAAAATCGGCCAAGGATATGCCTTCTTGCCTGGCAATGGCTTCAATGGCGTGGGCATCCCCGACCAGATAGCCGGATATTTCCAAGCCGGCTTTGCGGGCTTCTTCAAAAGAAAGGAGGACTTCCGGGTCGTGCGCAGCCGCAACGGCTACTCGCTTTGGCCCCCTGTTGCGGGCCAGCTCAACCATCTGGGCAAAGCTCTCAACGGCCATAACTCCTACCCCTTAAGGGAACATTACCACTTTCCCCACGTCCCTTTCCGGCGAAGTCAGCAAGCGGAAGCCTTCTTCAAAGTTGTCCAACGGTATTTTGTGGGTGATTATAGGCGAGGGGTCAAGCTTGCCCGATTTAAGCAGTTCGGCCATTTGGTACCAAGTTTCCCACATGAGCCGGCCGTTTATCCCGATTACGTGGGCCCCTTTGAAGATTAGGGCATTGGCCCAATCCAGAGAGACCTTATCCGAAGGTATACCGAAAGCGGTGAACCTGCCTCCTTTGCGTAAAACGGCAAATCCTTGCTCCAAAGCCTGCTGGCTTCCGGCCATCTCCAGGACCACATCCACTCCAACGCCTTCGGTCTTTTCCAGTATTATTTTAACTGGGTCCTGCCCTTCGACAACATTTATGGAGAAATCGGCTCCCATCTTCCGGCCAATTTCCAGGCGGGAGCGGTGCTTACCTATTTGGAAGATTGTGCCTGCTCCCGCCGCCTTAGCCACTGCTACAGCATTGTTCCCTGCTGGCCCATCGCCAAAAACTGCCACCGTTTTACCTGAAATCGGCTCAGCCAGAACGGCGTAAACGGCATTCCCCAGAGGCTCCTGAATGGAAGCTATGGCTGGGTCCAGGTTAGGGTCATTCTTCCAGGCGCATATTTCGGGTATAACCACGTATTCGGCAAAGGAGCCGTTGGTATCAACTCCGAGGATTTTGAGGTTTTGGCAGATGTGGGGTTGCCCCTTGCGGCAGACCGGGCAGGTGTAATCGGGGATGTGGCTTTCGGCGGAGATGAAATCTCCTACTTTGATGCTTTTGACTTCTTTCCCTACTTCCACCACCTCTCCGCAGAACTCATGGCCTATGATTAGAGGTGGTTTTATGCGGCTTTGAGCCCAGGCATCCCACTTGTATATGTGCACATCGGTTCCACAGATGGATGTAGCCCGCACCTTTACCAAGATTTCGTTCGGGCCGGGATGGGGTATATCAACCAAATCCATTTCCAAGCCAGGGCCTGGCTTCTTTTTGAGGAGAGCTCTCATCTTCTCAGCCATTGTTTTCCTCCTCTTTGAGGATTAAAAAAACCCGGTTCCCTTGGAGGAAACCGGGCTTTTTAGCGGGAGCATGTTGTGCATGTAGTGGCAGTGCACCCTGAGCAAGGGTTACCTCCCAGGGTTCTTGTTGTGCCACCCTCACCACGGCTTACGGCTGCAAAGAGGGAAATGGCCTTTTCGGTTTCAGTGCTACCGCAGTAAGGGCAACTGGCGGGTTCATCGGCTTTGCTTATAGGCCGCAAAATTTCAAAGGTCTTGCCGCAATTCCCACACCTGTATTCGTATATCGGCATTTCTTCCCCCCAACACGATTTTACGGCTTAATTTTAGCACAGCTTTTTTCTTCTGGCAAGGGTTTAAATCAGTTTTCTTGGCAGGCGTTGGCTTTCGCCGACGCTTTCTTTTTATCCAGCCGAAGGCTTGGGGGTAATTTTAGGAAAATTATCCCATCCTCGTTGGCTTAGGATTCGCCAGTGCTTTGGGCCCCACTTGTGGCGGGGTTGCTAATGTAGGCAACTCGCCCCCTCTTTTTGTTTTGGGGGCACATCCCCCGCACCCCCTGCCAGGGGGCTTGCGCCCCCTGGACCCCCCCATTTGCCCACCCCCGTTGGCTGAGAGTCCGGCAGCGTTTTGGGCCCCACTCATAGCGGGGTTGCTAATGTAGGCAACTCGCCCCCTCTCTTTTTATTCTGGGGGCACATCCCCCACACCCCCTGCCAGGGGGCTCCGCCCCCTGGACCCCCCATTACCCACCCTCGTTGGCTGAGGGTTTGCCAGCGTTTTGGGGTCCCACTCGTGGCGGGGTTGATAATGCGGGCGGCTCGCCCCCTCTTTTTGGTTTGGGGGCACATCCCCCAGACCCCCTGCCATGGGGGCTCCGCCCCCTGGACCCCCCATTTGCCCACTCCCGTGGGCTGAGGGTCCGCCAGCGTTCTGGGGGTTAATCTCTCCCCTGGCCTCTCTCCCGAGCGGAAAGGGGAGAACTCCGCCAAATTTTCCCCCTTCCCTCGCGGAGATTGGCCCTAAGCCAGACCCAGTTCCCGCATCCTTTCGGGCTTGAGGGTGCCTTCTTCGGTCCAATCCCGGACTGCATAGTAATCCGCAAGGAGTTTTTCCATGTCGGGAACAGCTCCTTGAGCCCCTCCATCGGGAAGAGGACGGAGGAGCAAAGAGGGGAGGTGATCGTCCTGGCGTTTTACCCCCATCTTCACATTGAATGCCCGCTTGAGGTCAAAGATGTCCCTGCCTATCTTTACAAGCTCCTCAATTCCTATATCCCACCCCGTGGCTTCCCTCAGGAGCTTGGCAATCCTCTCCGGACCGGGGCTGCAGAATTGGCACATTATCATGGAGTTGTAGAGGGCACGCCAGTCCTGGATGCGAGCTACCATCCAAGCCTTATTCTCTACGCTGAAGCGGTCCCCAGGAATTATCCCGATTTCAGGGATGGCGCTCCCAGAGTCCACAGCGTAGGGGTCACCCTGCATGTGGCAGGCCCCACGAGGCGATGTGGCGTAGGCCAGGGCACTCCCGAAGAAAGCCCGCGGTTCGTGCATCGGAACTTCCAGCCCCTTAACGTGAGCCGCTTCTTCAGGAAGCCCAAAGCGCTCCCCAACCGACCTTACCCCTTCGGCCAGGATTGCCCCAAAGCCTTCTTTCCGAGAGATGAGCTCTATAAGCCTGATCGCCCCCTCCGGGTCACCCCACTTGAGGGCAAAGCCCACTTCCCTTTCGCTTACGACCCCACGGTCAAAAAGGTAATAGGCAAAGGCTATGGTTACACCAACGGAAATTGTGTCAAGCCCGAGGGAGTTGCAGAGGTAGTTGGCATAGGATACGGCGGCCAAGTTGTCAACCATCAATAGGGTTCCGAGCGAGCAGAGGGTTTCGTATTCGGGGCCTTCTGTGACCGGGAGTTTGTATTGGCCTTCTTTCACTTCAATGACCCGACCACAAGCGATGGGGCAGCCGTAGCAGGCGCTGGTCTTGACCAGGATGGTTTCGGCCATGGTGGCCCCGCTGAGTTTGCCGGTCCCTTCAAAATAGCCTTTGGTGAAGTATTTTATCGGGACATCGCCGAACTCGTGGCCCAGGTCCATCCAGAAAGCCGTGCCCCCAGAGTGGAAGAGTTGGGCGGTGAAGTCTTCTCGGACCCAATCCCTGGCTTCCCTGGCTACTTCGTTAAAAGCTGCCTCGTTGTAGAGGGGGATGGTTCCCGAGCCCTTTACGGCGATGGCTTTCAGGTTCTTTGAGCCCATGACTGCCCCTGGACCGCCACGGGCCGCTGCTCTGGCGTTATCGTTGATTATGGCGGCCATTTTCACCAGTTTTTCCCCGGCCGGGCCAATGCAAGCTATCCTGGCTCTTGGCTCCCCGATTTCTTCTTTTATGGCTTCTTGAACCCTATATGTGTCCAATCCCCAGAGGTGGGAAGCAGGCCTCACTTCCACTTTCCCATCGTTAATCCAGAGGTAAACTGGTTCGGGTGAACGGCCGCGGATTAGGATTCCATCAAAGCCGGCGAAGCGCATCTCCGGGCCGAAGAATCCGCCAGCATTGCTTTCACCCCATATTCCTGTGAGCGGGGAAAGGAAGCAAGCGGTGTAGCGGCCACAGGAAGGAGCCCTCGTCCCCACCAATGGGCCGGTGGTGAAGAAGAGGATGTTATCGGGGCCCAAGGGGTCGGTGGAGGGGGAGATGAGGTCATAGAGGTAACGGCAGGCAAGTCCCCCACCTCCTAAGAATCGGGAGGCATGTTCCTCCCTCAACGGCTCTACTTCCCATTGCCCTTGGGTGAGGTCTACCACGAGTATTTTGCCTAAATATCCTCCGGGCATTTTTATCCCTCCGCTATCATCTCCAAGAAAGCTTGTATCCTGGTGGCGATGGGGCCAAGGCTTCCGGGTTGTTCTACTTCTACCATGAGGATTGGAACCTTTTTCTCTTGGAAGAGGGACTGCATGAGCGGAAATTCCCAGCCCCACGGGTCACAGAATTTCTGGCGTACCAAGATTAATCCTTGAGCTTTGGCCTTACGAGTTTTCTCCAGCAAGCTTTGGGAGTAAGCACCAGGCTTGAGGAATTTGCAGGGGCAAATTGGCCTTTCAAGGAGACGTCTGGCTAAGGCCTCAATAGGTGGGATGGACTCATCGGCGAGGGTTTGGAAGTAACGAGTGCCGTTGCAGAAGTCATCATCCACTATTTTGCCCCCGCTTTCTTCTATGAAGTCAACCAAACTGAGGTCATCAAGGGTTGAGCCGGCCAGCACTATCCGGACTTTGCCGGGGTTCTCTTCTTCCTCAACCTCCAAATTCTCCAGGAAACTTATGGCCTCTCCTAAAGGCAAGGTGAGGGCTTTGTTTACCAGGCTGAAGAAGCGGGAGGCCGGCATTTTCTCCCGCCTTGAGGCCAGGTTTCGCAGGAGGATACGCTTCCTGTTGGCAATCTTTACGGCCTCTTTCAGGGCTTCCTCCCCGATGAGGAGGCCTGTTGAGGCTTCCAAGCGACTTTTCAGCCTTTCCAGTTCGGCCATGGTGTAAGGGAGAGCTTTCTCCGAGCTCAGGACGGTGGGCAAATTGAAGGTTTCCACTATCTTGTGGGGGCAAGCTTGGGGCCATATGTCGGCAAGGCATTGCATTGTATCGCAAGTGTGGGTGAAAATCACCCCTTCCAAGGAGTTTAGCTCCCCTTTGATGGCCCGGTGGAGGCAAGCTCTGGCAAGGTAACAGGTATAGCTCTGAAGGTGGGTTTGGGATAGCGAAGCATCGGTTGCGCCGGGAATTATGCGGATGGGGTTAAACCCCGCAGCGATGAGCAATTCCTCGGGCACGTAAGAGCAAAAGTAACCAATGGTTTTCTGTGGCAAATCAAAGGGCATGTTTATCTACTCCGGATGTTTTTCCAGCGTTTTGGCGCAAGGCCATGGTTTCAGAGCATGGCGCGCTCCAATAGGCCATCTATCTGAGCTACAATTTCCTGGTCGGTGAAGTGGAGGGCAGTAATGGCATGGGAAGGACAGGTAGCGGCGCAGGTCCCACAACCCTGGCAAAGGGCAGGGTTGACCTCAGCCTTGCCCCGGATGTTGCGGGCTATGGCCGAATAAGGGCAGGCCAGTATGCATTCTCCGCAGCCCACGCAAGCTGCTTCATTCACTACGGCGACGGTGGGCGAGATTACGACTTCGCCGAGGTTGAATAGTTTCACCACTTCCATGGCTGCAGCCTCGGCGTGGGCGACGGTATCGGGGATGTCGCGGGGGCCTTGGCAAGCTCCGGCCAGGAAAATGCCCGCGGTGGCCGTCTCCACCGGCCTTAGTTTGGGATGGGCTTCCGCAAACCAGCCGTCAGGGGTCCGACCAAGCCGGAAGAGAGCGGCAACTCGGTCGGCATCGGGCTGAGGCTCTATGGCCGTGGCCAAGATTACCATGTCCACGTCCACGAATACCAGCCGGCCCAAGTTGGCATCCTCTCCTTTAACTCGCAGCTTACCGTTGGGGAGGACTTCTACCTCAGCTCCCCGGCCTCGGACGAAAATCACTCCATCTTCCTGGACACGCTCGTAAAATTCCTCGTAGGCTTTCCCGAAAGCGCGCATGTCCATGTAGAATTCGTAGACTTCGGCGCCAGTCTTCTCGCGCACTTGGTGGGCATGCTTTAGGGAGTACATGCAGCAGATGCGGGAGCAGTAGGGGTGGGCATTGACGTCCCTGCTTCCCACGCAGTGGATTATGGCCACCCTTTCCGGCTTCTTCCCCTCCGCCGTCAATATCTCCCCGCCGGTAGGGCCGCCGGCGCTTGTGAGCCTTTCAAATTGCAAGCCCGTGATGATGTTGGGGGAAAGGCCATAGGAATACTGGGGGAGCTTGCGGGGGTCCCACATGGCAAAGCCCGTGGCCACCACGATTGCCCCTACCTTAAGCTCCAGGATTTGGTCCTGCTGTTCGTAGTCAATAGCTCCGGCAGGGCAGAGCTTCTCGCAAGCTCGGCACCGGCCTTTAGTGAACCAGAGGCAATTTTCCCGGTCAATCACCGGGACGTTAGGGATGGCTTGGGCGAAGGGGCGGTAGATAGCCTTGCGCTTACCCATCCCAGCTTCAAAGCCGGTATCAACGACTTTAACCGGGCACTTCTCTTGGCAGATGCCGCAGCCGGTGCAAACCTCTTCCCGCACGGACCTGGCCTTCTTCCGAACCCGGACCGTGAAGTTGCCGATGTAGCCGGATACATCTTCAACTTCGCTGTAGGTGAGGAGGGTAATGTTGGGATGCCGACCGGCATCCATCATCTTCGGCCCGAGGATTCAGGTACTGCAGTCCAGGGTGGGGAAAGTTTTATCAAGCTGGGCCATGTGGCCGCCGATGGATGGCTCCCTCTCCACCAAGTAGACCGGATAGCCGGCATCGGCTATGGATAGAGCAGCTTGGATTCCGGCGATTCCTCCGCCGACAACCAAGGCAGCCTTCGTTACTGGCTCACGGCGTGGCTCCAGGGGCTGGTGGAAAGCGACCCGCATTACGGCGGCCTGCACAAGCCTCTTGGCTTTCTCGGTCGCTTTCTCCCGATCCTTAGTTACCCAGGAGACATGCTCTCGGATGTTGGCCATTTCAAAGTAATAGGGGTTGAGGCCGGCCGCCTCCAGAACCCGCTGGAAAGTCAATTCATGCATCCGGGGAGTGCAGGAGGCCACCACAACCCGATTTAACCCCAGCTTGCGGATGTCCTCTGCTATCATCTTCTGGCCCGGTTCGGAGCACATGTACTTGTAGACTCGGGCCACGACCACGCCAGGGAGCTTGGAAGCCATCTCTGCCACGGCGTTAACATCAACCGTAGCCGAAATGTTTATGCCACACTCGCAGATATAGACGCCAATCCTCGGCTGTTCCATAGGACTAACTCCTTTTGGGAATTAAACCGCAAAGGACGCGAAGAACGCAAAGTTTTTTATTGAATTTTAAGGTTCAGGACGATTCTTTTAATGCTATTCCGCAGTCTGACCACGTTAAATAAGCCGATTCTAATAGACCCGGCCCCAGCTGGCGATGGACCTCAAGCGCCGCGCCTATGATTTGGTTAGACAAATTAAAACACCTTTGCATCCTTTGCGCTCTTTGCGGTTAAAACTTCACCGGCGTGATGTGCCGTCGCAAGCCCAGCTTTTCTTCTGGCAAACCCAAAGCCAAGCCTATTAGTTGGGGCAGATAAAGGACAGGAATCTGCACTTTCCGCCCCAACAATCGTGATACTTTGTCCTGATAAGCGTCCAAATTCATATGGCACATTGGGCAAACAGTCACGATGCAGTCGGCACCCTCGCAAGCCTCCAGTACTGAGCCAACCATGGTCAGGCCCACTTCCGGCTTAGTCATAAGTAGCGAAGTCCCACAGCAGGAAGCTTCACGGGAATGGCGGTGGACCTTGACCCCCAGCGCTTCTAACAAAGGTAGCATGGAGGTAGGGCGCTGCCCATCGTCAAACGGGCTATATGGGCGGACGGTCTGGCAACCGTAGTAAGGGGCAACGGTAAGCCCTTCCAGCGGCTTCTTCACGCGCGCCCGAATTGCCTCCGGCCCGAAATCGTTGGCCAAAACATCCAAAATATGGCGGGCTGTTAATGTCCCTTGGTAAGCCAGACCCTCTAGTTCCAGGGCCTGGTTGACCTTCTGGTGAAGTTGACGGTTAGCAGCCAGGGTGGCAAAGGTCCGGCGGAAGTTGGTATAACAGGCACTGCAAACCGTGAGCAAGTCCCGACCGTTGGCCTGTTTTTCGGCCAGGGCCAGGTTACGGGCCGGGAGGACAAAGCCCAGCAACTCGCTCATAACCGAAGCGACGCTGGCCCCACAGCAAGTCCAGCCCTCCAGCTCCTGGACATCGGCGCCCAAGGCTTGGAGCACCGCCAAAGTGGAATCCCGGTACTCCAAAGCCGTGCCCTCCTGAGAGCAACCGGGATAAAAGATGTACCTCATCTTTTCTCCTCCAGCTCAGCCACCCGCGCGAAGAGGCGGTCCAACCGGCCCTCTCCACCCAGCCGAGGCAATTCCGGGCGGATTTTGCCCCGGGCCAGCATTGTCAGACCCAGGCGAGCAAAACCCAGCGCAGCCAAAGGATTGGAAGCTAAGAAATAGCGGGCCATAAACTCCACCTCCCGCAACCGCCCGTAGCGACGCATCACCTCGGCAAAGGCTCGGTAGAAAGCTTCACTCTGGGGAGAGGAGACGATTCCCCTTTCCATCGCCAATTCCTTCAAACGGACGATGGTTTCCGTAAGCGGAATACCGCGCGGGCAGCGGACATGACAAGTGTAGCATAAGCTGCAAAGCCAAATGCTTTTGGAACGTAGCACTTCTTCAGTCATACCCAATTGGACCATTCGCCACATCTGGCGAGGAGAAATGTCCATTGCATGCGCTGCAGGGCAGGAAGCAGAGCAAGTCCCGCACTGAATACAGGAGAGAATCTTTTCCCACCGGCCAGGACTTACCCGTTGAGCCAGGCTCCGGTCCAATTGGCCAAGGTCCAAAGCTTCAGTAATAGCTGCCATCCATCACCTCCTTACCCGCTAAGGGCAATGGCAAAATCGGCAGGGGTCACGCCAGGGCTTTCTACACCTTGCTCGGCGTAGAAGCGAGCGATGACCTCCTCCACTTCCTCTACCCGCACGCCAACTAGGGCCCGCTCCAGCTCGGCCAGCCGGTCGGCCGGATAGAAGAAGAAATCGCCGGAGATGGAAACATCGGCAATGACCCCCTCTTTCACTTCCATCGTAGCCCGGATGAGGCCTCCGGGGGCCTTGTAAGCCTTCTGCCGAACTTCAACCCCTGCTCGGATGGTAACTCCTCGCTCAATCTTTGGGCTTCGGCGGAGGAAGAGCCACTCCTCACTCAGCATTATCTCCCCTAAGCGGTCTGCTTCCGCTTTCCAATCGGGGTCAATCCTCGTTTCCTCCTCCATCGGCCCCAAAATCTCGGAAAACTTCTCCGCCAAAAGCCCCCAAAGCTCATCCCTCGGAGGGCTATACCCAAGCTCTCGCTTGATGGTGCTAAGGTTATCCTGGAGGGTTTTGTAGACCTTGTCCCGGAACTTCTCATCGGGCACTTTGAGGACCCGCACCATCATCTCGTAGTTGAAGTCAACGATTAAGTTGCCGACAAAGACCACGAAATCGCCGATTTCGGCTACCCCTGTGCCCGAGATTTTGCGGTTGTTAGCGATTATGTCATTTATGGGCTTGTATTGGGCGGGGATGCCTATGGCCCTGTAGGCAGCGATTGGGGCCTGGAGGAAGCGACGGTAGAATTCCTCCCGGCTTGCTGGAACCAAGGGGTTATCCTTGCGAATCACCAGCTGCCAGAAGAGCTGGTCCCCATCCAAGTAAACGGCCCCTCCCCCTACCTCGCGCCGGAAGACAGGGATGTCATGCTCCCTACAGTAAGCCAGGTCCACCTCTTGCTCCGCATCCTGGAAATAGCCGATGCAGACGTAGGGGGAAGCGGGGGAGCATAAGATTAGCCCTTCGCGCTTAAGCCTGGGGAGAGCATGGTAAAGCAGTTGGGAGTAATGCCAGGGTACAGTTCCAAGGCGATACAGCTTCATCACTTGCCCCCTTTGAGGACCGCTTTGTATTTTTCGGCCTCGGCTTCAATAAAGGCCTTGAATTCGGGGGAATCGGCCCGCATCAGGTTGGCGAGCTCGGCCGGGTTGGACATCTCAATCTTCACGAGCCAGCCTCGGTCAAATGGCGACTTGTTTATGAGTGTAGGCTCCCACTCCAGCTCCTCGTTAACGGCCACGATTTTACCGCTGACGATGGCCGGGATTCGCCCAACCCACTTGCCGGACTCAATGGACATGAAGGTTTGCCCCTGGGTCACAGCCTTGCCGACGGGCGGTATCTCCACGTAAACGATTTCCTTTGCCAGCTTCTGGCCGAAATCGGTGAGGCCTTGGGTGACTATATTCCCTTCCACGCGGCCCCAGCTGTGCTTAGAATCGTAGTAAAGGTCATCGGGGAAATCAAATCCTGCTATCTGCATGGCTTTCCCCCCTTATCTTAGTCCAAGCGGGCTTTATTATACACCACCGTCGGGCTTTGTCAAAGGGTCGGTGTGAAGTTCTGACCCATACACCAAGTGCTCACGCCCCTTGATTTTTTGCCAATTTAAGGTATAATTCCAACCCCGGGGTTAACAAAAAACCGAGGAGTTGGGCCTATGGCGAACGAAAGGAAGAGCTCCGTTCTCGTGCTGGGAGGCGGCGTAGGGGGGATGAGAGCCGCTCTGGATGTGGCCGATGCTGGATTGGAAGTTTACTTGGTGGAATCAACCCCATGGCTGGGTGGAATCGTGGCCCAGTTGGGCTTTATGTTCCCAACCCATGACTGCGTCCTCTGCCGGGGCACGGCCGAGCACGGCCCAGGCTGCACCCGCCCTACCATTTCCCCCGCCCTCATGGATTACAGCCGCCACCCTAATATACACCTCTTCGTCAATACCGAAATCGTCGGCCTTGAAGGGGAGGCCGGCAATTTCACCGTAACCCTAAGGGTCAATCCAAGATACGTTAATCCTGACCTTTGCATTAACTGCGACCGCTGCGCTCAGATATGCCCTGTGGAGAAGCCAAGCCGCTTCCAAATGGGCTTGGCAATGCGCAAACTCGCCTACAAAAGTTCCCCAAGGGCTATCCCCGACGCTTACATGATTGAAAAGACCGACTTCTGCGAAACCTGCCGCCGCTGCGAGAAGGTCTGCCCCACTAAGGCCATAAACCTGAAAGAGGAGCCTCGGGAAGAGAAGGTAAACGTTGGGGCAATAGTCCTGGCGATGGGCTACCGGCTTTTCAACCCCCGCCGGTACGAAGAGTACGGCTACGGCCGCTACCCCAACGTCATAACCAGCATGGAGTACGAAAGGCTGGCCAGCCGCTCCGGCCCCACCGAGGGAATCGTAGTCCGACCATCTGATGGCACTACACCGCGCAAGATTGCTTGGCTTCAGTGCATAGGCTCGCGGGACCAAGAGCACCCCTACTGCTCTTCAATCTGCTGCATGTATTCCACCAAGGAAGCCGTCCTGGCCAAGCAACGTATCCCGGGTGTTGAGGCTAAAATCTTCATCATGGATGAAAGGGCTTTCAACAAAGAATACAACGCCTACTACCTCCGCTCCAAAGAACTCTACAACGTTGAATACATCCGCTCACGTGTCTCTTCCATCACTGAAGACCCAACCACTCACAACCTAACCCTGCGCTATGCCACCGACGATGGCCACATCGTTGAAGAAGAATTTGACATGGTTGTCCTATCGGTTGGGGTGGAGCCGCCCTTAAGCACCCGCCAGGTAGCCGAAATCTTGGGCATTGATTTGAACCAATACGGCTTCTGCTGGACCGATAAGTTTGGCCCCTTGCAGACATCGCGTCCTGGAATTTACGTATGCGGCTCCTTCGCTTCCCCCAAGGAGATAGCTGAAACCCTATACGAAGCCAGCGGAGCAGCTGCAGAAGCGATGCTTTTGCTTAAAGACAAACTCGGTTCCGTAGACCGTGAAGAAAAGTTCCCGCCAGAAAGGGATGTATCAAGGGAAGAGCCAAGGATTGGGGTATTCCTCTGCCGGTGTGGGGGGGAAATAAGCCAAAGCATTGACTTGGAAACTATCGCCCAGAAAGCCAAAGCCTTGCCCAGGGTTGTCCATGTCCAACAAGTAAACTTGGCCTGCTTCCCAGAGGGGCAAGAGCAAATCAGCCGAGCAATCACCGAACACGGCCTTAACAGAGTAGTAGTAGCGGCCTGCAGCCAACGCACACACGAACCGCTTTTCCAGAAAGTCCTGAGGCGCGCTTCCCTAAATCCCTACTACTTGGAACTGGTGAACATAAGGGAACACAGCGCCTGGCCCCACCTTCACGATAGGGAAGGGGCAACCCGCAAGGCCATGGAGGCTTTAAGGGTTGGAGTAGCCAGAGCTGCCCGCCTGCAAGCCCTGCAAAAATTCTCCGTAAAGCCAATAAAGAAAGCATTAGTCATCGGGGGCGGGCTGGCAGGAATGGTAGCCGCTCTGACCATAGCCGATGCCGGGTTCCCAGTCTACCTTGTGGAGAAGAGCAATCGCCTCGGCGGCTACCTCCAGAAAATCCACTTCACCGCCGAAGGGAAAGACCTACGACGCCTCCTCTGGGACCTCACCAACCGTGTTGAAAACCACCCACTTATCACCGTCTTCAAAGAAGCCGAGCTCATCAACCACTACGGCCACGTAGGAGACTTCCATTCCCTAATCCGCACAAAATACAAGGATGTGGAACTGGAGCACGGGGTCACCATTGTGGCTACCGGGGCCAGGATGTATTCGGGGAGGGAATACCTCAAAGGGGAAGACCCCAGAATCTTGGACCAGCTGGAGCTTGAAGAGCTCATAGTCAACCACCCCGAGAGGGTCAGGAACCTCCGGTCGGTGCCGATAATCCAGTGCGTTCGGCCGAGGAGCCCAAAATACGATTACTGCAGCCGTATCTGCTGCACTAACACCATGGCCAACGCCATCCGCCTCAAAGAGCTAAACCCCTCCTGCGAGGTCTACGTCCTCTACAAGGACATAATCACTTACGGCTTCCGCGAAGAATACTACACTAAAGCGCGGGAACTGGGCACAATCTTCATCCGCTACACCGATGAGGAAGCCCCTACCATTAAAGTCGTCTACGGAGAACTCCGGGTAGAAGTAAAGGACCAAAGCACGGGTGAACTCCTGGTGCTCAAGCCCGACCTAATCTCGCTAACCCTCGGCATCTTACCCTCTGAAGATAACGAAAAGCTGGCCCGAATCCTGAGGGTTCCTCTATCCCCTGAGGGCTTCTTCCTTGAAGCTCACCTCAAGATGAGGCCGGTGGATTTCATAAACGAAGGGATTTTCCTGGCCGGGATGGCTCACTATCCCAAATTCATAGAAGAATCCATAGCTCAGGCCAAAGCCGCAGCCGCCCGAGCTTTAACCTACCTGACCAAGGAAGAAATCAAGGTAGGCGGGGTCATAGCCCAAGTAGAGCAATCCAAATGCGTCGGCTGCTTGACTTGCGTGCGCATCTGCCCCTTCCACATCCCGGTCATAGACCCCAAAGCCATTGGGAACGGGGGAATAAAGGGGGCTGCCTTTATAGACCCGGCCAAATGCCAAGGTTGCGGAACCTGCACCGCCGAATGCCCGGCAAAGGCCATACAGCTTCTGCATTACACCGATGAACAAATCATGGCCCCCGAAGAAAGTGTGCTGGGAGCATGGCTAACTTAAGGAGGCACAATATGACTCTGGGCGAAAGCATCATAAGGCTTGACATAAAGACCAAAGTCCAGGGCTCAAGACGCTACCCCCAAGATTTCAACATGCCCGGCCAACTTTATGCCAAGGTCGTATGGAGCCAATACCCACACGCCAGGGTGAAGAGAATTGACACTTCCGCTGCCGAAGCCACCCCTGGGGTAGTCAAAGTCATAACCTACAAAGACGTACCCCTCAACGAATACGGCATTAGCACCCCCGACCAAACCGTCTTAGTCCCTGAAGGGGGCAAGGTCCGATGGCTCGGCGACCGTATAGCCATCGTCGTGGCTGAGACGGAAGAAATAGCCGAAGAGGCACGCAAAAAGGTCAAGGTTGAATACGAGCCCTTACCTGTCGTAACCGACCCCCGTGAAGCGATGAAGCCAGGCTCCCCCTTGGTCCACGAAGAAAAAGGCACAAACATCTTGCACCACATAAAGATACGCCGTGGGGACGTGGAAAAGGCCTTTGAGGAGGCCGATGTCATCGTTGAAGGTTACTACATAACCCCTCACGTAGAGCATGTCTACCTCCAACCCGAGGCTGGAATCGGCTACATAGATGAAGAGGGACGCATAACGGTGATTGCAGCTGCCCAATGGCCTCACGATGACCTGCACCAGATTTCCCACTTCCTCCAGATTCCGATTGAGAAACTGAGGGAGATTGTGCCGGCAGTAGGGGGAGCCTTCGGGGGAAGGGAGGATATGTACATCCAGCACCTCTTGGCCCTCTGTGCTTACGTGGTGCGCAGGCCGGTGAAAATGGTCTTCACACGCGAAGAAACGATGATGCGCACTGGGAAGCGCCACCCCTTCTACATCCGCCACAAGTGGGGGGCCAAGAAAGATGGGAAACTTCTGGCTGGCGAAGTGGAGATGATTTCCGATGCCGGTGCCTACGCCTCAACCAGCATACCCGTCCTAAACAATGCCGCCAGCTTCGCCCTTGGCCCCTACGTATGGCCAAACGTCAAGGTTGATGCTTACACCGTCTACACCAACAACGCCGTGACGATGGCGATGCGAGGCTTTGGCTCCACTCAGTCCGCCTTCGCCTACGAAATCCAAATGGACAAGTTGGCCGAAGCTTTGGGGATGGACCCGGTGGAGTTAAGGATGAAGAACTTGGTGGAGGACGGCTCACTAACCATTACCGGGGCCACTTTCCCGCCAGGGGTGGGGATAAAGGAGACCCTGCGCCAAGCGGCACTGGCCGCCGGATGGCGGGAAGAGAACGGACGCTGGATAAAGCCTCAAATCCCGCAGCCCAAAGAGCCATATAAGCGGCGGGGAATTGGGGTAGCTTGCGCTTTCAAAAACGTCGGCTACAGCTTTGGCTTTGATGATAAAGCCACCGCAAGGGTAATGCTTTCTTGGGATGAATCGGGGGAGATAACGCGGGCCATCGTAAAAATCGGGACCTCCGAGGTAGGGGAGGGGGTACATACGGCTTTAGCTCAAATCGCTGCCCACACCCTGGGTATCCCAATCCAAAAAGTCCGGATTGCCTTAGTGGATACGGCCGAAGTCCCCAATGCCGGAAGTTCCTCTGCCTCCCGCCACGTCTACATCTCCGGCAATGCAGTAAAAGCAGCCTGCGAATTGGCCCTGCGTAGAAAGGAAGAAATCCTCAGGGCAGAAACCGGCGAGACCTCCGTGGAAGTAGAATACACCTACCGAGGGCGAATTGAACGGCCGACCACACCTTACCACCCCGAAACGGGAGAGTGCTTCCCCCACATCAGCTACGGCTGGGGCACCCAGATAGCTTTGGTAGAAGTAGACACCGAAACAGGGCAAGTCTCGGTCCTGAAAATATGGGCTGCCCACGACGTAGGCAAGGCCGTCAACCCTGAAATGATAATTGGCCAAATCGGAGGCGGGGTCCACATGGGCATAGGGTATGCCCTCATGGAACACTTCATCCACGAAGGCGGCTACCCCCGCACCCGCCGCTTGAGCGAATACCCAATACCTACCGTCCTGGACATGCCTCCGGAAATTGTCCCCATCATCGTAGAAGTTCCCGACCCCGCTGGGCCGTATGGGGCTAAAGGCGTAGGGGAAATGACCACTCTGCCTACTGCCCCGGCCATCATCAACGCCATCCACGATGCAGTAGGGATTTGGGTTGATGAACTTCCGGCCACAGAGGAAAAAGTCTACAAACTCCTGAAGGAGGCAAGAGCCCGGTAATGGAAAGGAGCTACCGCTACTTTGACCTCATAATGGCTCTCTTCGTGGCTGTGCTAATCATAAGCAACATAGCCTCAAGCAAAATCTTGCTCCTTGGCCCATTCACCTTTGACGGTGGCACAATCCTCTTCCCCATCTCCTATATTTTCGGCGACATCCTAACCGAAGTCTACGGATACAGGCGGTCCCGGCGGGTCATATGGATGGGCTTCTTCTGCACTGCCCTCATGGCCCTGACCTTGAGCATAGTAAGGGTGCTGCCGCCGGCGCCCGGGTGGGAAAACCAAGAAGCCTACGAAAAAATCCTCGGAATGACCCCACGAATCGTCCTTGGAAGCCTCATAGCTTACTGGGCCGGGGAATTCTCCAACTCCTACACCCTGGCTAAAATGAAAATCCTGACCCGGGGCCGGTGGCTTTGGACCAGGACCATAGGCTCAACTTTAGTGGGGGAGGGGGTTGATACCCTCCTCTTCTGCTCCATAGCCTTCGCTGGTGCCCTGCCTTGGTCCCTCCTGGGAAGCGTAATCCTCTCCAATTACGTGTTCAAATGCGGCGTTGAAGCCATCATGACCCCCGTAACCTACCGGATTGTGAACTTCTTGAAAAGGGCTGAGAGGGAGGACTACTTTGATTACGACACCGATTTCAACCCCTTCAAGATAGAGGCATGAGCATGGAGCATCGCTCGGGCTTTGTCTCCATAATAGGCAAGCCGAATGTGGGAAAATCAACCCTTATGAACGCCTACCTGGGGCAGAAAGTGGCCATAGTATCGCCCAAGCCCCAGACAACCCGCCACAAAATTCGGGGAATTTTAACCCTACCCAACGCCCAGATAATCTTCGTTGACACCCCCGGCATCCACAACCCCCTCCACAAGCTTGGCGAGTACATGGTCAAAACCGCAATATCCGCAATAGTGGATGCGGACGTAGTAGTCTTCCTGGTGGATGTATCGCAGTTACCGGATGATGAAGACCGCCTCATAGCCCAGACCCTAAAGGAGCGGTGCAAAAGCCCGGTAATCCTGGCCATGAACAAGATGGACCTTCTGACCCCGGACAAGGTCAAGCCCCACACCGAGGCTTACCTTGCCCTTGGGGAATTTAAGGACTGGATTTTAATCTCCGCCACTACCGGCGACAATCTGGACAAACTCAGGGACATCATCATCTCTTACCTTCCTCCTGGCCCCCGCTACTACCCTGAGGACCAGATAACCGATGTAGATGAACGCTTTATTGCTGCTGAACTCATCCGGGAAAAGGCCCTTCATTTCCTGCACCAAGAAGTTCCTCACTCCGTGGCGGTAGTGATAGACGAATTCAAGGATCGCTCGGAGGACCTTTCCTACATAAGCGCGACGATTTTTGTGGAGAAAGAATCGCAGAAGGCAATAGTTATCGGCAAAGATGGGGCCATGCTCAAGAAGATAGGCCAAGCTGCCCGCAGGGAATTGGAATTAATCCTTGGGCGCAAGGTCTACCTTGAGCTATGGGTAAAAGTTAGGAAGCGCTGGCGGAAGGACGAGGAAGAACTGCGCCGCTTAGGCTACATTGCCCCTAAGGTATAAGCTTCCCTTCTCGCTTGGCCGTAAACGACCAAGCAATCTCCCAGCCTGCGAGGAGATTGCTTTGGGCGCTTTGTGCCCTCGCAATGGCATTCCATAGTCAGCCTCTTTGGACCCTTGGCCTGTAGTTGGCCTCCGCCGAGTACGGGCGCAGCGGTTGGGGGATGTGCCTTTCCGACCTAACCCCCTTGACCCCCTTCCCTGCGAGGGAAAGGGGAAAATTTGGCAAGGTTCTCCCTTCTCTGCCTTGGAGAGGGACCAGGGAAAAGGTTAACCCCCAAAACGCTGGCGAACCCTCAGTTAACGGGTCTCCTGGCAAGGGGTCTGTGGGGGGTGTCCCCCACGAAACCTTAAAAGGGGAGCGCCCTTAACCCTTGCCAGCCCCGCCCCGAGTGGGACCCAAGCCGCTGGCGAACCCAAAGCCTACGAGGGTGGGAAAAGGGAAATATTTCGGGGTTTGGGCCTTTAGCCAGAGAGGCTGAACATATCACCGAAACGCTGTGGTTTGACGGGAGCTGCTTGCCGTGGTACACTATGGGCAAAGAACCTTGAAAAGGGGGAGCTATATGGGCAAGGAACCACTTTGGGAAGCTCTGCAGAAGGTGTATGACCCCGAATTGGGGAAGAGTATCGTGGAGTTGAAGATGGTTAGAGGGCTTGAGGAGGAAGAAGGAAAGGTGAAAGTAACCCTGGCCCTCACCACCTTGGCTTGCCCCTTGCGGGAAAGGTTGGCCAATGATGTAAAAGAAGCCTTGGAGCAAGTAGAAGGCGTTAGGGAAGTAGAAGTAATCCTGACCGAAATGAGCCCAGAGGAGAAGAAGGCCCTCTTGGACTCGCTCACGCCGGAGGAAGGTGTAGCTAAGAGGTTCAATAGCATAGGGAAGGTGATAGCGGTGATGAGCGGGAAAGGGGGGGTTGGGAAATCCCTCGTAGCAGCGCTTCTGGCTACTCACCTGCGTCGTCAGAACTATCGGGTGGGGATAATGGATGCCGATATCACCGGCCCAAGCATACCCAAAATCTTAGGGGTAAAGGATAAGCCAATCCCCGCTCCCATGGGGATAATACCACCGACCAGCTCCACTGGGATAAAGGTTATGTCCATTGGCCTTTTCCTGCTTAGGGAGGAAGATGCAGTAATCTGGAGAGGCCCCCTCATCTCCAGAGCTATCCAGCAGTTCTGGGGCGATGTCTTCTGGGGAGAACTGGATTACATGGTTGTGGACCTTCCCCCCGGCACCGCCGATGCTTCTTTAACTGTGATGCAAGCCTTGCCGCTCAACGGGGTAATCTTAGTTACATCACCTCAGGAGTTGGTTCGGGTGATAGTGAAGAAGGCGATGCAGATGGCTAAGCATCTCCAGGTGCCTATAATCGGGGTTGTGGAGAACATGAGTTATGCCATATGTCCCGATACTGGAATGCGGTGGGAGCTATTTGGGCCAAGCAAGGGTGAAGAGATAGCCAAGGAGTTAAAAGTTCCCCTCTTGGCTAAGATACCGATTGACCCGGAGATAGCCAAGCTTTGCGATGAAGGCCGGGTAGAGGAATATCACCTTGAGGAATTTGAAGTCATAGCAGCCAGAATCCAGGAGCTTGTTCCAGAGGTAACCCCACGCTTTTTCGTGTCCATCGGGGATTTTTCAGAGGGGGATTAACTTCTTTTGCCCACCCTCGTTGGCTTAGGATTCGCCGGCGTTTTTGGCCCCACTCGTGGGCAAGTTGCTGGGGTTGGCTACTCGCTCCCTTTAGAATTTGTGGGGGGACACCCCCCACGGCCCCCCCGCCATGGGGGCTTCGCCCCTGGACCCTCATTTGCCCACCCCCGTGGGCTGAGGGTTCGCCAGCGTTTTGGGCCCCACTCGTGGCGGGGTTGCTAATGTGGGCTACTCGCCCCCTCTTTTGGTTTTGTGGGGGGACACCCCCCACGCCCCCTGCCATGGGGGCTTGCGCCCCCTGGACCCCCATTTGCCCACCCCCGTTGGCTGAGGGTTCGCCAGCGTTTTGGGTCCCGCTCGTGGCGGGGTTGCTAATGTGGGCTACTCGCCCCCCAATTTGGTTTCCTGGGGGCACATCCCCCAAGCCCCCTGGGAGGGGGCTACGCCCCCTCCACCCCCGTTTGGCCCACCCCCGTTGGCTTAGGGTTTGCCAGCGTTTTGGGGGTTAACCTCTCCGGAGAACCCCACCAAATTTCCCCCTTCCCTCGCAGGGAAGGGGGTCAGGGGGTTAGGTCAGAAAAGGCACGCCCCCTGGACCCCCCTTCCTACCTTCGTGGGCGGGTTAGCAGCGGTGGGCTACTTGCCCTCTGGTGGGATGTGCCCGGATTAGAGGGAGCTCAGGATGGGGGAGGAAAGGCGCACGTAGCCCTTCTCATCGCTCCTGAATAGGCCACGCAGGGAAGGAGCTTCCCGGAAGAGGTGGGTAATCCGGCGATGGAGAATTTGCTCGCCTTGCAGGATTCGCCAGTAAAGCTCAGAGGCCTCCGGAACGGTTAAAAGGGCTTCTTTCAGGAGTGGTAAAAGTTTTCGGTCTTCCCGCTTGAAGTTTTCTACCGCCTCCTCTAACTTTTTGCCCTCGGCTAAAGCTGCACATAGGTTGTGGGCAATGTAAGGATAGCCCCCGCTCCAGCGGTAAAGTTCCTCCGCAGTTTCCTGGCCTAAGCCTAAGAGGTTTACCAGTTGCAAGATGTGCGGCTTGTAGAAGAAGCTGAGGGATGTCTCCACTAAGGGCGCAATCTCTCCAGGGTAGGGATGGAAAGTCCCGGCTACCACTAAAAGAGAGCCGGGGTGGCGGTAAAGCCAGCGCTTGAGTACATCTAAATAGGCCTCGGCGTTTTCCCCAAGGCCATCAATAGCGATTAGGCTATTGCCCTTAGCTCGGAGGCAATCTTCCAAGAAGGCTTCTAAATCGCTCGGGGCAAGTTCTGGGGTCAATTTGAGGTAAAAGAAGGAAAGGCCTTGGGCTAAAAGCAGGTATCCGAGGCGGAAGAGAAGGGAGGTCTTGCCGGTCAGCGGAGGGCCTGATAAGTAAACAGGGGTGCCTTGGAGGACCAAATGGCGGGCTTTGATGTCGGCAGGGCGCTCTACATAGGCTGGAGAATCAGGGGGGACAGGCTTATCGGGGAAATAGAGCTTCATTTTTTCTTTGGAGCCTGGCACTGGGAAAGGCCCCAAAGGGCCGGCTCCGAATACGGGTCTATTTCCAAAGCCTTCTCCAACCAGGGGAGCGCTTGGTCGCATAAGCCGAGGAAGACGTAGGAGAGGCCAAGTTCGTAGTAATATTCCACGGATTTTACCCCAAGCTCTATCGCCCTTTCAAAATTGGGTATAGCGTCCTCATACTTGCGCTGGACGTAGTAAACAACCCCGAGGTGGCCGTATGCGGGACCGTAATCGGGGTCTATCTCTATGGCTTTCTTTAGCTCCACTTCGGCCCTGTCCAGGTCCTTTAGCTGGTAGTATCCCCAGCCCAAGGCATCGTAAGGCATAGGCAAATCCGGAGCTATTTCCACAGCCTTGTTGAACTGGGCCAAAGCTTCATCCCACTTTTTGAGGATTATGTAAAGGTTCCCCACCCGAATGTAAAGGTGATACAGGTGCGGGATCAGTTCCTGGGCTTTGAGGTAGGCTTCAAGGGCCTGACGGTACTTCCCCTGCTTCTCCAGGATGTAGCCGTAAACCCTCAAGACTTCGGGGTCATCGGGGGCAAGGGAGAGGGCGGCGTTTATCTCCTCATTGGCTCTGTCCCAGTTGGACTTATCAATGTAGGTTTCGGCCAGGTAAGCTCGCAGGATTGGGTTCTGGGGGTAAAGGCTTACCCCTTTTACGCAGGTTTCAAAAGCTTCGTCAATCTGCCCTGCCCAGTTCAAGGCCAGGCAGAGGCCAGCTATGGCTTCAGGGGAATCGGGCTTGAGGGCAAGGGCACGCTTGGCGTCTTCCACGGCCTCCTTAGCTCGCCCCAGAAAAACCAAGATTTGGGAGCGGCGCAAGAGGGCCTGGAAGTTATCGGGTTCAAGGCTCAGGGCTTTTGAGTATTGGGAGAAGGCTTCCTTCAGCCGCCCTTCGCTCCAGGCCTTCTCCCCCTCTTGGATGAACTGCTGAGCCGAGGGGGTAGGGGTCGGGGTAGGGCCGAACCTCGGAATAAGGGAAATTGCCGGCTTTTTGCTTGAGAAATAGAAAGCTCCTAAGGCCAGGATGACCAGGAGGAATATCCACCATCTTGAGGAACGGCGTTTCCTGTAACGCCGGATGTACATCTACCTCAGCTCCAAAAACCCTGTTTTCTCCAGGAAACGGAAGTATTCTACCAGGAAATCCCTGGCCTCAAGGCCACTCTCCAGTTCCACCAGTTTCAGGATTTCGGCCAAGGAGCGACGGCCATCGGCCCAGTATAGAGCCAGGACGGGCAAGATGTAGCGTTTGTTCCCTTGCTCTTTGTTCAGCTTGTACCAGCGCTCAGCCTCTTCTTCCGGCAAGGAGTAAATTCGCCTCCTTATTTCCCCATCGGCCGGGGGGCCTTTGTGGAGGCGAACCGGGACAAGGCGAAAGGTTTGGTCCAGCTCCGGAGGAGGGATTTCCGGGATGGCCTCAAGGCCGAGCTGCTTGGCTCTGGCCGTAGCCAATTCTTCAAGCTTGCGCTTCGCGGCCTGATAGTGCTGGCCAAGCCATTTCCGGAGGTTCTCCACAAGCCAGTTTTCTTCGGGCCAGAGGTTAGCGAAGTGCTCAATGGCCTTAAGTCCAACATCCCTTCGGAAATCCAGGCGCTCTTTGGCATTTGTCACAGCCAAGGCTAAGTCCTGGGGGCTTTCCGATTCGCTTATCTTAACAGCCCCTTCAGAAGCAATCTCCGAAAGTTCCCCTTCCAGCTTAGCTAAGACCTTGTAGCCGATGGTTGTGAGCTCTCCCCTGGAGGCGTTGGCTAAGAGGTAAACGCAGGCAGAAGCTACTATGCCAACCCTCCAAAGCATTTTCGGGTCGGCCTTATCTGGTTTATCCTGGTCGGTATGGTAGAAGCGGTCCGGCCACTGGATTATCATGGGCGTAGGGATGCCAACAGTCGGGTCGGAGAGAATGTAGTGGTCGCTCCCTCCGGAGAAGGGGGAGATGTTCCAGCGGAAGAGGGGGAATTTTCCGACTCCGGAGAAAGCGGTAGTTTCAGCTCCCAGCTCTTCCATAAGCCAGGCCAGGAGGTAGGGGGTAAAAGTTGGGCAAGAAGCTGGCGGGCACTCTATAAGTAGGTTGCTCCGGCAGAGTTCCTGGTTCTGGCCGACCATGTCCAGGTTTAGTCCGGCTTTAATTTTGGGGATTAAGTCCTCGTGGGAGGAAAGGTAAGCGTAAGTGCCGGTGATTTCAGGGACGAGGAGGAACAAGATTCCCCGCTTGGGCTTAGGCAAAGAGCCTTCACGGATTAGCTGCGAGAGGACAATGGCCGCTTCCATGGCCACCGCTGCCCCTGAAGCGTTATCATTAGCCGAGGGGTGCGGGTGGCAGAGGTGGGAGACCACGAGTATCCATTCATCGGTCAGGCCGGGGATTGTTGCTTCCACCACCTCAAAGGAGCCATCGTAGAAGCGAGAGTCCACTTTAACTTTCACCGTAACTTTTTTGCCTTGCTTGAGCAGGCTCCTGAGCTTTTCCCCCTGGCGAGGGGTGAGGACAAAGCCGAAGCATTTTTTCTCCCCGGCTTCCCACCAGAAAGAGGTATACTGTCGGGCATCGGGCAAATCCATCCTCTCCCGCACAGGCGGGAGGGACCTCATCCCATCGTAGAGGATTCCTACTGCTCCAAATTTCTCCACTGCCAGCTTCTGGACCCTGCTCACCTCCCCACTGGTAAGGACTATTTTCCCGCCGAGGTCAAGGCCTTGGTAGTCTTCCAAGTTTTCACCGTTTTCCAGGAGGATTACTTCGGCCTTACCTTCAAAGGGGGCACTGCGCTGGATTAGGGATATTGGGTTTTCGGCAAAGTCGGCAAGCTTGCAGGCTTCTTCGCGGGGTTCTTCCAGGTAGCACCAGGCTTCCTTTGCCTCCCACTCCTGGAAGGAAGGTAGGGACCAGAAGTAGACCCCCTCTTGGGCGGGGTAGGATAGAAGGCGAGCTTCTAAGCCAGCTTCCTTAAGCGTTTGCAGGCAGAAATTGGCTGCCTCTCGGAAGCCAGGGCTGGCCTGAATCCGGTGGTAGGAGCTTATCCTTTCCAGGAAATTGAGGGCAAGGGGGCCTGAGAAGTTTTCCCCTAAAAGCTTAAGGAGCCTCAAGTTCTACGCCCCAAGTTTCTTAAGGAGCTCTTCACGCCTCTGGGCTGCTACTTCCTTCCCCTCTTCAATAATCTTCTTGCCCTTTTCCTGGAGCTCTTCAACCTTTTCCAGGGCACGCTCTCGGAGTTCAATTCCCTTCTCTTGGAGCAAAGCCCTGGTTTCCTCTCCTCTCCTTGGGGCAAAAAGGAGAGCTACAAGCGCCCCCGTAAGGAAGCCCAGCACGAACCCGGCAAAGAAATCGCTCGCCTTTCTGAACATTTTCATCCCCTCCTCTTGGTAAGTATTTTCACCACATGCCTCACGGCCGAGATAAAACTGGCCAGCTCAATGGCCGGCTTAGCAATTGCTTCCCCTACAATGGCTGTGGTCCCTTCCACCATTTGGGTTGTCCTTCGGGCCGATTCCAGGATGGGCTTTATTTCCCGGTCCAATAGGCGGATTAGGCGGTAAATCTGGAAAGCTAAGATGAGGAGCAAAGCGCCTAAGACTATGGATTCAACGGCCAAAATTATTATGGCGACATCCCTGATGGCAGCCAAAAGCATGGTTTTCTCCCTTCTCGGATTGGCTTTCCATTATATCATGCATTTAGCCACTCAGCAAGCCTGAGGATGCCGAAGCTCAGGATTGCCCCTTCCAGTATGTGCAGGTCGCCCAAAGTTAGGGGGAAGGAGGGGAGGAAGAAAGAGCCTGCGATGTGGCCAGCAGTGAAGCCTACGGTCCCAACTAAGAGGTAGAGGAAAAGTTGGCGGGGAGTTTTCCCCCTCAGGAGGTAATAGATGGCTCCGCAAAGTAGGCCGAAGATTACGGCCAGGAACCAGACTATGCTCATGGCTGGTTAAGTTTCAGGGGGGTAAGGCGGACGCTGGCGGTGGAAAATTTCGGGTTGGTGCAAGGCTACAAGGGTCAGGTAAAACAATATGCCGTTCCAAAGGTGGGGAATGGCCGTGCGGTTCTGGTATAGTTCGCCCCTTTTAAGCATTATCTCACCGAAGTGGCCGGTTCCAGGGGTAGCTACTTTGTAGGCCAGGAATTCAAGCCCCTTCCGGATAAGCGCTTCGTGTTCAGGGGTTCGGTCGGGGGCGAGGGCTAAGGAGAAGAGCTGTTCGGCTAAATAGGAGAAGCCACGCCTCTTGCCTTCCACCTTTTCGGTTATTTCCCTCACCAGTATCTCCAGGAGGGGCTGGCTGTGGGGGTCGCCAGGCTTTAGCAGTGGGGCAGGCCAGAAGGCCCAGTGTAGGCCGCGCCAGCCCAAGATTTCCCTGGTGACTTTCCCCTCCAGCTTCTTCAGCATGCTTTTCCTCAGGACTGAGGCTGCCTCTTCCCAGCGCTCTGCCTTTCCATCCTCCCCGACCCAGCGGCGAGCGGCATCGGCGGCGGCCATGAGGGCCGTAAGGGTGGAGCTTGCTCCGTGGAAAGTAGCGGAGGGCCTTGAGGCATCGTCCTCAAAGGCGAGGCGGAGCCAGCCTGCCCGCCGGTCCACGTAATCCATCAAAGCTTCAGCTCCTTTTTCTATGACTTCCCAAGCCTTCTGGCGGTAGCTTTCCTTCCTTTCCTCGGGGATGAAGGCTTCATGGCGCCAGAGGTTCCAGAGGGTTAAGCCAGTGGAGTCAATCTCAAAGGGGTGAGGCATTGAGCCTGGCGAGCCATCGGTGGAGTAGTTGGCTTTGAAGTGGCCTTCGGGGCGGTAAAATGGCCAGCGCAGGTTCACCAGCCACATCCAGCCAAAAGCTATTTTCCCCTTCATCTGAACTTTCATGAGGAAATCGGCGTGGCGGTCAACCCTTTCGGGGAAGCCGGCCACATCCAGCCCCACGTCAAAGAAGGCGCTATCGCGCGGGAAATCAAAGTGGTAAGGTGGCTGGCGCGATAGGGAAGCGACCACTGCACCGGAGCTTTCGTCTTGCCCCATGATTAGGGAGATGACGGAACGCTTCGCCACCCTTAGGATGGCTTTGTCTTTTTCAGCTGGCGGGATGAAGGTTCTTTGCCCGACTTTTTCCCAAGCTTGCTCAGCTTTGCGGGCGAGGGCTTCTATGCCGATTTCGCGGGCACGGCGGACGAGGTTAGCGGCCTCGGTAGCTGTTGAGCCAAGGGCGATGAAAACCGTGACCGTGCCACGCAGTTCGGGTAAGTCAAGGGAGAGGGCGGAATCCACCGGCCCGCGGAAGGCTTGGTTTCCTTGGAGGAGGCCGTCTTCGGCGTCAAGCCTGCCCCCAAGAGGAGCGTTTTGGGGGACTTTCCTCCCGGCTCTATCGGCTCCGACCTGGAAGGAGGAAGGCATGGAGTCAAAGCCCCAAGCCAGGAAGACCCCTCCCTCTGGGTAGAAGCCATCCAGCCTCTCCGGGGTCCAGCCTCCTTCGGGGATTGGCATCCATCGGCGGCGGCGAGGGCAAAAGTGGATGATTAAGCCATCGGCTGGGCAGTAGACGGCGGCGAAACCGGCATCCTTGGGGTCGGGGGAGATGAACAGGCCCTTGATAGGCCTCAGAGAGAGGGCGAAGGTGGAATGGTAGAAGAAGCGGCTTGCCCCCTCCACCCTGTGCACCCTGATTAAGAGGTCCCATTCAGGGTCAACCCAATCGGTTACCTCCAAGCTGGCGGGGCCTGAGAGGTTCGTAATGAGGATGGCAGAATCCTCACTGGCATAGTGGCGTTGGGAGGTCCAAACCGGGTCGTTCAGCCAGACCGGTTTATCGGCCTTGGGTGTAAGGAGGCCGGCTCTGGAGCCGAGCTCGGGGTAAGGCTCAAGCGGCCTTCCGTAGAGTTTCCAATCTTCAGAAGGCGCTTCCTCCCCCCAGCGCACATCATACGGGCGAGCAGCTTGCTCATTGAGCAGGCTTACGAGGTCCATCAGGCCGAAGACCTTGTAGGCAGTGAAGTAGCGGAGGTGGTCGCAGAAGGATAGGGAAGGCCAACGGAGGTGGGTCACCTCAGCCCAAGGGGATATGCTCACCGATAGGCGGCCATTGGATAGGGCAGCAATGGCGTTTGTCCCCCCGGAAATGGTCTCCGATAGGAGGTTGGCCTGGAGGAGGGGGTCTTCGGGGACAGGCGGTATGGGCTTGAGTTCAATCCTCCTCTGCATGGAGCTTTTCCTCCAGATTTCTCACGATTTCCTCGGCCTCTCGCACCAAGCCCTGGTCCAGCTCAAAGACCGGCTTTCCGAGCTTATCGGCTTCCAGGGCGAGGGGGCTGTAGGACAGGAAGCCGAGGAAGGTGAAGCCTGGGAGGTTGGCCAAGAGGAAGTCTTTGTCCTTCTGGCTTTGGATTTTGTTCCCGACCACGAACGTCCTTCTTACGCCTATATCGGCAGCGAGCCTTTGGACCGCGTAGGCAGTCTGCAGGCTACGCAGGCCTGGTTCCACCACGATGATGAAGGCATCAACGGCCTTAGCGGTAGCCCGGCCCAGGTGCTCCACCCCGGCCTCCATATCCATTATGAGGACTTCCTGGCGTTGGAGCAGTAGGTGCGCCACCAGGTTCTTGAGTAGGACGCTCTCCGGGCATACGCACCCTGAGCCTCCCTTCTCAATCGTGCCCATAACCAGGAGCTTGATTCCCCTGTGCTCTACGGAAAACCTATCGGGGATGTCATCAACTTTGGGGTTCATTTTGAAGATTAGGCCATAGGAGCCGGGTTTAGCGCCGGTCCGCTCCTCAATGAGGTCCTCCATCTTGGCTATTGGGGTCAGTTTGGCGACAAGCTCCTGGGGGAAGCCGAGGGCGACCGCCAAGTTCCCGTCCGGGTCAGCATCCACGGCGATGACTTTGAAGCCTTTCTGGGAGTAGATGTAAGCCAGGAGGGCAGCAAGCGTGCTTTTTCCGACTCCACCTTTACCGCTTATGGCGATCTTGGGCATATAACCTCCCGCAAGCTCAGTAATTTCTGAGGACGAGTGGCAAGTAGACGGCGTTAAGGCCTCCTTCGTACAGGATTCGGAAAGAGCTCAGGCAAGGCGGGCAGCAATCCTGGTAGCAGCCCTCGCAGCACTCCATTTCAACTTTGTACTGGATGTAGCGGGATTCAGGGTAGAGGGCAGTCGGCCCGGAGTTGGTGGGGCTTACTATTTCCGCCGGCCCTTCGTAGTAGCACTTCCCGCCTACGCACTTGGGACCGGTCCAGCTTGTCCAGGAGGAATCGGGCCAAGGGGTATTGCCTGTCCTGGTCTGAAGGGTTACCGTTGTGCCCAGGGGGGTAACGCCCCAGTATTCAAGGAAGTACCATTTGGCCTTGGCCCCGACGTCTATGATTGGCGAGATGTAAATGCCCTTGTTATTGGTTACAGGCCTGGTGAAGTAAATGTCCCTTGTAGTTTCGCGGCCATCGTAGGGGTCATCGCGGCGGTTGTCGTCCCAGACTACGTAGGGGGCTTCTATCTTACAGCCGCATGAGCCGCCGGTTAAGCCGGAGGTAGCTATGGATGGCCGGGCTTGGAGGGCAGAAGCCGGAGCCATCTCCAAGTAATCCTGGTTGAGGAGGCCGTGCCTCTTCACGTTATCGTTGACGGTGTATTCGTCCTCAAAGTAAAAATCGGCGCAGATGCAGGCCTGCTGTGGTTCACCGCAAACGGTGTAATTGGTGCAGATTTTATTCGCACACTCATTGCACGGTGAAGGATGGCAAGGAGGCGAGGGGACAGAAACGGGTTCGTTTTTTGGAGCTTGCATTACGGGGTTGCAGGTATTGACCAAGAAGATGTCGTAGTTAACTTCGGGCTCGTAGTTGCGGTTATCGGCCCAGGCTATGTGCATTCCGGGCCAAAGCTCTCTTGAAGCCATAGCCGGGTTCTTCTGGGCAAATTGTTCCTCGGAGGGCAAAGGCTTATCCGGGGCTAAACAGCCTGGGGTAGGGCATATATCCCAGCCCTTGACTTTTACATCGCCATAAACGCGATTGAGAGTGCAGCCACAGCAATCAGCACAATCGTAGACAGGGAATTCCAGCTGCCGAGGGAGTATATCGCATGTGACAACTGGAGGCACTACATACCACCAAAGCCTTTCAAAAGTGGAGTCAAAAGTCCAAGCGTAAAAGATATCGCCCTTGGGGTCCTGGCGGTAATCGGTCCAGGCAAAGTGGATGGAATAACCACGGTAAAGGGCTGTAAAGGTTATCGTTTGGGTTACTGGGGATGGGCAGCAGCGGTCTTCAGGCGAAACTTCGCGGGAGTAGGTTAGCTTGAGGTAAACGGGGGAAACCCCTGTGGTCGGTTCGCTTTGCCTGGCCCCTGGGTCATCTTTGTTCACTTTTTGATCAATGTGGAAGGTGGCGGGAGCACAATCCGGGTTTGAGCACTCCCGGCCCCAAGTGAAGAAGATGTCGCCGGGGTCGTAGCGGTCATCTTCCCATACCACGTAGATTTTATCAACCGGAGGGGGGACGTAAGCTATGGCCGGGGCCGATTGGGATTGCTGTTTAGCGTAAGGGTAATCGGTGACAAAGACGTTTCTGGACCAAGTCTGTCCACCGTCCGTAGACATGGCGAAGTAAATGTCGTTGTTTCCGTTGCGCTGGTCCTGCCAGACAACGTAGATGTGGCCGTTTGTAGGGTTAACGGCTATGGAAGGGTTGACCTGCCTGGCGTTGCTACGGTCAGGGTCATCGTTTATGGGGGTAATGACCTCGGTCCAATGTAGGCCGCCATCGGTTGAGTAAGCGAAGTAAATATCGTAGCCACGGTCACTATTACGTGAATCTTCCCAAACGGCGTATAGGCGACCGTTGTAGTAGGCCAAGGCAGGCGATTCCTGGTTGCCATAGGCTCCGCACACGGTGATGTCACTGCTCCAAGTGCGGCCACCATCGGTGGAATAGGAGAAGAAGATGTCCTTATTGTAGACTGGGCCATTGCGCCCATCGGTCCAAACGACATAGAGGATGTTGGGATTGTCAGGGTTTCTGAGTATTTTGGCCTCGGTCTTAATTGAGTCAACCGGGTCGCTGACCATCCGGTCGGTTCCGGTGTAAATCTCGGGCTCGGACCAAGGTTCTTCGTAGACGGCATTGAGGCGGATAAGGCCAATGATGGGGGAAAGGTCAAGGTTGGAAAAGCCTTTCTGGAAGTCCTGGGCAGTGACTTGCCGGATGCTTTTGGAGGTTACTACCTTTACCGGCTTGGGGGTCTCAGGAGAAGGGAAGATGTTGTTTCCTTCGTTGCTTTCCCTAACGTTGCCATCGGTATCAATTTGGGCCCAGATGTTGAAGGTATTGGTTCGGGTGAATGTGTATTGGGCTGTAAGGGTATAGGCCTGTCCTGGAGTCCTAACCCAAACGGCTTGGACAGGCCAAGAGATATCGCCGTGCTGGCCTATGGCAGGCGGTTGTGGCGGGTTTATGTAAAGGTCAACGAAGAAGTTGTTGGTGACGACCATGCTTCCAGGGCCTTGGTTTTTGATGCGCACCATTATCTGAGCTGGCCTGTTTACCAATGGATATTCAGGGGAGAAAGTTATGTCTTCTATCACCAAGTCCGGGAGGGCTTGAGCGGTTACTCCCCCCTCTTCTTGCCCTTGCACGGTGACTATGGGGGTCGGTGTAGGCCGTGGTGGGGAGCTTTCCGTGGGCAAATTGAAGGTAAGGGCAAGCAAGATAAGAGCGAGGAAGGTAAAACTTACTCCTGCAAGGATGAGGAGCCTTCGCATTTTGCCCTCCTTTAGCCCTGAATTATCCTTCCCCTGAGCCATCGGATGGTTACCACCAGCAGGGCGAGCATAGCCCCACCGCTAAGGAGCATGAGGCCGGTCCAGCCGGTGGTAGCGAGGGACGCCGGAGCAGGGGTTGGGGTGGGCGTAGGGATGGAAAGGGGTCTTGGGGTAGAAGTAGGCGTGGGCGTGCCGGGAAGCGGGGTCGGGGAAGGTGTGCCCGGAAGAACGAACGGGGTCGGGGTGAAAGTTGGGGTGAATGTAGGCGTGGTTCCAGGGGGGAGCGGGGTAGGAGTAGGCGGCGGTGGTGACGTCGGAGTTGCCGGGGGAGGAGCGGGAGCAGGAGTTGTGGGCCAAGGTATTGGGGTTACAGGACGGAGGGTCGGAGTAGGTGTGGGGGTAGGAGGAGTGGGGCTTGGGGAAGGAGTAGGGGTTATGGTGGGAGTTGGGGTTATGGTAGGGGTTGAGGTTGGGGTAGGGGTCAGGACGGTGAAGGTTGCGGTGTCAAAGTAAGTGGTGGAGTCTACGGTGATTTCCGCTCGGATGGTGTGAGTTCCTGGGGTAGCGGTTATGGGGACGGTGAAGGAAGCGCTGAACCGTCCGTAGCTATCGGTCACGGTAGAAGTTATTACGGCTGTATCCCACTTTATGGTTACGGTGCGCCCGGCAGCGGGGGAGATATTATAAGTTTCTCCGCTTACTGTAACGAGGGTTCCGGCTACCCCTTCGGAAGGCCAGACGGAGGTGATGATTATAGTCGGCAGAGGGGATGGGGTAGGTCTGGGGGTCGGTTCAGGGGTCGGAGTCCACTGAGCGAGGGAGGATTTCACAAAGAAGAAAACAACCGTTAAGGCCAAAAGGCCTGCTGCGAGGGGAATGAGCCAAAGCCATCTGTTTCTCTTCATTTTCATCCCCTGTTAGAATCTTCTACGCCAGTCGGCCTGGACTTCATGGACGCCGTTCAAGCATCCTCCGCCCACGTATACTCCCCATGGGGCGGAGGCAGGCTGGCCATTTTCTATAACCTGAAGCCACCACCTCCCATCGGAGAGGGCGGAGTAAGGGATGTAAATGGAATAAATCCCATCGTAATCGGTAGGGCCAGCCATGACCGAATGGCCTGCTTCATCCCAAATTTTAACGTAAATTCCGGCCAGGGGCAAGCCATGTGCTCCCCATATCGTCCCATGCACCCCGCGCCAAGCGCAGTTCCTCCGCACTCCCCAGTTTATGGGTTCATAGGGTGGGGGAGGCGTTGGAGTCGGAGTAGGGGTCGGAGGGCGAGGGCGTGGGGTAGGGGTCGGAGTGAAAGTTGGAGTTGGGGTCGGGGTAAAGGTTGGGGTAGGAGTCGGTGTTGAGGTTGGGGTAGGGGTTGGGGAAGGAGTGAAGGTTGGGGTAGGGGTCCAAGTTGGGGGGAAGGTTATCACGGCTACCGGCCCTTCGGGAGTAGGCTTAGCCGTTGGCCGGGAAGAGGGGGGAGGGAAAGGGTTGATGGGAACGTAGGGGTCAATGAAGATTATGAGGTAGATTCCCCCAACCAGCAGGCTCAGCATGAGGAAAAGCAGGGCAAGACCTCTTAGCAAGGCATCGCTTACTCTCACCCTTCTGAGCATTGCTTTCCTCCTTATTCCGTTTCTGCCTCGTAAGCAAAGGTTCGGGAGCTATCAAGGAAGATGAGCTTTGGCGTATGGCTTTCTTTCACCTCAGCTACGATTTTATCCATCGGCGCATCCGGGTATAAGCCGATTAGGGCATAGTAGGCTTTGAGGGCCGCTATTTCAGACCAAGCCCTTTCGGCTTGAGAGGATTCGGGAAGGGATACAGCCTGCTCGGCGTAGATGGCGAAAAGTTCGCTGTAGGAGTTGGCCAGTTCTTTCTTTATGTTAGGTGCATCTACTTCCCACTCCGGCACAAGGCTGAGTCCGAACCCTCCCATGGCTATCCGGTATTTCAAGGTGAGCCAGGCTATTTTCTCCGAAAGCCAGCCCGCTTTGCGAGGGAGGGATTCTTCGGAAGACATCTTCTCCTTGTAAAGGGCAAGCCTGGCCGAATCTTCGCTTTTGAGGGCTTCCCTCAGGGCCTGAAGGCTCTTTTTCGTCGGGGATGAAGCCAAGGTTTGGGCAAGCCTTTCCCTTTCTTTTGGATTGTAATAGCTTTCGGGCAGGGTGGCAAAATCCTTTGAAAGCGGAGCCGGCTGTGCCGATTCGGAGTTGAATTCATCGGGGTTTATATCCTTACCTAACCTCTGGGCCAAGGCTATCCGCTGGGCTTTCTTCAGGTATGGGCTGGAACGGACCAAAGCCTCAGCTTGGCGCAGGACGAAGGCGGCGCGCTCCTTTTCCCCCATCCTTTCCAAGCCTTTCCCTATCGCTATGAGAGCTTCGGCTCGCTCCAGATCGGAAAAGTAAGGGTTGAGGATGGCCACATTGTAGGCCTGGCCGTAGGAGATGAGGGCTTTTCGGCGCAGGCCTTTTTCGGCAAAAGCTTGGGCCAGCGAAATCCACCCCCCAAGCCTCTCTTGGTCTTCCAAAGAGGTGGAGAAGGCCAGGGTCACGTATGCCGTCTCCAGCTCCCCTTCCTCCAGGGCTTTCCTGAAGACTTGTAGGTAGTCATAGCCGGCCAAGGGTAGGAGAGCGATGGATGGCTCTAATTCTTTCGGTGAGAAAGCCAGCAAGGGGTTGACCTGGGGGTATAGGACAAATGGCCTGTTGGTGAGCCAGAGCCTGATTCCCTGGAAGAGCACTCCTACCAGGAGGAGGGAGCCCAGGGAGAGGAGGAGCAATCCCCAGATTTTTTTCATTTCAAGAGCCTTTGAACGCGAGCGGAAGCCTTTTCTTTCTCCAGCCATTCTTTAAATTTTTGCTCCCGGAACATCCTTTTGGCTTCTTCGGAGAGGGGGTGAGCGGGGTCCTTTTCCAAGACTTGGACTATGTGGTAGCCGTAGTAGCTTTTTATCACTCCGCTTATCTGGCCTGGGGCGAGGGAGAAGGCAGCTTCTTCCAGCTCCGGAGGCAGGCCGGAAAGGCCCTTGGGGAAGAAGCCGAGGTCCCCTCCCAGTTCTCTGGTGAAGTCATCCTTGGAGAACTGGCGGGCTAAGGAAGCGAAATCTTCTCCCTTGCGGAGCCTCTCCAGGATTTGCATTGCTTCCTCCTGGCTGCCGAGCAGGATGTGGCGGGCGTGGACCTGTTCCATGGTTTCGGGAGGGGGAGGGGTAACGGCTTCAAATAGCTTGAGGCTGAGGAGCTGCAATCTGGTCATTTCCCGGAACTCTTCCATGGTCAGTTCGCTTTGCTCAAGCCAGCGCCTGAAGTTTTCCTCCCCTCCTTCTTGGATGACTTTGCGGATGTTTTCTTCCAGCTCCTCGGGTGAAACCTTTATTCCCAACCTTGCGGCTGCTTGCTCCATGATAGTCTGGTCTATTAAACCCTCCAGGACTTGACGGCGCATTTGCTCCAGCGTTTGGGGGTCGGGTTTCTCGCCTGAGGCTTCCATTGCCTTCTGAAGGTGTTTGAGCTGCCTTTCCAAGGCCTCTTGGAAAATGGGCTGGTCGTTGACTATAGCGACCACGTTTGGGGGTATAGGGGTATAGGTTGGAGTAGGGGCAATGGCTGGTGAGCAGGAAGCCAGCAGGAAGATTGAAGCTAAAATAAAAAACGCAAGCTTTTGCATAGTTTAGCTCCGTGCCTGGTTTCGGTTTTTATTATAGCCTCAAGGTGAGGAGATTGCAAGGGGATTGCTTTGGGCAAGTTGCCAGCGTTTTGGGCCCTGCCATGGGGGCTTCGCCCCCCTGGACCCCCGTTTGCCCACCCCCGTAGGCTTTGGGTCTGCCGGCATTTTGGGCCCCACTCGTGGCGGGGTTGCTAATGTGGGCAACTCTCCCCCTTCTTTGAAAATTTTGGGGGCACATCCCCCAAGCCCCCTGGGAGGGGGCTTGGCCCCCTCCACCCCTTTTTCCCACCCTCGTGGGCTTGGGGTCTGCCGGCGGCTTGGGTTAACCTCTCCCCCGGCCAACCCTGCCAAATTTTCCCCCTTCCCTCGCAGGGAAGGGGGTCAGGGGGTTAGGTCAGAAAGGCACACCCCCACAGCCCCCGCCATGGGGGCTTCGCCCCCTGGACCCCCGTTTGCCCACCCTCGTTGGCTTAGGGTTTGCCAGCGGTTTGGGTCCCACTCGTGGCGAGGTTGAGCCCTTCTCCAGCCCCCCGAAACAGAGGGAGAGCTGACCTCTTCCTCAACCCCGCCTCCGCCAGAATTCTCCCCGAGGTCATGTCGGAAGGAGGCGAGCAAAGCCCTTGGATTGCTTTGGTATAAAAAGGCGGCAAGCCGATTTACAGCTTGCCGCCTTGTTCCCACCAATTTGCTCCCCCAGCCGTGCGACCAGGGGAGGAATCTTTTTAATTACTTCGCCGGGAAGAAGGCCTCCAACGCCTCTTTGGGCATCTGAGGCGGCAATTTCTCCACCGGCTTAGCAAAGAGCATCTGCCACTGGTCAACGGTGTCTTTGCCGAAGGCCCACTTGGTGAGTTTCTCCAACTCAGGTTGTGGCTTGCCTTCTTTCTGGGCAGCTACGACTTCGTCAATGTTCGTGATGTAGGGGAAAGCGAGGCGCAGAACCTTCTGGTAATCCTTAGTAATGGGGATGACGCCCTTGGTGGGGAAGACCAGTTTCCCTTCCTTCTCATCCCATTTGCTGAGGACGATGGTGCCGCTCTCATTGTAGGCCTTGACTGCATCGCTGGCGTGGCAGGCCGCACACATCGCCACCTTCTCTTCGCGGGTAGTGGGGTACTTGATGCTGTGACTGAAGAACGGAGCCACCGCAACGAAGGTCTTCACCTCGCCTTTATCCGTGGTGTACACGGCCGGCATAATGTTAGCTAAGTCGTACTTGCCGTCTTTGTTCAAGACGAGGAACTTCCAGCCTGTGACACGCGCATGTGGGTACTCCGGCAACCCAGCGAGGACACCGTTGAGGTGGCAGCCTACACAAGTAATCACCGTCTGGGCATGGCAAGCCGCGCAGGTCATGTTCTTGAGGTGGATTGTGTGGCCGGGCGTCTGGCTGAGGGTCTCAGTTGGGTGGCAAGTGGTGCACTCAGTGTTAGGCGATTCCAACAGCGAATTGTAGACTTTGCCATCCCCGTGCGTGTCCTCGATGCCGTGGCAGTTGATGCAGGTCAGACCAATGCCTTTGCCGTATGGTGGCGGATTGCGGTGAACATCGGTAACTACTGGCTCGGTCAATGGCGCACCAGTTACGGGGTCCAAAACTGGCTTACCTTGGGCATCCACGCGCGGCTTAGTCGCCCCCCATTCAAAGCGCTGGCGGCCATGGCAGGACAGACAACCCTGAGCGCGCCCATCATCGGGGAACTGAGGGAGTTTGACCATGGCCTGAACTGGTGCGTATTTTTTATTGATGTGACAGGACTCGCAACGAGGCTGGCCTACCTTCCCCTCCACCTTGTTGTAGAGGGTGTGGCACCTCTGGCAGGGCAATTTCTCATAAGGGATACCGGTCAAAGCCTCCATGCCGCCATTCTCTTTGGAATACCAATAAGCCATGCCGCGGGTAGTCCCATGCAAAGAAGTCGGAAGCCACGCGTACGCCTGCTCGGCCGGGCTTGGTGGTGGCGTCACGGTGACAGGCTTAGGGACTTCTACGGTGACCACCCGCGTCACAACGATGGGTGTGGGAATTTCCTGGGGCTTGGGGGCGCAAGCAAACGTCAGCAACACCAGTGCCCCTAAGGCAATGAACGGCACTGCTGCTTTCCTCATAGTGACCTCCTTTCCTTAAGATTTTTACCTGCGCTACCTCTTCCATCCCTCCGGGGTATGGCAGCGCTCACAGTTCTCGTCCCCGAAGGTGTGTGGCCGCTGATGGCAATCGCTACAGACGTAGCGCAATCCTCTGAAGTTAGGCTTCTTGTGACAGTCAAAGCAGGCTAATTGGGCATGCGCCCCAGTCAATTCCACCGGATGGACCGCCAGCCGGACATTGCTCCAGGTCCGGGTGGAGCGATGGCATGTCTCACAATCCAGTGCGATATCGTGTGGAGCAATGTGGCACCCTGAACACTTAAGCCGCTCCGGTGGAACGTTCTTTGCTTGATGGCAATCCATACAGTAAGCTGCCAGACCCTCATGAGAGGCGAGAGGTTTCTCCCCATGGGCTACTGGTCCGTGACAGTTGCTGCAGGCGCATACCTCCCAACCTTCCCGGATTCCCTTCAGGATTCGCTCGTGAGGCGTATGGATGTGCTTTTCCGGAATATCTATCCGCACATTACTGTGGCATTGGAGACAAACCTTCGCTGCTTCTCGGTAGTCGGAAGGGTTAGGGACAAGCCCCTGGTGGGCCAAAGCTACATCCTGAGTATTTCCTGTTCCCCTATGGCAGGTCACACACCCCAAGCGCCCGTGGGTGGAATAAATGTCCGCGGGGTCAATCCACAGCCGTTCCAGTTTCGCCTCATCAGCGACAAACTGGCGAAGCTTTTCATAGTTTGTGTGGCAAAAGATACAGTCCCAAGACTGCGGGGCAGCGTAATGAAGCATCGGCAAAATAGGCGTTGGGGTGGGCCGGGGCATCATTGCCTGCGCCACAGGTTCCAAAACCAAGCCAAAGAAGACGGCAAAAACAGCCAACGCTAAAGCGATGAGTATAATCGTCCACTTAGGCCAGTGAGAAGGCAACATAACTTCCTCCTTCACAACGCGGCCGGGATGCCGCTAATTAGGATTAGGTAACGCAAGAAAAGACCGGAGATGACGATGCCCATTCCGGACCCCACCCCGGAGACCGGAGAGTGACGTCCCAACCCGATTGCGTAGGCGTGGACGACGAAGGGGAAGATGAAGCCAGGCAGGACGATGAGGAACCAAAAGACAATGGCGTAACTCCCCGCGATAATCTCCTGAGCCGATTTGGCTGCTGAACCGCCGGCCATTAGCGCAGTAATGAGCATCATGCCCAGTAGAAGAGTCTCTGCACCTATAAGGGCCAGGTGAATCCAAGGCAAACTCTTTAGCCTTTGTTCTACGGAACCGAGGGCCAAAGTCGCTGCCAAGTCCACTGTCAGTCCTAACCCAGTAGAGATAGCTGAGACCAAGAAAAGGACGGGAAGCATCGGGATGGGGATGAAAGGCAAGACCCAGGTAGACCAGAAGGGGATGGCCGGACCGACAGCACTAATCAGGATGCCAGTGTAAGTAGCGACACCGATGGCGAGAACGGCTCCGACTCCAGCAAAGATTCGCTTAGTTTGGCGCAGGGGGAGATTCCAGAGGAAAGCCGTCCAGCGCAGCCAACGTCGGCTCTTAAGCCACTGGCGGGTCGCCGGGAAGGCATCCAAAATCTCCAGAAAGCCATAAATCAGGGCAACGGGGATGAATAGAGTAAGCAACCAAACGCCCCAAGTCATCACCGAGGAGAAGTGGGTGTACATGTAGAGGATACGCCAAGGCTCACGCCGGCCTGCTCCTAAATCAAAGATGAGCAAGAGAGTGCCTAAGATAAGCAGTGGGCCTGGGACTGTAGCGCCTACTAAAGCAGTGGGGCAAAAATCATATTGGTACCTTTTACCGCTGAATTCAAAGGTAGCGGCGATCAAAAGCGCACCGGCGCCCATGCCGCCCAGGAAGAGGTAAATTGCTATAGGCCAACCCCATGCCGTCTGCATCGCTCACCTCACTCTTCTTGTATGATGTAGAACAGAATTGAGGGCTCAGTGCCAAACTCGGGGTGGAGAGGCTTGGCCCGGCCCGAGGCAATGAGCTGGGCGACCTCGCTCTGCGGGTCATCAGCCCGGCCGAAGATGCGGGCACCGGGGATGCAAGCCTCCACGCAAGCTGGAAGCCCTCCACCCAAGACCCATGGCAGGCAGAGCCAGCACTTATCCGCCACGCCCCGCTTTTCGTCAAATATGCGTGCCTGATAGGGGCAAGCCTGCATGCAGTACTTGCAACCCACACAGAGCCGTGGGTCAATCAACACCACGCCGTCTTCCCGCCGGTAGGTAGCGTGGGTGGGGCAGACGGTAGCGCAAGGCGGGTTGGCACAGTGCTGGCACTGAACCATGAGGAACCATGGATTGCGCTCGTTCCCCTTAACGATGCGGCGGATGTAGCTTAAGCCTTCGGGGAGTTTGTTGCGCTGGCGGCAGGCCTCTATGCAGGCTCCGCATCCTGTGCACTTAGTAGTGTCTATGATAAGGGCATAGCGGGCTTTCGGACGCTCTTCCGCCGAAGAGGCTTCTTTCCTCAAGAGGGGCAAACCTAAGGCAGCCACAACCCCTGCCGCAGCCGTCAGGCCCAGAAACCGGCGACGTGAAATAGTAGCTAGCATCGCTCCTCCTATTCAGGCTTAAATAGTAAAGCATTCAAATTCCGATGTGGATTATACCACAGCTTTGGGTGGAAGTCAAGTTTTATCTGACCTTGGCTTTTGCGTGCTTTCTTGACATGTGGGGCCGCAGGTTTAGAGGCGCTTTGCGTAGATTAGGAGGTCATCACCAGGGGCGTAGAAATCGGGGATTGTGGCCTGGAGACGGTAGCCACAGGCTTCGTAGAATTTCCTCGCCGGTGCATAGGAAGGAGCTCCCGAAGTCTCTACCAGGATTAGCCTCCCCCCCATCCTTTTTATTTCCTCCTCCATCCTTGCCACAAGTAGCCTTCCTATCCCACGCCGGCGGGCTTCAGAGGATACTGCTATCCAGTAAAGGTCAAAGGTTCCAAAAGTCAACGGGCGAGGGCCAAAACATATAAAACCAATCGCTCTCCCATTCTCACGGTAGACCAAGAATTCGTACCCGCTTGCTTTGCCCTTCGCCAGGTATTCCTTCCACAGTTCTTCAACGCATTCAATTTCAATGGGCTTGAAGACCCCAGCTTCTTTCACGATTTCAAGGAGCTGTGGGCCGTCTTCTTCCTTCGCTTCTTCTACCATGCATCATACACCTTCTACGGCCAGGCGCAAGATGCGCACTACCATTTCGGTGTAGGTGTAGCCGGCAGCTCTGGCTGCCCTGTAAAATCCGGCATCGGGGGATAGGTCCGGATTGCAGTTTACTTCCACGACGTAAGGGTTCCCTTCGGTGTCAACCCTCATGTCAACCCTGGCATACCCACGGCAGCCGATGGCATGCCAAGCTTTCTTGGCCACTTCTTCTATCCTGCCCTTGAGCTCAGGGTCTACAACGGCAGGACAGATTACAGGGGTGTTCTTGTATTCAAACGAATCCGGTTCCCATTTGGCGGCGAAGGAGACGATTCTCTCCAAGGGGTTGGCAAAGGCGCTGAAATCTACTTCGGCCAGGGGAAGTATCTCCGGTTCGTTCCCCCAAAGGGAGATGTTAAATTCCCGGCCGGAGATGAATTTTTCGGCCAGGGCGGCTTGGCGGTAACGGTTGAGGATGTAGGCAACCCTCTCCCTGAGCTGATGGGGGTCCGTAACCACTGAGCTTGCCCCTATCCCTATGCTCGCATCTTCCGAGACAGGCTTAACGATGAGCGGGCCATCGGGCCGCCAGCCGTCCACCTCCGCCGGGTCCCTCAAGAGCTTCCAGGGAGGGGTTGGGACCCCCGCTCGGGCTAAGGCTTCTTTGGCCTTAGCTTTGTTGGTGGATAGGGCAATTGCCTCCCCTGGGGAGCCGGTGAAGCGGTAGCCCATTGCTTCCAATGCCCAGGCTATCCGAGCTTCTTCAAAGAGCCTGCCCTCAAGGCCTTCCCCAAGGTTGAAGACAATCCATTCCTTAGGGGGATAGGGAGCAAGGGTTGCCTCTATGTCCGTGCTGAAAGCTACCACTTCTACCGTGTATCCGGCCTCCCTTAGGGCTGCCGCTACAGCGTGAGCACAGGCTATTACCCCATGTTCGGCCAAAATGTCCTTGGGCTCGCCTTTAACCAGGTGCTGGCTGTAATTGTAAAGGACAAGGACTTTGCCGGCCCCCATTTCTCCTCCTCATGCCAGCCCGTATCTCCTCAAAGCCAGGTTCAGAATTTCGTTCACCAGGCGCTCATAGGATACTCCTTCAGCCCTGGCCACAAGGACTATATCGCTGTAGTGGGGGTTGAGGCCTGGGAGGGTGTTTATCTCCATGAGGTAAGGCCTCCCATCGGAGCCAAGGCGTATGTCAACCCTGGCCACGTCAAGGGCTCCTATGGCTTCAAAAGCGGCCACCGCCAGCCTCTTAAGCTCCCTCTCCAGCTCCGGCTCAATCGGGGCTGGGCAAAGGTAACGGGGGCCGAGGGGGTTTTCGGTCTTGACTTGGCTTGTGTAGAGGCCTCCAGCCTCGCTCACCGGGCTCAAATCTACTTCCATAGGTGGGAAGACGTGGAAGCCCCGTTCATCGTAGAAATCCGAAGGGGGCTTGGCTCCGGGGGGCAAGGTGTTGCCCAGAAGGCCAACGGTGAACTCCCTCCCAGGCAAGAACTCCTCCACCAAGGCCGGCTGGCGGTAGGTCTTTATGAGCCAATGGACCTGTTCCCTAAGCTCTTGCTCATTGTGCAAGATGGACCGGGAGCTTATCCCCATCCCGGAGCCTTCCCGCGATGGCTTGGCGAAGAGGGGGAAGCGCAAAGATGGGTCAAGAGGCTCATCCCCTCGCACGAAGACCTGGAAGGGGGCAGTGGGGAGGCCGCAATCCCTCCAAACCCTCTTGGCCATGGCTTTGTCCAATGAGAGGGCATGGGCCAGGATTTTGGAGCCGGTGTAAGGTATGCCGAGCATCTCCAGGAGGGCCGGGACTTGGGATTCGCGGGCGTCCCCACGATGCCCTTCGCAGATGTTGAAGCAAATGTCAGGCTTGGCCTGCCGGATTGTATCCAGCAAGCTTACGTCCCCTTCCAGTGGGATGACCTCATGCCCTCCGGCTTCCAAGGCTTTGACCAAAGCCTCTACTGTCTCTTCGGTATCGTATTCGGCTAAGGCATCGGGAGGGGCATCCGGCGGGAGGGGGACGTTGCGCTTGAGGTTGAATAAAAGAGCAACCCTCAGCCTCCTCATCCTTTAACCTCCGCTTCCCGGGGTTGAACTATGACTTCCAACCGCCGCCGGTGCACTTCTTCCCACCCTTGAGGGGCAAGGGAGTTCACCTTACCGGCCAAAATCCCGGCAATCCCCTCCTGCCCACTTTCCCTTGCGCTCTGGCAATAGGGGCAGGTCTGAGGGTCATGGGGCTTGTAGGAAGAAGGTTGGGTGTAGGCCCCGATGAACCCCTCGTAGTTGCGCAGGACAACTTTGCTTTCGGACATGCTCAGGAGGTAGTTTGGGGATATGGGGACCTTGCCCCCTCCGCCAGGCATGTCAATGACGTAGGAGGGGATGGCGAACCCGGAAGTATGACCCCTCAAGGCCTCCATGATTTCAATCCCTTTGGCCACCGGAGTGCGGAAGTGGGAGGTCCCAGGGACAAGGTCGCACTGGTAGAGGTAATATGGGCGGACCCGGTTCTTTACGAGCTTGCGGACGAGGGCCAGGATTACGTTCGGGCAATCGTTTATTCCAGCCAGGAGGACCGATTGGCTTCCCAAGGGGATTCCAGCATCGGCCAAGAGGGAAAGGGCCCTCTCCACCTCAGGGGTTATCTCTTTGGGATGATTGAAGTGGATGTTCATCCAAAGGGGATGGTAGCAACGGAGCATCCCCACCAGTTCCTCGTTGATGCGTTGCGGGAGGAAGACCGGAACCCTTGTCCCGATTCGGATTACTTCCACGTGGGGGATTTCCCGCAGCTTCTTGAGAATCATCTCCAGGATATGCTGGGGCAGGGTTAGGGGGTCTCCCCCGGAGATGAGGACATCCCGCACTTGAGGGTTAGAGGCGATGTAGGCCAGCTGGCGTTCGTAATCGGCAATGGAGAACTGGGCCCTCGGGTTGCCGACAATCCGGCTCCGGGTGCAGTAGCGGCAGTAGCTGGCGCACTGGGTAGTGACAAGCATCAGGACCCTATCGGGGTAGCGGTGGACAAGGCCAGGGACAGGGGAATGAGCATCTTCGGCCAAGGAGTCTTCCACCTCTTCAGGGGAGATGAAAAACTCCTTTACGGTTGGGACAACCTGCCGCCTTATCGGGCAATTGGGGTCATCCGGGTCCATTAGGCTTGCAAAGTATGGGGTTATATCAACCCGGAAGCGGGAAGGAACTGAGAGGGCTTCTTCCTCTTCGGGGGTAAGGTTAATGACCTTGGAAAGCTCTTCCTTGGAGTTTAGGCGATGGGTTAGCTGCCACCGCCAATCGTTCCACTGCTCAAGAGGCACCTCCTCCCAGGGGTGAGGGGGCCTCCTACGTCCTGGGGGCTCCTCAATTTCCCTTCCCATTTTCTCCTCCCTCCTTAGCTTTAAGTTTTACCACTCTTCCTCCTCCTCTTCTTCTTCGCCCCATTCCTCTTCCCACTCTTCCTCTTCTTCAAAGAGGAAGTCCAGTTCCAGGGGCTTTACGCTCACCACCTCAAGCTCAGTACCGCAGCTTGGGCAGATGACCACTTGCCCCAGGCGAGGGGCCTGCAATGTAATCTCTTCATCGCAGTTTGGACAGAAAGCAGTAGGCATCTCTACCTCCCGTTTGTAAATTTTCAGGTGCATATAATAGCACCGGGGCGTGAAAATGGGCGTTGAAAAGTTGTGATAAAGCCGTGGAAAATGGGGGGCAGACATACGAATTTTCGCATACCTCACTCCGGGGGGTTAAAGGAGTAGCCTAAGCCTGGGATGGTGTGGATGTAGCGGGGATGATGGGGGTCGGGCTCTATCTTGGCCCTGAGCCGGCTTATTAGCCCCCTTACCAGCTCTTTGTCCCCTTTCCCGGCGTAGCCCCAGACCCTCTCCACTATGGTCTCAACCGGTAGGACCTGGCCCTTGTGGAGCATGAGGGTATGGAGGAGGCGGAATTCCAGATGGGTTAGGCGGACCAAATTCTTCCCCTCAATCTCCACGGTCCTGCTTACGGGGTCAAGGGTAAGGCCGGCCACACTCCAAAGGGGGACCTTTTGGAGGGGGGCTCCAGAAGCTCGCCGCACGAGGGCTTTGACCTGGGCTATTAGGATAGGGATGCTGAAAGGCCTGGTGATGACCAAATCGGCCCCGGCCTCCAATAGGGCACAGTAAAGGCTTTCGCTTAAGGGGTCAACGACCAGGGCAAGTGGAACCTCAGTCTCGGCTCGGATTTGCCGGACATAGGGCAAGGGGTCGCCCTCAGGCGGAGCCAAAAGGATGAGGTCGGCGGGCCTCTCAAGCCAGGACTGAAGAGCCTTCCCCAAATCCCTGGCCTGGGTGACCATGAAGCCGGCTCTCTGGAGGGCCAAGGCCAGGACTGCACCTTCGTCAGGGTCGCGCGGCACCAGAAGCGCGAACATCTATCTCCTTGAGCAGTTCCCAGATAAAGCCTTCCGTTTTCTCCACTACTTCCGGGTCAAGGTTTTCCAAAGTATCGGTTGGGCGATGCCAGCGGGGAAGGAGTCCGTCTTTCCTCAGGCCGACCATTGTTAGGACCCTGAAGCCATGCTTCACTCCGATGGCTCCTTCGGTATAAGCGCCTCGGAAGGCTTTGGAGTAGGCCCCAAATTCAGGGTGGGATGAAGCGATTTTGTCCGCCAAAGCCAAAAGCTCTCTATCGCTGTGGGAAGTGAGTAGGAATGTTTCTTTGGTTATGTAAACAGGCCCGGTATCTTTGCCCCCAACGCTATCCAAGACAAGCCATATGGCTTTCCCCAGCTCCTTCTTGTGGGCTTGGGCGAAAGCTTCTGCCCCGTAACAGCCCACTTCCTCGCACCCTGAAAGGACGGCCCAAACCTCTGTGTTTTCCAGCGGTGAGCGAGCCAGCCTCTCAGCGATGCTCAGCACTATCCCGGCTCCGCTGGCGTTATCGTTAGCACCGGCTGTATAAGGGGTAAAGTCGGCCTGGATGGTTATGAGGAATATGCCCAGGATTACCAAAGCGAAGGGGAGGGAAGCAAATTTCAAGGCAGGGGCTGGGGAAAAGGCCCCTGTTAAGAAAAGGGCAATCAGAACCAAAGCCGAAAGTAGTCCGAGGGGGACAAGGCTACTGAAGACCATGAGCCAACCGGTTGAGGAGAAGACCAATGGGGTACGGTGGGTATCAAGGTGGCCCATGAGCACAACCTTCTCCCGGACTTCGCCCTTAGGAGCTATTCTGGCCACCACGTTTTGACTTCGGCCTTTGGGCAAAAGTAGGCGGATTAAGTTAGGCCTGAAGGAAAGTTCCAAGAGGACGGAAACGAGGCCTATAACCATTAGGGCGAAAGCGATAATAGCCCCTTGCCTCCCGGCGAAGAGGAACAAGAGCTCGCCTATAAGGCCTAAGGCGGAGAAGAGGGCATAGGGCTGCCAAGCGGACTTTGCACTTGTAAATGGCTCAATGAAGGGGCTGAGGCCCGCTTTACTCAAGACCTCAAAAGCATACTGTGCGGCCTCAGCCTCTTTCGGGGTAGTAGAACCCCTCGGTCCTATATCTCCCGCCAAGTGGCGGATATGCTCCATAGCTGGCATATCAAGTGCCCCCTCAAAATTAATTCAAAGTTAGTTTAGCATCAAGCCGGGCAAAAGTCAAAAGGGTACGCAGACCCCGTAAGCCCCTGCGACCTAACGGGAAAATTCGGCCGGGAGAGGAACCAACCCCGCCACGAGTGGGACCCAATACGCCGGCAAACCTTAAGCCCACGAGGGCGGATAAAGGGGGTCCAGGGGGCGCAAACTCCTATGGCGGGGGTTGTGGGGGGTGTGCTTTTCTGACCTAACCCCCTGACCCCCTTCCCTGCGAGGGAAGAGGGAAAATTTGGCAGGGTTGGCCGGGGGAGAGGTTAACCCAAAACGCCAGCAAACCCCCAGCCCACGAGGGTGGGCAAATGGGGGTCCAGGGGGCAAAGCCCCCATGGCGGGGGGCCGTGGGGGGTGTCCCCCACGAAACTTTAAGAAGGGGGAAAGTTGCCCGCATTAGCAACCCCGCCCACGAGTGGGGCCCAAAACGCCGGCAAACCCTAAGCCTACGAGGGTGGGCCAAACGGGGGTGGAGGGGGCGCAGCCCCCTCCCAGGGGGTTTGGGGGATGTGCCCCCAAGAACTTTAAAATAGGGGGCGAGTTGTCCGCATTAGCAACCCCGCCACAAGTGGGACCCCAAACGCTGGCAAACCTTAAGCCACGAGGGTGGGCCAAACGGGGGGTCCAGGGGGCGCAAACTCCTATGGCGGGGGGTTGTGGGGAGTGTCCCCCCACAAAACCAAAATTAGGGGCGAGTTGTCCGCATTAGCAACCCCGCCCACGAGTGGGGCCCAAAACGCCGGCAAACCCTAAGCCTGCGAGGGTGGGCCAAACGGGGGTGGAGGGGGCGCAGCCCCCTCCCAGGGGGTTTGGGGGATGTGCCCCCAAGAACTTTAAAATAGGGGGGGCGAGTCGCCCGCATTAGCAACCCCGCCACGAGTGGGACCTAAAACGCTGGCGAACCCTAAGCCTACGAGGGTGGGGAAGGGGGGTCCAGGGGGCTTCGCCCCCTGGCGGGGGGCCGTGGGGGGTGTCCCCCACAAAACCAAAATTGGGACGAGTTGTCCGCATTAGCAACCCCGCCACGAGTGGGACCTAAAACGCCGGCAAACCCTAAGTCTACGAGGGTGGGCAAACGGGGGGTCCAGGGGGGCAAAGCCCCCATGGCGGGGGGTTGTGGGGGGGGTCCCCCACGAAACCATAAAAGGGGGAGCAAAACAAAAGGCTAAATGGCCTCTATCTTGAGAAGCTTAGCAGCATTTTCCCCCAAGATGCGCTCAAGCCCCCGCTGGGATAGACCCGAATTCTTAATCTGCTCTATAAATGGCCCAGGCCTAACAAGAGGAAAATCAGTCCCGAAAAGAATCTTGTAGCGCAAAATCTCCCCAACGATGGGGAAAATCTGAATATCATACAAGAAAGGCGTAGCCGCCGTATCGTAATAAACACGAGCCAATTTCTCCCGAACCTTGGGCATAAGCTCGTAAAACGGAAGCCCCCCTCCCCAGTGGCTGCACACCAAAGTCAGCTCCGGATGGTTTTGAATGAAGTTATAGACAATTCCAGGACTTATGGTGCCTTTACCCCGGTAATTGTGCCCAACCGGCTCGCTTGTGTGAACCATCAGGGGGACATCGTAAGCCACCGCAGCCGCTACCACAGGGGTCATTATGTCCTCATCATCCAAAGCATAACCTTGCCCGTTGGGCATCAACTCCCCTATGCCCTTCATCCCCGCCTCAATGCACCGCTCTATCTCCCGAACCGCCTTGTTCCCAGCTCTGGGCTGGACAGCGGCAAAGCCATAAATCCGGCCTGGGTAACGCTTCATCGCATCCAAGACGTAATCGTTGCAGCACCGACAAAGGCCCATATCGGACCAAGCGAAGGAGAAGGCTACGGCTGCATCCACCCCATCCTCATCCATAACTTGGATGAGCTCATCCGCCGTAATCATCTTAGCCCTGGGGCTGGAGTAAAGGACCTCAAACCAGCGGTCCCTTTGGAAGAACTTCTCCTTGTTCTTTATGACCTCTGGCGGGAAGATGTGGACGTGGAAGTCTATCACCTTCATGCTCGCCTCCTTAGAGAGGTGGTCTTTTCAGGTGCCATTGGGTGGCTTGCTCGTAAGCGTAGGCGACTCTGAGGATTTTCTCCTCCCCGAAAGCTGGGCCCATTACCTGCAAGCCCACGGGTAAGCCCTCGGAAAAGCCGCAAGGGATGGATATGGCACAAATCCCCGCCAGGTTAACGGGGATTGTGAAGACATCGGAAAGATACATTTTGAGCGGGTCTTCCACTTTCTCCCCAAGCTTGAAAGCCACCGTGGGAGAAGTAGGAGCAACGATTACATCCACCTTCTCAAAAGCTTCATCAAAATCTTTTTTGATGAGGGTGCGCACTTTCTGAGCCTTAAGGTAATAAGCATCGTAATAGCCGGCCGAAAGGGCGTAGGTTCCAAGCATTATGCGCCTTTTTACCTCAGGTCCAAAGCCGTTCCCCCTGGTCAGACGGTATTCCTCCCACAGTTCGGAAGCAGGGATGTAAAGCCCGTACTTAACCCCATCGTAACGGGCAAGGTTGGCCGAAGCCTCCGCCGGAGCTATGAGGTAATAGGTTGGGAGGGCATACTTGGTGTGAGGTAGGCTTATCTCCACGACCTCCGCCCCAAGCTCCTCCAGGCAATCTATTGCCTCCCGAATTGCCTTCTCAACCCCTTCCTCCATCCCTTCAATGAAATACTCCTTGGGCACACCCACTTTTACCCCCTTCACCTCAGGGACAAGGGCCTTGAGGTAATCGGGGACCGGATAATCAACAGAGGTGGAATCTTTGGGGTCATGTCCGGCAATGACGGATAGAAGCAAAGCAGCATCTGTAACATCCTTAGTTATCGGGCCGATTTGGTCCAGGGAAGAAGCAAAGGCCACGAGGCCATAGCGGCTCACACGGCCATAGGAAGGCTTGAGGCCGGTAACCCCACAGAAAGCCGCCGGCTGACGCACACTGCCACCGGTATCCGTCCCCAAGGAGCCGAGGCATTCTCCGGCCGCTACAGCCGCCGCGCTTCCACCACTTGACCCCCCTGGAACCCTCTCCAAATCCCACGGGTTGCGGGTTGGGAAAAAGGCTGAGTTCTCGGTAGAAGAACCCATCGCGAACTCGTCAAGGTTCGTCTTTCCCACTATCACGGCCCCGGCTTCCTTAAGCTTCTCTACAACGGTGGCATCATAGGGAGGGATGAAGTTTTCCAAGATGCGAGAGGCACAGGTGGTGCGTATCCCCTCGGTGCAAATTATGTCCTTTATGGAGATAGGGATGCCCAGCAGTGGGCTGAAGCTTTCCCCTGCCTTCCGGTGCCGCAATATCTTTTCATCGGCAAGGCGAGCTTGTTTGAGAGCAAGCTCCGGGGTTATGGTGATGTAGGCTTTGACAAGGCCTTCCACTTTCTCAATCTGCCTGAGGACAGCCTCAGTAAGCTCAACCGAAGTCGTCTGGCCTTCTTTCAAAAGCTTATGAGCCTGGTAAATGGAGAGATGGTGCAGGGCTGATTCCATCGCTTGCTACTCCAGAACAACCTTGACTTTTACGTAGCCCTCAACCTTCTGAGGGGCATTGGCCAAGATTTTATCCCTGTCAAAAGACGGGGCAGGCGTATCCTCCCGCATGACATTGCGAAGGGGGAGCACAGTGGCCGTGGGGGGAATCAAAGAAGTATCAATTTCCTGAAGCATGGCAAAGTAATCCAGAATTGCCGAAAGCTGGCGCTGCATCTTCTCCTTTTCCTCTTCGGTCAAGTAAAGCTTGGCCAAATCCGCTATGTGCTCCACTTCTTCCCGAGTTATGGCCATTTCACCCTCCCAGCATTCCCTTTATGATAACATCTACTGCCTCTTCCTCCGAAAGGCCACGGGCCATTAGGGTCTCTAACCCCTTTTTATCCACCGTTCCTATAGCTGCTTCATGGGTGACGTAGGCACTGGGGTGCCTGACCGAAACCAGTGGGACGGCGATGGCTATGGCTTCATCCCGCACTATTTCAATGCAATCCACATGCCCTCGTGTAAATGGGGCATTGCCTTCGGTAACGCCATGGACTTCGCTCCTGGCTTTTTCTCTCACGGCTATGCGCGATTTAGCCAAGCCCCTCGCTTTCTCCCCATTGAGGCGAATGGCCTCTTTTACCAAGATGGAATCATCGCCGTAGCCGTATGCTTTGGCGACAAGCTCTGCTACCCCATAAGGCCCTACATCCACCACATAATCCAACTCCAACCTTCCGACTCGCCCAATTGTGAGGTTGAACTCGGAGAAATATTGCCCACCCTCTTCTACCGCAACCCTGGCTTTGGGAAGGACCACCGTCCCACCTCTTTCGCCGTGGTAGTGGCTTTCGCGGTAATGCATAAGGGCACCTTTGCCCACATGAATTGTGGAATCCATGATGTGCCTGACATCTAAAGCGTTGGGGAAGGTGCAGTGGGCGATGAAAGCCACTTGTGCCCCATCCCCTATCTCAAATTTAGAGTAAATCTCCTGGACCCCTTCCTGAGGCAGTACACCAAAGCAGAGGTGCACCGGGTATTCTAACTTAACCCCAGGCTCTACCCTTATCGTGGCCCTAATCCCTGAGGGAAGTTCCTCTGCTTCCATGTGGATTCCGGGGATTTCATTGGCAGCTAAAACTTTGTTGCTGCTCACCACAAGGCTTGCTATCCGGGATGATTTGAAGACTTCAGGTTTTCCGCCGGCCTTTTCGTATGCTTTTACTATAGCCTCAAACTCGGTAGCTATCTTATACGTAACGCTCATAATCCTCCTCGCTCTCCACTGGTTCTGCGAGTTCACAAGGTATGCACCGGCGAGCATAGTGCTCCCGCACAACCTTCGGGTCACCGGTGCGGATTATTTCCCCTCCGCATATCAGGGAAGCAACATCAGCTACGGGGACCATCTCATCTCTATGGGTGATGAGGAGCACCGTGATTCCTTCGCTGGCCATCCGGCGTATAAGGCGGGCAATGTCCTCTAAGGATAGGACATCAATTCCGGAGTCGGGCTCATCTAAGATGGCCAGTTTAGGGTGCATGGCGTAAACTGCGGCCAGCTCAATCCGCTTCCGTTCCCCTCCCGATAAGCTCTCATCCACGTATCGGTTCAAATATTCGGATGGTGATAGCGCCACAGCTCTGAGGCTTTCCTCAATACGAGGCAGGGAAGGCTCCTTCATCCCCAAAGCTATGTAGTCTTTGACCTTAACCCCTTCAAAGCGTGCCGGCTCTTGCCAAGCCAGTGTTATACCGAGCTTTGCCCTCTCGGTTATGGAAAGGTCAGTTATCTCTTGGCCGTAGAAGAGGATGCTTCCTCGGGAGGGGCGGTATCCTCCTGAGCCTATTAGGGCATAAGCCAGAGTGGATTTGCCGGAGCCATTGCGCCCCAGTAAGCAATGCACCGTACCTTCTTCCACAACGAGGCTTACCCTTCGCAGTATTTCCCTTCCTTCCCTTTCCAACCAGAGGTCCTGAACCCTTAGGATTTCCCCCATAGCCGTCTCCCCTTTTTCTTTCTAACTATACAACGGAAACGGCCCGGGGTCAAGTTGACTAAGAGGGGGATTTTGGTTATAATATATAAGTGGGACGGGGCGTGGCGCAGCTGGCGAGCGCGCAGCGTTTGGGACGCTGAGGTCGGAGGTTCAAATCCTCTCGCCCCGACCAAAGATTTGCGGGAGTGGCGCAAAGGTAGCGCAACGGCCTTCCAAGCCGTGTGTTGCGGGTTCGAGTCCCGTCTCCCGCTTTGGGCCCATAGCTCAACGGTAGAGCGGCCGGCTCATAACCGGCGGGTTCCTGGTTCGAATCCAGGTGGGCCCACTTTCAAGGCGGCGTAGCCAAGTGGCAAGGCAGGGGTCTGCAAAACCCCGATTCGCCGGTTCGAATCCGGCCGCCGCCTTTATTTTTTACCTTAGGAGAAAATATGCCCCTTCTCTTGGCAATCGCCGGCTTCTTAGTAGGCTCTTTCCTCATCCGCCTGGCTAATTTCCTCGTTGACCACTGGGGAATTCGCTGCCCTTATTGCCAGACCCCGTATAGGTCCTGGCTCGCTTTCAAAGCCGTTATCTTTGAAAGAGGACGCTGCGCCTCTTGCGGAGCCCCCTACCTCGCCCTCTACGCCCTGGCCGAGGTCCTAACCGCCCTAACTTTTGTCCTCATCTGGCGAAAGTTCGGCTTCTCTTTATACGCCACTTTTGCTTTCCTTTACGACATCGCTTTTGCTCTAATTTTGCTCACAGACCTTAACCACAGAATCATCCCCGATGCGGTGGTCTACCCGGCTACGGCGTTGGCTTTCATTGAGGGAATTCTCAAAGGCCCTGCTTACTTAAAAAATCACCTTCTGGGGGGAAGTCTCTCTTTCCTTCTGTTCCTCGCTTTTTACGCTTTAGGTCAGGCTTTCATGCGGTGGAAATCCACAGAAGAAGTGGCTTTCGGCATGGGAGATGTAAAGCTTGCGCTTCTCATAGGGCTAATCCTGGGTTACCCGAAAGGTTTAAGGGCTCTTTTAGCCGGGGTTTTCCTCAACGGAATCGTAGCCTTGTGGATGATTGTAAGGGGAATGCTTAGCAAGCGTTTCAACCCCTTGGCCCCGTTCCCCTACGGCCCTGGGCTCATAGCAAGCTTCTTCATTTTCTGGCTAATTCTACCTTAGCGATTGGAATGGCATCGTTTGGGAACCTCTCACCATTGGCCCCAAAAGCCGGCAAGCGCTCCATGGTCTGAGGATTGTAAAAGCCAACGTAAAGAGTATAAGTCCCCTCAGGAGCTTCTGGGTGAACGGGAATAGTGTATTCGTCGGCAATATACTCACCCTTAACCCAGGTAGTTGTCGGCCTTGAGCCTTTAGCCGGTGGATTGTCCTTTTGCCCCCACATTTTCCCATCAGGCCCTAAAAGGTGAGTGAAAACGGTGTAAGAAATTTCCGGCTCCCCCGTAGCTTGCCAGAACAAAGTCAAGCGAAGCCTTCCCCCAGGCCTGGCCTCGGAAGCATCAAGCTCATAACCCAGAAGCTTAGCCACTCCCTCCACCTCGGCCTCAAATGGATTGGCCACATAAGGCTTGCGGAAAGAGCGGGGGATAGGAATTATTACAATCTCTCCAAGCTTGTAAACCTCTCCCGAAGCCCTTTTCTCCCCTAAACTAACCCCAAATAGCCTCTGCTCCACCAATCCTTCCCATTTTAAAGCAGCGGTATGGGTTTGCTTAACCTCCAGAGTTATGGAATAGCGCCCCGGTAGCAACCGCCCTGGTATTCTCAAGGAAATCCTATCGGTCAAGCCTTTGAGCGCCTTTCCTCCTTTTATCAGCTCGGATTCAAATGATGCCACCAATTCTCCTCTTTTGCCCTGCAACCCTACAGCCCGCTCCAACCCCTCCGGGAATCCATCCGGAGCGAACCAGTAAAGCGTTAAAGGCAAGCTAGCTCCCTGTTCAATTTCTGCAGGCCATTTATCTGTCCCCAACAATTGAATTACCCCGCCAAATGTTACATCTTTAGGGTTAGTAGGCACGATTTTAGCCGGCCAATCATTCTGGACTAAAATTGGGTAAGTAAGCCATGGCTCTCCGTCAACAGGCCTAAGGAAATCACCGTACTGGGCATCGTAAACTTGGGCGACAGCCTTATATATGCCCGAAGGGAGGCCCCAAGGGATAACGAAAGCGGCTTTAGTGCAACCGGAATATATGGGGTAATCCTGCGATTCCCATAGTTTCCCCTCATCATCGTAAAGCCTGACATTGAAAAACAGTCCTTCAATAATCTGGTGGTTTGGGGGTGATGGGCAGAGAGTGTAGTAAATAGCATCGTAAGGGTGAAGGACGGAACCTTTTATTTCGGTTAAGGTGAAGCTCAAGCCCCCGGCAAATTCTTTCGTTCGTATTTTAGCTTCTCCATCTATGGCTGGCTTTCCAGGTCCGCTCAGCACTAAAGGTAAAAACAGGCGATAAGGGCTTTCAGGCCTATAAAATTGAGCCTGGTTCCCAGAAGACAACGCTGGAGGAGGATAATACAAACCGAGGTACACCCAATCAGAAAGCCAATTTTCCCAAGCAAGGTAAACTTCCTGGCGGAGTGCTTTAATAATTTCACCTTTGGGGTCAGAAGCCCATCCAGATAAACCAAGGACAAAAGCCCTTTGCCTCAAATTGTAAATCTTTTCAAGGGAAATTTTTTCCGGCTCCAGCACGCCACGGTAATAGTAGTAAAGCAGATGAAAGTGAGACGGTCCGTAGAGCAAAAGCTTATCCCCAGGCTTCTCCATAAATTCCAGCTTCCTAAGAGCTTCCCGGTAGAGGTTTTCCGTTGAATTTAATCGGAAATGAAGGCGCCATCCGTAAGACCAAAGGGAAACGAGCAAAATCAAGAGGAACACACTCTGAATTCTCTCCAAAAAGGAACGGTTAAGCTGCAGTTGCGAAGCCCAAGAGAGTGCCAAAGGCCAAAGCACGTAAAGGAAAAAGCGGGGATTAATGTTTGACCAGGGGAAGGCAAGTGATAAAGCTATGGGGAAAACTATGAGGCTCAGCCAAACAAGTCCATGTTTTGTTTTCCTCAATCCCCAGAGACCACTGAGCCAGGCTAATAAAACCGCCACTTTAACGGCTAAGGGTATTGGCTCCACAAGAGGGCCGCCTATTATGACCCCTACGAAAGCCCTTTCTATGTCAACAAAAGCCTTTAGCTTGGGTTGCCCCAGCACCAAGCTAACCGACAAGCGTAACCCCTTGGAGGCTAAAAACCATCCAGCTATTAAAGCGAAAAGTAGGGCGAAGCCTCCAATAATTTGCTTCAAGCCCTTTTTCTTATAAGCTTCAAGGCCAAGCCACATAAATTCCCACAATATAAGCCAAAGGGCATAATAATGAGTGAAAAAAGCAAGCCCATTTATGGTCAAAAGGCCTAATACTTTCCAAGCGGAATATCCATTTCTAAGTAGACTTGAAAAAAGCAAAAGGGAAGACAAAGATAACACAAACATCACCGGATACATCCTGGCTTCCCGAAAACAGGCCCCGAAAGGGGCAAAAGCAAAAACAACGCTTACCAAGAAAGCAAGCCTTTCGCCTCCCCAAAACTTAGTCAGTCGCCAAGCTAAGGGGATTGCCAGGAGGCCAATGGACATCGCCAGAAAACGGAGGGAAAACTCATTATCCGGTGCGAATTTTATCCAGAAGTGATACAAAATGAAAGCAAAAGGCGGATGCTCAAAAGATGCTTTTAGGGTATAAGCTATCACATCCACCAGAGGTTTTGAAGCAACCCAGTAGAAAGAGGCTTCGTCATACCAAAGGGCAAGCTCACCCACACGCCACAATCTCAACCAGAAGGCCAGGATTAAAACCACTAAAAGCCCCCAACTCCACCGCTTCTTCCTCATATCACTTAACCTCCACACTAACACTATCACCAATGATCATACCATTTCTTCCATATGCTGTGAGATTTTTAAGACCAAGCCCTAAAATGTACAGCCCTGTTCTCACGTAGCTCAAAGTCGTCCGGCTGGGGATATGGATTATGTGCCGGTCAGGGGTTATCTCGCCTGGTTCCCAGCGGGTGGTGGGGGAAAAGCTTTCCCCAGGCGGGCCATCGTGTTGGGAAATTTTTTCCCCTCCAGGGCCAAGGATGTGAACGAATGCCGTTAGGTTCTCTTCCAGTGGTCCTAAAGCCATCCAGTAAAGCGTTGCCTCCGCAGCCTCGGCTCCTCGCTTGAAGCTTAAGCCCAAAAGCGCCACTTTCCCTTCAAATTCCGCCCCTACACTAATGGGCTGCACGCATGTAGAATCTCGGAGGTTATGCCAGCCCCAGAGGGCAAACCATAGGGCTACGGGCAATAGGAGAATTAAAAGCCATCTCTTAGGTTCAACTCGCCAAATGAGGGTCAAGGTCAGCAATGCCCCCACCAAAGCAAGCGCCTTCCCCAATTTCCGAGGCAAAGTATCACCGAACCAGATTTTGATAGTATGCTCCCCAGCCGGGATTTTAATGGTTACCAGGCCAAGCACGGGAGAGGGGGTCACTTCAAGGGGAATCCCTTCAGCAGCAGCCTGCCAGCCGGGAAACCAAAACTGGTGCCAGCGGATATAAGTATCGCGGGAGGAGTTCACAGTCAGGGTGATTTTCAGAGGGCAGATGAGCTTAAGTTCTACTTTTTCAGGCCCGTAATACTCTTCATCCCAAGGAGATGGTCCCTCCCGAGGCAGCCAGAATTCCTCCCTCGGAACCTTGACCGTAACTGGGAGGTATTCCAAAAGCCAAGGTCCTCCCCAGAGCCTGGCCCATAGAGCAGTCTGATAATCGTATTGAGCCATGGAGTGGAAGTTGACTTCGTCCTCCTTAAGCACTGGCTGGCCCGTTTCAGGCCACCTAAGGGGTTCCCATTCTATGCCAGCGAGCGAAGTGAAAGCCCAAATCGCAGCCACCAGGAGCAAGCAGGTTGCTCTCGGAAGCTTGGGTAGCCTCTGGCTTAAATAGATGGCTATAGGGGCAACTAAGAGAGAGCCGAAAAGCCCGGCCATCGCTTGAAATCGCCACGGAAATTGGAGGAAGGTGAGGGGCTTGAGGTTTAGCCAGAGGAATGATGAGGAAGGAGTGTTTATAAAGGCAGCAATGGCTACAAAAAGGGTAGCTGCTAAGGTTAAAGCCTTTTTCTCCGCATCAAAAGAGCGAATTTGAGTTAAGGCCAGGATGAAGCCGCAAGCCATAAGGACCGTTTGCCAGAGGCTAAAAAGGTGCTGGGAAATGGGGTAATGGTGGATTAACGAGCGGGAAAAAAGTTCGGCGAAATGGAGGAGGAAGTTCAAAGGTTCAGTGACCGATGGAGCAATCTGGCCGGCCCTGATCCATCGGTTCTCGGCGAGGGCGGGAAGCCAGTAGAAAGCGCTGAGGGCAAGCCCGAGAATCACCCCTAAAGCTACAAGGAGCAAAGCCTTTAGCCGGCCGGAAGGCTTGGCAAAAGTCAGGGCTAAGGTGTAAGCCAAAGCAAAGGGGGCAAAGATAAAAGCCGAAAGGTTATGGGTGAGGATGAGGCCAGCAACCGCCAAAGCCAGGAAAGGGATAGGCTTAAGGGTCTCCTCTCTCACCACTTTCCAAAGTAACCATAAGATTAGCGGGAAGAAGACGAAGGCCAGATGCTCCGCCAGAGCCGCTCGGACATAGGCATTAGCTATGTGGTAAGGGAAGTAGGTATAGGCCACTGCTACCCAGAGGCCGGCTTCCTCGCCGAAGAGGTCCTTGGCCCATAGGTAAGCCGCAAAAGCGGCCAGGAGGAAAGAAAGGCCAAAGGAGGCTTTCAGGGAGTTTATGAACCCGAACCCAAGCCAGTGGAGGAAGACGACAAGGTAATAGCTCAGGGGAGCATAGAAGTTAGTGACCGGGTAGCCATAGAAGAAGCCGAGGTTAGGGAGCCAGCGGGGATAAAGCTCCCACCCCCGCAGGGTATAATCCAAATCAAAAGAGCGAAAAAGGTGGTGGAAAGGGTCGTGGGAGGCCCAGAGGCCTGGCTTGAAGAGAGGGAATATGGCGGGTAAGGTAAAAGCTATGAGTAAGGAAAGAGCCGTAAAAGTGGGAAGGGGGCCCGGAAATTTCCGAGCCCCCTTGCCATCCGCCATCACCTCTCCTCTTCCGGCAAGAAATGCGCTTCTTTCTTGCTATACCACACAGATATGGCCACGATTATGATGCAAATGGCCACAAAAAGGTAGATAGGCCATTTGGGGGAAGAGTGGGAGGAGTGAAGCCTTACGATTATGGGGGCGATTATGACCGAAACCAAGTTCACCACTTTTATCATCGGGTTGAGGGCCGGGCCTGAAGTATCCTTGAGGGGGTCACCCACCGTATCGCCCACAACGCTGGCCTTGTGGGCTTCGGAGCCTTTGCCGCCGTAAAGCCCATCCTCTATGGTCTTCTTAGCGTTATCCCAAGCCCCTCCGGCGTTGGCCATGAATACGGCCAACAGCTGGCCGGTTAAGATTATCCCCGCCAGGAAAGCCCCCAGGGCCTCTTCACGCAGGGCAAATCCAACGATGAGCGGGGAAAGGACAGCCAAGAGGCCAAGGCCTACAAGCTCACGCTGAGCAGCCCTGGTGCAGATTGTAACTGCCTTGGCATAGTCAGGCTTAACAAGCCCCTCCATGAGGCCTGGGATGCGGAATTGTCTCCGCACTTCCTCAATGATGAGGGAAGCCGCCCTCGCTACTGCCCTTATGGTAAGGGAACTGAAGAGGAACGGGATAGCCCCGCCTATGAGCAGGCCGATGAACACTTGAGGCTTAACCACGTTTATGGTAAAGGCCTGGATTCCGGTCTCCTCGGTGAAGGAACCAAACAAGCAGACGGCCGCAATCACTGCCGAACCTATGGCTATCCCTTTAGTTATGGCTTTGGTGGTGTTGCCTACCGCATCCAGGTCGGCCAAGATTTTGCGGGCCGAGGGTTCAAGCCCCACCATCTCCCCAATCCCGTTGGCATTATCGGCTATGGGGCCAAAAGCATCCATGGAGACATTGTTTCCGGTCAGGGTAAGCATGCCTATGCCGGTAAGGGCCACCCCGTAGAAGATGAGAGCAGGCTCTCCAGCGAAGATTATGACCGAGGCCAAGATAGCGAAGGCTATTACGAATATAGCCCAGACGGTGCTTTCATACCCGGTAGCCAAGCCGGTTAGGATTGTAGTAGCCGAGCCAGTGCGAGTGGAACGGGCTATCTCCTGCACAGGAGCAAACCGGGTACCGGTGAAGTAATCGGTCAGGTAATTTATGATAACTGCCAGGATAATCCCAGCCAAAGTAGCCCAGAAAAGCCTAAGGTCGTGGGCGTAGAATTTGGCCAGGAGGAAGAAGCCGATTATGGAAGTCAAGGCTGAGATATTGTACCCTCGCTTTATGGCATCCATGGCATTTTCCTGCTCGCTGCGGGCACGGACAGCGTAAGTCCCAACTATGGAGGAGAGGACTCCGATGGCTCGGACCATTAGGGGGAACACAATCCAGCGGTAATCGTGGGGGTTACCAAGGTAGTGCATAACCCCTATGCCCAGAATCATGGCTGAGACTATGGTGACTTCGTAGGATTCAAAGATGTCGGCAGCCATACCAGCGCAATCCCCGACGTTATCCCCAACAAGGTCCGCCACCACGGCCGCATTGCGGGGGTCATCCTCCGGAACGCCTTGCTCTACTTTGCCCACCAGGTCTGCCCCCACATCGGCGGCTTTAGTGTAGATTCCGCCGCCTACTCGCATGAAGAGTGCCAGCAGGGTTCCACCGAAACCAAACCCCAAAAGGACATCCTTGGCATGTATTCCGTAGATAAGGAATATGATTGTACCGCCCAGGAGGCCGAGGCCGTCGGTTAGCATTCCGGTTATCGTTCCGGTGCGGTAGGCAATGCGGAGGGCCTCGCTAAAGGACTTGCGCGAGGCGGCAGCCACTCTTACGTTCCCCTGGACGGCCATACTCATTCCCACGTAGCCTACAGTTCCGGAGAAAGTTGCCCCCATGACGAACGCTAAAGCCCGGCCGACGGAGATTTTCAACGGTTCTCCGGCCAGGTGGGCGGAGAAGAAAAGGGCTATGGCCAAAAGGACGATGAGCCAGAGGATGGTGCGGAACTGGGTGTTCAGGTAAGCCTTAGCCCCGCTGCGGATAGCGTTTGCTACCTCTTCCATTTCCTTTGTCCCGGTTGGTTCCCGCAGGACTTGGCGGCCGAGGAGGAAGGCGTATACAAGGCCGCCGATAGCTACCAGAAGGATGCTCCAAACGCCGAAGATTTCAAAGGCACTGGCTCCTTCCAGCAATTTGCACCTCCTTGCCTCAAGGGTGGTAAAAAATTTTACCACTTTTAATTGCATTGTCAAATTTGCAGTCTTGCGGGGTGCGCCTCGTATTGCCCGCCCTCGTAGGCTTAGGATTTGCCAGCGTATTGGGCCCCACTCGTGGCGGGGTGACAGGAGTTAGCTGCTCGCCCCTTCTTTGAAAAATTCGGGGGCACATCCCCCAAACCCACTGGGAGGGGGCTGCGCCCCCTCCACCCCAGCTGCCCACCCCCGTGGGCTTAGGGTTCGCCAGGGTTTTGGGCCCCACTCGTGGGCAGGTTGCTAAGGTGGGCTGCTCGCCCCCTTTTAAGGGTTCGTGGGGGGACCCCCCCCACAACCCCCTGCCAGGAGGCTCTGCCCCCTGGACCCCCGTTTGCCCACCCTCGTAGGTTTTTGGTTCGCCAGCGTTTTGGGCCCCACTCGTGGCGGGGTTATCAGAGTGTGCTGCTCGCCCCCTATTTTTAGACTCCCCCCTCGCACGCCAGTTTGACAAAGGTTTTGTTCACTGCTATAATAAGCGCAGACCCGCCCCCGAAGGGGCTATTTAGGCCCAAAATTTAATACAAGGGGAAGGACCACGAAGGCCAAGAGGCTGGCTTGAAAGCCCGCCCACTTCGTGGTTTTTTTATCCCCAAAAGGAGGTGGGTTATGCATATACCAGATGGGTTCTTAAACGCTGCTACCGCTGCCGGAACTTACGTAATCTCGGCCGGCGGGGTTGGCTACGGCCTCCGGCGCCTCGCCGGGAAGCTGGGAGAAAAGCAAATCCCCACCTTAGGGGTAATGGCCGCTTTCATCTTCGCCGCTCAGATGCTCAATTTCCCGGTGGCCGGAGGCACTTCAGGCCACTTGGTAGGAGGAGCTTTGGCCGCTATCCTCCTCGGCCCCTGGACAGGCCTTTTGGTGATGACTTGCGTCCTCTTGGTGCAAGCGATTGTCTTCCAGGATGGTGGGATTACGGCCCTCGGAGCCAATGTCCTGAACATGGGGATAATTTCTGTCTTCGTAGGTTACTACGTTTACCGCTTGGTTTCCGAGCTCCTTAAGGGCAAAAGGCTTGCCGAACCGGTGGGGGGATTTGTGGCCGGATGGGCTTCAATCGTGGTGGCGGCCGTGGCTTGCGCCGTTGAACTCGCCTTGTCCGGCACTTCACCGCTGGGGGTTGCTTTGCCAGCCATGGCCGGAGTGCACGCCCTCATAGGGATAGGGGAAGGCCTGATAACGGCCTTGGTCTTAGGTTTCCTTAGGGCAACAAGGCCCGACCTTCTGGCCCTGGAGAAAATTTGAAGGAGGGGAGCCATGGAAAAGAAGTGGTGGCTGTGGGGGATTATCATCGCTTTTGCCCTGACCCTCCTTTCCCCCTTGGCTTCACCCTGGCCTGACGGCCTTGAGAGGGTAGCCGAGGATTTCGGGTTCATAGAGAGGGCTAAGGAGCCTTTGTTCAAGGTAATCCCGGATTACCTCTTCCCCGGGGTCGGGAATGAAGCCCTGGCTACCATCCTGGCAGGGATTGTAGGGGTAGCCATAACCTTGGCCTTAAGCTATGGCCTGGCCAGACTCCTCAGGCAAAGGGCATGAAGCACAGTTTCATTGACAAATACAGCGATATTGATAGCCCTATCCACAGGCTGGACCCCAGGACCAAGCTGGTCCTGGGGCTGGCCCTCATCTTGACTTTGGTGGAAATGCCCCAAAGAGCATGGCCTGCTTTAGGGATTGCCCTGGGGCTCCTCTTGGTTGTCGCTCTACTGAGCCGCGTCCCAATCCCTTACCTACTTTCCCGTTCGGCTGCCGTGATACCCTTTGCTTTCCTGGTCACCTTTTTCCGGGTAATCCCGCAGGGGAAGGAGGGGCTTGTGGCTGGGGCAGTGATTGGGGCCAAGGCTTGGCTATCGGCATTGGCTTTAGTCCTCCTTTCGGCTACAACCCCCTTCCCCTTGCTCCTCAAAGGGATGGAAAAACTTAAGATGCCCCGAGTCCTGGTGTTGATACTATCCTTCATGTATCGCTACATCTTTGTCCTCCTGGATGAGGCCATGCGTATGGAGAGGGCTTGGGCCTCAAGAGAGGCTGGTCGGAATTGGTGGGCTTCTTTCAAAGCGATGGCCGGAGTGGCTGGAGTGCTCTTCATACGCAGTTACGAGAGGGCCGAGAGAGTCTACCAAGCCATGCTGGCCAGAGGGTTTGAAGGCGAGGTCCGAACCCTCAATCCCCTTAGGTTTTCCACTGCTGACCTGGCCTTTGGCTTGGCTTCGGCCCTGAGTTTGGGAGTTCTGTGGATTATAGCAGCGTTCTGGAGGTGAGAGGTTGGCCAAGATTTTAGAGGTTAGGGATTTGCACTATCGGTATCCTGATGGGATTGAGGCCTTGAAGGGGGTGAGCTTTGAGGTGGAGGAGGGCGAAAATTTAGGCATAATAGGGCCGAATGGGGCCGGGAAATCCACCCTCCTCTTGCACCTCAACGGCATACTCATGGGCTATTCCTCCAATGGCTCAGATGCCGTTTGGGTGAAAGGGAAGCCCGTGAGGAAGGAAACCCTGAGGGAGATAAGGCGGCTTGTGGGCTTAGTCTTTCAGGACCCCAACGATCAGCTCTTTTCCCCCACGGTCTTTGAAGATGTAGCTTTCGGCCCTCTGAACCTGGGCCTAAATCCGGATGAGGTTAAGGAAAGGGTTAAAGAGGCATTGAAGGCGGTAGGAATGGAGGGATACGAGAGCCGTTCTCCGCACCACCTCAGCTTTGGGGAGAAAAAGCGGGTGGCCATAGCCACTGTGTTGGCCATGGCCCCCGAAATTTTGGTCCTGGATGAACCAACCGCTAACTTGGATCCGGTCGGGAGGTGGGAACTAATGGAGCTTCTGCGCTCCCTACCTCACACTAAAATCATCGCCTCTCACGATCTGGACTTCGTTGAGAAGATATGCGATAAGGTAATGGTCCTAAATTCAGGCAAAGTCTTGGCAATCGGTCCTGCTGAGGAAGTCCTCAGCGACCGGGATTTGTTGGTCAAAGCTCGTCTTGCGCCTTAGAAAGCCCTGGCAAAGAGGGCTTTGAGCGTCGTCTCCTTCCCGCAGTAGACACAGCGGTCCGGCTGGCCATCTTGCTCAAAAGGTATGCACCGGATTGTGGCCTTGGTCTCCTCCTTAATGGCCTCCTCGCACTGGGGTGACTCGCACCAAGGAGCGATTACGAAGCCACCATCGCTTTCTATGATGCGCTTGAATTCTTGGTAATCGTTCAAGCGGTAGGTGTTCTCATCCAGGAACTTTTTGGCCATCTGGAAGAGGTTGGCCTGGATTTTGGCCAAAGCTTCCTCCACCTTGCTCCCCAGGTCATCGGTGGATACGGTCCACTTCTCTCCAGTATCCCTGCGGGCAAGGACCACTTGGTCTGCCTCTACATCGCGTGGGCCTATTTCTATCCGCAATGGAACCCCTCGCAGCTCCCACTCATTGAACTTCCATCCGGGGGTATATTCTTCCCGGTCATCAACCTTTACCCTGAAGGCTTGGAGCTTTGATTTAAGCTCTCCGATTTTGGCTAAGACTTTTTCCTTCTCCTCGTCGCTCTTCCAGATTGGGACGATTATCACCTGGATTGGGGCAAGCTTTGGGGGTAGCTTGAGGCCTTTTTCGTCCCCGTGCACCATGACAATGGCTCCGATGAAGCGTGTGCTCAGGCCCCAGCTTGTAGTCCAGCAATACTGAAGCTGGTTGTTCCGGTCAAGGTAACGGATTTCAAAGGCCTTGGCGAAATTCTGGCCGAGGTTGTGGGAGGTAGCGGCCTGGAGAGCCCACTTATTGCCCATCATAGCTTCCATGGTGTAGGTGTGGAGGGCGCCCGCAAACTTTTCCGATTCGCTCTTCTTGCCCAAAATCACAGGGATTGCGGCATCGTTCTCGGCGAAATCGCGGTAGATGTAGAGTATCCTAAGGGTTTCCTCTTCGGCCTCCTCAAAGGTAGCGTGGGCAGTGTGGCCCTCCTGCCAGAGGAATTCCATCGTGCGGAGGAATGGGCGGGTCCGAAGCTCCCACCTCACCACGTTGCACCACTGGTTTATGAGGACCGGCAAGTCCCGGTAAGAGCGAATCCATTGGGAATACATGTAGCCTATGATTGTTTCAGAAGTAGGGCGGACCACAAGGGGTTCTTCCAGCTCTTTCCCACCCCCATGGGTAACGATTGCCAGCTGAGGGGCGAATCCCTTCACATGTTCGCTTTCTTTCTGGATGAAGCTATAGGGGATGAAGAGGGGGAAGTAAGCATTCTGGTGGCCAGTCTCTTTGAAACGGCGGTCAAGGCTTTGCTGGATATTTTCCCAGAGAGCGTAGCCGTATGGTCTTATCACCATGCAACCTCTTACGGGGGCGTAATCGGCGAGCTCGGCTCTCTGGATGACCTGGATATACCATTCGGAAAAGTCCTCAGTGGGTGATATGAGTTTTTCCCTCATGGCCCTTTCCTCCTTTTAAAGGATTTAAAAAACCGGCCCCCTTAGGTCTGGGGGCCGGCCCTAATCCACCACGCCTTAGCCCGACAATACCCCGGCATTACCCAGACCCAGGGGCTGGGAAAGAGCGCGGTATCGGGCACGGCAATGGGAACCCAAGCATCATTTTTCCCCCTTATTTTGCATTTTAACTGCAAAGCAGCTTTTTGTCAAAAATTTCGCCCCATCCTGCCGACTGAAGCCGGCCTGTGCTGAGTATGGGCATAGCGGCGCTACGTCTTTCATAGTCTGCCAGGGTTTTGGGTCCCAGGCGGGGCGGGGTTGCAAGAAAGGGCTGCTCGCCTTTTATTTTAAACTCTTGGGGGCACATCCCCCAACGCCCCCGCCAAGGGGCTTGCGCCCCCTGGACCCCCGTTGCCCGCCCTCGTGGGCTTAGGGTTCGCCGGCGTTTTGGGCCCCACTCGTGGCGGGGTTGCTAAGGCGGACAACTCTCCCCCTATTTGGGTTTGTGGGGGGACACCCCCACGCCCCCCTGGCGGGGGGCTTCGCCCCCCTGGACCCCCTTTACCCACCCCCGTTGGCTTGGGGTTCGCCGGCGTTTTAGGTCCCACTCATGGGCGGGTTGCTAATGTGGGCAACTCGCTCCCTATTTGGGTTTGTGGGGGGACACCCCCCACAACCCCCCCGCCATGGGGCTCCGCCCCCTGGACCCCCGTTTTCCCACCCTCGTGGGCTTAGGGTTCGTCAGCGTTTTGGGCCCCACTCGTGGCGGGGTTGCAAGAGAGGACTGTTCGCCTCCTCTTTTGGTTTTGCAGGAGCACAGCCTTCTCTTGGGACATACCCTCACCAGCAGCCTCTTTTGACAAGGATGGTTTTACAGGTTAAAATAAAGCCTGCAAAAAACTTTTGGAGGGAAGCGAATGAAGCCAGAGCTTATTCGGAACGTGGCCTTGATTGCTCACGGAGGAGCAGGGAAGACTTCCCTTTCCGAGGCTTTGTTGTACGATAGCGGGGCTATAAAGAGGCTGGGGAAAGTTGAAGAAGGTAACACCGTCTCAGACTATGACCCTGAAGAGATAAGGCGAAGGATGTCCGTTAACACTTCTATCCTCCCCTGCGAGTGGAGAGGATGCAAGATAAATGTCCTGGATACCCCAGGCTACATGGACTTTGTGGGCGAGGTCCTGGGGGCTTTGAGGGTGTGCGATGCGGCTATTGTGGTCGTGGATGCTTCCGCTGGCGTAGAAGTGGGGACAGAAATGGTCTGGTCCTACGCCGATGAACGCCAATTGCCACGCTTCGTATTCATCAACAAGATGGATAGGGAAAATGCCGATTTCCTCCGGGTTGTAGGTGAAGTGGCGGAAAAATTCGGCGTGAACGTCATACCAATCCAGCTCCCCCTGGGAAGCCAGGCCACTTTCTCCGGAGTTGTAGACCTGATTAAGATGAAAGCCTACGTCGGCCCAGAAGCCAAGGAGGAAGAAATCCCGTCCAACCTCAAGGATTTAGCCGAGGAGTACCGCACTAAGCTCCTGGAAGCCGCCGCCGAAAGCGAGGATGAACTCATCATGAAATACCTGGAAGGCGAGCCTTTAACCGAAGAGGAAATCAAAAGAGGGCTTGCTTTCGGGGTCAAGAACCGCAAGTTCGTCCTGGCACTGTGCGGTGCGGCTACTATGGATATTGGCGGAAGGCAGCTTTTGGATGCCATCGTGGATTTCTTCCCCTCGCCGGCAGAAATAGAGGTTAGAGTTGGAGAAGATGGCGAAGTTCTAAAGGCCGATGAAAACGGCCCCTTGGCTGCCCTAATCTTCAAAACCTTCGCCGACCCCTACGTGGGCAAGCTCTCCTACTTCCGAGTCTACTCCGGAGTCATGTACTCTGATTCCAGGGTCTTCAACCCCCGCACCGGGGAGGAAGAGCGCATAGGCCAACTCTTCTTCCTGCGCGGGAAGGAGCAGTTCCCAGTAAAGCAAGTGGGGCCGGGTGACCTGGGAGTCGTAGCCAAGCTTACGGTCACAGTAACCGGGGACACGCTATGCGATAAAAGCCATCCTGTGGTCCTGCCGGGGATAAAGTATCCCGAACCGCTCTTCTCCGTGGCCGTGGCCCCCAAAACCAAAGCCGACCTTGATAAGCTCAGCAATGTCCTAAACCGTTTGGTGGAAGAAGACCCAACTCTGCAGGTAAAGCGGGAATTTTCCACTGGCGAAACAATCCTCTCAGGCATGGGTGAATCCCACGTGGACATCGCCATACGCAAGCTTCAGGACAAATTCGGGGTCGGAGTTGTCACTTCTCTACCCAAGGTGCCCTATCGCGAAACCATAACCAAGGTGGCAAGGGCGCAAGGAAAGTACAAGAAGCAGACAGGAGGCCGCGGGCAGTATGGGGATGTCTGGCTCAGGCTTGAGCCACTCCCAAGGGGCGCAGGCTTTGAATTCGCCGAAGAAATATTCGGCGGGGCAGTCCCCAAGCAATACATCCCGGCAGTGGAAAAGGGCCTGAGAGAAGCCATCCAGAGCGGCGTCTTAGCCGGCTTCCCAGTCGTAGATATAAAGGCTGTCCTTTACGATGGCTCCTACCATCCAGTGGACTCTTCCGAGCTCGCCTTCAAGATAGCAACCCACCTTGGGTTCAAGAAGGCCATGGAGCAAGCTGGCCCAATCCTTTTGGAACCAATCATGAATGTCACCGTAACCGTCCCAGAGCAATTCACCGGTGACGTCTTGGGCAACCTTAACACAAAGCGGGCCAGAGTCATGGGGATTGAGCAGAAGAAGGGCACTGCAGTGATAAAAGCCCAAGTCCCACTGGCCGAAATGCAGCGTTACGCCACTGAGCTTCGCTCCTTGACCCAAGGCCGAGGCATTTTCTCCATGGAATTTTCCCACTACGAAGAAGTCCCCCCACACATTGCCCAGGTCATAATTGAGCAAGCTCGCAAAGAGAGGGAACAGCAGGAGAAGAAGTAGCCGGGGTAAGCTGGCCAACGTTTGGCAAAATATTTTAAGGATACGTTTGGTTTTGGTCGGCTTACCTTTTAAATTTTTAGTCAACTTGGGGTAGGGAATTGCTGCCTCAGCTCAAAACGAAAGGAGGAAAGATGGAATTAAAACTTAGGGCATTGGAGAAGTTGGCCTTAAGCATACCCGGCTTCAAAGGATACAAGGAAAAGGAAATACGCCGAGAGACAGACCGGCTCCTCCGCCAGCACATAGCCTCTATCCTTGAAGAAGCCCGTAGCTTAATCAAAGAAACCCAAATCACGGTCATGCAAAAGGGCAAAATCGGCCTCTTGGATGACTTGGAACGGGCTATCATGAAGCTACAAAACACAATAGACCGGCTAAAAACCGCCACCTACGGATACAGCGGCTTCTTTGATGCGGTCAAAATCCGAGAGGAAGAGCTTGATGCCCTTTACAATTTTGACCTCTCAATCTTAGAGAAAGCTCAAGCCATGCTCTCTTCCGCCAAAAGCCTCAAAGAAACGGCCGAAAAGGGGGAGGAACTCATCCCAGCCATAAACAACATAATTTCCGAGGCCGATAGCCTCTTGGCTACATTCCTCAAGCGCCAGGAGGCAGTGTTGAGCTTTCGCGAAGTAGGACAAACATGCCCGTAATAGAGCGAACTTTTTGGGTAAAAGCACCCATAGAAAAAGTCTTTGCTCTCCTGGCCGACCACTCCAAAGACCCCGATTGGCTTCCCGGCCTGGTGGAGAGCCGTAACTTTCAGGGCCAAGGGCTTGGAGCTACTTGGGAGTGGACTTACAAAATGGCAGGGATTTCTTTCCATGGGACCGGGCAAGTCGTGGAGCATGACCCGCCACGCCGCCATGTGGTGGAGACAAAAGGCGGAGCCACAAGCACTTGGGCCTGGACCTTGGAACCAGAAGGGGAAGGCACAAAAGTTCACCTCCGCCTGGAATACTCAATCCCGGTAGCCGTCCTGGGCAAGGTTGCCGAGAAATTACTTTTAGCTCAGAACGAAAAAGCCGCTGATGAAGGAGGAAATAAATGATTAAGAAAATCGCTTTGCCAATTGCCATAGCAGCTTTGGCCATAACCTTGATGGCATGCATCTCAGTCAAACCGGCTGCGCCAGAAGTGAAAGGAATAGCTTTGGCCAAAGAACTCACCGCAGATTACAAGCCAGTAAAAGAAACCACCGAATTCTACCCCAACGAACCCTTCTACTGCTCGGTCAATGTGGCCAACGTCAGAAAGGGCGATGCCGTAAAGGCCTCTTGGTTCTACGGGGAAGAGCTGCTCAACGAAACCACTTACACTGCCGAAAAATCCGGCTCCGGCTACATCGGGTTCAAACTCGAGCCCGAAAAATACTGGCCAATAGGCCAATATCGGGTGGAAATTTCCCTGAACGACCAGGCTGCCGGGGAGAAAACTTTCTCCGTAGTGCCGCCTAAAGAAGCAATCCCTTCAAAGGTGAAGAAGGTTGTGACGGCCAAGGAAGTGGACGAGAACCAAAAGCCCGTTGAACTGGCCATAGTCTTTGCCCCAGACGAAACGGTCCACTGCTCCGTCAATGCCGACTTAGGGATTTACTCCCGCCTGGTAGCCAAGTGGTACCACGAAGGCAAGCTCTTGGAAGACTTTACTACGACCTTTATCGCCGAGAAAAACGCTCCCGATACCTACGTGGACTTTTACCTTGAGCCAAGCCGCCCACTGCCAGAAGGCAACTACACCGTGGAAATCTACCTGGACGGTAACCTTGCCCGAACCGTTGATTTCTCCGTGAGCAAAGAAACCACTACCGCCAACATGAAGCTTTATTCCAACGATGCCCTCGGCTTCTCCATCCTGTACCCATCGGACTGGGAAGTTTTGGAAACGGAAGAGAGCGTGCAATTCCGAGGCTCACCTGCAGCTATGCTTGCCGTAGGGGTTATAGAAAACCCCGAAGGTACGCCCCAGGAAATAGCGGAAGGAGTCATCAATTCCCTCAAAGAGGATTACCCAACCCTGGAAGTTTCCTACTCCGGCACGTTCTCTGCCAACGAGATTGAGTGGTGGGAAGTAGACCTTACCTTTGAGGAAAAGGGCAAAAAGAATTCGTCCGTCCTCCTTTTCACCGTGAAAGGCGATAAAGCCTACGCAATCATAACCGTTGCTCCAACGGAAGAAGAGGACCACTGGCTTAGCTACTTTGTGGAGATGGTGAATAGCTTTAAAATAAAGTAAGGATTCACCCCCTGCCTCCCAACTGCAAGCGGGAGTTAGGGGGCTAATCGGCCAAGAAAGCTTTGAGGAGGAAAGAAGATGGCCAGAATCTTTGATATAATCCAAATGCCGGACATGGGGGAAATGGAGATCGTGAGGCGCTTTCCCCCAACAGGCTCGGGCGACTTCATGATAGGCTCCCAGCTAATAGTTAGGGAGTTCCAGACGGCCGTATTCTTCCGTGACGGCAAAGCCTTGGATGTATTCGGGCCCGGCCGCCACACCATAACCACGGCCAACATCCCACTCTTAGTAAGCCTAATCGGCCTTGCTTTCCGAGGCGAAACCCCATTTAAAGCCGAAGTCTACTTCGTCAACATGCGGGAGTTCGTGGACATGAAATGGGGGACGCCGGAGCCCATAGCCCTGCGTGATGCCGAATTGGGAATGGTCAGGCTCAGGGCCTTCGGAACATACTCCATGCAGGTTTCCGACCCCCAGCTTTTCGTGAACAAAATTGTGGGGGCGCAGGGGCTTTACGAGACTTCCCAAATAGAAGGGTTCCTGAGGAGCATGGTTGTCTCCAAGTTCGCCGATTTCCTGGCCGAAGCAGGTAAATCCCTCTTTGACCTACCCTCCCTTTACGATGAGCTGAGCGCAGGCACGAAAGCCAAGCTCCAGGACGATTTTGCCTCCTTGGGCCTGAACCTCAAGACCTTCTACGTCTTTTCCATCACTCCTACCGAAGAGACAGCTAAAGCCATTGATGAGCGAGCAGCGATGGGAGCCATAGGCGATATGCAGAAATACCTTCAGTTCAAAGCGGCCAGGGCTATGGGCGACCTGGCAACGAGGGAAGGGGCTGGCGCCGGAACGGCAGAACTTGGACTCGGCCTTGGGGCCGGAGCTGGAATGGGGGCTATGATGGCCGGGATGATTTCCCAGGCCATGCAGGCCGCCAAAGCCGGCCCAACTAAGACTTGCCCAAGCTGCGGGGCCTCAATCCCTGCCGATGCTAAGTTCTGCCCCAATTGCGGGACGAAGCAGGAAGCAGGCGGATTCTGCCCCCAGTGCGGCGCTCCGCTCCCTCCAGGAGCCAAATTCTGCCCGAACTGTGGAGCAAAAGTGGGATAAAACATGCGCCCCGACGGACGAGCTCCCAACAAAATCCGGCCGGTGCGCATAATCCCAAGATTCATAAAATACCACCCGGGCTCGGTCCTCATCCAGATGGGGGACACAGTAGTCCTATGCGTGGCAACTTTTGAAAAAACGCTCCCAAGCTGGCTGGTGGGCAAGGGGGAAGGCTGGCTCACCGCTGAATACTCCCTTCTGCCCGGCTCTACCCTTGAGCGAACACCGCGGGAAACTGGAGGCCTGGGCGGCCGAACCCAAGAGATACGCCGCTTCATAGGGCGGAGTTTGAGGGCGGCCTTTGACTTGGACAAATTCGGAGGCTACACTATAACCGTAGACTGCGATGTCCTCCAAGCCGATGGCGGAACTCGCACCGCCTCTGTAACTGGGGGATTCGTAGCCGTTGTCCTGGCCCTGCGTGAACTCAGCCAGAAGGGGCTGATTCCACCACGCGGTGTAGTCAAAACCCAAGTAGCAGCCATAAGCGTGGGAATCGTAAACGGAGAACCACTGCTGGACTTAACCTACGAGGAAGACTCAATGGCCGAGGTAGACATGAACGTGGTCATGACTTCAAAAGGGGAGATTGTGGAAATACAAGGCACGGCCGAAGGCAAACCCTTCTCCAGAGAAAACCTCCAGAAAATGCTGGACATGGCTTGGGAAGGCCTCCAGGAGCTTTTCCAAGCCCAGAGGGAGGCGCTGAAATGAAGCTTTCCCATCTGGATGAAAAGGGCCAAGCCCGGATGGTAGATGTAGGCCATAAACCCGATACCGAAAGGGTAGCGATAGCCAAAGGCGAAGTCCACATGAGCCCAGAAACTTTACGCCTTGTAAAAGAGGGAAACCTCCCGAAGGGGGATGTCTTTGCGGTAGCGAGATTGGCCGGAATCATGGCGGCTAAGCGCACCTCTGAACTCATCCCCCTCTGCCACCCCCTCTTTCTGAGCCACATAGACGTAGAACTGAGCATAAACGAGGAAAAAAACTGCATTGAAATCACCGCTACCGTGCGTTCAACGGGGAAGACAGGAGTAGAAATGGAAGCCCTAACCGCTGTAAGCGTGGCAGCCCTTGCTGTATACGATATGGCCAAGGGGGTGGAGAAGACCATACGCATCCAGAACATCCGCCTTGTGGAGAAGCACGGCGGCAAAAGTGGGGACATAATCCTTGAGTGAAGAGGGGCAAGCAATGAAGGTAAAGGTCAAACTTTTCGCCCTCTACAGGGAAAGAGCGGGGACAAACGAGCTCTGGCTTGACCTCCCCGAGGGAGCTTCGGTCCAAGATGCCCTCAATTCCCTTGCCCAGCGCTTCCCCTCGCTTGAAGAGCTCTTGGGAAGAGCATTTTTCGCCTTAAACAAAAGGTACGTCCAGCTGCAAGACCCCCTTAAAGAAGGCGATGAGCTGGCCGTTTTCCCGCCGGTAAGTGGAGGGGCTAAAAAATTTGAAATAACCCATTCCCCTATCTCAGCCGATGAAGTAATGGCCAGAGTTACTGCACCCTCCATCGGGGGGATAGTTCTCTTCGTTGGGGTAGTGCGGAACGAAAACTTGGGGCGAAAAGTCCTACACTTGGAATACGAAGCTTACCCCGAAATGGCCGAGCAAATCCTGGCCCAAATTGGGAACGAAATCAAGGAAAGATGGCCTCAGGTAGAAGATTTGGCCATAGTCCACCGGATAGGCAAACTTGAGATTGGGGAAGCCAGCGTGGTCATAGCCGTGGCCGGAGCTCACCGAGAGGGCCTGTTTGACGCCGCCCGCTATGCCATAGACCGCATAAAGGAAATCGCGCCAATTTGGAAGAAAGAGGTGTGGGCTGAAGGGGAAGAATGGCTTTGAAACCGCAGAGCCACGAAGCACCGTAAGCAATTTCCCGCCTACGGTTTAAATCGGCGCAAGTGCTACGGTAACTGGAGAGCCAAAGATGGGGGTATTGGATTTCTTCAAGCCGAGGGAAGACAAATTCCTAAAACTGCTTGCAGAACAAGCGGCCAAAACCCTGGAGGGCCTTCAAAGCCTGAAAGAATACATGAAGGAGCCCGACTACCAAAAAGCCCAGCGGGTTATCCAAGCCGAGAGAGAAGCCGATGAAATAAGGCGGATACTGGTAGATGAACTAAACCGAACATTCGTCACCTCAATTGACCGGGAGGACCTCTTCGCCCTATCCAGGGCTATAGACGATGTGATTGACTACGCTTACACCACTGTGGACGAGATGGAAATTCTGGGAGTAAAGCCCAACCATTACCTGCAGAAGATGGTAGCCCTCTTAGAGGAAGCAGCAAACGAACTATACCTGGCGGTCCTCAGGCTTGAGAAGCATCCGGATGTAGCCAATGACCATGCAATAAGGGCCAAAACCTTGGAGAACCAGATGGAGAGCATATATCGGGAGGCAATCGCTGAACTTTTCAGAGGCCCATTGGACCCTGAACACATTGCCCAAGTCCTAAAACTAAGGGAACTTTACCGCCACCTCTCCAATGCTGCCGATCGGGGGGATGAGGCGGCTAACATAATAAGCGACATAGTGGTGAAAATGCGCTGAAGGAGGTAAAACATGCCTGCCAAGATACAACCACGGACTCGGGAAGAGAGCTACAAGCCGGCCTTGGAAAAGGCCCGAAGGGAAATAGCCAGCGTAGACCCTTGGGAAACGGCTTTCAAAGCTGCTGTTGACTATCGGGAGATAGACCTCAAAAAGGGCGAATGGCTGGTCCCATTCTGGGGGAAACGGTACATAGTGAGTTACCCGGAAGGAGCTGTTACCGAAGAAGAAACGGGTGAGAAGCCCTCCATTGTAGTGACCCTGCTTATCCTTCACTACCTCCTCACCGCTGAAGGTATCCGTCCAGCCGATCAATGGGTTTCATTCCGTGTCTTTCCTGGAGGTCAGGGCTATTGGCCTGTATTTCAAGCCCGTACAGGCTTAAAATTAGCCAAAGCTTTTGGCAGGGACAAAGAGGCTTTTGAGAAAGCAGCCTTGGCCCTTGGAGGGGAGAAACTATCCTTTGGCGATTCTTCTTTCCTTTTCCGAATGTTCCCCAGACTTTGGTTAGCAGTAGTCCTAAACTTAGCCGATGAAGAATTCGGCCCATCGGCCCAGATCCTGTTTGATGCCACCGCCGAAAGCTACCTCCCCACTGAAGACTTAGTCGTCCTTGGCGAATTACTAACCCATAGCCTCATAAAGCAAGCGGGCAAGAAATAAACTCCGGGTCCGAAACTGGGGGTAATAAAAATGTGATCGTAGCCAACCCCGCCACGAGTGGGGCCCAGAACGCTGGCGAACCCAAAGCCCACGAGGGTGGGGAAAACGGGGGGCCGTGGGGGGTGTGCCCTTCCGACCTAACCCCCTGACCCCCTTCCCTCGCAAGGAAGGGGAAAATTTGGTGGGGTTATCGGGTCAGCCTACGAGTGGGATCCAAAAGACTGGCGAACCCTCAGCCCACGAGGTAGGCAACGGGGGTCCAGGGGGCGAAGCCCCC
>Ga0080004_1129379_pt1 | contig 116902 bp, 125 predicted proteins | sample WasSprMetagenome_FD_69207 | JGI IMG/M metagenome (GOLD analysis project Ga0080004, IMG submission 69207) | Sulfidic aquatic microbial communities from Washburn Spring, Yellowstone National Park, USA - WS (SPADES assembly) (version 2) | ecosystem: Environmental > Aquatic > Thermal springs > Hot...
AAATTCTTATAAGCATTTCTAGTATATAGGTATGTAGGTGAGCTACTCTGTGAGGGGTGGAGAGCCCGTTGTTATAGAGGCTCTTAGGGTGAGGGCTCTTCCCGAGGGTGGCTATGACCATTTGCTAGAGTTTCTGAAGCTATACCGCGATGCTCTTCAAATGATTGTTAACAGGATTTGGAGCTTTAATGATAGGTTGTCTAAGAGGAAGCTACACAAGCTATTCTACAGTAACCTAGTGTCTATGGGTTTCAGGGCTCATCACGCTAAAGAGATATATGTATATGCTGAGAGTGTAATAAAATCAGCTAGGGGTAATGGTGGTAGAAAGCCGATTCTCAGGAGGCTGAGTGCTAGGGTAGATAAGTATGACTATAAGCTGGACTTAGACAACATGACACTAACACTGAAACTACACCATGTCCATGGAGTTAAATTGAAGCTGGTAGCATCTAGTGAGAGGGTTGAGAAGTTCAGGGGCTGGGGAAACTATGAGCTGGTAGTGAAGTGTGATGGGGGTGGATTCTGGGTCTCAATATACTTTAAGAGAGTTGCTAAAGCTGTGAAGCCCAGGACAGTTATGTCCATTGACCTAAACTTTGATAATGTAACGCTAGTAATATTCACCCTTAATGGTAGATTAGCTAAGTTGAAGAGGTTTAGAACACCATTGAGAAAGGTTTTGACCCACAGGATATGGGTTGAGAGGGTTCAGAAGAGGTATCCAAGGTCATGGAGATTCATCAAAGGTGTTAGAAAGGCTATTGATAGACATGGTGAGAGGATTAGGAGCATCTCATGGGTCTATGCCCACAAGGTGGGGGATTTAGTAGCAGAATTAGCATTCAGGCATTGCTCATTAATTATCCTCGAAGATCTGGAGAAACTGAGGGAGAATAACAAAAAGGGTAGAAAGTTCAATAAAAGGCTTGGGCTGTGGTTCTACCGCAGAATATAGTTCTGCATTGAGTACGAGGCTAGGGAGAGGGGTATAGAGGTTACTAAAGTAAATCCTAGGGGAACTTCTTCGAAGTGCCCTAGGTGTGGTAAAAAGCTGTCGAGGACAGGTACATAGTGCTGAAATGCAGGAAATGCAACTTCATAGGCGATAGAGATGTTACTGCAACAATAAACCTCTACAGGAAGTACATGTCTAAATACTTAAGATGTGGGGTCTCTGGGGTGGCTCTGAACGCCCCTAAGGCGGATGCAGATCCAAGAAGCAGTGCGGGGGAACAGAGATGATGCGATGAAAAACATCAAGTCATATGAACCTATATGAGAGCTGAACCCCTCTTGGTTATAACCTCAGCCTTTGCAACTATGTTTTGTACAAGTTCATCCAAGTTTTTTGACTGTGAAAACGCGTAAAGCCCTTGGGGAAAGTACTCTAAGTAGTCGCATTTCCAATGAGGTTCAAGGATTTCTTCTGATTTAATTATCTTAGCATATAGAGAGATCTCCCCTGTATAAATACCTATTAGCATGTCTATTTCTTTTAGCTTTCCTAATAACAAGATACAATTATATGTCTTTTCTATCATAAACACTTTTTCGAACCCCATTTTCAAGAGGAGATCTTTCACCACTTCTACATCAATAGCCATAGTTTCACCACTTTGGTTATTATAGGAAACACTTTAATATTTCTTTACATCTCTCTTAACATGCATTTCAATGAGATGACCTAAACATGCTTAGCGGTATTGCACTGAAGTATTATAGGATGCTGAGAATCCCCGCTACTACTTCTCGGAAGTATCACATTTTGTACCCAACAATCTTTCTTTTAATCATCATAGCTGATGCATATCCTATGCTAATCTCACACCACATTGAATTGATGGAACTAGCAGAGCTCGTTTTCCTACACTTTGTTGCTATATCAATTCTTTTACTATCATTAAGAGCCGGTATAAGGTACATGAAACTTAGGCAAATAGCCAATGCGATATTCTTTTTAATTGCTCCTGGCATACCTTTAGAGTTTATTTCTTCAGCACTTAAGATCTATGGCATTGTATATGCCGCAATTCCTATTATTGGAACAATAACATTAATCAATTTTATGGGTTTCTATAGAGGAACTGCATATACAGTAGCATTGTCTCTTCTAATTCAAGTACTTTTTGCACTTAAAGACAGCCTTATGTTTGTTACTATATTGAGATTTGTAGCTGTAGTAATTTTGTTCTTGTCCTCTTTCTTATTTGTAAATTCTATAAAGAGATATGCAGACATAAATGTTTTTGAAATATCGAATTCATGGATAAAGTTCATGTTTACAGGAAATAATGCTGAATTTGAAGAGATGCTTGATAGAATAGGTGAAGAACGTGATCTTAGTATCAGAGTGCTGTTCTTTGATAGAAGTAAGGATAGTATTGCTTTAATTGTACCAACAATACATTTTGGTCCTTATAAAACACTTGGAAGCACATACTTTCCATACATGTTAGAAGAAACACTTGAAACACATTCTATAAAGGCATTTATATTGCATGGCACAGGCTCACACGAATCTAACTTAACTAGGAAGATATATGGTGATTATCTAGCTAAGGAAATTTTACAAAAACTAACTAGTATAAAAGTTAATGAGAATTCTGATTTGGAGCAGCTTTATGAACCTTTCAGAGCCTTTAGTTCTTTAAGAGAGGCTCTATGCTTGCACACGGAATCCGCTGCCTTCTTAATAATATCTTCTCCTGTCATGGGGGGCGATGACCTGCCTTACGAGCTCCAGTTAGAGGCCGAAAAAATTGCTAACATATATGGCTTTAAGGATGTTGCAGTAATAGATGCGCATAACGTTGAAGGGAGAAGAGAGCTTCAGACCCGGGCATTTGAGCCCCTTATCAAGGCAGCTCTTTCTGAAAGGGGTTCTATCTGTAAAGAGCTCAAAGTAGGTTATGGAGAGGAAAATATTGAGGAGTTAGTTAGAGGCATTTGCACGAGAAGAGTAAAGGTATTGACAATAAAATGCAATGATAATCTCTATGCCTTAATATACATATATGGCAATAACGCTAAACCTGGTGTTAGAGATTCCTTGAGGAAGATTGCTCTTATGAGAGGATTTAAAGATGCTGAGGTTGTGACGCTAGATGACCATACATGTGCAGGAGTTGTATTCGATACACCTTACTATACTGTAGAGCTTAATGATGCCTTGCTGAAATCTGTAGAAAAAGCCTTGATAAAATCTGTACAGGATTTAAGAACGGCGAAGGTTAAGGTCTTGCGCTATAATTTTAGAATGCGAGTAGCAAGTGAGAAAATCTTTAGATTGCTGGAAATAGCGACAGGAATAGGTTCAGCGATTTTAGGTTATTTAAAAACTGTGATACCTTTGCTGTACATTTCATGGATAGCCATCACTATATTAATGAAGATATTCATACTGTGAACTTTAATACCCAATTTGTTTGCTATATGCATTTGCTTACAAAATGAATGTTATACCTTATATAAATTAGTTCTCGGCAAGAATATTAAAGGGATTAAGATTATGAGTATATCCATAGAGAGTGTAGCTCCTGTTATAGGTCAAACAATAACTGATGTCTATGGGAGAAAAGCAGGTGTTTTAGTAGGTATTTATAGTGATATTGATGGCAAGGTAACGGCTATAGAAATTATGATAAATGATTCTCAGTATGAGACTCTGCCTAGTGAACGACTTGAGTATGGAGTTGATGGGCTCAAAATTTTGCCTGAGTGGCTTGTAGAAGCTAAGAAACTTGAAAGAAAGCTTGACATCTTAAAAAAGAGGTTTAAAGCTACTGAAGAGCTTTACAAGAAGAATCAAATACCTGCACATGCTTATCGAGAACTTAAAGACAAGTTCTCAAAAGAGGTTGAGAAAGCTAAAGTTGAAATAAAGAATATCAAGGATGCATTGCGTAAAAGAGTATATGAAATTGAAAACTTTGTTATTCACATAGAGAAGGCTATGACCCATCTTATGGTGAATTATACTGCTGGTGAGATACCGGAAAACGGCTTCAAGATCTCTGCAGATCTCATGAGATTTGCTAAACAGTCTACTCTTGAGGAGAAGAAAGACATAGAGAAACATGTAGCTCTAATCGAGAAACTTGAGCAGGAATTAACCTCAGTTACAGCTAGTGGTGTAGAAGAACAAACACTTGTTCCACCGGCACAAGCTGCAGCACCAACCCCTGCTACTCCACTATCAGTTAAGGTTGTTAGCTAACATCCAAAGCAGCATAGTGATGCTAGATGGCAATAGCACCCGCTGGAATTCTCGATCACTTCGCAAAAATACTTTCATTATCATCTCGTAAAGATCCTCAGAAAGGTGCTTTGATATACATAGTTTCTTCACTATCAGATCTTAAGATAAAGCTGGAAGAGATTAGAAAAAGACTTAAGGAGAGAGACGACGAGCTTTTGTCGAATGCTGTTAAGGCATTGAATGTAAATGATAGAGAAAGGGCAGCTATATATGCATCTGAAATAGCCGAAGTCAGAAGGTTGATAAAATATGTTCAGATGGCTCTACTTGCTGTGGAGAGATTGCTAGAGCGCATGAAGACAATGAATATAGTGAATGATATAAGAGTGCTTACCACAACAATTGGTGTATTGAACCAGCTTAAAACAATGTTTGCCAATACCATGCCAGAACTTGCAGCTACTCTTGACACAATTGTAACGAATGTGAATGCTATAGTGGCACAGACACAAACACCAGAATTGAATGTGAATGTCGCTAACGTATCTAAGGAGGTTGAGGATATACTGAGGGAGATAGAGCATCAAGCTGATGAAAAGATAAAACACAGTCTATCGCCCATACCTGTTCAACTAGAAAACGTTATGTCACAGCAGGTAACACGAGATGTTTTAAATCATGGCAAAGTCGTGGAGAACATGACATTAGTTGGCATAACCATGCCCACATCATATGCAAAAACTTATAAGCCAGGGGTTGCTGTCTTTGATAGTGGCATCGAATATCAGATATATAACTATATTGTTGCTAATAGAGGTCTAATTAAAGTTGATGAATGTGCCACAATTTTTGGACTCTCAAAAGAGGACATCATAGCTATATTAAAGCGTCTTGAACAGAAGGGTCTGATAAAACTAGTCACATAATTTTTCTCAATTTAGACACTTGAACATTATTTATTGGTGGATGATGTGAGTGGAGGTCGTGAATATTTAGAGGCCTTAGCGAGAAAGTATGTTCATGAGGCTATGATTAATGAGAAAGTTGGTAATAAAGTTGATGCAGCTAAGAATTACAGAAAAGCTGCTGAAATCATTATGATGCTGATAAATAATTACAAAAACGATCCTATGGTCTACATATATAAGAATGTAGTTGAAGGATATATTAGAAAGGCTAAGGAGTTGGAGGAGGAATCAAAAATCTCAATATCTGTTGGAGGCGAGAAAGAGGAGAGAGAGGAGACTGATGAAGCAATTGTAAAGAACTATATACTTATTGAAAAACCTCCAGTTAGATTTGAGGATGTAATAGGGTTAGATGAGGCAAAGCAGGCTATAATTGATGCTGTGGTTTATCCAACGAAAAGACCAGATCTCTTTCCATTGGGTTGGCCCAGGAATATATTATTATATGGTCCTCCAGGCTGTGGCAAAACATTGCTTGCAGCTGCAGTAGCCAATGAAATTGATGCTGTTTTCATGCAGATTGACGCTGCAAACCTAATGTCTAAATGGCTTGGTGAAGCAGAGAGAAAAGTAGCTGCAATTTTTAGGTATGCAAGAAATGTGGGTGTCTCAAAGCCTGTAATAATGTTTATTGATGAGGCTGATAGCCTTCTTGGCGTTTATGAACATGAAATAGGGGGAGAAGCCAGGGTAAGGAATCAGTTTTTAAAGGAGCTTGATGGTCTTGGTGATAAAGGGAAAAACTACTTCATATACGTTATAGCAGCTACAAATAAGCCATGGAGGCTGGATATAGGATTCTTAAGAAGATTTAATAAGCGCATCTACATACCACCACCAAATAAAGAGACTCGAAAAAGCCTATTTGAATACTATTCCAAGCACTTTAAAATTGCTTCAGATGTGAATTTTGATGAACTTGCTGCGCGAACCGAAGGCTACTCAGCTAGCGATATTAGAGATATTGTTCTAGAGGCGTATTTAAGAACCGTCAGAGAGTTATTCAAATCAAATAAGGTAGACGAAAATCCAAGACCAGTAACAATGGAAGATTTCTTACAAGTTCTTCAGCGCAGAAAGCCTAGCATTAGCAATGAGATGATCAAGCTTTATGATGAGTGGGGCAAGAATTTTGGCTCAACAATTGCATAATATTTAGAAACTTTGTTTGAAGACATGAGGCCTTGCTTTGACCTCCTCATGTTATTCATCAAATTCGCTATAGGAGACAATTTCATTAATTGTGAAGGTTTATGGTTATTTGAATCCTTTTATAACATAAGAGCTATAAGTGTGTAAAGAGCTCATAAATTGTTAGAGCCTATGTTGCTGTTTTGAAAGAGTGGAAGACTTGAAATAGCTCATGGCAGCTTTTAAGGATTCTATGCTATCTTAAGCAATTGTTCTTGAGCAATGATTCTCTCATTTAGAGCAATTCTAAATAACATAAAATCGTGCCTATATGAAGCTTAAAACAGAGTTCGAGAAACGCTTGTAGTTTTCTATCTATGTATTTCCATATATTCTAGTAGTTCGGGTACATACTTCAGCACATCATCAATAGTAACGATTCCTAGGACCTTACCTGTCTTGTTAATAACTGGTATATGGCCGTGGCCCGTGCCTATCATTAGATTTATCACATCTTTGAGAAGTACATTAGGTTCTACTGCTGTTACAGGTCGAGATAGTATTTCTGTGACTTTTACATTATTTGGATCCAATCCTTTAGCTAAAACCTTTATTACAATGTCTTTTGCAGTTATGACGCCAAATACAATACCATTCTCGTCTACAACAATGAGGGATGCTATGTTATGCTTCTCCATCATCTTAATGGCTTCATACACAGTAGCATTTGTTGCTATGCATATTGGGTTTGGCACCATTATGTCAGAGACTTTTAACATTCTTCAAGCACCTTTTTGATTTCTTCACTTACAACTATTTTAGCTATTCTGCTCTTCCCTGGTATTTTAGCTCTTAATTCATTGACATCAAGAGCCTTTGCAACTACGTCTAATCCTCTTTTGCTCAATTCACTCAGAAACCTCTCTACAATCTCATCTATCTTCATATCTCCAGGTTTAATCACAAAATATGCCCCACATTTCTTTGCAATAGAGTCTTGAGACCCTACCACAATTCTGATAGTACAGCCTATCTCAGGCTTCAGTACTTCTATACCTACAGCAAGTTCCAAAATAACATCATGTATGTAATTCTTCTTTCCATATACCATAAATCCTCCACGTGGAAGATACTGGCCAGGAGGTGGAGAAAGTGATACTTGTGAACCCTGCACCCAAAATACATCAACTACCTGTAGCCCTAATTTCCATGCTTTGCTATAGCATGCTGCAAGCAAAGCTGCCTCCCTTAATGATACTTCATCCACCTCTCTTCCACCAGTCTTAATGATTACAGCACTACCCCCATGTATATCTGCATGAAGTACTATATCCTTTTCCTCTAAAAACTTCCTGATTAAGTGAACATTTTGCTGTGAATCTCTTCCACCAAGAATTAAAAATCCTCTAGGGGTTATTGCCCAGTGAAACTTCTCATACCACTCCCTCGATCTATGTAACATCATTTCAATTGACTTCTTCTCTACATCAATCATTGACATCTTTTTATCTATTTCTTCCTTTAATCTCATCATTTCACCTTCAATTCTTTTTATATCCTTATTTACATCACTAAACTCTTTTCTATAACTATTGTACACGTCTATTAAGTTCATTTTAACATCAAGTTCAAGATCTGTATTCTCTATAACTACATGATACTTGCCACTAGACTTATCAAAGGTACTAATAAGATTACTGCACAAATCTAATTTGTCCCATCCTCGTTGTTTCACAACCTTCTGTACGCACTTATGTATATCCTCTAGTTCGAGATAGTGCTCTTCAAAAACCTTTAAGGCTTTTGACAAAAACGCACATTTATCTTTGTACTCTTGCAACCTCTTATCCATATCTTGTAACGTATGTTTTAGCTTTTCAATGCTATTGATTATGGAGCCTGTTCTTTCCCTCTGCATCAGTTCTTCAATACCATGAGCAAAGTATCTGTCAATGGCTTCATTAAATGATTGAAAAAATTTTATTTCGACGCCACTATATTTAGCAAGATGTGATGGTTTAAATGGGTAAAAACCTATTGGCGTATTTTGTAAATATGCAATGCAAGGCTCTGGTCTTTCAACTACATCCTTTAGTAATTTCTTCACATTTGCAGTAAGGCATTCTATCATATGTTTGTCTACATTTTCATCATAACTACTCTTCACACCACATAGATACAGAGCTGCTTCCACAACTTCAGGTGGAAGCCCTAAAATCTTTACAAAATATGACACTACATTCTGCCTCTTCTCAATAACGTCCTTTATAACCTTCTCTACATCTACACTCTCTATATCTGCCTCCCATAGCTTTGGTGGAAATTGATATTTTTGCTTAGGGGCTATAACCCTGTCTTTCATTCTCTTGTTTTCCAATGCAATTATTATCTCCATATCAGAATTCGTTAACACTATTGTCCCTCTTGGAAGAAGCTCAACAATCAATTTTTTCTCTACATTACCACATCTCAATGTAAAAATAACTACTCTTTCTTTATCATATTGACTAATATCAGCTACTCTGCAATCCCTAACATGCCTTCTCCAAATATCCATTACACCTTTTAATACGCTGAGACTTACTTGCATATCTGTCAAAGAGATTCTCTTCCCAGGTTCTACAATGAGGTGATTAATCTGCTTCCCACTTTTCTTAAGTCTTAGCACTACCAATTTTTTTGAATACATATATACATTGTCAATAAATGACCCTACAATGTTGCTTCTTTGTTCATTGAGCCACACGCTTATATCTAGCCAACTCATAGACTTCTTCTGGCGAGTACTTAATGAATCTTCAGCAGAGCCAGGCCATTGACTCATTAGAGCTCGACCTGCGCCTTAAACTCATAGCTATAAGAGGTCTATACGGCCTTTTTACAGCTATATTAGTGCATATTACATCAGTACATATGTTGTACCAATCTCTCTTAATATATTTAATGGGCTCTGCTCTAGCACCTTACTTTACATGGACACTAGTATTTCTTTTTTACATCCCTAGCATTATAATTGCTAAGATGCTTAAAGCTAAAAAAGGCTTTGATTTGTATTTCAGGGGGCTTTCAGTATACTTTGTTTTATTCGTCTTGACACATATTCTGATCTCTAGCTAAAACCTTAGTCTCATATACAGGAGTGTGCTCAACAATTATTTTGAAATATTCTTCAGGAAGCAGTATTTTACCTTCATCATTTATAGGAAATGCGTAAGGTAATTCTATCTCTAACTCAACGGAGGAACCCATTTCCCTCCTAATCTTCAAACCAAATACATACTTCACATCACTCACTTCTTTTCCACACTCAATAAGTTTTAGAACATATACTGCTCCTGCTATTGTATACTGAAGTTTTCCTATGTTCCTTGCAAGTGCATTTGGCAATCTTGAAGTTATAAACCTTTGTGTTCTCCCGCCAGGTGGATGAGACCCCATTATACCGCCTATAATAACATATCCGGCTTTCTTCAATTCATCTGGTTTAAGTGGGGTGCTTGCTTTAGGATCCAAAACTATGACATCTGTTCTATCCCTCAATAGCTCTGTTGCAGATTCTTTAATCACTATGCCAAACCTTTTTAATGTTAGTTCATGCTTTTGCTTTTTCACATTGGTGAACATAACTCTTCCTTCATATAATTTTGATGCAATTTCATATTCTTTCAAAAGCCACTTATTTAAGCAAGGCTCTAAATGTTCTATAATGAGTATAAACATCTGTTATATCCTCATTCTTATAAGTTTCATCATAAAAACTTTTAAATTGTAATTAGATAGTGTGAAGCTGTAAGGCTGAACACAATGGTTGTAGCACAGCAGAGAATAACATTAACACCTCTAAAGGTATTGAGGGGCGCTATGAATAAAACAGTTCTAGTTAAGGTCAAGGAAAATACTGAATTTGTTGGAAAACTCATTATGACAGACCCAACAATGAACGTTGTCTTGGAAGAGGCAACAGAGTACAAAGATGGAGGTGCAGAGGTGGTTGCAAAGTATGGCAAGATACTGGTTAGGGGAAGTCAAATACTATATATATGTGTAGACTATACAGAGGCGCAGCTAAGGCAAGCCTCAACATAGTGAAGTGCTATGAAAAGGTTGCGGTTGCCTAGCACTTGCCCAATAAACTTTGAGTTCTCGGTTGATAATATCGATTGCAAAGTGTGTAAATATTTTGATGTTTGCTTCAACATTTTTACAAAAGCTGAGAGGCTAAGTAAGAATATTGGCAGTAGAAAAGGTAAGTAATAAAAAATGTTTTAGCATCATTACTAATTCCTTTCCATGGTATGAATTAGTTCAGATCAAAGGTAAATATAAGAATATAAGTATATAAGCCGCAACATAAGTTAAAATGGCTAAAGATAGTTGTGGAGAGGGGTTATGACAAATATTAGCGTGTCTGAGTACAGATGGGTGGGTGTTGAGAATCTTGATGTTGAAATTGTTGAGAGAAAGGGTGTTGGACATCCGGACTACATGGCCGATGGAATTGCTGAGGCTGTAAGTAGGGAACTAAGTAAGTATTACATTAAAAGGTTTAATACAATACTTCATCACAATGTGGATAAAGTTCTTATCGTTGGAGGACAAGCCCACCCCACATTTGGTGGAGGAGAGGTTCTGCAACCAATATACATAGTTGTATCAGGCAGAGCATCATCATATATTAAAACAAGAGATGGTTTAGAATTCATACCAATTGGAACTTTAGTACTAAAAGCTGCTAAGAATTGGATTAGAGAAAACTTTAGATTTTTAGATCCCGAAGAACACGTGGTCGTAGATTATAAAATTGGGCATGGAAGTATAGACCTAGTTAGTCTCTTTGAATTGGGTTTGAAGAGAGCTCCACTATCAAATGACACTAGTTTTGGCACCGGTTTTGCACCGCTATCTACTTTAGAAAGCACTGTATATGGTGTTGAGAAGTTTTTGAATTCAAAAGAATTGAAAAGTATATTGCCTGTTGTAGGTGAAGATGTAAAGGTTATGGGACTTAGGGTAGGTAAGAAGATTAGACTTACTATAGCCATAGCCATGGTATCCAGATTTGTTAGAGATAGAGATGAATATTTATCGCTTAAGGACGCTATAAAGGATAGAATACTTGATTATATGGCAAAGAGGGTTTCTGATCATGATGTGGAGGTGTATATCAATGCAGCTGATAAGCCCGAGGAAGGCATATTCTATCTCACCGTAACGGGCACTTCTGCCGAACATGGAGATGATGGTGCTACAGGAAGAGGTAATAGAGCAAACGGACTTATAACACCAATGAGGCCTATGAGCTTAGAGGCCACGGCGGGTAAAAATCCTGTAAGCCATGTTGGTAAGTTGTACAATGTTATAGCAAATATCATTGCCAATAGAATTTATACTGAGGTTAAAGGCGTTAAGGAGGTTTATGTAAATGTATTAAGCCAAATTGGTAAGCCTATAAATGAGCCTCAAATCATTGATATAAAGATAGCGCCGCTGGAGAATCTTACATCTAACATGGTTAATGAGGCTAAATCTATAGCTGAAGAAACCATTAATAAAGTCCATGAACTAACATATGATATTATAGAGAATAGAATTCAGCTCTTTTGAAGTAGCTCTTTATATAAATTCCTTCTGTAATCCTCAATTATTTCCCTCATCCTCTTTAAGTTGATAGACTCCTTTTCGCGCTTCTTATGCATATACTCAATTAGTTCATGTAACGCTTTTGCCACGATGTCTACAACCTCATTTTTATTGAATATTGCTATATCTTTGAATATTGCTAAGGGTTGAAGCTTTCCACATATAGTGCCAACTCCAAGCTCCAATAATTTGCTATTCATTTCCTCTGAACATTCACTTAATATCAGTATCAAAGGTCTTTCCATTTTTTTCAACTTATCTAATTCGATAAAATTTTTTAGTGTAAAGATGACGTTTGCTTCTCCTATGCGAACAGCTTCGTAGAATTCCATGTCCTTAGCCACAGGTATTAGAACTAGTTCTCCATTTGCAATACCTTTAAGAAATTCGCTTACATTTTCTCTCTCCTTAATATATTCCCTCAATTTATCTTCAAGTGTTGATATATATGTACGTAGTTGTTTGATCTGTTCCCTTAGTTCATTGATTGTTCTATCTCTTATAACTTCAATATCAACTGTGTTTCTAAATTCAAATCTTCTCTCAAATTCTAGATCTTGAAGCCTGTCCTCCAACTCAGCTATACGTTTCTTTAAAAGCTCCCTCTCTTTAATTAATTCACTTAGTTTCTCTTCCAATAACTTTACCTTATCATTATAGTCAATAGTGTTGGTAATGTTGCGAAGCAGGGTTGTTCCAGGAGTTGTATCTGTAGAGTAGTAAATGTTTTTCAAATGTTCTTCAATTGCATACTCTATGGCTTCATTAACTGTCTTTCCCTTTAATATCTGCAATTTAATGTCGTCTACATCTACATCTAAGCCTAGCTCACTAATCTTCCTCTCAACTTCAATAAGCTTTTTCTCAAATGCTTTGTATGCTCTTAGTGCAGCTGCTAATGCATCTCTTTCATGTGTAGTTCTAATCTCTATTGTTAAACCTCTTTTAAGAATCCAGTTTATTAACTCTTCTTTATCTTCAACTGCCAAGCTTTTTTGTGGTGCATATAGCTGTAATCCAAGTATGGATGCTATTTTCTTGACGCTATCAGGTGGGGGATTTTTATCTGTAGCAATGAGAATAGGCGTTCCTATTGCATACACTTTATTTATTATGGATAGTTTATCGAACTCCTTCGATGAAAATGTATAGCATTGCTTAAGCGAAAGATCTACTACTGCTATGCCTGTTTCTATGCCAGGATCTATGCCTACTATAACGGGTTTTTTAGCCTGCTCCTTGTCAACAAATTGTACTGTTGTAAATTCAGGTTTTATAAGAATCCTTATATCGTTGCCATGAAACGGCTTTACAAATCTCTTAACTGTTGTAATGTCTGCGTAAGCCACAAACACTGCACCTTCTAATCCCCCTCTACCCCTCTTAAGAATTATATCATAAAATATCTGAGCTTCGTCAAGCCTCTTTCTAATCTCCTTTACAGCCCTAAGTATAGCTGTCCTCATTCCACGGGCAAAGATGTTAGCCCTGCTTCCACCTGATCCTGGAGACCTAGCCCTAGACACTAAAATCTTGGTCTTAGTTCCCACACCTCTAACAATAGTGCCCACATTGTTAAGTGCAAGCACAGCACAAATGTATGCTGTTTGTAAAGGCTTTGGCTTTGAGCTTACACTTATCCCAACTTTTTCTGCTTGTTTCAGTAAATCTGCATATCTTCCATTTTCTAGCGTAACTTGGTATATTAGTGCATTTTGCGGAAAGAGCTCAAAAATTTTACCTAGATACTTCTTTGTAGGTGCAAGCTCAAAGATGTTATCTATCCCTATCTTATCAACCTTAAACTCCCATGCTATTCTAATAAGACCCTTCAGAGGGACTTCAATAGATTCATAAAGAACGTCTAGGTTTTCATTAATTATTACAGTTGCATAAAGTGGTGGATTGGATTGTGAAAGTGGGCTTCCCTTAACTATATCTATACCCATTACCTTCATAATATCACTATACTTAGCTTGAAGTACTCTTTCCCTCTACTATGTATTTTATAACTTCATTTAAATCCTTATCTACTCTAAATTTTCTTCTGAAAAATTTCAAAACGTTTTCAACATCTCTCCTGAGAACTTCGTATGCCTTGGGCTCTGCTGTTGAAACATATTGAGGCCAGTCTATTATGTAGCTCTTCATGTCCTCTAAATCTATCACAACATTGTACTCACTAAGATCGCCATGAACAATGTTTGCCTTGATATAAGCCTCTTTAATGATGTCTATTATTTGTTGCAATATTTCTTCAGGATTATCAAACTGTGTTACAGCATACAAGTCTCTCCCAGGTATATACTCTATAACGACTGCATGCAGAGCCCCTCCATAAAGTTTTGGAACACCGTCCACAGAGTGCTTATTTAGTATTGTTAGTGCTTCTCTTTCCCTCCTACCAGATACTATGCTCTTCACTAGCCATGTTACACCTCCAACATCATTACCATAACTCCTCATCTTACTTATATTTCTAAAGCTTTTCCAAATTCTATAAAACTTTACAACTACGATACTATCATCTTCAGAAATGCCAATATATAACTTGCTTTCTTTACCAGTTCCAATTTCGTCTCCTATTGCTTTAATAACATCTTTTGTCACTAACCTATGGAGAGCGGCACAGTCTAAACCTAGAAAACGTAATTTATATGCCTCTGTAATTGGATGACGCTCTATCAACTTCATCTTAGCAAGCTTTTTGACTCGTGCTACAATTTCCTTTTCTGTAAACCTTTTTTTAAAATGTTTAACGATAACTTCTAATGGTATGTACTCAAACTTCTTTAAATTAGAAATAAAGTGTTCTAATAATTGAAAATCATCATTAGTAAGCTTCTTGTAGACTGTACCAATACTCGTGTTGTCAACACCCCGTATTGTATTATTGTCCGTGGCGGCCGCGTTTCTCTTCATCTTTTGATCAAGAGCGCGGGACTCTTCATCCATAAATTAACAGTAGTGTAACAAATTTTAAATTTGTTAAGAAAATTATAAGCTAAGGGTTTCCTATGGTTATGAAGCTTAGAAATCCCCCGAGAATAAAAGTCTTAGAGGCTCTTGGCTGTATAGCTGACAGAAGGATAATTATTTTGGATGATAACCGCGCTAAGGTAGTTTCATCAGATGGTAGTAGAGAATATCATGTTTACGTGGATCTACAGAGAAGCGCTGTTTATAGTGATGATAATGGAACTAAACTTAGAGGTTATGTGGGTTACCCTATAATAGCCTTCCTCATGATTAAAGGGGTGTTGCCATATGATGAAATTTTAGCTAAAGCACTTACAGGAATACCATGGAAAAAGCTTAATGAAGAATACAAGAGTTATTCTGTTGTTGAAACTATGGTTAAGAATACTATAAAACAACGTGGTGCAGATCTCAAGCTTTTAGATCCTTTTGTCAATAATGTAATGATGCGATTATCAAAACTTTCACTAATCTATGATCCATCACTAGAAAAAGTTGTTCATAGTTAAAGGCAAAAACCTAGAATGCTTTATCTTTTGAAGGTTATACCAGCATCCAAATAATAAAATTCATTATAGCTTCATGTTTTAGAGGCTGTTGTAAGACTTTGTGACTTGGTCTTTCTAGGCACAGATGATGGTGGAATTACTGTAGGTACAGGAAGTCCTTGGGCTTTTCTCTGTCTAATCCAATACTCACGTCTATTTCTTATTCTGGGTGTGAGATTTCTCTTTGGCTTAGGAGGTATTTTTGGTGTTTGGCTTCTCACTTTCCCTGCTTTTGTCAGTGAACCGTGTGATGGCATATATCATCACCTTAGTATTTAGAGTTTTATTCTTGCTTACCAAAGTTTTTAGCTGCTGAGTCTTATAAAGCTTTTCTATAATGCTTATATGATCTTCAGCAACTTTATAATTAACTTATATATTTCTCTGTAGGATATGATACCTGCTGATATGGTGAAAAGTGATGAGTGAGAGAATATATGTTGTGGATACTCCTATAGGCATTTTCGCGGTGCGCGAATCAGGTGATATAATTGACAAAGTATTGTACCCTAAGGATTTAGGTAAGGTTATTGAAGAACTATTGCTGCTAAGTGAAAATAAGGAGTGCAATTCATTGCTTCAGCTATTGGAGTCCTTAAAGAATAAGATGAATTTAAGTACCATAACATTGGTGTTTGAAGACTCAGAGTTATCAAGAAGGATAAGTGAGAGGGGTTTTAATGCTACTGCTGAAGCTGGGAACATTATTGCTAAGAGAATGCGCAAGGAACTGCCATTACTAGCAGTTAAGCTGGGGCTTTTTGGATCTGAAGATGAGTATAGGGAATTCATTCATACAATGTCACTAGAACTTACCAGGAGGAAGCTTAGGAAGTTTGCTCAGAAAAGAGACCTGCTAGCTGTTCAAGCAATAAGAGCTATAGATGACATAGACAAAACACTGAATCTACTTGTTGCAAGGCTAAGAGAGTGGTATAGTATCCATTTCCCAGAATTAGACGACCTTGCCAAGGAGCATGAAGAGTACTTAAAGGTGGTAGCTGAATTAGGGTTTAGAGATAATATAACTGTTGAAGCACTTACAAAGCTTGGTTTTAGTGAGGGAAGGGCTAAGAGAATAATGGAGGCAGCTAAAAAGAGTATAGGAGCGGAGCTTTCAGAAATGGACTTATCCATGGTGCAAACTGTTGCAAACATATGGCTTGAGTTGCTTGAGCTAAGGCAGAAACTTACAGATTATATAACGCAAGTTATGAAAGAAGTAGCGCCAAATTTGTCAGCACTTGTAGGACCGTTACTAGGTGCAAGGCTTTTGAGCCTTGCAGGTAGTTTAGAAGAACTTGCAAAGCTACCTGCAAGCACAGTTCAAGTTCTTGGAGCTGAGAAAGCGCTATTCAGAGCTCTGCGAACAGGTGGAAGACCGCCAAAGCATGGTGTTATATTTCAGTTTCCAGAGATTAGGAAGGCGCCAAAGTGGCAGAGAGGCAAGATAGCTAGGGCACTAGCAACAAAGTTAAGCATAGCAGCAAGAATAGATTACTTCACAGGTAGATATGTAGGTGACGAGCTTAAGCAAAAGTTAATTGAGAGGATTGAGGAGATAAAGAAGCTCTATCCAAAGCCGCCAAAGAAGGAAGTGAAGAAAGAGGAAAGACACAGACCTAGAAAAGAGAGAAGGCAATAAAAATTTAAGTCTTGATCGTATAAAATGAATATGGTGCAGTGTAAATGTCGCACTTATTGCCTGTAAATATATATGAACATCAAAAGTATCGCAATGTATATGTTGTAGAACTTGAGGATGGTAGCAGTAGACTTGCAACAAAGAACCTTGTGCCAGGGAAGAAGGTATATGGAGAGCACTTATTTAAATGGAAAGATGAGGAGTATAGGGAGTGGAACGCATATAGAAGCAAGCTGGCAGGGGCCCTCATTAAAGGATTAAAAGAGTTGCCCATAAAAGAGGGGCAGAAAATCCTATACCTAGGTGCAGGCTCCGGTACTACAGCAAGTCACATATCAGATCTGATAGGACGTAAAGGTATGATATATGCTGTCGAATTTGCTCCACGAGTAATGAGAGAACTCATTGTGGTGGCTGATGACAGACCTAACATTGTGCCAATATTAGAAGATGCTAGGTTTCCAACTAGGTACAGGGTTATGGTGGAAGAAGTTGAAGGCATTTATGCTGATGTTGCACAACCTGAACAGGCGAGTATTGTTGCAGATAATGCTGATACGTTTTTGAAGAGCAGTGGATGGCTTTTGCTGGCGATAAAAGCTAGGAGCATAGATGTCACAGCAGAGCCTAGTGAGGTTTATAGAAGGGAGATAGATACATTAATTAATAGAGGGTTTGAAATAGTTGATGTTGTACATCTAGAGCCTTTTGATAAAGATCATGCAATGGTTTACGCGATATATAAGAAGTAGCCTCATAAGAGGGTTACGAGGAACATAACATTTTTAATTTCCTTAGTAGAATAATAGTTAGGGTATTTCTGTGTCGAGCAAGCCCAGTATAGATGATAAGTCAGATAATGAGCTTATGGATGAATTGGTCAGGGGTAGGGGTATTAAGGTACTTCATGGCATAATGTATCCTCCTGAAGAAAGAGCTGTGGATTATGTTGTGGAATACATGAATAAGAAGGCTTTAGTAAAGTTCTTTAAGTCACTCTCTTCAAGAAGTAAATTGTATCAGGAGCTCAAGAAGCTATCAGAAGAGCTTAAAGTAAGTTCTCTAATAATCGCAGATAGATTTAATGACAGGGAGCTACTACATGACATTATATACATTAGGAATCGTATAGGCATAGTATCGAGAATTACATTAAAACGTTATATCAATAATGAAAAGGTGTTTATATATGAATTCAATGGAATGTTCTATATAAAGATAGATAACAAGAAACTAAAGGAGTTAAGAGAGAAGAAGAGGTATAGAACACATGAATTAGCTAACATGATCGGAATTTCTGCAAAAACGTTGAGAGAGTATGAAGAAGGAAACATAGATATGAGTATAGAAAAAGCGTACAGATTTCTAGAAGTTCTAGGAAGAGAATTCGAAGATGTGGTGAGAGAGATTGATATATTTAGCGATAGGATTATTCAAAGAGATAAGGAGCGCGAAACCTCGATGCCTAGAAAGATGTATAGGAAGGTTGATGTCGATAAGCGCTATAAAATCGCTGAAAAATTAAAGGAATATGGCTTAGATGTGACTCTGTACAACGCAATTCCATCAGATGCTATCTTAAGTAGTAGACAGCCAAGGTTTTTCATATCTTATCTAGGTAAAAATTTAAATAGTTATGAAATAGAGGTGAAATGTAGAGAGAATTACATGTTTGCAAAAATATTTGAGGGAAATCCTATAGTTATAGCTGATGAAGATGTGGATCGAGCGGTATTAAGTCAAGCTGAAGAGTATGGAATTACTAAGAAGATTACTGATCTGGAAGAGCTGGCTAAGGAGATTATCGAAGAGTTTAGGAGATGACGTGTGATTGCCTTAGCAATAACAGGTGATCCAGGAGTAGGCAAAACAACGCTGTTAATGAAAATAGTAGAGTTTATGAGATCAAGGAGTATATATGTTTATGGCTTTTATTGTCCAGAGGTCAGGGAGATAGGGAAAAGGATAGGTTTTAAAATAGTTGACATAGCCAGAGGTACACAAGGATGGCTTGCTGTAATTCCTGAGAAAGCAATTGAACTAGGTTACGATATAAATAACATGAAGAGAGTTGGAAAGTATGTTACGATAGAAGGAGAGGCAGAGAGAATAGGAAGAGAATCATTAATACGACAACAGAAAGGGGTATTAGTAATAGATGAAATAGGCCCTATGGAGCTATCTATAGCAGGCTTACGCAAAGCTATTATTCAAGCACTTTATGAGGCTACCGACATCCTAGTTGCTATCCATAGAAATATGAAAGATTTTGAAATTATTAACGCATTGAATAAAAAAGGTGTCCAGATATTGACGCTAACTAAATTAAATAGAAATAGAATTTATGAAGAGGTTTTGAATAAGGTAAAGAGTGAAATACTAGCGACAAAGAACTGAAATACTTTCACATGTAACAGTCATAACCATGCACAAAAGAGTGCAAATGCTATTTGTCCTTAGATGCCCATCATTTCATGCTTATTTGTCGCATCTAGGGGCTTTACCTTGCCCACCTCTTCATAAATAGCACAGTTACCTCTAGAGAGGGTTCAATGAACATTGAGACTAGCGGCACAAGTCCTTGAGAGTTGTTATACTGATTTATCAGGGCACAGCTCTTCATCAGCATAGATATATAAAACCATAGGTCATAAACCCAGCTTCTAGTCATTAACACTGAAACAGTCTCATATTTTTAATAAATAGGTTGCTCTGATAATAATAACAATGTAATTCTATACTTTATTTATACGCTCTAGTTTTAAATGTTATGAAATGATTTAATACCAATTATTGCATAAGGTGATGTCATGAGGGAATTGTGTCCTGATGGATTTAACTTAGTAATTGAAGGGTTAGCTAGGTTTTGTGCTCCAGATGAGAATTTGTATAGAAGACCTGATGGCACTTACGAACCTTCACTAGCACCTGTATTCTATAATCCTGAAATGGTTGAAAATAGAGACATAACAATGTCTTTGTTAAAGGCTATATTAATTTCATGGGGGAAAGAATTCAATTTTTTAGATCCCATGGCAGCAACAGGAGTTAGGGGAATTAGATTTGCTTTAGAGGTTGCAAACCAAAGTGGTAAAGATGTGAACTTGTTCATGGGCGATATATCTCCTATTGCTGTAGAATTGATGAAGCATAACTTAAGAGTTAGTGGTGTAGATTCTATACATAATATATCTATACAAGTGAATCATATGGAGGCAAATGAACAAATGTACCATTTGCGAAGATCAGGCGTGGCCTTGAATTATATTGATATAGATCCCTTTGGAACGCCTGCGCCATATATCCACGCAGCCTTACAATCTGTGAATAATGGGGGTATTGTGGGAATTACAGCTACGGATATTGCTGTACTTGAGGGAAAATACCCTAATACCTTATTCAGAAGATATGGTGTAAGAGGGGTGAAAAGCCTTATATCAAAGGAGGTTGCAATAAGGGTGTTACTATCATTTGTATTAAGAGCTGCCGCTATATATGATAGATATGTAGATCCCCTTCTCTCTTATCATATAAAGCACTATGTTAGAGTTTTTGTCAAGGTTTTCGATGGAGCCTTAAAATCTAGCATTTATCTAGATAAGTGCATTGGTAAAATGTGGCATTGTCCTAATTGTAGTTTTAGCTATTTCGAAAAACTTGACTACACTTCTCAAAAAGAGATGAAATGTCCGTTATGTGGTGGGGATATGACTATTATAAGTCCTCTATGGATATGTGATCTAGTTGATGCTAAGTATGTTAAGGAGACACTAAATATTGTAGAAAAAATGCCTTGGTTAGCAAAAAGCTCTCTAAATTTAATCACAATGCTAAGCAATACAATTACTTCAGCTCCTGTTATTAGAATGACATATTTAGCCAGAAGATTTAAAATGAGTACACCACCAAGAAATAGAGTAATAGAATGTATAAAGAGCTACGGTTATGAAGCAACTTTGAATATGTGCTATAATGACGGGATTAATACCAATGCCCCAACTGATATAGTAACCATATGCATCTCTAAGAGGGGGTCAGCCTCTACATAAGTTCACGACACTACTTTATACTCATTACCTCAGGAAAGTTTTCAACTGGTTTATGAGTTTCAGTTTCTGAGCTATTTTATTCCTCTATACCATAAAGAACGAGTATTCCCGCTAATATAAGGAGGTTTGGAATTACATCTTTGAGAGTTCAATCCCTAGATCAGATAGTCTATTCATTTGTGATCAAATTTTATGGCAATAAGCATGAATTTAATGAGGTTTAAGGTAGTTGACGTAACATAAATTTTAGTGTTTATTCCTTTGATTGGTGCTATCAAAAGATTTAAAAGTTTTTGAAATCAGGTATTTTGTTAAAAGATTGCATTTACTTGAACTATGTAGTCTACTAGTACCACAGATAGTTATATATTTACATGTCAAGCAAGGAATTTCGATTATGTCATCTATAGATAATTTTATTGTAAAAGCCTCCTTACTCTCTACTGGTTTTTCTAATACTGCAACTGCTTGCAGAAGATACGATGTTTTTCCGTTATTTGGTACCTTCAGCCTTCTTACTAGTTTCATTTTAATAAGCCTTTTCACTATGTGTTGCAGTTGCCTTGGTTTAATGCTCTTTAACTCCTCTATCTCCTTTAATTTTCTCTGCATAACTCCTCCATTAATCTCAGTTTCCCTCAGTATAACTTCATACACAGTTTTCTCTACATCATTAAGATTAGCCGATGAAATTTCTACTCACCTAATCTCCTCTTATATATTTGTAAAGCGGTTTAATAAACGCATAACTTTAAGTACAATGAATTTCACAGCATAATTCTAAACCACAAGGTAAATGCAACAACTTTAACCATACACCTCTAGTTCTCTACACCACACGTACATTCTGCATAGTTTCTTATTTTCATTCTATTCAAATATTTGATTATTTCCACAGATATAAGGATTAAAACAAGAAAGCTGAGATGCGATTTCGATTGAACTGCTACAGGTAAATTGTTATATTCAACTTGTCGATGATATCTCTATAGCGGTTTCTGATAGTGACCTCCGTTACATTGGCGGCTTCAGCTACCTGCTTCTGAGTCTTCTTTTCATCGGTTAATATGGAGGCTATGTAAACGCAGGCTGCAGCTATTCCAGCAGGGTCCTTTCCTTCAGTCAAGCCTTCCTTTCTCATTATTTCTATCATTTTTGCTGCAAGCAAGTATGCTTTTTGCGATAGGTTCAAATTAGCTATTATTGATGGCAGATATTTGCGGGGGTCTATATAAGCTTTGAATTCACTGATATTTACCTTGAAATATATATCGGATATAAATTTCCAGTACTCCTCCTCATCAACATTGAATTTTGCCAGTAGTTCTCTAATTCTCACCGGGATTTCATGTTTCCTAGCCGCAATAACTAGTGATGCTAAGGCTAGGGTCTTCAATTTGTCAGTACGTGGCTGAATAGCATTGAATATTTTTTTGAGAATTATTGCTGCTGTTTCAATGACTCTGTTAGGGAGAGTAGTTAATGTGGCCATTTGATTAAGATACGTTAATGCTTCAACGATTTTTCTCTCAGTCTTATCTACACGTGTCTTCCTCTGTAAAAGAGCAAGCTTCCTACTCTTTATAGCTTCACGGTATTTCTTAACAGATATATCAATCTCTGTAGATAGCCCAGAATCATGAACTTTATGTGTTATAGTACTTGCGTGAGCCTTCTGAGACCACTCCTCAGGTGTGTAAGCACGCCACTCAGGACTGAGAACAATGCTATTCTCTTCAATAACTTCACCAGTATCGAGACATATTAACGTGCCTCTTTCATTATCAAAAATCACATTAGTGCAGTTCATACCTCTTTCCCTTCCTATTGCTTCTTCTAGGTAATCTATAGAATAGAAATGTTGATGATTTGAGAAGCGATGTTATAGCAGGTTTCGCAGGCTTTATCACAGCAAAGGGTTGCGCAACAGGGCCTATTATATCAATGAGCTTGCCAATGACCTCATTATTTGCATCAACAACATCTACACCTATACGGGGCAATTCGTTGCTCTTAGATATTTTTACAATAATATAATTTGATCTAGTTACATGTACCACACTTCCCAAGGGCTTTAAACTCAACAGAGTAACACCATATAAGCACTAATGCTATGACGAATTTTTAAAATATTAGTCAAATACTACTAGCTCATGTCGCATGCAAAAACATAACTCTTTAAGCATGGCAAACTAATTGAAACTCAGAGACAAAATTTAGCATAATTTGTGGAGACAATACCTGTCAAACACTTTGAATTCTTGTACTTTGGATTATCATAGAAAAGTAATTGAATCAATTCAAGTCGATGTTTTACTTCTTCGCCTCTTTAACATGATCACAGCGATTTTTTTGAGTAACTGATATTTTTTCTCAGCAGTATGTGCTAAGATCATGCCACTTAATTTATGCCAGATGCGGGGATATTTTTTATTCTCTAGGTACTCACAGGATATCCCAATTTCTTTGCAAGCATCTAAAATTTCATCAGGCTTAGGTCTCTCGATACACAGGTGCTTTGGCAGTTTTCGCCCTAGTCTCCTTGGTAATGAACAATCGAAGTAATGCATCCATAATATCTTTACATCCATAATTGCATCCATTACAATAATATAGCTTTAGCTTAAATCATTTATCATAACGTTGTTCACGAATTGTTAAGAGGATTTTACTTCTTCAATTAGTATCGCATTCACAACGCCTTCCTGAGAAGGTCTTGACACAACCTTTGCTTTTCCCAACTCAGTAGCTATAATAGCTCCCTTTGTAATTATACCACGTCTTGCCAGCTCCCTATTAGCAGGGGTTTCAATAACACTAAGTATTTTAACTTTTGAACTTTGCTTTGTTTTTGGATTGTAAATGTTTGCGAAAGCCGCATACTTTAAGCGAACCTTTATATTACCTCCATAGACCTTTTCAGATACCCGCACATCTCTATCATATAGCTTTGTTTCAATGGGATACCCACCAATCTCATATTTTCTAGGCTTTCTATATGGTCTTTTTCGGCCTCCTGAAATCTTTTTGAGGTCATTTCCTTGATAAAAACCCATTAGGTCTGTCACCTAAGATGTGATCTGCTAGCGACTTTTTGAACCATTTTTGTTGTACTCTTGTTCAGCTTTTTAAGCTTTAATACCTTCCTTGCTATTGAGCTAGTTACCGGTATAGGAGAACAACTTGTGATATTTGTGATATTCCATGAATGTTGGGAAAGCTGGAAAGAGCTTTTATGAAGTGGTGATTGACAAGATTTTTGACTTGTTACTAAAGCCTCAGACGCAAAAATTCTTACAGCCATTTATGGACATGCTTTACTCTATTTATGAACGCTATTTATATAAACAGATACTAAAAGGTCCAATGCCACAGCATATTGCTATAATTCCTGATGGAAATAGGAGGTGGGCTAAGGAACATGGTTTAGATCCAAAAGAAGGGCATAGGTATGGCTATGAAAAGATGAAGGAAGTGCTCCAGGAGTTATACAATATGGGGGTAAAGGTGGTGACAATATATGCAATGTCTTACGAAAACTGCTTATATAGAGATGAAGCTGAGAAAGACAATCTTTTCAATATAATTAAAATTGGTTTACAGACGCTACTAGATGATGGGATAATTCAGAGGCATAAAATCAATGTTAAGGTATTTGGAAAGCTGGAATTAGCTAAGAAAGATGTTGTAGAGCTTGTATTAGAGATAGAGAAGCTTTCGTCTAAGTTCAATGAGAGATTTCTCAACATAGCTCTTTGTTATGGTGGTAGGCAGGAGATAATCGATGCTATAAAATCAATTGTAAAAGATTCTCTACTAGGCAAGTTAAGTATAGAGGACATTAATGAGGATCTAGTGCAAAAATATATCTTTACTTCGCACCTAGAACATCTCTCAGAGCCAGACCTTGTAATTAGAACTTCAGGCGAGATGAGAATAAGTAACTTCCTTCTCTGGCAAATAGCCTATAGCGAACTATACTTCTGCGATATTTATTGGCCAGATTTTAGAAAAATAGACCTATACAGAGCCATAAGATCATACCAACAAAGAGAAAGAAGATTTGGAAGATAGAAATATAAAGCTTGCAATATGGTTAGGATCTCAATAATCAATTAGCAGAAATTTTAAATCAAAGCACTCTTACAACAAAAATAGCTCACCACAATGCAAATATAAATACCTGTTAATAATCATTAGCTGAGCTACAATCTTAATAGCACTCTTATAAAGTGCCTGACTTGGAAAATAAATTGTTTTCTTTATTTTAAGAAAATAAACTAATTCTATGAATAATCATTCTCATTTTCATTTGCTTCTGATCCATACGCTATATAGAGATCATATATTGTTACCCTTTCACCCTTATTTATTCTCTCCATTGCATGCTCTTTCTTCTCTTTTAGAACCTTATATTGCTCTTTTCTTTTGCTTTCTTCTCTTAATCTCCTTAATTCCTTTACTATCTCTTGATATTGAAATCTTTTTTCTCTGATTGTATTATTTATAGATGTGAGTTGCGTTTTAAGTTCATTGCGTTCATTTTTAAGCTGTTTTATATTGTCTATTAGTGCTACAATTTCGCTTTTTATTTTACCTCTACTCTCCTTTAAACTAGTTAATTGCTTTAATAATTCATTTAAGTGTTCTTTCTCTTTATTGATATGTTCTCTCAATTCATTTAGTTCCCTTCTGCTTTTTTCATAGTCTTCTACAACTTTGCTGTACCTTAATTGTTGGGATATTAATGTCTTCAACTTCTGTTCAAGCTTAGAAATTTCATTCACAATTTGTTTCTCTTTTTCAATACTAATATTAGGTGTTGTAATTAGGCTCCATTCTAGTCCTTCTATTCTTTGTCTAAGTTCATCTATGGCCATATTATAGCTACTACTTCTTGTTATTGCCCTTAGCTCAGATGATGCTTGCCTAAAATTATTTAAAGCATTTGTGAACTTTTCCTTCAGAACCTTCATATTGTTTTTTGCTTTTGTAATCTCCTCTCTTACCAAAGTCAGTCTTGACCTTACATCAGCTAGCTCATTTTTCTTTTTTCTCAATTCATCTCTTTTGTTGTTGAGCTCTTCCCTTATCCTATGCAAAGCTGTTCTTAGTTCTTCCTTCTTCAACATTAAATTTTGGAGTTCTTCTCGCAGAGAACCGAGTTCTGTTAAAAGCTTTTCCTCATTAAGCTGTGTCAAGATTCCACCCACAACTACTTCTTCTATAAAGCTTCACTAGGTTCTTCAGTATAAAAGTCTTCACCTCCAGCTAAAATTCTTTGGATGCTAGCATAAAGTTCATCAATACCTTGACCAATTATAGCTGATACTAAAACAGCTTCTTCTAAGGTGTTCCTAATAGCAGTTTCAATTATTGCCATGATCCCATCAGAAGGCGTCTCACTTATAGCAAAGAATTCGCGTTCTTTGAGTATTGTCAAAGTGTCTAGCGGGTTCTCTAACAATTTAGTTAGCAGCATGCTTTCTTCTTTCGACAGGAGATCGGATTTTGTTATAACAGTTATTTGAGGCTTTTTATGCGATAATGATGTTGCTAATGATAGTACTGAGAGTGGTATAAGTGTTGAAGGCTTTAAGAGAGAATAGGATTCCAGTAAGAATAGCACAACTGTTTTGAAGTTCTTAGACAAGGAATCTATCATTATAGATCCCGCCTTTCTAAATGCAAATACCTCAAGCTGCCCTGGTGTATCTACTATTACATAGTTTGGTCTCATTTCATCTATTTCATCTACAAGCTCTTTAATATAGTTTATTGAAAGGTCAACTGCTGTCACAAGAGCGCCATTGGGGCCTAGGTTATACCTCTTCATAACATCCTCAACTGTTATATAGCTTCTTATATCAACATCAGGTGTGTAAGGCAGCCAATCAACCGCTGGATCTAGATTCAATGTTGCTACAGATATTCCATGTTCTTCTAGCCAATCATGAAACACTGCAGTTAAGAGACTTTTGCCAGAACCTGCAGGACCCAGTAAGAACACATAGTACATAGCATTTCATCACTGCTTATAACAAAGATTAAACGTCATAATAAGTCTTATGTAAACCGAGGGAATTATTTAACATGATTCAGCTTAGAGTTCTAAATATCATTTAAATCTTGGCGTTCTGAATTCTTTTAATATTTCATAGCTTCAATAACATAGAATAGACTATTTATCGAAAGACTTAAACTTCATCCTTCCAAGTAGAGAAGCTGTTTTATCTGCAACATGAAGTGGGTAAGGATATATATAGAATTTGCATAGAGCTTTCAATATACTTTCTGCTCTACTTGTAGAAAGCCCTATAGAGGTATATCTAAACCTTGAGTTATCGATAAACATTTCATGTGACAATGTATAAACCTGTTTAATAATGGAATATCTATATGCATAATCATTGAAGTGCTTTTTTAGAGCAGCAAGGATCTTATCTAATTCAAGGTTATGTCTAAAGATTGTTATTACAGGTATTTCTAGAATGTTAAAGATTTTGAATGGATTAACTATGTTAAAGCCAGCATAGGTAACACCATCGAGAAATACTGCATTGATTGCGTATAAAGGTAATGCATTTTCAATTATTTTTAAAGCCTTTTTTGTCCCTTCAAGCCCATCTATTATTATTGTATCGATGAGTACATCTCTGATGATCCAAGGACATGTTACAACACCTACAAGATATGTCTCTCCTTTATGCTCAAGCCTTTTAAAAGCAATATCAAAGTAGCCATCATCTAAGCCCAGAAAGCAGTTGCGATACATATGGATCTTCACTTAATGCTTTTAGTATTGCACCTTCTGGAACTGCCAATGATATTACTCTAGTTTTTCCATATCTTCCTCTACTTATAACTCTAGCTGTTATTATACCTGCCATATCTAGCTCTCCTACAATGTCACTAACTCTTCTTTGGGTCACATTTTCAATTCCAAGTTTTGAGCACAGAGTTTTATAATGTATATATACCTCCCCTGTAGTTGTCTTACCCTCATTACTTTTTACAAGGTTTAGTATTGCCAGCAATACTAGTTTGCTATGCAAAGGCATTGTGGCAATAACCTCACTAGCTCTATCAGCTTCTATTTCCCTTAAAGCCTTATATACATGTTCTGTTAAAACTTTTTCAACTCCTTCCCTCTCAGCAATTTCACCTGCAACTCTTAGCAGATCAAGTGCGCGTCTTGCATCACCATGTTCACGAGCAGCTAGAGCGGCACACAAGCTAATAATAGATTTATCCACTACTCCAGGGTTAAAGGCAATTTTAGCTCTTCTCATCAATATATCTTCTAGTTGAACAGCATTATATGGTGGAAAAACAAGCTCTATTTCACCTAGACTGCTTCTAACTCTAGGATCTAGATCTTCAACGAGCTTTAAATCATTTGTGATACCTATTATTGCTACTTTTGATGATGATAAATCATCGCTGCTTCTGGTTAACCTATATAGAATTTCATCTCCAGCTCTTCTAATAAGAAAGTCTATTTCATCAAGCACTGTTAGCATTATAGCTGATTTAGAGTCTAAGATCTTTATGAACCTTCTATACGCTTCTGAAGTTGAGATGCCCGTAAATGGAAGCCTCAGCCCAATACACTCACTCAACTTTAATAAAACCCTGTAAGTTGTGTCATCCTGCCTAGTATTAATATAACATGGAATTATATCGATTCCCAATTCAAATGCCTTGGCATAAAGCCTTTTAAGTACATACTTTGTAACAGCTGTCTTGCCAGTACCTGTGAGCCCATATATGAATATATTACTAGGCTTAGCCCCTTTCAATGCAGGTGCAAGAATAGAGCCAAGTTTTGTTATCTGATCCTCTCTATGTGGAAGCTCATCAGGTATATAATCTGGTCTAAGAACATCTCTATTGACAAAAATTTTGGATTTCAAGGTATTGGCAAATATTTCATCCAGCATATCAATGGTGCCCGACTGCATAGCTATTGCAACCCAGCAATACTATAATTCAATTTATGGATATGTTATAATCTCTCAATAACATAAAGTAGTAGAAAAGCGAACAACTAAAACAGATTTAAGCTGAAAGTAATGAATACTGTTCTACGGATGTCTAAGTGGGCCGGTAGCTCAGCTGGAAGAGCGCTCGGTTCGCACCCGAGAGGCCCCGGGTTCAAATCCCGGCCGGTCCATCAATATATTCACTACCTAAAAATGTAATTAAATCATGCATTTTAATATCGTAGCAACGCTTTATAGAGTTCATCATTTAGTGAAATTTCATCCTTTAAAAAGCTATGGTTTTAAGAAATCTTTTGGCTCCATAAATTTTATGGAGAGATGCTAGATCCAGCTCTCTAAGTACTTTCTCTGCTCTTCAGTTAGAGAATCTATCTCTATGCCCATGGACTTCAATTTCAGTTCTGCAATATGCATGTCGACTTCTCTAGGCACCTCATAAACCTTTTTTTGAAGCATATTTCTATTCCTTACTATGTATTTTGCTGCGAGAGCCTGATTCGCAAAGCTCATGTCCATGACTTCGCTTGGATGCCCCTCAGCACAAACAAGGTTTACAAGCCTTCCTTTACCAAGTAAGTAAAGCTTCTTTCCATTTGGTAGCATGTATTCGGTTATGCACTCCCTCACATCCTTCTTTGACACAGCCATTTCCTCGAGATCTCTCACGCTAACCTCCACATCAAAATGACCTGCGTTTGCAAGTATAGCTCCATCCTTCATTTTCTCAAAATGCCTCCTTGTTATTACATTGATATTGCCTGTAGCTGTTATGAAAATGTCTCCTATTTCACATGCCCTATCCATTTTCATAACCTCAAAACCATCCATTACGGCTTCTAAGGCTCTTATTGGGTTCACTTCAGTTACTATAACTCTTGCACCCATCCCCCTAGCTCTCAATGCAATACCTCTGCCAACCCAACCATATCCGGCTACTACAACAATTTTTCCAGATAGAAGTATATTAGTAGCCCTCAAAACACCATCTAATGTACTTTGTCCAGTACCATACCTATTATCAAACATAAACTTTGTCAGAGCATTATTGACAGCTATAACAGGGTATCGCAAAACACCTTGCCTCTCCATTGCACGAAGCCTTGTAATACCTGTTGTAGTCTCTTCAGTGCCTCCATAAACTTTTTCAGCTATTTCCAAGGCCGAAGAATGAAGATAAGCATGAAAGTCTCCCCCATCATCTATTACTATATGTGGTTCAGATCTTGCTATCGTCTTTATGGCATCAAAATATTCCTCCAGAGTCTCACCTCTCCAGGCATAAACATGAACATCTTCAGCTGCTAGCGCAGCAGCAACATCATCTTGTGTAGACATTGGATTGCTAGCAGCAAGCCAAACCTCCGCACCACCACTAACCAACGTTTTAACTAGAACAGCTGTTTCCTTGGTCACGTGCAGAACTGCAGCAACTCTCACTCCCTTCAAAGGTCTTTCTTCAGAAAATTCCTTGGAGATCAAATTTAAAACAGGCATATGCTTGCTAGCCCACGCAATTTGCATCTTACCTCTCTCAGCTAGTGACAAATCTTTTACTCTGTAACTCAAGCCTGTTCTCACCAATTTCATAAAAATGTGAGATATCGAATATAAATAAAAATGCTTGAGTATATTATAATAACTGTTGTTAGATGTGATGAGATCTATGTGCAGGACCATCATATTGCTAACTGGAATGCCTGGTGCTGGCAAGAGCGTTTTTGCAGATGTTGCTAGGAAAAAGGGTATACCAGTAATATCACTTGGTGATGTTGTTAGAGAGGAGATTATTAAAAGAGGATTGGAGCCAACACTTACTAATCTCTTGAGTGTAGCAAATGAATTGAGAAGGACACTGGGCAAAGATGCTATAGCTAAGCTTGCCATTAATAAAATAATGAACACTTGTTTAAGTAGTTGTATAGTTATTGTTGATGGCATACGTAACCTGGAAGAGGTAGAGATACTTGAGAAGAACATTGAAGCACATTTCACAATTTTAGCAATCCATGCATCGCCAAAAACCAGGTTTACAAGAATTGTGATCAGGGGTAGACAGGGGGATCCAAAGAGTTTTGAAGAATTCAAGAAGAGGGATTTTGAAGAACTCTCATGGGGTATAGGAAATGTTATTGCATTGGCTGATATCATTATTGTAAATGAGAACACTCTTGAACGATTTATAACTGAGATAGAGAACTTTTTACTCAAGGTGACAAGAGATTGGTGTACATAAGAATAGAAACAGAGGTCAGGCCTACAGAAGACTTTGAGAAGGTGCTTAAAGCACTAAAAAATCTATTCATTTTCAAGAATATTAAGACAGAAGACCTCGGAAGCGAAAGAAAGCTAATAATCATTGAAGAAACTAGCTTAGAAACATTGAGAAAAATGTATAACGCTATGAGAAGACAGAGGATACTTGATACAGCTAGAAGCATATTTTTGAAGAATTTAAAAGGTGAAACCATTGAAGTTAAATTAAATAAACAGGCTGCATATCAAGGTATTGTAAGCTTTGTTGATTCAGATTCTGAAAGCCCCCTAGGACCCATATCAGTTGTCATTTCTAGTAAAAATATTAATGCAATAATTGATTGGATAACGCCAAAAACATCCCGTGGAAGACCATTATGGGAATCCCCCCCACCAGAAGATGCATAGACAAATCATACTTTCAGCAAAGGGCTGTTTCGTAGCTGATGTTTAAGAGTTGAGTTTATAAGCTCTGGTTCTATCTATTGCTACTGTTTAGAGCCTGCCTAGGTGATGGGAGCCACATTCCGCTTGGCTCGAAAGCCATCCATGAACCCACAGTGATCGCTAGAGCCCTGTGGGTGAGGTGGAAGCCCTTAGATGCAACGAATAAACATAAATAAATGAGAGTGAGCATCTAGGGGCAAACGGTGGTCTAACCTCTTTCCCACCTAAGTAGTGGGTTCTTGCAGAGATGGAGAGGTTTAGGATTATATCTCCCTACTTTAGGAATTCAATTCCAAGCTGGGTCTCCAACCTATAATTCCTATCCATTGGGCTCGGGGTTATGGGTATGCTGTTGATCATTGCCAACTGTTCACAAAACCTGACATTCATTACTAGCAATTAAAACAAAGATAGCCCATAAACTTTCTTCAGCATCCCTACCATAAATAGCAAAGCTTTCAATTGTAACCTGAACTCTGCTTTATTAAGAGCGTTTGTTCTTTGAAGATGGAGACCAGATCTATACGCACCATAATTTATCTAGCCATAATGTGGATAGATCAGAAGCTATGAATATGTCCCCCTGAAATATCCTACTAGCTCTTGATAGAAAATCTCTGAGATCGTCATTACGATACCTATTGCTTATATGTGTAAGGATGAGTATCTTTGCATCAACTTCTAGGGCAAGTTTTGCTGCGTCAGTTACTGTTGCATGAAACTTTTCCCTAGCTTTTATTACATCGTCATGGTAATCTAGAAATGAGGCGTCATGAATTATAATGCAGGGCTTAGCTTTCTTGAGGAATTTCATGCACTCTTCTGAACATAATCCATCACCTGAATAAAAGAGGTCTGCCTTGCGCTTTGCATTACTTTCACTAGTTATGTAAATTCCAAGGGCATCTATATTTCCGTGAAGCATGGGAAGGGGCTTGAATTTAAATTCCCCTATTTCAATAAAGCCATTATTAATTTGAGGGGATATTTCATGACATTTGATGATCTCTGTAAAGTGCTGGTTATTTGAATTACAGAGACCCCTAGGTGCATAAATATGGAGTTTCTTTTCTCTGATTCTCTGGCTAAGCACCTTCATTGTAAAACTATCGATAAGTGGCATAAGCCCGTAAATGTGGTCTCCATGTATATGTGTTATCACAACATAACTTATTCTTAGCACATCAATTCCTGCTTCCTGTAATCTTATCTGGACCCCTTCCCCACAGTCAAGTAACATGCAATCTCTTGCTGCACATACAGCTATACTAGGTGTATAACGTGTTTGTGAAGGAGTTGTAGCTCCAGTACCTAGGAACACTATTTTCATAGCCTTACAGCTACGTAAATCACTCTAGTTAAAGATCCGTGAACCATATTTAAATGTTTTTCCTCAATTTCAAATCCATAGTTTGTCAGCAGTTTATCGACCTTTACCTCAAGTTCTATTGGCACTGCAAAAACCATGTATCTTCCACTTTTTATTACATCCGATGATATAGCGATGAATTCTTTAACTAGATTAACAAGTGAAGTACCTACAGGTATGCTTTGTATTCCATATGGAGGATCTGTAACAATGGCATCGGCAGTGTACCCTCTGAGACCGTTTCTCGTCGCATCAGCTATTAATATATCAACCTTGTTGTCACAGTAAAAATGCTCAATATTTTTCTTTGCACAGAGACACATTTTCACATCCAAATCACTGCATAGAGCAGGGATGTTCATAGAGCAGGCCTCCAAAACTATTCCTCCAACACCACAAAAGGGGTCTAGTAACAAGTGTTTTAATCTTGGTGAAACTCTAGAGAGATTAACTAAGGTTCTCGCTAACTGGGGTTTCATAGTTCCTGGTCTGTAACATGGTCTTTTCTGAGGCTCTCTTTCTTCGAATTTCAGCTGTCTTCTTCTGTATAAAACCTCATACACTATAGCTATGCCATTTACGAAAGAGATCTTTAGTGATTTACTACATCTCCTCCATAGCTTGTGCCTAAGGTTGTACGCATTCAAGAACTGCTTTATATACTCCTTTCCAAAGCCTCTAACTGAATCAAGAAATATGCATATATCAACTTCATGTTGCAGATCTTTAACTACTCTTATAATCTCTGCCACGTCACTCTCATCAACTATGTCGATGAGGGACCCCATTTCAATGACGAGCGAAGCTCTATCACATATGTTGAGCGCTGTTTTAGTATCTGTATATATAAATAAAAACTCATCTATTCTATCACCAATCTTTAATTCCATTGCATCAGATAATAGAATAGCCTTCAGCTCAGAAAGTGCAAGAGAGAAAAGTTCATTGCTTAATCTAAATACAAAGATGTTTCTATTCATAGGTGTCACAGACTCTTTAGCTCACTGCACAGAAGTTCACCCACATCAGTAACTTGTATCCACTTAGGCAGCGCCTCAGGATGCAAAATACTGTTTGTAGTGATGAGCATATCCAATCCTGATGCGCTTAAAGTTTGGATTGTTTTCTCAGATATCAGCGCATGTGTAACAACAGCATATACTTTGCTTGCTCCTAAATCATAAAGTATTTGAGCAGCCTTAGCAAGAGTGCCACCTGTACTAACTATGTCATCTACTATTGCTATGCGTAAGTTTTTTACATCTAGTTCTCGTATGGAGACATTTATTTCACCAGTAATCCTATCTCTATATTTCTCTAAATAGTCAAATGGTTTGCCAATGTTTTCAGCCAGTATCCGAGCTCTATGTAGAGCACCTTTATCTGGCGCTAAGATGAAATCCACCTCAATACCTACTTTTTTGACCATATATGTATGGGGAAGAATATTTTGGATAGCAAGCCCTATAACTTCAGGTATTTTGGGGGAATGAAGATCTAAAGCTAGTATCTTACGCAGATTGAATAGACGTAGAGGCATATACACAGCTTTTACACTCATAGGTTCCCCAGCTAAAAATCTCTTGTCCTGCCTAGAATAAGCCATGTAAGGAATGACAAGCTCAACATCTGTCAAATTCAATCCCTCTAAGGCTTCTAATGCTAGGTAAAGCTCTACTAGCTTACTATCCTGTTCAGGATAGAGCGATTGTACAACGATGATTATCTTATTTCTCATATCAGATGTTATTCTAATGTACTGTTCACCATCTGGAAACCTCTTATGTAGTTTCTCAGCTAGAGATAAATTGCAATAGTTTCTCAAACTATTCACTAAGGATTGTGGCGTTCCAGAGAGGGGTAGTAAGAACATGTAATTACACCATATCAAAATTTGTTTCAAGAAGGATATAAATTTATGAATTAGTTTCATCACATCATTACTAAGCATATTTTGGTGTTTTAGATAAATGGTTTATTCACTCTCTTCAGTAACATTAACAAATGCAGAGAAAGTACCATTATCGTTTTGTTGCAGTGGTGGTATAGCTTTAAATCTCAACTTTGTGGAATGCCCACTTTCATGCAATGCATGTCCTTGGGAAGCTAATTTGAGTCAAAGGAGTGCAGAGTTGTTGAATGTAAGGCACGCTGAAATCGTAGAGATTATAGATAGGTATTCACCCGATATTGTTATGCTCCATGGTGGCGAACCATATACTGTAAAAGGAGTGGATAAGCTCTTAGAGGAGATTCGTGGTAGTTACAAGGGGTTTATCGGCATAAAGGCAAACATTTTTCATGCTATTTCAGCAAAAGAACGCTTTAATGAGCTCTTGCATTACAGTGATTTAGTATTAGCAGAGTTTGTAGATGTACATTTCTGCCAGATTAATCAACAAGTTGTAAATGATGTTAACTACTTCTTACATTCAATATTTTCTCAGCATAAGGGCATTGAGGTAATAGCAGTAGCAACTACAAGAAGTTGTACTGAAAACCTAATCAACGTTATAATCATATTGAAAGAGTTCTTTAAAAACTCATCAACGCCATTAAACTGGATATTTCTAGAGGCAACTTCTTTGAATTACAAGCTAGGCATTCTTGATAGATTTAGAGAGCTTGGTATAATTGCTCAAGCACCACTTGAGGACTCTGTTGAAATTGCTTCAACGTTTTGCAAGGCATGTAGAAATCCTATTATTTTGAGGCAGGGGGGCCAATTAATTAGACTGAGCATGGATCGTAATGGGGTTTGTAAGTATTGTGGTTATAGGTATGAGAATTTCAAATATGCAAAAAGAATTGTAAGAAATCCTATTGAAATTCAAATCTTATAAAGTTGTCGCAATAAAGATTATTAAAAAATGGAATTCAGATCCCGAACAATATTATGGGTATTATTACTGAGGAGGATACTGCCATTACTTTGATCATAATGTTTATTGCAGGACCTGCAGAATCTTTTAGTGGATCACCTACAGTGTCGCCAACTACTGCTGCTTTATGGGTTTCAGTTCCCTTTCCACCAAAATTGCCTGCTTCAATAAACTTCTTCGCATTATCCCATGTATTACCTACATTTCCTTGGAAAAGCCCTAGCAATAGACCTGAACCTATAGAGCCTGTTAGTAGTCCTCCTAATAATGCGCCGGCTTTACCCCAATCCCCTGTAATGGGTCCTACAAGTGCTATTACTATTGGGGTCAGCAAGGCTAGAACACCTGGTGTTATTAATCTTCTAAGGGCATAGAATGTGACTATCTGTACAGCTCTTTCATATTCTGGTCTCTCCTTCCACTCCAGTATTCCAGGCTTTTCCCTAAATTGCCTTCTTATCTCATCTACAAGCCTTCCTGCTGCAGCTGTAACGCCTTGGATTACCATAGCTACAAAGAGTGCAACTACCACAACACCTATCATAATGCCGCTGATGAAATAAGCGCCATATTCAGGATGCCCCGCATTAAATATTGTTTGCATTACTGTATCAACCCTTAAGCTACTTCTGCTCGCAAGCACACTTGCGAAACTGAATAGCAGAGCTAGTGCTGTAAGTGCTGCCGAGCCTATGGCATAACCCTTTGATATGGACTTCATGGTATTCCCTGCAGAGTCCAGCATATCTGCAAGAGACCTAACATTCTCTTCATACCCAGCCTGCTCTGCTAGGCCAGCTGCATTGTCGACTATCGGGCCATAGGCATCGGCTGATACAACTATTGGTGCAACAGCAAGCATTCCCGTACCAGCTAACGCAGCCGAGTATATCCCTGCCAGCAACTTTTCTGTGGCACTTAGTGTTGAGCCTATGGCATAGGAGCCTAGAGCTGCGAGAGCTATTGCAACACTTGGTATGAATGTGCTGTAAAAGCCCATCGATAAGCCACTAAGTATTGTTAAAGCAGGTCCAAACTGCGAGTTTTTTGCAACAGTTTTAACAGGTATGTACTGCGGTGATGTAAAGTAGTCTGAGGTGAAACCTACAACAGCTCCTGCAATGAGTCCTAGAATGCCAGCTATGAGTGCTGGAGCTATTGTAGGTGCTAGGATGTATGTTGCAATACCATTAACTATTGCTGCCGCTACTATTGAAAATATTGATGCTGCTGTAAGATTTCTCCCAGGCTGTTTGAATGGCGATAGTGCTACAAATTGTGCTGTAATTATTGAGGTGAGAAGTGCTATGGCTGAAAATAGCACAGGATATGCTACGAGGTCTGGATGACTCAAAACAGCTGCTATTGCCATGGGCGCGATCATGCCTTCGACATAGGATTCAAATAGGTCTGCTCCCATCCCGGCGCAGTCACCAACATTATCGCCAACGTTATCTGCTATAACACCTGGATTCCTTGGATCGTCTTCAGGTATCCCTACCTCGACTTTACCTACAAGGTCTGCACCTATATCAGCCGCTTTAGTGTATATTCCTCCTCCAACTCTAGCAAATAATGCTGCTGTGCTTGCACCAAAAGCATAGCCAAGGAGTATTTGCGTAACAGATATGAGATCTGAAAAGCCGTTTAATGCTATGAATAGCCCTGCTGTTCCTAGAAGTCCTATTCCGCCAACGAGAAAGCCTGTCACGGAGCCCCCTCTGAATGCCAGAGATAGTGCACTCCTCAAACCTTTTTTAGTTATTGTGTTGAGTACTCTAATGTTGCTGAGAACCCCCATCAACATACCAACTATGCTTACAGTTGCTGAGCTTAATCCGCCAAGTAGATAAGAAACTCCTGTCCACAGCACCAGGGAGCTTTGTGTTGCTATGCCTATCGCAATCAAAATTACAGAGATGATCGATATTATGGATAGAATAATGGTGTACTGAGCTTTGATATAAGCTATAGATGCGCTCCTTATGTATTCATGAATCTGATGCGCGCGCTTAGCTTCCTCACTACCTGTATCTATCTTGATTCCCATTATGTGAAATATTAAGCTCACTACATATACTACTCCCACAACACCCGAAAACAAACCCAGCCACATACTGAGTTCTAGCAGGCTCATTTATTATACACCATACACTAATATTACCCTCAGCATCACACAACTCTCTATAACCTTATAAAAAGCTTTTTTATACATAAAAATAAGATATGAGTATAAAAGAACAATAGTATAATGGGCAGAAATTTATGAAAAACGCTTACACAAGTTTCCATTTGTGTCTCTAGATGCTCATCTCCATTGATTCATGTCTATTCATGCATCTAGCGACTTCCACCTCGTCCACAGAGCTCTTAAGACTGTTATGGGTTCGCACAGCTGTTGAATCCAGCGACAGAAGGTTTCTATACACCTTCAACTCACCCAAGCTTAAAACAGAGCTGCCATCACCTAGATTAATTGTTACAAGTTTGAAATAACTTGTATATAGCTATGTATATCTATAAAATACATATCCTCTTATCCTCATAAAAATTAAATAATTTTACTACAAACATCTTTGTATGATCCGCACTGCAGTGACATAAGAGCGCAGATGGGGGGCCTCATGGTGTTGAGCTCGACGGGCGCCCATGATGATGTAGGTGAAGTTAATGAACCTACGCAGAGGAGCAACTACAAACAGAACTACAGATATTTGCAGATACCATTGAGTAGCGTTAGCAGGGAAATGCTAACGGCTCTCATCATTCTCTCTGGGCCCGTAGCTCAGCCAGGATAGAGCGCCGGCCTGCGGAGCCGGCGGTCCCGGGTTCAAATCCCGGCGGGCCCGCCACACAATTGAATGGTGATGGAGCTCATCTTCAATTTCTTATCGTTAAACTGATTTCATATTGCATGTGATGAGTATCAGATATGCAATGGAGAAACCCATTGATTCTACCCATTGTCCTGAAGTATGTTACTTGCGAGTTTTTTGCATATGAGAGGAGTAGACAATCTGTTGTAACTTCTCTAGGTATCTTGGGTAGTGTTCGTCAGCTTCACTCAATAGATCCTCATATCGAGCTTCATAGGTCTTTAGCTTGTTAAGTACTGTATAAACCTTGCGACCTCACGTGACATTACCTGCTCTAGGATCCTCCAAGATGCCTTGCGCATTGTTTTAGGGCTTATACTTGAAAGATGTCTAAGACCTTCCCATAGTATACAAGTGGTCAAGACCTTCAATTTTAGCGAAGTAGTTGAAATACTTAGCATTGGAAACGACTAAGAGGGCTCTAAAACCAAGTGCTCTTGAAGAACTTGTCAAGAGATTGAAGTTATTTCAAGTTTCTCGCTAGTGTTGTGTACTAAAGGTTTCATCCTTTGGAGTGAGGATTAGAAGCGACTTTCTTGAGGTAAAGTTGTTCTGAGTGTAGTATACTAGTTATGTAGCTATATCTCAATAATAATCATATTGTATTCTTTTATTTGATTCACTTCTTAAAATTGCGTTATTCGAGTAGGTAATTCTTTGGGATGCTGCTATCATGCAGAAGAGCATAGTTAGTGTTACTATGGAAATAGCCTTAGAGGGATCTGCTAACTATGCAGGAGGTTTAGGGGTTTTAGAGGCTGACAAGTTTTATGGTGCTTCAAGACTGGGCTTACCTTATATTGTTGTATCGCCTTTCTATCCTAGTGGTTACGTTGATTGGGATTACACTAATAGAGTTAGATTTATCGAAACCAGACATAGACATAGCCTGGCATTTTTAAGCAGGTTGCGTTTCTTGAGAAGCATCGAGGTGAAGAGAAGTGATGGCAGGCTTTTAGCTGAAGCAGATGTATTTGAATATCCTCATGGTTCTGCTAGGGCTATTCTGTATAGAATCAGAAAACCCATATCTGCTGCTAGGCTTTTTAGATATCTCTATAGGCATCATAGTGACGAATGCGCATACTATATTGTTGCAGCAGCTGTGGCAAGTGAAATCATAAGGAGGCTTGCTAGTGATGAAGGGGTTTATGTTGTGGATGTGCAGGAAGCACACTTAGCTCTAGTGCCTTATCTCTTGCCAAAGGATATTAGAACAAGGTTTGTTACCCATACACCTGGTCCCTGGGGTCATCCAAAGCTATGTAAAGAAGCTGAAGAGATTTTAGGAATTTCGCTACCAAATGTAAAGACAATGACTGAAGTTGCTATGGAGGTAGTTGAAAAGGTTTTTACAGTATCGAGAAAACACTTTGAGATTACAAAGACCTTCTTTCCTAAGTATATCAATAAGATGAGCTATGTTACAAACGCTATAGATGTTGAGAGATGGCAAAGAGTAAAGAGAGACCCAGGATCTGCAAAAGAGTTTGCAGAGGTTCATGAAGGTTTAAAGAATGAATTTAGCTCCATTATCAAAGCCCTTACAGGAAAAAATATAGGTAGTAGAATGCTAGTGTCATGGGTTAGAAGAATAGTAAAGTATAAGAGGCCCTACTTTATTGAATGGCTTGTTGAGGAAAACAGTGATTTGAAAGACAGGATATTTATAGTTACTGCAGGTAAGCCTCATCCAAGTGACACGTGGGGCAGAGAGATGGCAACAATATTTGCTAGGTTTAGTAGAACTCTTAGCAACTTCTTTTATTATCCAAGCTATGGAACAGACTTTGCCTATTACGCATTATCAGCCTCGGATCTCCTCCTATTTACACCATTTAGCTGCTGGGAAGCTAGTGGAACGAGTATGATGAAGGCAGGGGCAAATGGTGTACCAACGCTCTCCTCAAGAGATGGCGCAAGCTTAGAACTCATAGAGGATGGATTTAATGGCTGGTTCTTCGGCAGAGAATTGAATCAAATCATAGACCTTGAAAGTGAAGATGCTGGAAAAATTGATGAAGAGGAGTATGCAGATTTCGTAAAGAGACTTGAATCAATAATCGACTTATATGAAAGAGATAGGGAAAAATTCTATGAAATTGCTTACAACAGCTATAAAACCTTTACACAAATGGTAGACATAACAAGGCTTCTAAAACAATATTATGGCGAATATTTGTCAAAGTTAGGCACAGGAAAGAATTCAAAAGAAGTTGAACAACCTAGTAATATCTGACCTCCTCCCCACCCTAAAGGTGAGAACACTTTACATCTATCCAGGTTTACAACCGAAAGCCTCGCCTTTTAAGGCGGGGATGGGTAGAAAAGCTTATAAACTCTCTCTATCTAATTGCCCTCAGTGATGAGTATTAAACTCTTTGAGCCATTGACGATGATAAACAGCCTACTCATAACCCCGAGTCCCAAGAGGGATAGGGGTAACGGGCCGGAGACCAGGCCCGGGATTGAACCCTCGAGAAGAGGGGATGTAATCCCAAACCTCCTCGCTCTAGGGGAACCCCCGCTCTTCAGGGCGGGGAGGAGGTCAGATCTACGAGCATTCAGGGAGTAATTTCCAAACACGTTTTGCAGTTTTTCATGTTCAAAACTGATTCATTTGGTTTATTGCTTAAATAAAATATATTGTTCAAGAATTAGATTTGAGAACGCGATGACGCTTCTAGAAAAACTTTATTTGGATTATCTTCATGAGATCTTTGGTCATGACATTGCACATATTATGGGCATAAGGCCAGGTGTTATAGCCTTAAAAAATTCTTCTGTGAATCTATTTGAGCACAAGCATGTTGCTTATTGGCACAGCTTTCTAATTAATATATTCAACTCTATGTTGACTGAAAAACCTTGTGCACTGATCTTACCTTGTAGCAGTATAAAGCCATACAGGCTCTCGCCTATACATAAAATAGTTGATGAGGAGATAGAGCTTGCAAATGCGGATAATATCATTCAAATTTATGTGCTTTCAGAACCAATGTTGCTGGTTCCCAGAGAACTCGATATATATTATCCATTTGCAAATTATGACTATCCTGTTCATGAATTGAATGAAGAATACAAAACTACATTTATCAACATGCTTTCAAAGATTTTGCCTAAACTTGCATATCACAAATATGTAGCAGCCATTTTACCTAAACATCATCGTGAAATTCTAGTAAAGGCAATTAAACTATGCAACAATTGCATAACAGTAGAAATTTTTGAATATGGGAAAAAAGCATTTCGAAACACAAAAGTGGCAACTAGTAAGGCTATAGAGAAATGTTACCAATCTCTTCACATTAGAGAATGAAACTATGTCTGTAGAACATTCCATAGACACGGATTGCGCTGACCTTGACAACAATTTTAAATACTTGCAATCACTTGAAAATCAGTAATGGAGAAACAGCCTCCCAGCAAATATTAAAGCATTTTCTAATGCAGATTCATGTTAGATGTTATTGCCCTGACGACCTAATCATCTTTTCCCACATCAAATGCCATGCTTGCTTAAAACTTTACCACAGTCATAATAAACACATCTAATACCGAAAAACGCACTTCACTTACCCAAATTCCTCGACACTCATAGAAATATATCACCTAGCTTATTATAGACAAGATTTAGAACTTTGAATAAATACCATGCCGGGAAAGAGCTGCACAAAATGTTCTATTAAAGAGATGCTGCATTTCAGAAATTTACAACTAAAAGCCTCACCATTTATGGCAAAATGAAGAGAACACCTATAAATTTCCTCGACATGGTTCTTCCTAGGATGAATACTAAGGGCTTTGCAGCCCTGTAAATAATTAGAAAGTGTTTGTTGTAAGCATTGCTGGTCTAGTAGGAATGTGGATAAGGATATTCTCATAAAATCTCTATGTTTGTATACTAACATGCTTATGAGGATTAAAGCCTTTTAATCAATAAACTTACAGCTTATAATCTTTGACGATCTGTACTTAGTATATTGTTAGTGTTAAAAGTGACTTAGATGTGATGAGGTATGGATGATGACAAAAAGTTTGTTATAGAGCTCCGATGGGATCCTACGTTAGGAGAATGGGTTATGGTGTCAAATGTTAGAAGTGCAAGGCCGTGGCAACCTACATCTTTTTGCCCATTTTGTCCAGGTAATGAGGAGACAGGGTATGGATGGAGGGCTTTAATACTAGAGAATAGGTTTCCTATGTTAATGGAGTTGCCTCCAGAGCCCTCCACACACAGATTCTATAAAACTGCAAAGTCTTATGGAAAGTGTTATGTTGTTGTGGAAACTCCGGAGCACAGTATTGATGATCTTAGCGATCTATCTATCGACCAGATATCATACGTAATTAATCTCATTGGTGAAAAACAGAGAGAAGAGTCAGAAAAAAGGCATGCTCAATATTTTCTATGGTTCAGAAACAAGGGTAGAGAAATAGGGGTATCCTTAACACATCCTCATAGCCAAATATATGTAACACCCTTTATTCCCATAAGAGTTTTACGAGAACTAAACAATGCTGAAAGGTATTGGCATGAAAATAAGAGGTGCCTCTTCTGCGATATTATTGATATTGAGAAGGAAGATAAAATTAGAGTTCTTTTAGAAAATGAGTTTTGGGTCTCATTTATGCCATTCTATGCACACTGGCCCTTCGAAGTGCATATATATCCGAAGAGACATGTACAACTCCTTACACAACTCACAAGTAAGGAAATAGAGCAATTAGCGCAAATTCTTAAATACAGCTTATGTGGATTAAAGAACCTCTTTTCAAAACCAATGCCATACATAATGGTACTACATCAAGCACCATTAAAAGGTGATCACATTTTTTATCACTTACACATAGAAATTTATGGAATGCTTCGTGAAGAGGGCAAGCTAAAGTATGCAGCAGGGATGGAGACTGGAGGTGGAAACTTTACATATGACTCCATACCGGAATACAACGCTATAAGGATCAAAGAAAAAATTGAAAAATGCTTAAATCACTAAGCTACTTCATTAAAGCTCTGATCTCCCTCCATGTTAAAGGACAATAGCTTCTTTAAAGTAGCTCGATAAGCTCTATACACCTATTTATTTGATTTACAATCAATTATAGAACCATGAGAACTGAGTGAGGGGTGTTTACTCTTCAAATAATCTTACATATGACATATCTGAAAAGTGGTCAGATATGAGAAGTTGGTGATTTGCTTAAATTATTTGCCCTTCAGGATGTAGAGGAAGCTATGCTGTGCTTTGTTACCCCACCATCTACCTTTAATACCCATGCTCTAGTTCCTAATCCTTTTGAAATAATCTTTTTAATGGCTTCCTCAGCTATAGTCTCATTTCTAAATAACGCAATTACAGTACCTCCTAATCCAGCTCCAGAAAGTTTTGCACCTAAGGCTCCATTCTCTAATAATGTGTCTACAATGTTGTCTAGCTCTGGCAAGCTTACATCATATAGCTTACTTAATAACATGTGTTGATAAGTCATGACATGGCCTATGATGTCGAGTTTACCTGCATCATATATTTCCTGCGCTTTTTTAATTTCAAGTTCTAATACCTGTGCAATATCGGCTGGCGTTACTCTGTACCCCTTCATAATATCTAGTGCAAGTATTGTTGATTTATGCGCTTTAATCGTGTATATAATCCTGTTTCTGGCTTTTTCACTGAGTTGCATGAGATATGGTTGGAGCATCTCTAACGTTATTGAGCTCCACTTTGGCTCCCAATATCTATATCCAAGCAATTTCTTTAAATTTAGTGGTACTGATTCCATAAGCACCTTTAACCCATTTTCAATTTCCCTCTGCCTTTGGGGATGTATTTCGGCAGTACTATGTCTAATGCCACTATCTACTGCAACGAAAACACCTTCTAGCAATTCCAAGGTTTCAACATTATAAGGAGGTATAGTTTCAATTACAGCTATATGACCATATGCAGCTGCGTATTGATCAAGTCTTCCACAGGGTATGTTCATAATATCGTGTTCAGCTATGTAGGCAAGCTCAGCAATATCCTTCGTCTTAAGACCAAGGTTATAAAGCTCGTTTAAAGCTGAAATAAATGCAACAAGAAGAGTACCACTACTACCTAAACCAGATGCTATGGGAACCCAGCTTCTAATCCACCCAATAAAACCTCCAAATTTATAACCACTTTGTTTAAGAGCTATAGTAGCAGCCCTTAAATAGTTTCCAAACCACTTTGGCTTTTCTATTAGACTCAAATCAGAAACATCAAATTCGTCAACATATTCTCCACCTTCATCCATCAAATTTCCAGAAGCTACATATATACGAGTTCCTCTAACTCTTTTTAGAGCTATGTAAGTCCTTAAATTCACACCAATAGCAACAACGGGCAAACCTTTATAATCTTGATGAGTATTCAAAAAATCTAAACGACCTGGCGCAGAGCACACAACATCTGGAGACTCTCTATATATCTTCTGAAATTCTTCAGCAACAAAGCTGGGCTGCATTACATTACACCTCAAGTATATTTAACGAATTTGAGGCAAATTTAAAATTATAATACCAATAACAATACTAAGGCATGTTATTTACTCAATATGCGATGGGGTGCTTCAGAAATATATACACAAATAATTGAGGCTTTTACAAAGTAAATATCCTGAGAAACCCATAAAAGCTTTATAACCTTGCATTACACTAACTGTAGCATAGCAGTAGTAGCCGGGTCGTCTAGCGGCCAAGGATGCGGGGCTTTGGCCCCCGTGACCGGGGTTCGAATCCCCGCCCGGCTACCAATACTTGGAGGATGATGACCAGAGGGTCTCATGATGTCCTTGATGAAGAGAGCCGGAAATTCTGATGAAACTACATGAAAACATTCTATTTTAGCATTCACACTATTGACCCCTCTCAGTTTACCATAATTTAACTTTAATAACAATTTTATCAGCGAAATGTTCAATCTTTTCATAATAATGTGATAAAAAGTTGTTTCATGATTACACAACTTTATTGCTTATACATATCTTTTCCTTATTTTTATTGAGAAAATTTTATTTAGAATAGTAGACTTTAAATGTATGTGAGAAGCTAGTGCATAGTCTTTAAGGATAAGCACTCCTTTAGCGTGGTGAGGAAATAAGCTAAAGTAACATTAATGGGGTGTTTAATGTCTAGAGGATCTTTATTGAGAAGAATTGCCATAAAGGTTCTGGGGCCGGAATATGGCGAACTAATTTGGAAAAGGATTGAGATATTGGGTGATGTTGCAGTAATTAGAAAATCGTTTGATTTGCCTACAGACGCTTTTAAGGCTATTGGTGAAGAACTTTTACGATCACTTCCTTACATCAAGAGCGTGTGGCTTTCAACATCACCTGTTCATGGATTTGAAAGGGTTAGGGAATATGTTCATTTGGCTGGTGAGATAAAGACAGAGGTTTTTTATAGAGAGCATGGATGTATGTTTAAAGTTGACTTCACAAAGGTATATGTATCACCAGTCTTAGGCTTTGATCACATGAGAACAGCTAGAATGGTTAGAAAAGGGGAAAAAGTGTTAAACATGTTTGCAGGATTTGCACCGTACAGCATTATAATATCCAGATATGCGCAACCCTCCTATGTTGTCTCTATAGACTTAAACAAAATTGCAGTAAGATATGCTAGAATAAATGCGGAGCTAAACAAAGTCTCAGCCATTAATGAGATTCTGCATGGTGATGCTCTGCTACTAACAGAGTCTTTTAGTGAAAAATTTGATAGAATCTTAATGCCATATCCAGAACTTTTTGAAAAGGCTTTGAGGGTCTCATTAGAAGCTGTGAAATTGGGAGGTTACCTACATCCACATCTCTTTGTAATTGCTGAAAATAAGAAGAATGCATTACAAAAAGCCTTTGAGATAGTAATTAATATTGCTAAGGAGGCTGGCAGTATTGTAGAGCCTATAGGGGGTCATGTAATCAGAGGTGTAGCTCCAAGAAAGTACCATGTAGTGGCAGATGTCATCGTAAAGACAAAGCAAGTTAAATAAATCAACCAATTGCAAAATACTCAAGTAAATCAACATTATTTAAAGCTTGAATCATTACGGGAGACTATTGTTATTAATAAAGAAAAGCAGAGATAAACTTGTTATGAGAAACAATATTAAAGGTGCTATAAAGCAGCTCAGGTTTTTAAGAATTGAAAATATACAAGATTTGTGCTTGGAGGTTTTGAGGAGATACAATATAGGTCTAGCAGAGGTTATAATATGTATAGACAAGCAGGGAACAGCGAGATATTTCATTAATGAGCCGCAAATAAATACAGAGCTTCGCAAATTATATGAAAGCCTCATGGAAAATCTTTATACTTCTTATCTTAGTCTAGAGACGTTTGATGATCTTAAGAAGGCGTTAGAGGCAATAGCAAAAGAGCTAGACTTACATGATTTAATGCATAAGTATTACGATACAATAATATATTATATACATAGAGATGTTAAGGGATATGGAATTTTAGATGTGGTACTAAGAGATGATAGTGTAGAAGATATTGAATTATCACACTGGAATAGACCCATTACAGTTGTTCACAGGGATTTTCTATCATATGAAGCACTTGTAACTAATATTCAGTTTCAAAGTGAGGAAGAAGCAAGAAATTATATAGATAGACTTGCAATAAAATGTGGAAAATCTATATCAATAAAAAAACCAGAACTCCACGCCACATTACCTGAGGGCTTTAGAATTGCAGCTACTATTGGAGAACCAATAGGATCTAGTCCTACATTCGATATTAGGAAACTTACAGAAATACCTATAGATGTGGTGACACTAATTAAACAAGATATTGTAGATAATAGAATTGCAGCGCTTCTATGGCTTGTTAATGATGCCAAGCTCTTCTATGTAATTATTGGTGGTAGTGGTTCTGGAAAAACAACTCTTTTAAATGCCTTTTTGCAGCTAAGTAACCCTAATTGGAAGATTATAGTAGTTCAGGATGTTCCTGAAGTAAAGCTTCCACTAAGACCCAGATTCATACAGTTCTATGGCGAAGATTCGGAAGAACTGCTTCAGAGATGCTTTACAGCACTAAGATATAGACCTGACATGCTGATAGTGGGTGAGGTGAGAGGAAAGGAAGTAATAGCTTTAGTTAGAGCTGTGGCTTCAGGATCGGGTTCAGCAACAACCTTTCATGCATCGACACCTGAAGAATATGAAATGGCTATTCGAGGGCTTCTCTCGCAGGACTTATATACAATGCTTTCTCTAAATACAGCGTTGATGATACTTGTATCAAGAATTCGTAAGGGTTATAAAGTTGAAAGGAGGATATGGAGGATTTATGAAAGGGTTAGTGATGAATGGAAGGAAATATTTGTTCCTGAAAAGGTTGATAATATTTTAAAGAGTTATACAATGAAAAGACTTTCAAAAAGGTTGATAAGAGACGATATTGAAGCAGAGTATGAGTATAGATTAAAAGTGTTAGAGAATATGAGCCAAGGTTATGAGTCTGTGGAAAGAATTCTTAAAAGATTCTATGGCATATAACTCATTAATGCAATTCAGTGTGCGCCTTTCTTCCTACCTGTTCTCTTCGCTGCAATATGCCCAACTTTTCTGCCTGGTGGAGCCCTTCTAGATACTGTTGTAGGTCTAGACTCGCTTTGATGAGATCCTCCTCCATGTGGGTGATCAACAGCATTCATTGCAACACCTCTTACACGAGGCCATTTTCTTGCTCTCACCCTCCACTTATAATATGCATTACCTGCTTTAAGCAGAGGTTTCTCTACTCTACCACCACCTGCAACTACGCCTATAGTAGCTCTTGAGTCAAGAAATACCGCTTTTTGTTTACCACTAGGTAGTGTTATTATGGCATGTGTGGAGGTTTTGCCAGTTAAAACAGCATAAGAGCCACCACTTCTGACAAGTTTGCCACCGTCATAAGGTCTTAATTCTATGTTACATATCTTCGTACCTTCAGGAATGTTTCTGAGTGGGAGTATATTACCAATATTGGGTTCGGCGTTGGATCCTATTTCAATTATTTGCCCTGATTTAAGTCCTTCAACAGCAATATTGTAGAATTCTTCACCATTCTCAAGTTTTACTAAAGCTATGGGTGCTCCTCTTCCAGGGTCATGCAAGATGTCGACAACAATACCCTTTACTAACTTGTCAGCGGTGATGTTAGGGTATTTTACCGGGGCTGTTCTCAAATGGCTAGGACTTCTAAATGTTGAAGTCCCTCTACCCATTCTTTGAGCAAGAATTCTCTTACCCATACAGCCACACCATAAGGCAGCTTACTTCAGGGCTACAAAGAGGGTACTCCTTGTGGCTTTTAGACCAGGTTCTCCATGCTTAACTTGTTTTGTTGTAGGTGCAAATTCGCCAAGGTAATGCCCTATCATTTCCGGAACAATTTTTACGGGAGCAAATTCTTTGCCATTGTAAATAGCTATGGTCAATCCTACCATAATAGGAAGAATTATCATATCTCTTACACGTGTCTTTATCGTGACCTCTTTGCATTCGTTTACGAGTTTTTGCCGAGCTACTAAAATTTTTTCAAGGAGCCTTCTGTGCCTTGGTGAAAATCCTCTTGTTAAACTTCTGCGAGCTCTGCTAGGCAAGAGCTTTACGAGCTCGTCCATGGGCATTTCTAAGAGCTCATCTAAGCTTTTACCTCTATATCTAAACTTCTTCCATTCAATAGGTGGCTCCCAGCACTGCTTACTCATAAAGTATTCAACCTTTCTTGCTTAACTAGGTTTTTGACGAGCTTATAAATTCGTATCAGCTCATTCCTTCCTCAAGAATATGCCTTTGCATTAGATCTTTTATTGTTATTTTCAACTCTCTATAATAGTAGATGTTATGTGATGTTTCTCTACATTAATAAATGTAAATTTCGTGAATTATTATCCTAAGGGTTTAGAAAAACTTATTAACAGTTTTATATATGAAAATCAAGATGTTAATAGCAATATTGATTATTGGCATTGAGGTAGTTATTGATGGGAGGTAAGCAAAAAACAACGCTATTTATTGTAAAGAGTAGTAGTCAGCAAGAAGAGAGACCTAAGAAGCAGAAGGAGAAAAAGAGCTAATATGATAAGGTGTTTTAATACAGGTGATGCAACGTGGCGCATAGGAAGACTAGCGCACCTAAACGTGGAAGCCTAGGTGTTAGACCTAGAAAAAGAGCATCTGAGTTTATTCCACATATAAGAAGCTGGCCTTCACTGCAGCTGGAGAGTCCTAGAATTATAGGGTTTCTAGGCTACAAAGTTGGTATGACACATGTAATATTAGTAGATGATAGACCTGGTACACCTACACAAGGTAAGGAGATTTTTGTCCCCGTAACAATAATTGAAACTCCTCCGGTTATCCCAATAGCATTAAGAGTGTATGGTATTAATGAGTATGGAGGCTATGCTGTACTAAAGGATATTTGGATAGAGCCTCCAAAAGAAATTGAGATTTGGAGGAGGATTCCCACATACAGACCTTCAACTAATATTAGTGAAAGAATTGAATGGATTAAGAATCATTTACAGGATGTAAGACGCGTATCTTTGATTATGGCAGCAAATGTTAAATCTGTTGGTGGTTTAAGTAAAAAGACTCCAGACATTTTTGAAGCTGTGATTGAGGGTGGAGATATAGCACAAAAAATAGCCTATGCCTTGGATGTACTAGGGAAAGCAATACATGTTGACAATGTCTTTACTCCTGGGCAATTTACAGACATCATAGGTGTGACCAAAGGTAAAGGATTTCAGGGAGTGATAAAAAGATTTGGTGTAAAGGAGTTGCCTAGATGGCATAAACATAGAAAAGGTAGCAGAAGGATTGGCAGTAGGAGTCCAACAATAGGAGCAATGTCTGAAGTGCCTCAACCAGGGCAAATGGGATTTCATCGCCGTACAGAATTTAATAAGAGGATTATCGCTATGGGAGATAACGGTTATGAAATAACCCCAAGTGGAGGCTTTCCACATTATGGTGTTATTAAATCAAGGTGGCTGATGATTTGGGGTAGCTGCATAGGTGTTCCAAAAAGGCCGCTCATACTCAGATGGCCCATAAGACCTCCTAAATGGCAGCCAAATAAACCTCCGAAAATTGTTTATGTGAGTCTGCAGAGCAAAATCAGTTAGGTGAGGATGTTGATGGAAACAAGATACATACTTGTATATCCTATACAAAAGAGATATGGATCGCTAGTGGATCTTAATGGGAATGTTGTAGATAGGATAGAATTACCTAATTTATTTAACTATCCAGTACGCATAGACCTAATTAGAAGAGCCGTTTTATCTGCTTTCACAGCACAAATTCAGCCAAAGGGTAGAGACCCACTTGCTGGAAAGAGAAGAGTTGGTGAGTCGTGGGGTATTGGGCACAGCGTTGCAAGAGTGCCGAGACTGAATAATGGCAGAGCTGTTTTTGTGCCAAATGCTCGTGGTGGTAGAAGGCAATTTGCACCCACACCCCTTGAGAGAGTTCGAGAAGAGATAAATAGAAAGGAGATGAGGCTAGCAATAATCTCAGCGTTAGCAGCGTTGAGCGATAAAAAGATTGTGTTGAGGAGGAACTACATAATACCGCAGGGAATAGAATTCACACCAATAATTGTGGTCAATGATTTTGAATCTTTCAATTCAACAAAAGATGTTAGAGAGTGGCTGAAGAGAATGGGGCTATGGCAAAACATAGAAAAATCGCAGGATAGTACTAGGATTAGGAGTGGAAAAGGAAAAATGAGGGGCAGGAAATACAAGGAAAGCAAAAGCATATTATTTATAGTATCTTCAGTACATGCACCAGTAGTTAACGCTATTAAAAGCCTTCCTGGAGTTGATTACTTGACGCCTACTACAATGAACATTCTTAAGCTTGCACCTGGCGGCATGCCAGGCAGGCTTGCAATAATTACACAAAAAGCTTTAGAAGAGTTATCAAGGATTTACATTGTTGAAAAGCCTTAATTAATGTTGAAGGTGATTATAAATGTCTAAAGATATCTTAGTAATGGTTGTAACAAGTGAGAAAGCATATCTGCTTGCTGAAAAATATAATTACTTAACGGTAAAAACATATAGGAATGCCAATAAGAAGGATATTAAAGAGTTTATTGAAAAGACATTTAATGTTAAGGTAGTTAAAGTTAATACATTAATCGACCGCGATGGTTACAAAAAGGCGTATGTTAGGCTTGCACAAGAATATAGAGCTCTAGATATAATGGAGAGACTTTCAAGATAATATATAATGATGTGACTGCCGAGTGCTGAGTCAATGATGACAGGATCCCCTATCTGAATATTGGATATGAAATAGTTGTAATACAGTATTGGAAGAAGGAAGGGAAATGTTATGTTGTCATCGAAGTATACAAAAAGATTGAACATCTTTCTGCTCCTTAATGATGAGAATAGTATAAATCTCATAAATAGTATGCTAGAAGAATTCTGTAAAGAAAATGCCTGTGTCTATAAGATACACCCTAGTAGCGTTATAAAAAGGCTTTTTTATATAGAGTGTTCTTCCACTCTTACACCTTTAGATAAACTCTATAAAAATATAGAAAATATAGTATTGAAGAGTGCATCAAATACCATATCATGGTATAAAATAGAAAGTGTTGAAATCAAGTAACCTTCTAATTCATTATTAATGTTTACAAGAACCGCGCAATGCAATTAAAATTCCTAGTGGGGGAATACTCGATAAAAAGTTTTTCATTATGTCACGTTCTCTTTCTAGGAATATCACTATGGCAGATAGAATGATATATAATAATATAGCTACTAGCGTTATGAAGTTATATAGCATTGCTTCAAATGATAGGGCAACAAGTGTTGCACCCATACGCAATAACACATCAACTAGTTTATCATAAGGCAAAGCATATAGTTGTTGCATGGTTTGTTTAGCATTGCAAATCCTATTTTTGAAGCTTACAAAAGACTGCATAACTTTGATAATAGGAATGGGTAAGACAGTTAACTCTATTAGTATAATAAAGTCTCCAGTAAATAAGAAGAAAAGAAATGCTTCAATAAACACTTGATAGCTTTTTCCGTAGTAGAGCACAACCAAGAGCTCTATTAACAACAATGGCATCAGAATAAATGTGAATCTTAGGAAATTGTTAAGAAGAGTTAGGAGATTAGTATTAATCTTGCTGAAGAAGAGCACTGCTGATAATGTATAGGTGTATATACTCAGAGAAGTGCTAAACAAGAACAGCTTATATACGTGTAAGAATAGTATGCCGTACAAAATAGAGTAGATGTTGCATAGTGATTCTATGAGGTTTTTATGCATAACTTATCAGCTTCTTAAGCTATTGAATTCGATACTAATGCACTGCATTAGTTAATGCTAAAATATATTTTCAATTTAAAGATAATAACATTTGTTGCACTTAAAACGCCACTACCGAAAAACATTTTCCAGTAGTTTATGGTACGTGTTTTTATGAGTTATGATGAGAAGGTACTAAAACACTATATAAAACTAGGCTTTACCAATCTGACTGAGATTCAAAGAGTGACTTATACCAAGATATTGAATCACGACATGGACTTAATTGTGTCAGCGCCAACAGGTTCTGGTAAAACAGAAGCAGTCATTATACCGCTGCTCATTAAACTAGCTGAGAAAGGACTTCTACGCAGTGAAGGCATTCTGGTACTATATATAACACCCCTCAGAGCTCTAAATAGAGACCTTGGAAAAAGATTAAATAGCATTTGCAAAGTTTTTGTTTGCAATGTTGATATATGGCACAGTGACACTCCTTCTACTACAAGAAAGAAAATAATCAAAACACCTCCTCATATACTTTTAACAACTCCTGAGAGCCTTCAAATATTGTTAATCAAAAAGGAATTCATAAAACATTTTAGCAAATTGTATGCAGTAATTATTGATGAGATACAAGAATTGATACGAGATGAAAGGGGTGCAGAATTACTTTTAGCTATGGAAAGACTTGACACAATGTTAGGTAGGCACATCAGAAGAATAGCAATAACAGCTACATTAAATGAAGATAACTTGAGATTTATGGGTAAGGTTCTGTTTTCTAACAGACATTTTGATGTGGCTATGGCTGATTCTAAGAAGAGGTATGAAGCAGATGTAATGCTATCTACAGGGAATTATCAATGGGGCTTCTTCGCGGTAGGAGATATTGTTAAGAAAATTAGTGAAATAGTTAAAAGCAAGCAACACCGTCAGATACTAATATTTACGAACACTAGGACCTCAGCAGAAGAGCTAAGCTACTTGCTAAAATCTGAAGGAGAATTAGATGAGAATGCTATAGGATTGCATCATGGATCGCTATCAAGAGGTGTTAGGGAAGCTATTGAAAAGAATTTTAAAGAGGGACAGATAAGGGTTGCTATTTCAACATCTAGCCTTGAACTTGGTATTGACATAGGCGCTGTAGATCTTGTTATCCAGTATTTGTCACCTAGACAAGTAACAAAACTTTTACAAAGAATTGGTAGGGCAGGTCATAGAGAAGATGAGGTGTCGAAAGGAGTAATAGTATCACCACCGATAATTTCAGAACTTGTTGAATCAATAATAATAGCTAAGAGATTAGAAAGAGGTGATTTAGAGCCGCTAAACATTCATGTAAATAGCTTAGCTGTTTTAGCACATCAGCTTGTGGGTTTAGCCTTAGAAAGGGATTCAATTTTATTGACACACTTCTGGAAAATAGCAAAAAGATCACTTCTATTTCAAGACACAAGTTTTGACACGGTAAAGAAATTAACACAGTTTCTTAACGATATCGGACTCTTAAAATGTCATCAAGACGAGCAGGATGTTATATGTAACGCTACAAAGAGAGGATACATATACTATGTAACAACAAACATGATACCCAATACTAATGAATATCGTGCAAAATCTATTACAGATCATAAAGTAATAGCATTACTGGACGAAGATTTTGTTGCTCTTTGCAATCAGGATGATGTTATAGTTCTTGGTGGAAATGCCTGGCGTATCATTAATGTAGATTATGATGAGAAATCGGTGTGGTTATCTCCTCTACTAGATGCTAGACAAGTTATTTTACCTAAATGGATTGGCGAGAATATACCTGTACATGAAAAAGTAGCAAGGGAAACATGTTCATTTCTTAGACGTTTCTGTGCTTGCAGAGATGAAACATGTGTCGACAGGCTTTTCAATTCTTATAAAATCAATGAGTCGGTAAGAGTGTTCCTAGTTGCAAATAAAGACAATTTATGCAAAGTTTATCCAAGTGATAATATACTTACAATAGAGCTGCATAGAATCCCTAAAGAAGATAAGTCACTCATAGCTGTGTATCACTGTTTAGGTTCAAGAGGTTCTGAAGCTTTTTCATTGGCGTTGCTAAGAATTCTTAGAGAATACCTTAATGTAGGCGGTAGTTATAAATCTCATCAACTTGGGACAGTAATTTTAACGAACAGATCCTTATCTATTGACGAGCTTAAAAAGGCTCTTACAACCTTAATTCAACTTCATAAAAAGAATTTGCTGAAAGGTATTATAATAGATGAATTGAAAAAATCATCTTTATTTAAAAGACGTGTTATTGAAGTTGCCAAGAAAATGGGTATAATAGCGAAGGATAGTAGTATAGAAGAGGTAAGGAAAGTGCTTAGTGCATTACTTGACATGGAGCTAATAGTGGATGAAGCTATTAGAGAGCTTCTTGTAGAAAATATTGACATAAATGTAGTTGAGGAACTTTTACAGAAGGTTGTGGAAAGCAAAAAAGTTAAGATTGTTGTGACAAAGACTGCATCACCATTCTTACAAGAAATATCACAATTAGGTTCATTACGATATATTATCAGGAGCTCTACATTGCCAAGAAATCTAGTTATTGAAATAACAAAGCAGAGATTGCTAAACAAGAGGTCTAAGCTAATTTGCCTCGTATGTGGTAATGTGTTCGAGATTAATATAGGTGAATATCTTGAAGAGAAGTGTGTGGAGAAAAACCCATTCAAGTGCTTCATCTCATGCCCTTATTGTACATCCAAAGCATTAACTGTTTTAGAGAATGATAATGAATTACAAGAGTTTAAGGACATGTTAATTAAATTAAAGAAGAGAGGGTTTTCAAAAACAGATATAGGTGAATATGAAAATATGGAAAGAGCTTCAAAAGTAGCAAATCTCATAATGGAGTACGGATTAGCGGCTCTTATAGCTCTTCAAGGTATTGGCATTGGCATTGAATTTGCGAAAAGGGTTTTAGCAAAGTCACATAACTGGGATTCTCTCATATCTAATATATTAGAATATGAAGAGAATTACCTTAGAACACGGAAATACTGGGATTAAGATACTCATAGTTGAAACATTTTATAAATACGAGAAGTTTTGGGAGATAAAGATGGATATAGTATCGCTGATAAAAGACTTAATAAGCAAAACAGTTATGATTGCGTGGCTATTATTTTTCCTTTCATGGATTATAGGATGGGCCATAAAAGGAGCGCCAATACCTATGGGTAGAGCTAGAAAGTTAGGACAAAGCCTGGTTGAAGATGCTGTATGGGGTGCTTTTTGGATTGCTGTTGGAACAACAATATTTTGGTTTATCACTTACATATCATCTTATTTGGGTAATGCACTTCCATCACCACCTACACCACAAGTACCATAAACCAATAGCCTTGACTAAAGTCAGGCTCATTAGCATTTAACAGCAATTGTATGTGATAAACATGTATATGTTTTTAGTTACGTATTACCTAACCATCCTAACCTTCTACTTAGGAGTGCTGATATACTCTTTGCCAATACCACTTAGTGGTTTAAAGCGATGGGCGCCAAGACTAATAGCAGATGCCTTTTATATTATGACGTTATTGTTCAGCATGTCATCAGTGGTGAGTTTTTCAGAGATTCTTCAAGGGTTGTTGGGCGGGAATTGGAATTTTTTCTTATCATATATGAAGGCTTCGATATTTTTTAGATCACAATTATTAGTGTTTTTAGGTTCTATAAATGGTATTCTATCCAATCTCAAATTCTTATCGGGTTTTACAAGGATAATTTCAATGATTATGGGGAGCATTTCTGCTTCGCTCTATGCTTTTACAATAATGTACGCAATTGCAACCCTAGTTAGATACTCTTTCTGGACGCTCATAATGATAGGCTTGGCATTAATGGCCATACCATTCAGAATATCTCGTGGAGCTGGCGCCTTCCTCATAGCATTTGCTCTAGTTTTCAATACTGCATTACCATTGTATATACAGTTTGCAAAAATGCTCATAATTTCTGAAGATAAGGAGCTCAGCACTCCAATAATTTTTGGTAACGTCATTAACATGGCTAGACAACCTTTGTATACTGGCTATATAGGATTGGAGTATCCTAGTGGATATATAGGACCTCTACCAGTATATTCATCTGTATACATTATTTCTGCTACAGGATTCCTGCAACAAAATTTAACCATGTATTATGATGTTTGTGGTCATCAGTTCTATACAAACATTTCTAGAGCGTCTATGGCAAGTCTCTGTAAAAGCATGTTACAAACTAATGCACCTCTATGCAGAGTCGATATAATGGTGTATGGCTTAATAGCGTATAGAGAAGGAATAGCATTGCATGCTATGCCATTTCCAAAATCAGTAAATATAACAACTTTTACCTCAACTTATATAGAAGTTTATACAGATTCTGATACTGAATACAGTTTCTACATATCTATAGTAGATAGCTACACAATTAAATCGCTGAAAATTGATGACAAGAGCATTAGCGATGTAAACAGCGTTTTTAAATACAAATGGTACTGGTATAATCTGAACGGCAAAACATATGAAATTTCCATACCGCCAGGAGTTCACCGAATAGAAATTGAATTAGACAAAGATGCAAGCTCAAATATTGAGCCAGATGAAACATATGTATATGAAGCGCAATTGGCACTAATGGATTATAGTAATGCCCCTGGATTACTTGATGAAATAACGCGAATTATGTACATAGATGTAGTGGGGGCAGCACTCTATACATCATTACTCTTATCGATAAGTGTTGGTCTTGCAAAATTATTAGGAGGTGTTTCAAGGATTAGAGTAATACCGTGATGTTAAAACAGATTTTACTCTTCTAAGATGGGGAAAGTCTCCTTGGAGGATGAGCTTATTAAAAAGATAATACTATTTAACCTATTTGCGATTATAACATTACTCATGCTTTACAGAAATATTGATTTAACAGTAGTGTTGATTTCAATTGTTTTTATATTAGTAACTACAATTATCATGATATACCAGCATAGCCGCATGATGAAATCATAAACGAGGGAGCAAATACAATAATTGAAATATAGCATATTAGCTCTCCAACAATGAAAACAATATAAAAGCTTTTAACATCTTATAAATGATAAAACCAAAGAGTTTGGGATATTAAGTTGAGTGAAGAAGAAGTCAGCGAATCATTAGCTCAAGAGGAAAAGCAAGCAATGGAAGAAGTCAGCGAATCGTATTATGAAGAAGCAGAAGTAGAATACATAGCATTTTCGCCTCAAGAACTTGAGCAATTCTTAACACGTTCAGAAACATGGGATAGAATTGCTAAAGGAGAGATATCGCTAAATGAAGCAAAAAGCATCTTGGAATCACAGCAAAAAAGTGCAGGTCAGAGAAAGGCAACGCCAAGTAGAGGTAAAAAGAGGCGTAGAAGAAGTTCGTAAAGTATAAGAATAGGATTGCCCTTCTAAGATTAAAGCAATTATTTTGAGCTATGCGACTTCATAACCTAACTCAATTAGAGCTTTTTCAACGAGATCTCTATTGAGTGATTTATCAAAAACTATTACAACAACTTTCTTATCATCTTTTTTAATAAGTTTAATCTTATCCACCAGAACATTTCCACGTAATAATTCACTTATGTTTTTCTTTGGCGTTAGAAAATCTTTGAACTTTCTTTGAATTAAGGAATAGAAGGTATCAAAGTGTAACACCATTCTTATACTATCTTCTACATCTTCTCCTCCTTTACCCAAAGCTTTCTGCATTTTTCTTAATAATTCTATCGAGGTGCCTGCCTCCACCTCAATAGCAACATAATCGCCAAGCATTGTAAACAACTTAACTCTCTGAGCCAATTCACCTCACTAAGGGATTATTATTGCACTTTCAAGTTTTTAAGCCGATAATTTTTTAGATTTGAGTAGAGCAAAAGTTTTCTCCGGGTTTGAAGCATGAGTGCTAGATTAACGTATCCTGTTGGATCTGTATTGAAAAATGTATCACAAGTATTGAAGCGCATTGTAGATCAGGTGCCGATAGTAATAAGCTTAGATCAATTTTCTATAGAGGCATTCTCACCAGATAAAGTTTCTATGATAGTTGTGTCAATACCTTCAACAGCGTTTGAGGAGTATAACTTAAGTGGTGAGATAAGCATTGTCGCTGATAGGGACGAACTCGCAAGAGCGTTAAAGAGGGCTACTAAGAGAGATAAGGTAACCCTGGAATATACGGAGGGTACTAGGGAGCTCAAGGTTAAGGTATTCAATGTTAGAGCAAATTTAGAAAGAGAATATAGCGTATCTCTATCTGAAGTAGGTTTTGAAAGAGTGGGTGAAATAGATATACAACTCGAAGTCTCAGCTAGCATACCTTCACCAGAATTTATAGCTGTAATCAAGGATGCTGACGTAGTAAGTGAGGAGATTACATTTATGTATTCTTCTGAGTTAAATGGTATAAAGGTTTCGGCCCACGGAGATGTAGGATCTTATGAAACAGTATTAAAGCAATTCCAGCCCTTAACATACCTAGAATCCTCTGTGAGCAATGTCTTAGCAAGGTATAGTGTCGAGCATTTGAAAGCTGTTGCAAAGCTTCTGGATTTAGCAGATGAATGTAGCATTTCATTTGGTTCTGACAAACCATTAAAAATATCTTTTGATGTATTGGGTGGAGGAAAAGTTGCAATATGGATTGCTCCAAGATCTTAAGAGGATATGATGTATGTATAGTGATATTGTAAAGGTTGATTCGAAGGGAAGAATAACAATACCATCAGCAATAAGGTTGCTTTTTGGTGTAGAGGAGGGAGATAAACTAATTCTATTGATTGATGAAGAAGAGCAGAAAATTGAGTTACGCAATATCAAGACAAGCAACCTAGTTATTTGTAGGATGGTAGATAATCCAGGGAATGTTATAGAATTGCTTAGTAAAATAAGTGGCAATGTAATCGCTTTTAATTGCAGATGCTATGATGCTTCTTGTAGCAAATTTAAATGTAGATTCATTGTAGAAGAGAAGATCTTGAGAAGTTTAAGCAATAGTAATTTGCATTGTTTCTCTACAAATCCATAATACTAACGTTTTTAACGTCTTTGACGAGGTGCTATACTTTATTAGTTTCCTAAACTATTAACATGTGTAGTAGTGTGGTGCGTTAGCATGAGTTCAACAATAAGATTTGTGTTTGCAGATGCTAGGATTTGGAGATATGTATTGAGAATCCTAGCAGACTACTTAGAAGTTGTAGGAATGAAAATAAGCCCAGGTGAAGGAGTTAGGATAAAAGCTATGGATCCTAGTAGAGTCATGCTATTAGATTTCAGTATACCAACAACAGCTTTCGAAGAGTTTGTCGTTGAAAAGGATGAGACACTATTCCTCAATTTAGAAAATGTCTCAAAGATATTGAGAAGAGCTGCTAAAACAGATAAGTTTGCGCTTTCTAGTGATGGTACAAAACTTACCATAGCTTTAATATCTAAGGGGGGTACGCAAAGGAGCTTTACATTACCCCTCATATCTTCAACTTATGAAGAAATCCCAGAGCTTTCATTAGAATTCAAAGTTACGGCTAAGGTTATTGGACCTGTATTTGCTACTGCTATATCGGTTCTAGAAGAGGTGGGTGAAGCAATAAAATTTAAAGCTTTACATGAAGGTCTTGCTATATCCTCCTCATCAGAATTAGGTGAAACAGAGTTTCTTTTCACTACTACTTCGGGTACTTTAATAGATTATCAAATAGCTGATGAAACTCAGGAATTCTCTAACACTTATTCAATGGAATACATATCTATGTTATCGCAAATATCAAAACTTGCAGAAACAATTTCTATAAAGCTTGTTCCAGAGGCGCCTTGTGAAATAGCATTGGATATAACTAGTGGTGCTCAGTTAAAGGTGTATGTTGCACCAAGAATTGAATGAGGAGTTGCCATAATAATGGAGAGCGAAAAGAATTATAATGATAAGCTAGTTTTTGGGCAACTGTTTAAGAAGTATTATAAGCAAGCATGGCTTGAAATACCACAAGATTTGCCACTTAGGGAGATAGCTTTACAGCCTATTGATGGGGATTACTATATACGGCACTTAGTTTTTGAATCGAGGAAGCAACTAACGGATTACATTACAGAGGTTCATATACCAAGGCATCTCTATTATTCATCTGCTAAATATAGAGACCCTGGTAATCAGATTATGAATGAAAAAGGATGGATAGGAAGTGATCTTGTTTTCGATATAGATGCAAATGAAATTCTGCAATGTAAGGATAAAGTTATAGAAATCAGGTTCTGCAGGAAATGTGGTTATATAGCTCCAATGGAAAGCAGCGAAAAAAAGTGTCCTTTGTGTGATGGTGAACTAACGAAATTTGAGCATGTTGAGCCTGAGTGCATAAAGCTTGCATTTGAGTATTTGAGAAATCTTGTAGATATTATCGAAAATGACTTTGGCTTTGATAATTATAAGATGAGCTTTTCAGGTAATAGAGGATTTCATCTAGTAGTAGAATTATCTAGTCCTTATGATGCAATGGATTCAGAAAGCAGGAGGGAATTAGTATCATACATTGTGCTCACTGATGCCTATAAAAAGGTTATCAAGAATATGTATGTGGCTGATAGAAGCAAAAAGAACTTAATATATCCATTGCCAAGAATGGGTAATGGGGGAATAAAGAGGAGGATAGCAAAGTCATTGCTCAAGAAAGTAGCAGATATAAAGCTTAGAGAGTTTTTAATGAATCGCTTAGATGAAATTGAAAGTGATAGACTTATGCAACTTGTAAAGATCTTAACAGACAATATTGATGAAATTCTAGATGATCTGAGTATACCGATAGATTCTAAAGTAACCATAGATACAACTCATTTAGTAAGAGTGCCCAATAGCTTGAATGGAAAAACAGGTTGGAAAGCATTTTTGATAAAGGATTTGACATACTTTGAATTAAGTCATTATGAGGTTTCAATAGAGGGCTTAGACGAATTTTTTAAGATTAGAATAGTTGTAGATCTACCAGCGATTACGATCATTGATAGAGCTTTCAAACTAAGACGAGGAGACATTGTGAAGCTAGAGTATGCCTATGCCTCGTACCTCATTTTTAAAGGTGTTGCTGAATTCATATCTATAGCAAGGTAATCTATAGCAAACTAAATGAGTTAAGGTAGATAATTGATGTCTGTTGAGGTATATGAGAGACTCAAAAAGATTTTTGAAGAATGTATTGAAAATGAGAAAATAGAGTCAAAAGAAATATACGCAGCTATAGAAACAATAAATAGAGAAGCTCTGATTATGAAAGCATGGTGCTTAGAGAATGCAAGCAAGGGATTTGAAAAACTCTGCAACGATTATGAGGTCTCGAAGTCCTCAATAACAAGGATTTTAATTCAACTTGCTTTAAGTAAGGCTGTCATAGGACAGGCAAACATCGGTGAAGATGAGGCAGGTTTGATATTAAAGAACGTGCTAAAGGTTATTGAGGGATTTTGGAGCCTTACTCAAAAAAGTCTTTTACTAATTGACAGAGGAACCTTGTGCAGGGTACTAAAACCGTTTCAGGCAAGATATACTATAGCATCACCCGGTTATGTTACTTACTTGCCACTTTCCACAGCTTTACATCTTTCTGCCATAGGATTCGTAGAAATTATTGAAGTTTTTTAGCAATAATGCTCAGATGCGCTATTGGATTTAGAGCTTTGGCTCGGCAAATAAGAGCGTGAGTGTGGCTCCAGTTTTCATAAAGCGTTTGCCACTCGCCATGCTTTGAAATTAGCTATGATTATATGGTAAGCAACCCATCACACTACCCTCAAGCCTGCTCACCACAGAGGTCCACCACTAGTTACCTAGTTGTTCATCACCCTGCATATCTCGGGCTTGGAGTAGCCATGAGGTATATTAAGCTTTATTATTTACAAGTTTTGCTTGGCTATAAACTCTAGAGAGCATAAAGAAGTTGTAAAGAGGTATAGACTAGACAAACACATAGCATCAGCACACCGTTTGCCTCTAGATGCTCATTCTCATTTGTTTATGTTTATTCGTTGCCTCTAGAGGGCTTCCACCTCGCCCACAAAGATTTTGGCATCTCTGTGGGTTCATGGATGACTGTCGAGCCAAGCGGAACAGGGCTCCCATTTATGTCTGGCTCGCTAAGGCTTGGAGCAGAGCTCCCATCACCTAAACAGTCCAGGGGATATAAACAGGGTCAAAGCTTACAAATCTAACTCCTAATCATCAACTCAGAAACAGCCCACAGCTTTAAGAAGTATCTAGACAGCTGTACACAAATAACTTCAAACCTGCAACAGCCCTTACATAGATTGATGTTGTTGAAGTCTTATAAGCGCTGAGAAAACATATTTAACTAATGTGTTCAGTAAGGGATGAAGAGCCTGGGGTACTTCAAAGTATCTTGAGATGTGGGGTCCCTGGGGTGGCCCGAATGCCTCCTGAGCAGATGCGGATCTAAGGAGCTATGAAGGGGGAGGGGATGAGGCTATGACCATAAACCCCTATGAGAGCTGAACTCCGATCATTGCAGGGCATCAGACCCTACGAGTGAAGTGAGGGTGGTAGCCCTTGATGTAACCATGATCAAGCTCAAAATGAATGGGATGAGCATCAAGGGATAGACGATGAGCAAAAATAGGGCACAGTATGAAACTGGTAATGGGTAAACATATATGGAGATCCCAAAGTCAATTGTAACGTATTGCCCTAGGTGTCGTGCACACACAGAGCATAGTGTATCGATATATAAACATGGGAAAAGGAGAACTCTAGCGCAAGGACAGAGAAGATATTTGAGAAAGCAGGAAGGTTATGGATCTAAAAGAAAGCCAGAGCAGAAGAGATTTGCTAAAGTCACTAAGAAAGTGGTTTTAAGACTGAAATGTAGTAAATGTGGTTATACTATTCATAGAAAAGGTATTAGATTGAAAAAAGCTGAGCTTGTTGAAAAACATGGGTGATGCACAATATGGGTAATGTAAAAAGGAAAATACTCATTCCACAACCTAAGAGCAGGTTCATAAGAATAAAATGTAATACGTGTGGAAATGAACAGACAATATTTGATCATGCAACTTTTCCTGTAAGATGCTTAGTCTGTGGAGCAGTTCTCGTAAAACCCACAGGCGGAAAAGCGCAATTTATAAACGCAGAGATTGTTAAGGTTTTTAGCTGAAATTAAAATCATTAGAATCTTAAGTGGTAATTGCAGAGGGGGCTATATGAGTATTCCATTCAAAAAGAAGGGGTTGCCAGAAATTGGAGAATTAGTAGTAGCACAGATAAAGAAAGTATTTGATTATGGTGCTTACACAAATCTCTTGGAGTATGAAAATCTGCAAGCCTTTATTCCATGGAGCGAAGTTAGCACGAAATATGTAAAAGATATTAAAGACATTTTGAAAGAAGGCCAAGTTGTTATAGGTAAAGTAATCAGAGTTGAGAAAAAACAAGGAAGAATAGAAGTTGATATATCATTGAAAAGGGTATTTGAGGGAGAGAAGAAGGTGAAGATGCTTAGGTGGAAGAGAGTTCAGAAAGCTCAAAAAATAGTTGAAATAACCGCAAAGAACCTTGGTAAAACTCTTGATGAGGCATACAAAAATGCATGGATCTTTTTAGAGAAAAACATTGATCCAATGGCTCTAATCGAAGAAACTGTGTTAAAGGGGCCACAGGAATTTATGAAAATAGGTATTAATGAAGAATGGGCCAAGGCTCTATATGAAGAGGCAAAGAAACATATTACGATAAAAATGGTTAGAATTAGAGGTGTTGCAAAACTCATTTCCTATAAACCTGATGGTGTTGAAAAAATTAAAGGTGTTTTAATTGAAATCAAAAACAAGTTTAAAAGAGATGATATTAACCTCAATATATATACTGTAGGAGCTCCTAGATACAGAATAGAGATTGAAGCGCATGACTATAAGGTAGCTGAGGAGGTCTATAACCAAATTGCAACCTTTCTTAAGGATGTGGCACAGAGCATAGGTGTGGACTCTGTCGAGCTTGAAAGAGAAGAGCTAGAAAAAGGGTAGTACAATGAGGTGGAGAATCAGAAAATGCCCTAAGTGCAAAACCTATACACTTAGCGAAACATGTCCTAAGTGTGGGACAAAAACTTTTGTACCACATCCACACAGGTTTTCACCTGAAGATAGATATGTTGAGTACAGGCTTTGGAGCAAATATCCACAACTCATAGAGAAAGTTACGCAGAGAAAGGAAAAAGTGCATCTTCTTTAGTGTCAAGCTCTTTTCACAATTATAACCAAGTTATTCCATAGTCTGTTATGACAAACTTGTATGAGGTTTTCAAAGCAGGTTTAATGATTTTTAGCACTCTTGTTTTATTTGGCAGTACAGAAAGTTCTAACATAGTGTCACACCATGCTTCAAGATATTCAAAGCCTGCAGGGGTATTTTCATCAAATCTTACTTGGGCTGAAGCTATTATTGTGACTCCTTTTTCATTTATAGAATTAAGCAAGACTAGTAGGTAAGTAAAGGGATTGCGACTTCCATTCTCTTTAAATTCAACTCTATATAGATGATTTATACTATCTATAATAATTAAAGCTGTGCGGTACTTCAAAGAGTCTAATATTAAAGAAATCAAGTGATCTTGAGAAAGTGCAAGCGCAAAATAGATGTTTTTAGTTTCAATACTTAATCTAGTAACTCTATTTATAAAGGTCATACCTTCCGTAGATATGAATATTGTCGCTAGGTTATCAACTTTCGAGCATTTGAGAATACTTAGAAGAAGGTTGGTTTTACCTGAGCCTGCAGCACCATAAATAACAGCTCTTACTGGTTTTTTAAAAAGTATCTCATCTAGATTTTCATTACATGTAGAGATCTTCATTAGATAACCTTTGCCCTTTTGCTGCTGTTTCCAGTTTCATTAGGTTTATAAGGTTGCATTATTAAACATCTTGATGAGATTCCCTGTGAGGGGTGAAGAGCCGTAGAGGGCTCTCCCCCAAGGGCAGCAACTCAAGATGTGGGGTCCCCGGGATGGCCCTGAAAGCCCCCAAGGCATATGCAGACCCAAGGAGCTATGAGGGAAAAAGATGAGACTATGACCACAAAACAATATGAATCTATATAAGAGCTGAACCCCTATAATTTAAGCCTTTCCCAGTAAATATATGAGCTCATTGTTTATCTTTTTTATGATACCCTTTTTAACAAGAATATTTACTGCGCTATTGAAATATCTGTTATCAACTTGAATACCGTACCACTCTTCAAATTCTCTTCCAATTTCATCTAGCGTCCACGTACTCTTCTTTTTCTCATTATAATTCGCTTCAATTATTCTCTTTATGAACTGAGTAACATCCTCTAATCTAGTCCATGGATATTGAAACCAGATCCATTCTTTAACTTCCATGTAATAGTAATCAGGTTTTATCTTTGCTACTGGCGAAATCCACTGAAGTGCTGCTATACGTAATTCCTTTGGTTTCCAGGTATTCAATATATAATCTCTTGCTAGGATTACAGATTCCCCCGTATCAATGATGTCATCAATAAGTAAGGCTCTTGCGTTTTCAAGATTAATTACATACTCAAACTTTATTATAGCTCTTTCCCCCTTTTTCGCAGCTTCTGTCCAATGCTGCGACTGAATTGAAATAAGGTTTTCAACACCTAAGAAATCACATAATAGCCTAGCTGGAACATAGCCCCCGCGTGCAATTGCTATTATTACGTCAGGAACATAGTTGCTTTCCTCGATTTTCTTTGCTAAACCCCAGCTCCATTCTACAATTTCATTCCACTCAACTAACTTTACAGGTATTTTTGGCATTTTATATAACCCTATTAGCAGTCTGCATAGGGATATATAAACCTAGTTTAAATGAGTTATGTAAATAAAAATATTTTGGAGATCTCTGGAAGAAAATTAAGGGCCCCCGTTTCGGCCGACCCGTGCAAATCTGTGAACCTTGAACTATATGGCGAAGATGTACACGGGGTCTCTGCGGGGGTTACAATCCGTGCATTTTTAGTGCAGATGTACTCAGGTTTAGTGAGGTATTAGATGACTTTAATTTTTTAGCCCTTAATAACAGCAATTGGGACGAGTCGAACAACAGGTTTTAATAGCTGTGCCCGAGCACCTACATCTACAACTCTATCAACATCCTTATAAGCTTCTGGGGTTTCTTCAGAGAGCTCTCTCATTGTTGCAGCTCTTACCATAACCCCCTTCCTTTCTAGCTCTTCAATAACTTCTCTAGGAGGCTTTGTTCGTATGGCAGCAGCTCTGCTCATCCATCTACCTGCACCATGTGGTGCTGACCACCATGGGTCCTTAGCTTTTGGAGCTGGTATTGTAATGTAACTTGCTGTACCCATGCTTCCAGGTATCAGAACGATCTGTCCAAACGCTTTATGATCCTCTGGGATTTCTGGATGCCCTGGTGGAAATGCCCTTGTAGCACCTTTTCTATGCACAACTAGTTTAATTCTCTTATTCTCAACTTCGTGTTCCTCTACTTTTGCGATATTGTGAGCCACATCATATATCATCCTTATTCCTAGCTTTTCATAGTCTGTGCCAAACACCTTTGCAAAAGATTCTCTGGTCCAATGTGATATTAATTGTCTATTAGCCCATGCGTAATTGGCAGCCGCAGCCATTGCAGCAAAATAATCTTGCCCTTCATTACTACTGAATGGCACTGCTGCAAGCTCTCTATCAGGCACTTCTATACCATATTTCCTCATAGCTCTTTCCATAATTACTAGATAATCACTTGCAACTTGATGACCGAGTCCTCTGGACCCTGTGTGCACCATTATTGTTATTTGGCCCTCCCCAAAAATTCCTATATTCTTAGCTATGTTGGGAAGATATATCTTATCCACTACTTGAATTTCGAGAAAATGATTACCACTACCAAGAGTCCCAAGCTGAGGCGCTCCTCTCTCTTTAGCCTTTCTACTCACTTTTGATGAATCAGCCCAGTCCAGTTTTCCTTTAGATTCAGTATAATCGATGTCATGTTCCGATGCATAACCTTGTCTCAACGCCCACTGAGCCCCTTCTTCAAGAACATTATCAAGTTCTCTTTCTGTTAACCTAATTTTACCTGTAGCACCTACACCACTTGGTATATTTCTGAATATTATATCAACCAACTCTTTTAATTTTGATTTTATATCCTTTATTGTTAAATCTGTTCGCAGAACCCTAACACCGCAATTAATATCGTAACCCACACCACCAGGACTTACAACACCATCATCAACAGTGAAGCCTGCAACACCTCCTATTGGAAAGCCATAGCCCTGATGCCCATCAGGAAGAGTATAGCTTGAACCAACAATTCCTGGTAGACAAGCCACATTTGCAGCTTGTTCTAATGTTGCGTCTTCCTTCATCTTATTTAGTAAAAATTCATCGGCATAAATTATTGCAGAAACTCTCATACACTTCTTGTATTCCCTAGGTATCATCCAAACAACGTCATCAATTCTCCTCAGATTTATTACCATAAATGCCACCAAATCTGTTGCTCGAAAAACGTTTCGTCAACTCACTCACTTCTGTGAGTTGGCTAATAAGCTTAAGCATTAAGTGTGGTGATTAATCATATAATTGATACGAAATTGAATAAGATACATGCTACAAGAAATTTTCATGAGCATCGCGACCATGACTCTTCATTTTAAAGAAGTTGAGCTCAATAAAGCTTTTATTTCTTTTTCCAAAATCAACAAGTATATATCCTGAAGCCCTGAATGCTTATAATAATCTATATCATGGTGCACGAATTAATGGGGCATTGGCGCTACTCGCAAATCGAGAAATATGATAAAAGTAAAATAGCTGTAGCTGTAATTAGAGATGCGCCTATGTCGTTTAAGGAAGCTTATGAAGTGTGTAAAGTGATTAGAGGAATGATGCTAGCTGAAGCAAAGGAGTTCTTAAGGAAAGTTATAGAATTGAGAGAACCTGTTCCATATATAAGGTACAAGTTGAATGTGGGTCATAGAAGGGGTTTAGCAAATAAGTGGTCTAAGTGGAGATCCCCCATAGGGAGATACCCCATAAAAGTTGCAAAATATATTTTGAGACTCTTAGACAATGCTGAAAATAATGCTGTTAGTAAAGGTCTTGATGCAGAAAAACTTAGGATTGTGCATATTGCTGCTCACAAGAGTTATTACCTAAAGAAATGGATGCCTAGAGCATTTGGCAGGGCTACGCCTTGGTTTAGAATACATACAACTGTTGAAGTAATAGTTGCTGAGGTGTAAGGGTAATGGTTAATATAAAGAGGTACTTCATTGAACAAGGTATAAAGAAAGTAGCTGTTGATGAATACTTAGCAAGTAAATTTTGGAGAGCAGGTTATGCAGGTGTTGATGTAATCAAGACCCCTTTAGGCACGAGGGTAATAGTATATGCATTAAGGCCAGGCCTCATAATTGGTCGTAAAGGCCAAACATTAAAAACAATTCAAACAGTACTAGAAAAAGTTTTTGGGATTGAGAACCCACAAATAACGGTGGTTGAAGTTGAGAACCCCGATATGAATGCGAGGGTTGTAGCAGCAAATATAGCGCTTGCCTTGGAAAGAGGAGTACACTTTAGAAGAGCTGCCTTTATAGCTTTACGAAGAATTATGGCAGCAGGAGCACTAGGATGTGAAATTGTTATTAGTGGTAAACTTGTAGCTGAAAGGTCACGTTATGAAAAACTTAAAGCTGGCAAGGTATATAAATCAGGTGAACAAAGTTTAAGACTAGTAGATAGAGCTGTAGCTCATGTACTACTAAAGCCTGGTATGTATGGGGTAGAAGTACTGATAACAAAACCGGGCGTAACAGCAGATTACATTGAGGTTCTTTCTCAGAGCCCACAAACAGAAGTAAGCAAGGTGGGATAAGACCATGAGTGATAGACCGTTATCAGCAGAGGAAATAAAGGCTATGAATCCAGATGAAAGGATTAAACTACTATATGAACTAAAATTAGAATTAGCGAGACTAAGATCACAAGCAAAAATGGGTATACTGACAAACGTTGGGAGAATAAAAATTGTTAAGAAAAATATAGCAAGGTTGATGACTGCTGTCAATGAAGAGTTGAGAAAGGTGCGAAGCAGTGCTTAGAACAGGAGATAACATAATTTATCATGAAATCATAGGCTTAAAAGTGAAAATATTATCACATGTAGATCCAACCTTAATTAACACAACAGGTATAGTCGTTGATGAAACTATGAATACCTTGCAGATGCTTAGTGACAAGCGCAAGAGGGTAATTAGGGTGTCTAAAAGGGGAGGGATATTTCTTTTTACAATACCTGAAACCGGTGAAGAGATAGTAGTAGACGGTATGCAAATTTTTGGAAGACCCGAGGATAGGCTTAAAAGGATTAAATCTGTTAGTATAAGAAGGTGACACTTTTACAATGCCTATGCAAAAAGTGAGAAACACCGGTATCGCTCATCCTGGTCTAAAACCTCCTGAGAAACCATGTAATGATAAAAAGTGTCCATGGCATGGTGATACCAGAGTAAGGGGGTTGGTCCTTGAAGGGAGAGTTATTAAAGCCAAGATGCAGAATACTGCTGTTATTGAAAGAGAATACAATATATGGATCAGAAAGTTCAAGAGATTTGAAAGAAGAAGAAGTAGGATCCATGCTCATATTCCTCCATGCATAGATGTAAAGGAGGGCGATATAGTACTTATAGGCGAGACAAGACCACTTGCAAAAAGTGTAGCTTTTGTTGTACTAGGCGTTATTAAAAAGGCAAGCTAAGGTGATGAAATATGGCAGCGAAAAGAGCGAAGACTGGTGTAGCAGCACCTAGAAGAAGGAGAGTTGTAGGAGTAATTAATGGTACGAGGCTTGCAGTAGCAGACAATAGTGGAGCTAAGGAGGTCATGGTTATGGGTGTCATAGGGATAAAGACAAGGTTGAGGAGGGTTCCATTTGCATCAGTAGGCGACATGGTGATAGTTACTGTGAAGAAAGGGACGCCAGAATTAAAAGGACAAATGTCAAGAGCTATCATAATAAGACAGAGAAAGCCCTATAGAAGGCCTGATGGTACTTGGATAGCTTTTGAGGATAATGCTTGCGTTCTTGTAAATCCTGATGGCACTCCCAAAGGTAAAGAAATAAGGGGACCTGTTGCAAGAGAAGCCATAGAGCGTTGGCCTCAAATTGCTAACATGGCCACAATTGTTGTATAGGGTGTCGAATCGATGGAACTGAAAACAAAACAACCTAGAAAGCAGAGAAAGAGAATTTTTAATTTACCTCTTCACTTGAAGTGGAGGTTATTAACAGCATCGCTTTCAAAAGAATTAAGAAAAGAATTAGGAATAAAAAGGCTGTATATAAGGGGAGGTGATGTTGTGAGAATTGTTAGTGGTGATTGGAAAGGTCATGAAGGTAAGGTTGTGGGTGTTGATCTGAGAAGAGGTAGAATTCATATCGAAGGTGTAACGATAAAGAAAGCCGATGGAACAGATGTTTTCTATCCAATACATCCATCAAAAGTGGTTATAGTGAAATTAGGCGAAATTGATGATGTTAGAAGGAAGATTATTGAAAGAAGACAGAAAGCCAGGGAAGAACTTGTTAAAAATGGTAAAGCAAAACCGCTAAGTGAGGAGCAGATGAAGCTTGTTAATGCTACTCAGAAATAACTTTATTGGGTGTTGATATTGGCTAAAATGGGAGAATCTAGACATTTAAAAAGGTTAGCAGCACCATGGTTCTGGCCCATTCTTAGAAAAGAATATAAATGGGTTACAAAACCATCTCCAGGACCGCATCCAATTAATCGAAGTATGCCATTATTAACTGTGATTAGAGATGTGCTGGGATATGCAAAGACAGCTAAGGAGGCTAAGTACATTATATATAGTGGCAAAGTGTTGGTTGATGGAGTGGTGAGAAAAGATTATAGGTTTCCTGTAGGAATCATGGATGTTGTTGCAATACCTAAAATAGAGCTATATACACGTTTCATACCATATCCCACAAAGTATTTGTGGTTCACTAAAATACCAAAAGAAGAGGCTAATCTAAAAATTGTTAGAATAGAGGACAAGGTTACAGTAAAAGGTGGGCATATACAATTAAATCTGCTAGACGGCAGAAATATAGTTATACGTGTTAAGGATCCCAAGCAACCAGCTGAAGCCACTAATTTCACAACACTTGATTCATTACTCATCGAAGTACCATCACAGCAAATAATTCAACATATTAAATTAGATATAGGTAAAATAGCTATAGTTATAGATGGTAAAAATGTTGGGAGGATGGGTAAAATAGTTAATATGGATATCGAGCCAGGATTGAAAAGAAGGAGGTCTGTAGTTACATTAGAAGATATGCAAGGTCATAGGTTTCAGACAATATTAGATTATATTATGGTTGTAGGAGACGAAAAACCTTTGCTAACATTAGTGAGTTGATGATGGTGAGTAAAAATGTCAGTTATTGCAATTAGGAATGGTTCATTAACCTTAGCTACAGTTCCAGAGACCTTTACAAGCTCAGTATTAAGCCTTGAAGAGGTGAATTCCATTTTAAAGTGGTGGAGGGAAAACCCCATGAGAGTGCCATTAATAAGCAAAGTCACGATAAACATTAGTGTAGGTGGGGCCTCTGAAAGATTAGACAAAGCCGCGAGGCTTCTTGAGCAATTAACAGGGCAAAAGCCTTCAATAAGAAGGGCTAGAAAAACCATAAGGGAATTTGGAATCAGTAGAAGACAGCCCATAGCAGCCATAGTAACGCTTCGTGGGCAGAGAGCTCTAGAGTTTCTTAAAAGAGCTCTGTATGCAGTTAATAATACGCTTAAACTGAGCTCATTTGACGAATATGGCAATATATCTTTTGGAATTAAAGAACATCTTCTTTTGCCAGGAGTAAGATATGACCCTGATATAGGAATATTTGGAATGGATGTTGCTGTAACAATTGAAAAACCTGGTTTTAGAGTTGTAAAGAGAAGAATTAAAAAAGTGCCATCAATACCACATAGACATAGAGTTCGCAAAGAAGAAAGCATATTATTACTTGAAATATTATTTAGTGCAAGAATTTCAAGATAAAGGTGAGAAAATTGGGGAAGTTCCGGCCTCCTACTGAAAGAAAATATGGTCGTGGTGTACAGGTCTGTAGAAGATGCGGTAATAGAGATGCTGTAATACAGAAATACGGTATGTATCTCTGTAGGCAATGTTTTAGAGAGGTTGCCATGACTATGGGATTCAAAAAATATAGTTGAGGTGTGTTGCACAGATGGCATTGTTGGATCCTTTGGCAAGCGCTCTTGTAACGATAACAAATTCAGAAATGCGTAGAAAGCAAGAAGCAGTAATATGGCCTGCATCAAAGTTGATAATAAGGGTGTTGAGAGTTATGCAAAAATATGGATATGTAGGAGAGTTTGAATATATTGATGATGGTAGATGGGGGAAGATAATGGTACAACTCTTAGGCAGAATAAACAAAGCTGGTGCTGTAAGACCTAGGATATCTGTTACGTATAGAGATGTTGTCAAAATGCCTCATTATCTCAGAAGATATTTACCATCTAAAGACATTGGAATATTGATAATATCAACGAATCAAGGCGTAATATCGCATAGAGAAGCCATTGAAAAGAAAGTGGGTGGAGTGCTTTTAGCATATGTCTATTAACAGATAGGTGAGCATTGTCTATGGCAAGGACTGTACATATAGTGGATTACATAGAGATCCCAGAAAATGTTAAAGTAGAGGTCAGGGGCAAATCAGTCATGGTCAAGGGGCCAAAAGGTGAATTGATGAGGAACTTTGATTATGCGAGGGATATAGATATAAGAATTGAAGATGGCAAAGTAGTGTTAGAGACTTTTTTTGCTGATAGCAGAAAGAGAGCATTAATTTACACAATATCTTCACATATAAGTAACATGATTATAGGCACTACGAAAGGTTGGAGATACAAACTCAAGGTGGTTTCATCACACTTTCCAGTTTCAGTAAAAGTTGTAGGCAACTATGTTGTTATTGAAAACTTTTTGGGTGAAAAAGCTCCTAGAAAAGCCCGCATATTGGAGAGTGTCAAGATAAAGATCGAAGGAAAGGATATAATAATTGAAGGTGTAGATATTGAAAAAGTTGCGCAAACAGCTGCAAATATTGAACTGGCCACTAAGATCAGAGATAAGGATAGGAGGATATTTGTAGATGGTATATACATATATGAAAAAGGTGTAGCTGAATGAGTTCAGATTATGAAATTGCCATGTCAAAAAGATTAGAAGCGTTTAAAAAGATTAGCACTCGGAGAAAGATAGCTTCATTGAAGCGTAAAATGAGGAAGCATGAGTTTTTGCGCTGGTCTTGGTGGAAATTTACAAAATTTGAGAATGAATTGAAATGGAAAAAACCTAGAGGAAAGGATAACCCAGTTAGATTAGCATTAAAAGGATACCCGCCTAAAGCATCTATAAGTTATGCTACACCACATGAGATTAAGAACATGCATCCTTGTGGCTTAAAGCCCGTCATTATAAGGTGTGTAAAGGATTTAGAAAATCTGGATCCAGAAAAACACGTGCTCTACATAGCATCTGATCTAGGTTTAAAAAAGAAATTGGAATTGATTAGGATAGCTAGTTCAAGGGGGTTTAGAATAACAAATGCTTAGGTGAAGATGTCATGGATCTTGGTTATCAAAGAAAACTAGCTGCAGAGATATTGGGTGTTGGCGAATCCAGGATAAAGTTTGATGCAACAGCAGTGGATAGAATAGAGGCTGCTGTCACAAAAGATGAGATAAGGAGGCTGATAAAGGATGGCATAATCTATGCTATTCCTGTAAGAAGTAATTCTCGAGGTAGATGGAGAGAATTTCATGAAGATCGTAAGAAGGGTAGACACAGAGGTGAAGGAAGAAGAAAAGGTAAGAAGGGTGCTAGAACAAATCCAAAGAAACAATGGGTAAACAAGATTAGAAAAATAAGAAACTTCTTAAAATGGCTTAGAGATAACGGTGTCATAGATAAAAAGACATATAGATTACTTTATAGAAAGGCAAAAGGAGGGGTGTTTGATAGTCTTGCCTCGCTTAAGAGGTTTATGAAGGACCATAACATGTTACCACAGAACTATAGGTGATTTAGAATGGCACATGGTCCTAAATATAAGGTGCCAAGAAAAAGGAGAAGAGAGGGGAAGACAAACTATCATATTAGATACAGGCTTATCAGAAGCAGACCTATAATACTAGTGGTGAGAAAAACGAATAAGCATATTGTGGCACAATTTGTGTATCCGACACCTATAGGTGACTATGTACTTGCAGCTGCTCATAGCAGAGAGTTGGTAAAATTATTTGGATGGAAGGCAGGTACAAAGAATACTCCTTCATCATATCTTGTGGGGCTATTGGCAGGGCTAAGAGCTAAGAAACTGGGTATTAAAAAAGTTGTTCCCTATATAGGTCTTCATAGACCAGTAAAGGGTTCAAAGATTTTCGCTGTTATTAAAGGGGTTATTGATGCAGGAATTGAGGTTTCTGTAAATAAAGAAATGTTCCCAGATGATGATAGGATAAAAGGTTTAGTAATAGCTGAATATGCCAAAATGCTAAGCGAAAAAGATCCAGAAAAGTTCAAGAGACAATTCTCTGCTATGCTAGCAACAGGATTCGATCCTAGAAGCATTGTTGAACATTTCGAACAAGTAAGGGATCTAATTCTTAAAGTTTATTCAAATATCCCTGAAAGTAAGGAAGGAACAGCATTCATAGAACAACTCCTTAGTGGGTGATTTTGTATGAGTACAAGTATTGAGGAATGGACTCCAAGGACAAAACTGGGCTGGATGATCAAGGAAGGCAAAATAACATCGATGGACCAGATATTTGCTATGAATGCTGTGATTATGGAGCCTGAAATTGTAGATATGCTACTTCCTAACCTAAACCAAGAAATTCTTGATGTGGTGCTAGTACAAAAGATGACAGATGCCGGCAGAATATCAAGGTTTAGAGCTGTTGTGGTGGTGGGGAATGGAGATGGATATGTGGGGTTAGGCATTGGCAAAGCAAAGCAACTTAGAACAGCTATTGAAAAAGCCACAATAGATGCAAAACTAAATATAATCCCAGTCAGACGTGGTTGTGGAAGTTGGGAATGTAACTGTAGAGAACCTCATTCAATCCCCTTTAGAGTTAGAGGAAAGGCTGGAAGTGTTGAGGTGACGTTGATACCTGCACCACTAGGTGTCGGGCTTGTAGCAGGAGATGTTGCAAAGATTATCTTGCGATTAGCCGGCATAAGAGATGCATGGACCTTTAGCAAAGGTGAAACTAGGACAACAATAAACTTTGCAAAAGCTGTTTACAATGCTCTTAGAAATACAAATAAATTTACAACACCTTTAGACTGGGGTAAAAAGGCATGGGAGTAGAGGGATACACACCAATATATGCAATAATTAGGCTACGAGGAATTGTTGGTACACCACAGGATGTTGAATACACACTTAGATTACTAAGACTTGCCAGGAAGTATCATTGTGTAGTTTATCCAGGAACGCCAGCAATTAAAGGAATGCTAGAAAAAGTAAAGGATTGGGTTACATGGGGAGAGGTAGACCATGAAACACTAGTTCAATTACTTAAATCACGCGGCAGAGTAAGAGGAGATAAACCCCTTACAGATGAATATGTTAAGAAGGTTTTAGGTTTAGAAAGTGTTGAAGACCTTGCAAAAAGCGTAATTGAAGGTAAGATGCTGCCTCATGAAATGGAGAGATTTGGGATAAAACCAGTATTTAGGCTACACCCACCCAAAAAAGGATTTAAAGGAAGCATTAAAAAGCATTATAAAGATGGTGGAGAATTAGGTTATAGAGGGAAAGAAATAATTGATTTATTAAAGAGGATGATATGATATGGTGGTTCGTAGAGAAAAAAAGAGTCGAAAAATGCATGGTTATAGGAATAGGGGTTGGGGAAATGTGGGTCAGCATAGGAAATCCGGATCGAGAGGTGGTAGAGGTGCTGCAGGTATGCATAAACATAAATGGACTTGGGTTGTAAAATACTTTAGAGAATGGTTTGGCAAAGAGGGTTTTGTACCTAGGAAAACTACCATAGAGGAATCATCAATAAACCTTACTCAGCTAAATGAAATTATAGCAAAGATTTTGCAATCGGGTTCAGCTACAGTAGAGGAAGGAAAAGTTGTTGTAAACTTAGCTACTATGGGTATAAACAAATTACTGGGAGAAGGGGTTGTAGAGTATCCAGTAAAAGTTTTGGTGCACAAATGTTCTAAAAAAGCAAAAGAGAAGATAGAGAAAATGGGAGGCATTGTACAGCTCCTTAGCCTCAGCACGTAAACCAGCCGAATAAATGCATTGATTAACAGCTTATATCTTAAGTAGTTAAATAACATTTTATTCATGTATTAAATGGTAGTAATATGTGGTGTTATAGTTGGGGATTATAGAATTATTGGCTAAGATAGGACAAATAATACCATCTGCCCCCAGACCCGTGAAAAAAGTTTCACTAGGCAAGAGACTAGTCTTCACAGTATTGGTTGCCATAGCTTACATAATGCTAGCATCAACAAAATTATATGGTATTCAAACAGCTGGGCGTGGAACCTTATCACCTATAATAAGCATCATTCTCGCTATGCAGTCAGGGACTTTTGCACAACTTGGAATAGGTCCTGTAGTTACTTCAGGGATGATACTGCAGATACTGGTAGGAGCAAAAATTCTTGATATGGATTTAAATGATCCTGAAGACCGAAAGAATTTTACACTAGCCTCAAAAGGACTTGGAATAGTTTTAGCTATTGTTGAGGCAACAGGATTTGCAGTGAGTGGGATATACTGGTATATACCACAATCAGTTCCAATATGGATCAAAATTGCAGTAGTGCTTCAACTTATTTGGGGAGGAATAATAATCATAATGCTGGATGAGGCTGTGCAAAAGGGGTGGGGCATGGGCAGTGGTGTAAGCCTATTCATACTAATAGGTGTTGCATGGAGATTTTTCAGCGAGTTGCTTACACCATACCCTGTTCAAAGCAGTGGCGAAATCTATGGTCTAATACCATATATCATTACAATGGTAAAGAATGGTGCACTAAACTTCTGGTACATTTTCATTGGGAGGCTTGCAGGAGGATACCCCACAATTGTGGGGTTAATAACATCACTAATTCTCATAATAATACTATCTTATCTCAATGCAGCAAAGATAAATATTCCAATAGTAATTAGTAGGTATGGTGGTATGAAGACTAGGGTACCACTTCAGCTTCTCTATGTAACAAATATACCAGTACTACTTACAGGGATATTGATATCGGATATAATATTGTTCTTGAACCTGCTTCAAAACTATATTGGCACTAGCACCATCAGTACTGTTCAAGCTTATCTAACACCACCAACGTTGTATCACTTTATGTATATGCCATGGGCTTCCATAACCTATACAGTGATATTCTTTATACTTTGCGTGCTTTTTGGGCTTTTATGGGTAGAAATAGCAGGGCTGAATCCTGAAGCTCAAGCAGAGAATCTAATTAATGCAGGACTTGATATTCCTGGTATGAGGAGGAATCCAAGGGTTTTAGCATCGTATCTCTCTAGATACATCTATCCACTAACTGTCTTTAGTTCCATAGTAGTTGCAGTAATTTCGCTTGTTGGAGATATATTTGGATGTTATGGTACTGGTACGGGTATTCTGCTTGCAGTTGGAATACTGTTCAATTATTACCAGATGTTGTTATACGAGAGAACTATTGAGATGTACCCAGTACTTAAGAGGTTTATAGGCGAGTAATAAGTTGAACAAAGCAATACTATTAACATTTGCAATAAGTTTTGCAATAAATTCAATAGCCTTATATGGAGTTGTAGGCATTGTAAAGCGTTATAATGTAGTTCAGCAGAGTTCAAGAATTGAAAGGTCTGTGAGAAAGGCTTACATAAGTAGAAAGAAACGCGAAGTAGTATCAACACAAATTAAGAGAATTAGAGGTGAAGTTTTTAGACTTTCGTTATTTCAGTTTATAATTCCTTTTACATCCTATATATTTTCATTAGTACTTTACATACTACTATCATTTGCTCTATTTGGTGAATATATAATGATGATTTCAATTAGAGGTGCGTGCCTAGCTCCTTTACCTATAGAATATCCTGAGGCCCCTAATTCATGTTCAGTTTCATTGATGTGGATACATTTTTTAGTCTTCCTATTATACCTTCCACTATATGATTACTATGCGAGGAAATACCTTAGGTAGAACAATATTATAAAGAATTGAATTAAAGCTTATAAGCATGTAAATACCTAATAGTAATTTAAGGTAAGACCTGGGTGGTGTAAGATAGTAAGACCGGCATTACGCTCAAGATCCTGCAAAAGAATTCGTAGAAGAACTCCGGGTGGTAGAACAGTTACTCATTATGAAAGGAGGAAGAGAACATTAATGAGATGCGCTAGGTGTGGAGCTATATTAAATGGTTTACCTACAACAGATCATCTAAGAAGAAATCTTCCCAAAACTTCTAAAAGACCAGAAAGAATGTTTGGAGGTTTTCTTTGTTCACGATGCTTAAGGGAGGTCTTAAAGAATGTGGTGAGAGGGTCTGTGCTCAAATAGGCTCGTCATAGCGATTGGGGGTCCTCCAGGCAGCGGCAAAACAACTGTAGCAAGGCTCTTAGCTCAAAAGCTTAACATAAAACACATTTCTATAGGGCAATTTTTCAGAAAATTAGCTGAGGAGCGGGGACTAACGCTAACAGAGCTAACTAAGCTTGCTGAAAAAGACCCGTCAATAGACCTTATGCTGGATTCTTTTGCAAGAAAGGAGGCTGAAAGAGGTAATGTTATCATAGATGGTCATGCTGCTCCATGGCTTTTAAAAGACTTGGCAACGCTACGGGTAGCGGTAGTAGCTAGCCTTAATACTAGGGTTAAGAGACTTGCTGAAAGAGATGGTAAGCCATTTGACCAAGTTATGGAGGAGACGTTGGTTAGAGAGGAAGTTGAGAGGAGAAGGTATCTTAAATGGTATAATATAGATATTAGGGATTTTACAGATTTTGATATGGTGGTGAATAGTGAGAGATTTTCACCAAATGAGATCGTTGAAATAATACTTAAAGCACTTGAAATCATATGTAAAAAGAACTTAGCAACCTCAACTCTAAACTCACCTTAATTTATAGTGAAGTGAATGGTGCTTAAAGTGGGTGCAGTTAGACAAATCCTCAGATTAATAGAATCTTTTTCAACAATCATAATACTAATTTTTATAAGTTTTTTCATATTTTATTTCAGAAAACAGTTGATTAAATTCTTTATTAGCATGAACTTTCTTATAGCATCATTCTTCATTTCATTATTAGCCTCTGTATCCCTATTTCCAATACCTTATACATATATACTATTCCTAGTGACTTCCATATATAATTTAAGCCCCAGCTTTATAGTATTTCTATCGATTGTAAGTGGGCTGGGATCTGCACTAGGTGAGGCTGTAGCTTGGTTTATAGGAAGAATTAGTGTTAAGGTATTGAAGAATACGCAATACTTTAACAGAGTAGATGCTTTACTTAAGCTCATCAATATGTGGGGCTTCAAAGCTGTGGCATTCCTCGTGTTTCTCTTCTCACTTACACATCTTCCAGACAAGGTGCTATATCTACCTTTAGGCATGATGGGTTATAGTCTTTGGAGAATTTTGCCAATCACATTCATTGGGAAAACTACTATGACGCTTGCAATCTTGGTTGCAGGAAAGGTTGTAAGCAAATTCTTTAAAGAGTTCCTCATAGAGAATGAGATTCTCGTATTCGGAATCATGACTGCATTACTTGTGGTTGCAATGGCTTTTACAATGTTTGTTAGATGGGATGAAATACTGCTCAAATACCTTCATTCAAAGGATAATGCTATTTCTGAGCAATAAAAATTTTTATTTTTACACCTATACTTTAAGTTGCTGTGAGATTTATGGGCAAAAACCTTGTTGTGCTAGCATTTGACCTAGGGGCAAGTAGCTGTAGAGCAATGATAGGTCTTGTTGATGAAAAAGAAAAGAAGGTGAGTGTTGAGGAACTTTATAGATGGTCCAATTTCATGATAAAACTTGGCGACAGTCTTTATTGGGATGTTTTGAGAATATGGCATGAAATGAAACAAGCAATAAAAATGGCTTATAAAAGATACGGCAATAGTCTTGTATCTATAGGTGTTGATACGTGGGGTATAGATTTTGCTCTTCTAGACGAGAAGGGCATGCTTATAGAAAACCCTCATACATATAGAGATCCCAGAACTGAGGGTATGATGGAAGAGGTGTTTAAGAGGATTTCAAAGGAGAGGATATATGAAAGAACAGGTATACAGTTTATTAGGATAAATACACTATACCAGATTTTCTCAATGGTCTACTATGATGATCCTAAGCTGAGAATTGCAAAGACATTTTTAATGATACCAGACATCTTCAATTATTGGCTTACAGGTGAAAAACTTGCTGAATATACAGAGGCTACAACAACACAGTTTTTAGATCCACGTGTAAAGAATTGGACGTTCGATATTTTAGAGGCCCTCAGAATACCCATTCATATCTTTCCTGAAGTAATAGAACCTGCAACAAAAATTAGTAGAATTCATTCAAAGCTAGCTTCAGAACTTGGAATACCTGGGGATATAGAGGTTGTAGCTCCTGCAACGCATGATACAGCATCAGCTATTGCAGCAGGACCTATGGTTTCAGAAAATGTAGGGTATGTGAGCTCTGGTACATGGTCCTTAGTTGGTGTAGAGCTTCCACAGCCGCTGATAAACAAAAAGGCCATGGAATATAACTACACAAATGAGGGTGGAGCGTTCAATACAATAACATTTCTCAGAAATGTTCAGGGGATGTGGATAGTTGAGGAGATTAGAAGGGTTCTTGCTGACAAAGGACAACAACTATCATATGAAGAGATATTGAGGATGGCGCAGGAAGCAAAACCCTTTACAGCATTCATAGATCCAGATTACGAAGGTTTTATAGCTCCTGAAAACATGATTGAAGCAATACATGGCTATCTCGATAAGACGAATCAAAGAAAGCCTCAGGGAATAGGTGAATTGTTTAGAATAGTTTTTGAAAGCCTTGCATTAAAATATAGACTTGTATTTGAGCAAGCAGAAGATTTGCTAGGTAGAAAGTTACAAGGTATAAACATATTTGGTGGTGGTTCAAGAAATTGGTTCTTAAATCAGCTCACAGCAGATTTCACAAATAAAGTCGTATATGCAGGACCGGAGGAGGCTACATCAATAGGCAATGTACTGCTTCAAGTTGCAGGACTAGGTGTTATAAGGTCTTTAAAGGAGTTGAGGGAGTATGTTAAAAATTCTTATAGTATAAAGGTGTTTGAGCCTAGATACACAGGGGAACATGAAGAGGCTTATGAGAGATTTAAAAAGATTCTGAGTGGTACTGCATAGAGGTAAAAACTATGAGCAAGCAATTATTCATAGGAATAGATGTTGGAAGCAGTGGAGTTCGTGTTGAAGTATATGATGAAGAGGGGAATCTGATAGCTGTTGGAAGAAGTAGCATAAGCAAACAGGATATAAATGAATGGATTGAGGCGTTACGTAAGGCCATGCCTCATGTAGTAAAAGAGTGCATAAACTGTGAAAAGCATGTCTCCATTGATAGCACGTCTGGTACATTCATAGCAATAGACAAACGCGGCGAGGTTCTTTATGGCCCTGTTATGTATTATGAGAAGAAAGCTGATGTTTTTGAAGAAGTTAAGAATATGCCAGAAATTCAAGAACTTGCCAAGCGTGGAATAACAACGGATGCTACATCCCCATATTTAAAAATACTCTACATGAAGAGAGCTTTAAAAGATATATACATAAATGTTCATAAATTTGTCCCAGCTGCAACATGGCTTCTCCATAAACTCTGCTACTCTAGAGGAGAAGAGTGGAGCAATGTTAGAACTGATTATACAAATGCATTAAAGTTTGGTTTAGACATAACAACAATGCCTCCATCATGGTTCAAACCTTTGTTCGAGGCTCTGGAAATAGACCTAGATAAGTTACCAGGGCTTGCTCCCTCAGGTGAGTTTATCTGTAGAGCAAAAAGCGAGCTTGCTGAAGAAATGGGTCTTAAAAATGCTAGTGTTTATCAGGGATTGACAGATGGGAATGCTGCTGCATTGGCGGGAGGAGCTCTGGATAGAGGTGATGTAAACATCTATACAGGGTCCACAACAGTGCCCAAAGCAGCTGTGGATAAAATCATAACGCACCCAGCTCTCTATTATCACATTCATCCACTTTATGGTTATTTAGCAGGCTCAGCTACTGGATTTACAGGTGCTTACATATCCTGGTTTGCTGAAAAGATACTAGGTCTCACAATTGAAGAGGCTTTAAGGTATGCAGAGGTTGTTGAAGCTGGTACTGAGTATTTGTTCTTTCCGTATGGAGATCGTGGACCATTCTACGATTCATTGTTAATGCCTGCTTTAGCAAATATTGTGATGTATGATCAGCCTCGTGAAATTGTTATAGGCAGAATTTTTAGGAGCCTGGTATTAGGCGTTACATTGTTAGAAAACATCTACTTAAAGTTATTTGAAAATGTATTTGGTGTAAAAATAGCTGAAGTAAACTTGACTGGTGGAGGCTCAAAATCAAAGTTCTGGAATAGGCTTAGGGCCTCTGTGTATGAAAAGCGTGTTGTTATACATGGTGATTTGGTGGGTGTGGGAACAATAATACCAGTGTTATATAGGAGTGGATTATATACCCGCATTACCGAAATTAAGCAAAGGTTCTTAAAACCAGTAGATTTCATAGAACCTGATAAAGAGCTTGCAAGTGTGTATAAGCCATTTAAGGAGCGCTTTGAAAGTAGGTGGATGAAGTTAAGAGAGCTTTATAGAGATTAACAAAAGCTATTTGATTAACTAATTCTCATGAAATAATTCAATAATGCTAGCAGAAGGTATTTTGTTGATTGCGATGCCTTGTATGGTAAAACTATCTTTGCCTCTTTCTTCACCTCTTCATCAGCGTCACCTACAACAGCACCTATTCCGACGCTTTTAATCATGTCCATGTCAGTAACACTATCACCTATAGCAATAGCTTTTTCGAGATCCACACCAATCTTTTCTGCAATAATCTTTATTGCAACGCTTTTGCTACAGTACTTAGGGTATATATGTAGAACATAACCTGTGTAGAGAGCATTTATATGTGGATATCTTTCCATAATCGCCTTTTCAAGTCTTCTCACATCTTCATGTTTAGCTTTCATAGCTTCAGGTATGTGAAAAGCTCTATCACAAAGCCTATATAAATTGCTTGTAGATCTCTTCAATGAAAATATTTTTTCAATTTCATCTACAATCTCATCTAAATTTTCTCTACATAATCTAATCAACTCTTTATTTACCTGGATAACACAACCATTTTCCGCTACAAATATTTGTGAAAGGCCTAGATATCTTTGAAGAGTTAAGACAGTGGGATATGCATTTCCAGAGACCAAACAAACAGGAATATTGTATGGCATCAATCTCCTAAGTAGATCTATAGTCTCTAAGTCAATAACATAGGAGCCTCTCTCAACAGTTATTACACCATCTATATCGATGAATATAGCTGATGGTTTTGCTCCATGTAGATGTTGCGATAATAGTGATTCAATGAAGTTTTCCAACATAAATCACCATTAGCGATATGCTAAAGTGGATCTCAGGATAAAAAGAGAGAAAGGGATAAAAATAAAAGATTTAAATAAGTTATATAGGTCTTGCAGTACCCCACTTTTCGAGGGCTCTTCTAAGTTCTTTATGATCTTTAGCATAATCTTCGAGTGGAATTCCTTTAGATATTGCATCAAGCGCTTGCCTAACAGCAGCTGCACCAGCTCTTGGCCCATCTGGATGCCCTATTGTTCCTCCTCCTATTTGCATCACTAGATCTCTTCCCAAAACCTTGACGACTTCAGGTAGTGTACCAGGATGTAGGCCTCCTGATGAAACCGGTACTACTGGCTTTATTGATCCAAACTCCTGCTCTAGGTGGAAAGTGTCATTGGCATCAGGTTTGAATGGGTTTTCTCTTAATACCTTTGCATTTCTTATGACATCTATGGTTTTAGCCTCTAATTTTCCAACTTCAGGAGTACCTATATGAAGCTGGTCAACTCCTATTATTCTAAAAAGCTTTGCCAATGTAAACATGGATATTCCGTGGTACGCGTTTCTAGTTATTGCTGCATGCATTGCTCTATGAGCATGTATTGCAAGACCATATTCTTCTGCTAAATCCCTTACATATGTTAATGCTGACCACCCTGTTATAACAACATCGACCATGATATATGGGTTTCCGTAGTCTGCAACAAGTTTTAATCTTTTCTCCATTTCTCTAATATCTGCTGTTATGTTTGCAAACCAAACCTTTCTCTCTCCTGTCTCTTTCTCAACCTTATCTATCACCTTCATTATGGCCTTTGCCCTAGCCTCAAATCTACAATAGTTAGGGCCAGTAAGATTTTCGTCATCCTTTATATAATCCATACCCCCTGAAAGAATCTCATAAGCTAGCTTCTCAACTTCTTCAGCGGTATAACCCACCTTAGGTTTTGGAACAGTTCCAACAATAGGTCTATCATAAACTTTGAAAATATCTCTAACACCTTGAATTCCCTTAACAGGGCCTTTGAAAAACTTTACGAAGTCTAATGGCATGTATATATCCTCAACTCTAAGCCACTTAGCTCTTCTCATGCCAAATATGTTACCAGCAACACTAGCCAAAAATCCAGGCATATTACCTTCCTCAAATAGCTCCGCAGGATAAGCTATTCTAACAAGCCATGAACCATCACCTAAATCCATGAAGTGATAAGCCCTACCCTTAAGTTTCTCTAACCTATTCTGATCATACCAAACGTAAAGCGTTGTCCAAGTACCAGTACTACTCTCAGCAGCAACACCACCTGCAACTTCCTCTATGGAGAAACCCTCAGCAGGGGTAACTCTAAATGTTACAATAACATCCTTTTTAAAGTCTGGTACATATCCTTTATCAACCCATACATGATATGGCTCAAAATCTGCTTTAGGTTTATAGCTCATACTCATACCCAGTAACATCCTATGTATTTCTGCTTATAAAATTAACTGAAAATAAAATTATTTTCAGTTACACAAATACTAGCTAAGCAACTAGATCGCTAGACTTCTACAAAAACTAAAATGCACATTAATTAAAGAAATACATTAGGGCCCGTAGCTCAGCTAGGAACAGAGCGCCGGCCTCCGGAGCCGGTGGCCCCGGGTTCAAATCCCGGCGGGCCCGCCACACAATAGAATGTTAAAGGGGTTCATTTTCAACTTCTTATCATTAAACCACCATTACCATTGCATGTGAAGAACATCAGACATGCAATGGTGATATTCATTGAAACTGCCCATTGACGATATATATCAGCTGTTGGTTTTTTGCATGTTGTAGGAGTAGACAATTTACTGTAGTTTCTCTAGGTACTTGGGCTATTTCGAAGTTTATGGCTAAGAGTTATTAGATTTACAAATTTTCATTTTACTTGCACTTATTGTAAATCTGCGTTGATGAGGGAGCAGTGTTCTAATAAATCACTATAACAACTCCCAAGAGGCTGTTACAGAATTGATGGTAAGTTTAAATATCTGTGAATATCTGTAAATATTTGCCAATAGAGAGTAATGTTTAAATAGCTCTATAACTACTATAGTTTCTCGGATGATCCGCACCGCGGTGACATAGGGAATCAATATAGAGATTCAGATGGGAGCCCTGTGGCGTTGGGCTCGACCGGGGCCCATGGGGTGTGGGTGAAGCTAGTGAACCCACATCGAGGCCCAGCCCCTCTAACGGAAATACAGATATTTACAAATACCATCAAGTACCGTTAGAGGGGAAACGCTCCTGTTGCTAGCCCCAATGTCCATTGAACTCGCTTCAGAAGTAGTAGTGCTACCTATGAGAGGGTGGGGTGAGGAGAAAGCCCTAGATACAATAAAATAAATGTAAATTGTTAAAAATAAGCATCTAGAGACAAACGAAAGTTTAGAACAATCTCAAAGACCTTGCATACTGTGTTTCTTGGGAAGCGCTTCTAGCCCCATCAACATACTAAAATAGATTTTCCCTCACAAACTTTAGCAACAATCCATATAAAACAGCATAAACCTATATTAAACTCAAAACAGCAGCCAAAGGCAATTGAATACCTTAAAAACTGGAGTAAGAAAAGTACAGAAGCTGAGCAACATCGTTATGTTAATTTGCTTGAACTTAAAATCTCTTACATCTAAATATCTTTATCGAGTTGATGTAAATCATCCACTACTTGAAGATATAAAAGATGCTAAGAATTTTTGAGAGTGATGGAAATAGGAAGACTCAAGAAGAGCAAGTTAAAATTTAATAAGGGTATAATAGTAAAGCATATTGTACACTAAATCAGGGTGCTAAAAATGAGCACTACAGAATTTAGGAGGCTATTATGGGCTCCATGGAGAGAATCTTATGTAACTCAATACCATAGTAGTGGATGCATCTTTTGCATGACCTTAAATCAAGATGAGAAACTGCACTTAGTGGTTTACAAGTCTAAGTACAGCATAGCCATACTCAACAAATTTCCCTACAATAATGGACATGTAATGGTTGCTCCAGTGCGGCATGTGCCGAGCATCGAAATGTTATCAGAGGAGGAGTTGCTTGATTTAATGAAGGCTTTGACCAAGGTAATTAAGGCTATTAGAGTATGTTACCAACCACATGGAATTAATGTAGGTGCTAATATAGGGAGGGCTGCAGGAGCTGGCATAGAGGGGCACCTTCATATTCATGTCGTACCTAGATGGAATGGTGACACAAATTTTATGCCTGTAATTGCCGGTGTAAAGGTTATTCCTGAAGATATACATATCACTTGGGAGAAGCTCAAAAATTGCTTAGAAAAATCAGATTAGAGCCCATCATCACAAAAACTCAGATTTGCTACATATCATCATATTGCTGTTATACACCAAAAAGCATACATTGAATGCTTTCATGTTTTGTAAAATGATTTTAGTATTTTAACACCATAGTAATTAACAATTAACACTAGAATTCGATATTATTTTCATGTTTTGTTGAATTTATTCAGGGTCTCTTATTCCAACATCTATAATTACAAATACAGCTTCGCTTTCTGGTAAATGTGGAGCATCAACTATTCTCGCAATCCTTCTATTGCCTCTGCTTTTCTTTAGCTGAACCCTTATACCGGGAGCATGATACAGTACATGCCCCCCTATTGCTGTTGTGGGGTCTCCATAAAATACATCCGGCCTTGCCATAACTTGATTTGTTATCACTACTGCAACGTCATAGAGCTCAGCTAGAGACATTAATTGATGCAGGTGCCTGTTGAGCTTCTGCTGCCTTACAGCTAAATTTTCGCGCCCAGCATATTCTGCTCTGAAATGCCCTGTCACAGAATCTACTATTACAAGTCCTATACTCTCTTTAGAGATAAGATCTTTGAGTTCTTCAACAACAGCCATTTGATGATCACTATTCACAGCTCTTACATAAAATATGTTTTCCATGGCTTTGTCGGGATCAAGCCCAAACCCCCTTGCCATTGCTTCTATTCTTTCCCATCTAAAAGTTCCTTCACTATCTATATACACAGCTTTTTTGCCAAGCCCACCCTTCTCTATCGGCAGTTGCACATTTATGGCAAGCTGATGACATAGTTGCGTCTTGCCACTACCGAATTCTCCAAAGAATTCCGTTACAGTCTTTATTTCAACGCCCCCACCAAGAAGACTATCAAGATTTTTACTACCTGTAGTAATCTTTGGAAGATTTGCCCTCTCCTTCTTTATTTCTAAAGCTGTCTTAAAGCCTAATCCTAGGGCCATTCTAGCCTGAGAAATAAGCTTTTGTATTGTTGGAAGGGGTACAGCAAGATTCTGACTAAGCTCCTGAGGATTAGCAGCAGCTAAAGCCTCCAAAGTAGTTATGCCCATTTCTTGCAATTTCTTAATTATTGTTGACGAAATTCCGAGTTCATCTAAACTCTTAATTTTTCTTTCACTTTGGCTCACAGCACTCACACTTATGATATTTTTCTCAAAGAGCTAATATATTGTTATACTCTGACCCGAAACTATTCCTAAACAACATCGAGCAACCGACAGTAATTTCTAGACCTGGCTTTCTAAGAAAAAGCAGAGAAGGCGCCGGGGGCGGGATTTGAACCCGCGCGGGGCAAAACCCCACCGGCTCTCAAGGCCGGCCCCTTAGACCGCTCGGGCACCCCGGCACTTTATGTACTTTAGATTATTATCTCCTACACACATTTTTATTTTTAGCTGTTCATAGGCTAAGCTAGTTCTGATGCCAAAGTTTGGATAGTTGCGGATGATGTCTTGTTAGATATTTAAAGCTTTGACAACACGCACTGTGATTAGCTTAAGTAGTGAAGACACATGATGACAAGCTCACTAATCATCCGTGAAATGCCACACAATTGAAAGGTAACCTAGTATAACATCAGCAACAAGGTGTTATATAGTATGAGGTACGTTGCTACGGCTAGTGACATAAATGTTATCATTGGAATACCCCATGACACTACTATAACTAGGTTATCAGGAATATTGCTTAACCTCTGCTTCCACACCTCATCGTCTTCATATATATTAAACGATACTCTGCTTATAATTGACTGCACATAGACCGGATAATAAAATTTCTTTCTGCGATACTCTTTTACATACATAAATCTGCAGAAAAGCGTATACAGAATTTTGTTTGTCAGCGGTACTCTTAAAGTCTTTATCTCTTTATGAAACCTTAAGTTGTTGAGTAAATTAAATAGTATTAAAGAGATCATGATTACTGAGTATATTATTAAAACCCATAGAATTGGCGGCAAGAAAAATAATAGCTGTAATACAATGATATTTTCTGAATAACCCAAAACTAATAATCTATTAAATGGGTAAAGAGCGATGAATGAAGCAACAGCAAGAAAATCAGCTCCACCAATTATCTTAATAATGAAAACCAAGATGCTAATTATGCAGAGCAGTATTAGTGAAAGAATGAGTTGTAGTAGTTGAAGTTGGAATTGATATTTACATATAGTAGCAAAGTAATTGCTACAGTATAGGAAGTAGTATAAAATATTTACAGAGATCCCAATGATTACTGGCATTATCCAAAGTGTAGGTGGGATTTCCCTCCACCACCAGTCAAGTACACCAGCAAGAGTAAAAATTACTATAGTAGTTAGTGATGCCACTAATTCAATTAGTATTATATCCATGCTCAAGTCACATTCTCACAATTTCATATTCTTAGCGGCAACTTAAAAGGTTTATCATAGAATTCAAAACTTAAAAATAAATAATGCAATTCTGAAACTGCTTTTCTCCCCACTCTTTAGGGGGAGGATCCCATTCATCTATTCATATGCTTTTCATATCTATTTGACTTGCTAATGCTTGTAGATATGTTTACAAGCTTTTATTTCAGTTCATACCTTAGTAAAATCCTTGGGTATATATGTCTTTGAGAACAAGGTTATTAGGTATGGTGGTGGTAGATACGTGATATATCCATTGAGAGGTATCAGAGGGGGTTTAGAAGTTCCATGGGAGGAGGTTGAGGCTGTGGTGATTGAAGAGAACTATTAAACTATGCATTTATAGCCACTCATAGATAATTACAGCTGATACACAACTTGCTACTACAACTTTTAGTTGTGATTATCTTAGCATTCCTCCTGATGCAGGTGGAAATATTACTACTTCACTATCCTCATATATTTTATCTGATTTTTGAAGGAGTAGACCATTAACTAGTATTATTGGGGGGAACTCCCTGATAAGTTTATCAAATTTTGTATTTATTGAAGCTAAGATGTTTATGAGTTTTTCAACTGTTATTTCATTTTCATATAGCTCTAGCGACATCTCATTTGAACCAAAAGCCTCTTTATATAATGAGAAGAATTTTATCTTAATTTTCATAGAACATCTCCTTTAGCAAATTATTAAAGCATTCACTTTATTTAGCTTTACACGTCTGAGATTTTAATGCTTTGAACTTAATGCATTTGTAACTGGGTTTAGTATAGCTTAAAAACCCTTTCATAGAAACTAATAAGTAATGTTCATAGGGTATGGTGTCCATGCCTGCAATAGAAATAGGTAGAATATGTGTAAAGGTAGCAGGTAGAGAAGCAGGTAGGAAATGTGTTATAGTTGATATAATAGATGAAAACTTCGTAGTGGTAACAGGTCCTAAGCAGTTAACTGGTATAAAGAGAAGAAGATGTAATATAAACCATATAGAGGTTTTAGATAAGAGAGTAGAGATTCAGAAAGGAGCCTCAGATGAGGAAGTGACAAAGGCATTGGAACAAGCAGGTCTAGTAGATTACATGAAGGAGAGGGTTAAGGTTCGTTTAACACCTGCTCTACTTAGAAGATAATTTGCTTTTAAATTAATTGAGAGTTAAAAGACTTATTTAACACTATAGTACAAGTAGTTTAGTTAGCAAAATACAGCTCTTTTATAAGGTGATTTTCCTGGGGTTTTTAGGAAGTAAGGGTATGGAGTTTTTGAAGAGATTAGATGAGCTTGCAAATAGAGAACATAGCTATATAGTTAAGTCTGAGGAGACAACAAGTGAGAAGTATGGTTACTATCCACTTGAGAGACCTATCAATGTATATATAGAGTATGGCTTCATACCTTTGGATAAGCCTCCTGGGCCTACAAGTCATGAAGTTGTTGCATGGATTAAGAAAATGTTTAATATTGAAAAGGCTGGTCATGGGGGGACCCTAGAACCCCAAACCACCTAAATAGGTGGTTTGGGTGGGGATACCCCAAGGTAACAGGAGTCCTACCTGTAGCACTGGGAAGAGCAACAAGGATTATAGGGTTGCTGATGCACTCAGGTAAGGAGTATGTGGCACTTATGGAGCTTCATGGTGATGTTGATTTAAAGAGACTTTATGAGGTTTTTGGAATGTTTACTGGAAAAATTTACCAAAGGCCTCCTCTAAGGTCATCTGTCAGGAGATCTCTAAGAATTAAAGAGATTTATTCATTAGATTTACTCGAGTTCTCTGGCAGGCATGTTCTCTTCAAGGTTAGGTGTGAGTCTGGAACTTATGTAAGGAAGTTGTGCCATGACATAGGTCTTGTTTTAGGCGTTGAAGCACATATGAAGGAGTTGAGGAGGGTTGCAGTAGCGCATATAAAAGAAGATTTGCCCGTGGTTACACTACACGAAGTTAGCGAGGCTGTGTACTTGTGGAAGAGATATGGTGATGAAACTCTTCTTCGTAAGGTTGTTTTGCCTGCAGAGTACATTGTGGCGCATTTGCCTAAAGTCATTGTGAAGGATTCTGCTGTTGATGCTATTGCCCATGGCGCTCAATTAGCTGTGCCAGGTGTGGTGATACTGTCAAGCGATGTTAAGAAGGGTGAAAGGGTTGCTATATTTACGTTGAAGGGAGAGCTTGTGGCTGTTGGTAAAGGTGCTATGGATGCAGAGGAGATAGTCAAAAACGAGAAAGGCATTGCAATAAAAATTGAGCGAGTTGTTATGAACAGAGGAATATATCCATCTCTATGGAAAAAAGCTGAAAAGGAGGAGAAAAAGTGAGTGATAATCACTACTACAAGAGCTCGCATAAAAGAGCTTCGCAGTATATACTCATTTCAGACTTCATCAGAGGAATCACAGTAGAGTTTGAGGCTATTCCAGGGCTCTTTTCCTATAAGTATGTAGATGAAGGTACAAAGCTCTTACTTGAATATGCAGAAATACCATCTGAGGGTGCTGTGCTTGATGTGGGTTGTGGTTATGGCGTTATAGGAATTACTATAGCTAAATTGAATCCCAGATTGAAAGTCTATATGATTGATGTAAACGAAGAAGCAGTTAGATTAGCAAAGCGAAATGTTGCTAGAAATGGGTTAAAGGAAGACAGGGTTATTGTGCTGCAAGGAGATGTTTATGAACCTGTCAAAGACATGACTTTCAATGCTATTTACAGTAACCCGCCCTTTGCTGCAGGACTACATATAGTAAAAAGGATAGTAATTGAAGCCCCACACTATATGAAGCCTGATGCCACATTGCAAATAGTTGCTAGAAAAGGAGCAGAAAGAGTCAAGAACTTAATGTGTCAAGTATTTGGCAATGTAGAAACAAAAATTTCGAAAAAAGGATACAAAGTATTACTATCGCGAAAACAAGCATTCTAACATAGTTTATGATCTGAGTATTCACTGAAATCATCAAATACAATGCAATATAACATGGAAGTTCTGTTGGCAGATCATTATAGAAGAGTCTATGCAGTTTTCATAGATTTTCATTTAACTTCTAAATCCTATTTACAATGACTTGATCAGCATTACAGTAAAGCCTCAAGAAATTTAATAGATGGTCATAGTTGCTCTCGGGAAGAGCCCTCACTTTCAAAGTCTCTATAACAACAAGCTCTTCGTCTCTCATAGAGTAGCTCACAAACTTGAAATTGCTTTCAATACTTATAAAAATTTCTAGCATTCACAATCATAGATGCTTGCATATCTAAATTCATATATGCTAAGTGCTCTATAACAAAATATAGAAGTGAAACTGTGGTCATATATCCATTAGCTTAGCAAAGTATCAGAAAGAGGTAAAGTCGTTATTATGGTAAGAGAGTTCATGTAGTACTTATTGCAGAAGAATGATATCAAATACAATAAACCTGTATGAAACCAAAAACTGTAGCCAGGGAGGTTCAGCTCTTATATAGATTCATATTGCTTTATAGTCATAGCCTCATCTCTGTTCCCCCATATCCCATTCAGAGCTTCATTGGACTTAGAGATGTTAGAGCAATCACCTACTGTGTTTCTTGGGAAGTGCTTCTAGCCCCATCGACATACTAAAATAGATTTTTCCTCACAAACTTTAGCAACAATCCATATAAAACAGCATAAACCTATATTAAACTCAAAACAGCAGCCAAAGGCAGAAAAAGTTAATATGAATTGTGTGGTGTAATATCTTTTTCAATGGTGTGTATTATGCACATACTTTTAATTCATGCTAAAGACTTTTGGTATAAGGCTAAAGAAAAAGCTGTAGATGATGCAGATGAACTTACAACAGATATTACTGAGAAGGCGTTTGAAAATGTTTTAGTTATTTTTACATCTGTTGAAGAATCTGATGAAAGTGATGTTGAAGGTGTTGTGGAAAAGGCTGTAGGTGAGATTATTAGTGTGTATAAGAATGTTGGTGCAAAGTATATATTGGTTTATCCATATGCTCATCTATCTTCTTCTTTAGCACATCCTAAGGTTGCTCGTGTAGTTTTGGAAAAACTAGCTCAAAAACTATCGAAGGAGATTGGTGAAGGACTAGTCCATAAAGCTCCCTTTGGTTGGTACAAAGAATTTAGATTGCATTGTTATGGGCATCCATTGAGTGAATTATCCAAACATATATCTGTTGCTGTAGAAGCAAAACGAAGGGTTATCGAAAAGAAGTATTTCATATTAGTACCTGAGGGGGTGCTTTTAAAGCCAGAAGAATACAAGTTTGATGATGAATTCAGAGTGCTGGTTGAAAAAGAGGTGTTTAAAAAAGAGGTGGAAGGGGGGCAGGGAAGAGTATATCATTATTTAAGAAAATTTGGTTTTGAATGGGAGGAGCTATCAGATAGAGGCCACATGAGATTCGAGCCCCATGCCACTACGATACTAGAAGCTGTAAGCATGTATTCATGGCATACAGCTAATTCCCTTGGAATCCCTGTTTTTAGAGTCAAAGGCACTAATATGTTTGGTCTTCATGCAGAGCCTGTGAGACAACATGCTGAGCTTTTTGGCGAAAGAATGTATGAAGTTAAGATGAATGGTGATAAATTTATACTCAGGTTTGCAGCTTGCTATCAGCAGTTTTCTATACTAAAGGACTGGGTTCTTAGTTATAAAGACTTGCCACTAGGTATGTTTGAAGTCGCAGATAGCTACAGATATGAACAGAGTGGAGAATTAGTATTAGGTTTTAGATTAAGAAGATTTCACATGCCTGATCTACACATCCTTACAAAGGACTTAGAAGAGGCAAAGAGCATTACTTTAAAGGTTAGGGAAAAAATAGTTGAGGAAGCAAAGAAAGTTGGACGAGAATATCTAGCCATATACAACGTTACTGAAGATTTCCTTAACACCAATTTTAATTACATAGTAGAGCTTGTGAAAAATGAGGGTAAGCCAGTTCTCCTAGTAGTCTACCCTGCTGGGATATACTACTGGGTTATAAATGTGGAGTACATAATAATAGATGAGCTTAATAGACCTAGAGAAATAGCAACATGGCAAATAGATGTTGGAAATGCTAAGAGATTCAACATAAAATATGTTGATGAGAATGGCAATGAAAAATGCCCAGTAATAATACACACTGCAATACTGGGATCCATTGAGAGGTACATATACATGGTATTCGACACTATAGCAAAAAATGAGAGACGTGGTACTCCACCAACATTACCATTATGGCTTTCACCAATACAAGTCAGAATAATACCTGTTTCCCAAGAGCAGTTAGACTATGCCATCAAAATAGCGCAAGCACTATTAAGTAAGGGCTTTCGTGTAGATGTTGATGATAGGAATGAGGGATTAGGTAAAAAGATTAGGGATGCTGGCATAGAGTGGATACCTTATGTCGTAGTAATTGGAGTTCGTGAAGTAAAAACAAATACATTGAATGTTAGAATCAGGATTGAGGGAACCCAAAGGGTGATGACTTTAGATGAACTCATCTCATTACTTGAAAAGGAGATGGAGGGGTACCCTAAAATAGACATGACAATGCCTATGCTCATAAGCAAAAGACCTACACTAAGCTATATTCAGCAACTAAGAGGTGCCTAGCATCGCTATCTATATGATGATCTGTCGCCTACGCTGAAAACTTAAATACAGATGATGATATGAACCTCCTCTGATTTTGGTGATAAAGATTGTACATTATTAAGGTGCCTTTAAAGGTGACACTACTAGGAGAATATGCAGTTGTCTTTGGAAAGCCAGCAATAGCATCTACACTACCTGTGTATATGATAATAAGAGTTAGTGAATGTAGTGATAAAAGTTCTATACGTGTAAAGCTTAATGGTATTTCGGTACCAATCATTAGTGTTTCAATTAATAGAGATGATTCTAAATATATGAGGGTCTCAGTTAATGAAGGTGAAGTTGAGAAAATGCTTCAGTATATCATAAAAGCCATATATTTATGTGAAAATGAGTTGAGACCAGGTACATTAATGGGTTTCGATATAGAGATTCAAAGCCCTGTTCCACCAGGTGTTGGCTTGGGTACATCAGCAGCTACCTCAGTTGGTTTAGTCGCTGCATGTTTCGCTATATACATGAATGAAAAACATGTAGACAAAGACCTGGTAGCAAAAATTGCATGGAGAACTGAACAAATTGTGCAAGGCGCTGCAAGTCCTATGGATACTTATACAATAACATTTGGCGGCTTGAGATACATAGAGCCATCAATACCAAGAACAGAGCCGCTATTAATACCTAAAAAACCTTCCCTAGTAATTGGATATACTCTAAAGAGATTTACAACTGCAGAGTTAGTAAGTAGCGTAAAGAAAAAAATGGCCTTAATGCCTGCTGTTATTAGCAAAATCATAGAGACTATAGGAGTTGTTGTAGAAGAGGCAAAGAAATCTCTCCTAAGTGGCGACACACAATCACTTGGCACATTAATGAACTTGAACCACGGTCTTCTCGATTCATTGGGTGTTGTTTCAAATGAGCATCACCTCATAGTGAATACTCTTAGAAATAGCGGGGCTTTGGGTGCAAAAACATCTGGTGCAGGTGGTGGTGGTGCATTTATAGCCCTAGCAAAGAGTGATGCTGATGCAATGATGCTCAGCAGAGTTTCAGAAGCTTTGGGTGCAAAGATTGTATCACTTGAGTTAGGATCAAGCGGCGTTGAGATTACACATGTTTAATACCTGGTATGATCATGATGAGTAGCTACATATTGCTAGGAGATGTATTTGAGCATTTATTTAAGTATAGAAAAATTAGTCGAAATGAAGTTAAGTTTCTAAAGCTTCACGATAGATCAATATTTGATAGAATTATATCATCTGGGATGGAAAAAAGTCTTTTAAGTGTTGAGGAAAACGAAATAACTCTTTTAAAGCCTATAGAACTTCTTCTTTTATTGGAGGAGTTGATAGCTGTTGATACTGAAAAGCTTGCGAGGTACATAGAATGGGATGAATTTGAAAGATATGTAGCTGAAAAGCTAAGGTCTATGGGATTGGATTATGTATCTAGCTATAAGCATAATAGAATAGCACGTTTTCAAATAGATGTCTTGGCACTGGACTTGGCCAACAAGATAGGTTATATTATAGAATGCAAGCATTGGAAAAAGTCTATGAGCACTTCTCAGATTCGTCAAGTTGTAGAGAGTCATTTAATTAGAGTAGAGAAATTATTGAAAAACTGTGAGTGGATTGCTGTAGAGATACCTGCAATTCGTAAGATTAAGTATTTCATACCCCTGATATTCACACTCTATGCACCAAAAATCCATTCTCTGGACGGTATTCCGATAGTGGCAATAAGATTTTTGAATGAATTTCTTGCCAAAATAGATATGTACATAGATTTGCTGGAAATCAAAAAGTATGGTAATGCATGCTATAGTTTGTGATCATCTATAGAATAGAATAGATGCATAACCTACCACAACATCCTCTTCACCAGTGATCTCGGCAGAATTATAGTACTTTAATAATTTCGCTCTTCCTTCAGCAAGCTTTGCATACTCCATAATTATAGCTATAGCCCCAAATCCGCAAACAGTAGCATCGTACTTTCTTATCAGAGAGAGAAACTTCTTTGTATCAAGCTCCACAATGGCGTTTATAAATTCCATGTCAAGTCTTTTTACGTTACTTGAAATATTTGAGGTAAACATGACATAGTCATAGATCGAGCCATGATGAGTGAAATCAGATGATGATATGACAATGATGTCCCTACCCAAGGAAGTTACAACGTTTTTTAAAGCCCTAGCAAATTCCTCGGCTTGAACATGATCAACCGCCTTAACAACTATTGGCACAATCTTGAATGTATCTCCATAAATGAGTTGTAGAAACGGTAGTTGCACTTCAAGTGAGTGTTCCCTCATATGAGCTAGTGCATCATCGTCTAAAGCGCGATATTCCTTTTTCAGAAGCTTTATAAGTTCTAAATCAACTTCCACACGACCTAAGGGAGTTAGCCATGCAGGAAAGTATGTTGTTGTCGTTATAGCACCTCCAAATCCGCTGTGGTTCGTGCCAATCAAAACAATTGTATCAACATGAGGCTTATTCTCACCAATTTCCTTATATAGCCATGCTGCGCAAGGTCCAGAGTAGCTATATCCAGCATGTGGAGCTATGCCACCTATTATCTGAATTAATTGAGTTTTTTTCTCAGGTAATGCGCCAGGCCCTAGAGTAGGATTTTTAAATGATTGCTCAAGTTCCTTCAGCAATTCATTGCGTTTAAATGAGTAGAATCCCCATAGGGCAGCTTGAGGCTCTCTAATGTTCGATGAGCTCATGGGCAACACCAAAGGTTCATACTGTACTAAGCTATGCTATACCATACTTAGTTTGTTTAAATCCTCTTCATCTAATCTTAGGTCTATAGCTTCTCTATCTTCAACTACATGCTCAATTCTTTCAGTTTTTGTAAGTGCAATTACACGTGGTCTTGCAATTACATAATTTAGAGCTACTTGAGCAGCGGTTCTACCATGTTTACTAGCTACCTGAAGCACTACCGGATGCTTTAAAACACGTCCCTTTTCTAATGTGGTGCAAGCCTGAATAGTGATACCTGTTTTTACTGCGAATGGTATTAAATCTTTTTCTATTCTCTTCTCAAAAACACTATACCTGCTCTGAACCATTACAACATCATATTTGTGTAGCATATGTAACACCTCATTGATCTGCCTCACCTTAAACTCGCTTAACCCTAAATACCTAGCCAAGCCCTTATCAGCTATAGCTTCCAATGCCTTAACTACTGTATCTAATGACACGAAATCTGTATAGCCAGCAGGCATAAGCACATCAACGAAGTTTGTACCCATCTTTCTTAATATTTGTTCAAATTTCATAATAGCGGTACTTGGATCAGAAAGTACTATTGGTGAAACCCTGAAAGTTATGAATATTTCGCTTCTCTCAATATTTGCCAGAATTTTCTTAATTAAATCCATGCTTAAACCAAAAGCATAGGAATCAGAGACCTCAATGACATTCAAACCTAGCTCTATTGCCTTAAGCAATGCCCTTTCAGCACTTACAAAATCCCTAATACTGAGAGTGCCAAGACCTAAGGTAGCTACCTTTTCATTTGTTTTTCCAAGAGGCTTTTTATTGGCATAGTCTAATACATGGTAAGACATAGCTATTCACAACAATACGATATCTTTGTACGCATAAAGCACTCTATCAAAGCAGCTCTCTAATTAAATTTTATAGCTGAAGGATTTATTATTCATTAAAAGAAATGAAAGCAAGAATGTTATATAAAGTATACGAAGCCCAAAGTCCTTGGAAAAGCTACCCTATTATTTAATTCTGTTTTACTTTATCATAGATAAGGACTTTTTATCTTTGTATTATAAAAATATTTAAGCTTTAAGAGGTAGATATATCCTATAATAATCTTAGGTAATGCTGTATGGAGTATAGGAGGTTAGGTAGAACGGGTCTAAAAGTCTCAATCCTTACTATAGGTGGCTATGGACCTGGCGTTTATCCGGATATTCATCAGGCTATCAATGCTGTTGAGAGTGCTTTGAATGAAGGTTTGAATATGATTGATATAGCTCCAAGCTATGGCGATGCCGAGGTTAGGCTAGGTCCTCTAATAAAGAAGTATAGAGAGAGGATTGTTATAGCTGAGAAAACTCTTGAAAGGAGTTATGAAGGGGCTTGGAGAGAGCTAAGAACAACTCTATCCAGGTTTGGAGTTAACTCAATAGATATCTATCAATTCCATGCTGTGAGTTCCTTAGATGAGTTAGACAAGATCTTTGGAGAGAATGGTGCTATGAAAGCGTTTTTAGAGGCTCGAGATCAGGGCATAGTGAAATTCATTGGTATAACTGTTCATTCAGATATGAGGATAGCTTTGAAGGCTTTAGAGATGTTCGATTTCGATACAATCCTCATACCTGTTTATGCAGCTGCTATGGTCATGCCTAGACCTGAGAACGATTTCAGACCCATTCTGAAAGTTGCTATGGATAGAGATATTGGTGTAATAGCTATAAAGTCCATAGCTAAGAAGAGATATGAGGGGGAGAAGAAGTATACAACATGGTACGAACCCTTTGATAACCAAGAAGATATAGATAAGGCCGTCTGGTATACGCTATCCCAAGAACCAGTAGCAACATACTCAATGGCAGGAGATGTAAGGCTATGGCCAATGATTTTAAGCGCAGGCAAAAGATTTAAGAAACTATCCATAGAAGAACAAAAGAAAATAATCGATGAATTCAAAGCTAAGGGAGCTAAACCACTGTTCCCCGAAACATTGTACAAATAAAGTGCATCAAACTACTGTTTGTTTTTAGGTACCCATTACCATTAATTCATTTTTATTTAATGCATTTAAGGCTGTTACAGATTTGGAGTGATTTGTAAATAGCTGTAAATATTTTTAAATACCTCTCAGAGCAATGCTAATACGCTAAGCAAAAACCTATAAACTTCAATAGCTTATATTCTTTATGATGACCTCGAGTTTCCAAGACCTGCAGGGCTTTGAGCCACTAGGCAACTAGGTGAGCCACTGTGGTGAGGGGGCTCGGGGGTAGTATGAGGGGTCTTCCACCGGGCTCTGTAATTATGATATTTAGTGGATGATAAAGTTCTCCTCACACATTTCCTCTATTAGTATATAATTTACATATGCAAACTCAAATATATGCAAGGAGCTTGTGAACTATCTAAAGGAAACCCTCGTACTTTAGTGTAGAGAGGAGATCAGCTTAACAGTGAATTTACTGAACATTGTAGTAAACCAGAATACGCCCTCCATGAAACTGCTTCAGTTTTCATAAAGGTTTATAAGGGTTGTTGATCCCTCCACTATTGGGGAGCCGCCTCAAGATGCGGGTATATCGCGAAGACCCAAGAGAGGTGGGTTTGAGGAGGAGCCAGGATGCGGGGTTACCCCACAGCAATGACCCAGAGAAGGCGGTGAAGGGGGAGCTGTGGGTAGGGGTCACCCCGAGCGGGCGGAGCCCTGTGATATGGATCCCGATGAAGAGGGGTCCTGAGGGCGGTGAAGCCAAGGGTAGAGGGCTTGACATCAAACAATGTTAAACCCTATGAAACCCGAACCCCCGTCGAAAGCTTTATTTATAATATAGATTTAAACTAGAACATATTGTTCAAGATTTATGCATAAATATGTACATTTACATAAATGTTGAACCTCCACGTGCTAAAGGATAAAGCTCAATTTCTTCACAACTTGTTGGGATTTCATCATCGAGATAAAGCATTTTATCATTACATATTATAAGTACCTCGTCTTCCTCTATAGTTATATTCAAACGCTTAAATACTTCTTTAATCACAACATCTACTACTTTTCTCTCTTCTTCATTCAATTGAATATTTATCGCGAGCGGTTTGGGGAGGCCTCTAAAGCCTGCAATCTTAACCTTAACCTGCATTGCATCACCTATTTTTATTATGCACTAAGGTTTGCAATTATGTTGTGTACATATCTATTAAGAGTATCTTTACTAACTTTTATAGGTTTTGGTATGAGAGGTTTTGCATTCTTTAGTACCATACCCAGTTTTCCATCATATAAATTATACAGCTTTTCTAAAGCATTTTTCTCTTTCTCGCCAATACTTTTTTCATTCAATTCTAAAGCTACAGCAAACTTTATGTTGAGACTTTTTGATTTATGCAGTTCTAGAATTGAAAGAGGAATACCTTGAGATGCTACTTCCATTAGATCTACAGAAAGAATCAAGTTTGGAGATTCCAATAATATTTTCTCAATAATTTTACTCATACTCCTTACATTTTTAACATAAATTATTAAAACAGTGTCGCAGGCCTCGGCAACATAGCCATAGGATTCTATTATAAACATATCCTTATAACTGTAAAGAGCTTCGCCAGCTTCCCCAAGCTTATATAATGTGGTATCAGAAATAAGTATTGCTAAAGGCTTTGACTTGCAGAATCTTTGTACAATGTTTCGAGTAAGAAATACTAGGGCAGAGACCATATTAGGTTCTGAGAGCAGGATCTTATCTTGATAATGTATGCGTTCAGCTAACTCAAAAAAGCTGGGCAATGCAAATCCTTTGCATATTTCAGGTATGCTGATATGAGGATATACGTCAAGCAATCTCTCTATAAACTCAATGCGCAGATCGTATACAGAGTTATTTTTAGGTACTACAACACCGCTTTCAGCCATGATATTGATGTAGTGCTTCACCAAATCTTCTACTAATGGTGCTAGAAAAAGTATTGACATACTACCATTTCCATTAATTTCATCTTCCATTAAGGGCCCTACATACATAACTAAGCTCATGCCGTAGACACCTAAGATATATTTAGTTAGAAACTATTAGTTTAAAATTGTTTTAAAAAGACGCCACAAAAATCATAAATTGTAATGATGATGGAAGGAGAGATAATGAAATTCATGATGAGGCTCACCATGCTGAAGAATATGCTAGTATGATGAATTTGAACCTCCCTGAAAACAGTGTTCTTCATATAAATACAACCTTGGTCTTTGAGTTTACTATTATATTTTTGAGTAGTAGTGAAATCCAAATTCTTTTACTATTTATTGCGCCAAACTCTGCAAATAGGTCTTGTAAAAGTGCCACTTTTACAATTTTGGGCATAGTATTTCTTGAAGCTAGCATTCTCCCAGCAATACTGAGGTCTTTAACCAAAGGTGTAAAAAACCATATATAATCATATACATCTCTATCTAAGTAAACCATGGAGCTCCAGAACTCAATAAATATTTTTTCCATTTTTTTCAAGTTATCGTATTGAAATCTTTGAAGAAATTCGATTTCATTGTTAAATGAATATGGTGAGGATATAGCAACATCTATGCATGTAAGGGGATTACATATTTTCTTACTATCTTGGTACAGAGGTGTAGGGGTAATTACATATGCTTCTCCAGAATTCACATCTATAGGAAGACCCTTAAAGGCACTATACCTCGTAAATTGTACAACGCTAAACTCTTTGCATTTGCCTATACTCAATATTTTATCGTAGTCAACACTTATAATGATTGGAATATCGCTTAATAGAATTTGCCACAATGTCTCTCTATCATAATAGATCATAAAACTTAATTCAAGATCCTTATCTATAGTCTTTGAAGAATCGTACTTCATAATCCTATTAATCCACGTTGCAGCGTCATGCTGAAACATTTCAAGACTTGTAAGTGATGTTATATAACTACGCTTAACCACAATGAGAATCTGATGAGTGAAAAATGGTATATTGAGAACTCTTGATATATAAGGAGCAACCCCAAGAACTGGTGTAAATAGGCAATAATCATAACTACTCATTTTTATGTCTTGAATATATTTGTTTAATATCCTCCACAGCATTATAACATCATCTACATGTGAAATTCTAAAGATTTTGATGTATTTAAGCAAGTCCTCAGTTTTATGTAGTACAGCAGTCAAAATAGATAAATTGGAACTTGTAACAAGAATTTTAATACGCATAACTAGAGCTCCGCTATAAAATAAGGGTTTATAAGAGGAGGAAAGCTAATACAAATACTTGATAACACTATGAAATTGAGTTGAATCCTCAGCACAGAACTATGAAATTCAATGCCACATTCTAGGGACGATTTCAAATCCTTTGGTAGAGGAGGTGGCTAAAGCAACCCACACATGTGATTATAAAATGTTGTGTAAAAGATTGTATATGGAGAAATGTGCTGCGTTGTATTTTGGTCTATGATTAGCTTATTTGCAGCTAACAATCTATAAGTATAAATATGCCCTTAATTATCATACTTCATATAAGTATCAATGTAATCTGGTTATTATGATGTTTAAGCGCATTCATCGTGGTGATGATGGTTATACAGATGTTATTGGAGGTAGGGTTACAAAAGATTCTCCCATAATAGAATTCATTGGCGAGTTAGATGAACTGATTTCGTTTATAGGGCTAGTTAAGGCATATTTGAAGAGTAATGGTGGTAAGGATTATGAGCATATAGTAGCCATGCTTGCTGAGATTCAGCAAAGATTAATGCATATAGCAAGTTATGTTGCTACTTTAGGAAGAAAAAGTTCGCCTATCAGTAAAGATGTATTGAATGGCATTGATAGAACTATAGAGGATTTGTCAAGTAAAATTTCTATACCTAGAGGATTTATAATACCGGGCTCATCAATATACTCTTCATTATTTCATGTTGTGAGAGCAATTTGCAGACGAGTTGAAAGAAAATCCGTTAGGCTACTTAGAGAAAACATAATCGACAATAACACTTATGTATACATCAATAGACTTTCAGACTTGTTCTACCTCTTAGCATTATACTTGGATAAAATTAATGATGTTACGGAGGATGTGCTCTTGTTATGAGACATATTAAGTTTGTTAAATGGAATGCAAAAGAAATGCGAAGAGCCCTGCAAAAGCTGCTGACTTTAGCATCCTAGTGGCTTTTAAAGCATCATAGGATCTTAAAGATCTTGCATACATAAGAGAGATTATAACTATAACATCTACAAATAACGCCAATACTGCATAAGCTACACCATATCCAAGGATGAATATGGGCATTATACTTAGCATGATTAGCAATATGAATACTGTTACTGATATGTAAAAAGCTACTTGAGTTCCATAAATCGAGGCAATAGTAATTATTCCAAACATCTTATCACCTTCAACATCTTCAATGCCTTTCAAAAACTCTCTTCCCAAATTAAAGAGAAATGCGTACAAGGATGCTAGAGCTACATGTATCGTAAATTGTGAAAAAGCAGAACCATAGATTATTGCTAGTGCCGTTAAAAAAGCTATCGTAATGTTACCAACAAGAAATACTTTCTTTAGGCAATAAGAGTACAGATACACAAGAACAATTGCAATAAAAGCTATTAAACTACAGACAATGGAGTGTGATAATGCTAGTAGCATTCCTATAACGAAAAATATTAGAGACATGATTAAAGCTTCTCTAGGCTTTATTAATCCTGAAGGTATAGGTCTCCATGGCTTATTAATAGCATCAACATTTCTATCATAGTAATCATTTATAATATTGCCTCCACTACCAATAAAAAAAGCTGTAGAAAACAGCTTAACCATGTTTAGGATGTTCATTCCATTACCAAGTACATATCCCGCTACTGAGGCTATTCCTAATGCGGTAACATTGCCAATTCTAATAATATTGAACCAAGCAAAAAGTTTTCTTTTAAAAACAATATAACTAGAGATGTTACTTCACCTCATTTCAGTGTTAAGCCATTCCTTGTATTCCCTGAAAAACTTTTGCTCCTGCTCACGCCATTCAATATATTTGCTTGGATCTTGTGGAAAGTTTAAATAGAATTCTCGAGCTTTGTCCATGTATTGCTTAAGCTTGTAAAGCTTCAATAAGAATCTAGGCTTTGTTAGAAGCGAAGCGAAGGATCTTGCCTTCTCTAAAATTGAGGTATTTAGGTTTCCTTTAGAGCCCATGTCATAAACCTCATCTCCACCAACAAGTCTTGATTTGAACACGAAGTTCAATTCACTATTTGACATCCTCTGTAGAAACATTCTTAATACGTCTAGAGATGCCTGCTTTGCACCATAGACCTTGTGAAACTTTATGTGATAGCTCCAGAGGCTTCCAAGACTGGTGTCGCTCTTTTCAAGGGCTTCAACAATTACCTCGCTAGCAATCTTAGCGCTGAGCATAGCTGAGCCTATTCCACCGCCATGGATGGGATTAGCCGTAGCAGCAGCATCGCCTATTGCGATAAAACTGTTCCAAACCATGCATGGTATAGGTCTGCGTGTAGGTACAATACCGCCACCACTATGAATAACTTCAGTAACTTTATTACCTATTTTCCGAAGTATGTGCTTCTGAAATTGCGTCTTTGGATTAGGGTTTCCATCCTTCCATTGAACCCCCAAACCTATGTTATAAACACCTTTACCCTTTGGAAAAAGCCACCAATAACCACCAGGAGCTATATCAACGTTTAAGTATATGTATGCAAATTTCTCATCAAGCCCAAAATCTCCCATCACAACTTCTCTATAAGTCACATTATAATCTTCTTTTGGAATAGGCTCAGAGACCCACCAATCACTAGGAAGGCTCCTTCTAACAACAGCTGCTGCTCCAGAAGCATCAACAATAACCTTACCCTCCATTGCTTTCCTATAACCATTCTTATCCCTAACCTCAACTCCTACAATTCTTGAACCTTCAATAATGGGGTTCACAAATGAGTGCTCTAATAGCATCTCAACACCTTGATTTACTGCCATTCGATATAAGCGCATGCCAAAATTCTTTCTATTCAACGAATACCCTTTTCCAGAGACAATAATAGAGTTATTCTCATCAGGCGAAATTAGTGCAACCCCATCATATTCATGATCTTTGTCAAATCTTTGCATTGGTGGCTCTAAACCAAGCTCTATGAAGTGGTGTTCTCCAATAGCATCACCACATACCTTATCTCCAATATTCTTCTCACTTTTCATTTCTATTACAGCAACATTTAAACCATTTTTAGATAAGATATATGAAGCGTAGAGCCCTGCTACCCCACCACCAACCACAAGCACATCATACTTCATACCTTTCAAGACCTAGCACCAATTCAAAATGTGGAAAACGAAACTCTTTTTAACCTTAAGGTGTTTTACTAAGTAGGCATATAAAGTATCCCTCCATATTATGTCTATGAGGCCATATTCTGATGCAGTTCTTTACGTCTTCATCAAATTCTAGAGTAGAATATTCGGAGAGCCCATGAGACCAGTAATTGAATGGCGGCGGCTTAATAGACATCTTGTCGTTTAACTGAAGAACTTTTGTAACTACGTACTCATTCTCTTCTGGTGCAATGCTACATGTCGTGTACACAATTTTGCCACCATTTCTAACTAATGTTGTAGCAGCATACAGAAGCTTTATCTCTCTTTCAACAAGCTTTGCCAAATCTTTAACAGAAGTTTTGATCTTTCTACTAGGATCAAACATTATGCTACCCTCTGCACTGCATGGCGCATCCACAAGTATGTAATCAAATTTCAATCTCAATTTTTTTACAAGTTCAATTCCATCTTCATTGAGAACAATATACGATTTGAACCCCATTCTTATAAAATGCGATAAAAGTGAAGTAGCTCTTCTTGTAGAAATATCATTTGCTACTAGAAGTCCAGAATCATGCATTAGTAATAGAATATGAATGGCTTTACCACCAGGAGCTGCACACATGTCTAGGGTTAATGAACCTACATCAGGATTCAAAATTAATGGCGCAATCAACGATGCCTTATCCCTATAAACATAGTAATACCCTTTAAGATACTCGTGTGTAGAGCCTATGGATGGAGAAGTGGGGGCTGCAACAACTGTATAACAATAACTACACCACTCTATTCTCTTCAATGAAAAGCTCAAGCTATTGAGTTTGTCTACAACTACTTCACAGTTGGATCTAAGATAGTTACACAATATTGCAGGCTTTTTATCAAAATGCTCAAATGACTCTAAAAGCTTCAATGTCTCTTCATAACCTAGTATCCTAAAATACCGCTCTATCATATATGGCATGTAACCATATTTTTCAGCAACTGCATGTGCCTCTCTTGAAATATCATCAACTTTTATTTCCCTTAAGACACCCTCCACAGTAATTGATGAAAGCCTCTGTATTGAAGCATCAGCTGCGGGTTCACCGTTCATTGCTATCCCAGCTCACACCTTGTAAGTTTCATCACATTACTTTTCCCAATACCATCTAACATAATACAAAAATATCTTTAACTTTAAATAATCTTGTTGCCTAATGACTTTTACTTAATTAAAATTTACAGATATAAATACGAATAGATGTGGGGAACCCTTGAACACCCTAAAGGAGGTCCTAGCTCTTTAGAGTGGGGGAGGAGATTAGTTAGCAGATGCCTTACTTATGAAGCTGAGGTATAGGGGTGATGGTGCCAATGGTTTGCTTTTGAATTCGGGATGTGATTGTGTGCCTATAAATAGTATATGGCTGTTTAGCTCCATGAACTCAACAATACTCTCATTATCAAGACTGACGCCACTTACAACGAAACCAGCAGATTCGAGTTTGTCGATGTATTTCATATTCACTCCATATCTATGTCTGTGTCTCTCCGAAATTATCTCTTTGCCGTAAGCTTCGTATACCTTTCTACCCTTATACAATTTAATGCTTATCGCACCTAGTCTCATAGTGCCACCAATAGTATCTATCCCTTTCTGCGAAGGTAGAAGGTCTATAACTGGGTGGGGTGTTGAAGGATCTAGTTCGGAACTATTTGCATCACTCAATCCAATAACATTTCTAGCTATTTCAATAACCATTAATTGAAAGCCAAAACATATTCCAAGAGTTGGTATATTGTGTTCTCTCAAATATTTAATTGCTCTTACCTTACCTTCTGTGCCTCGTTTTCCGAAACCAGGAAGAATTAGTGCTCCATTTATGTCGGTAAGTTCCTTCTCTATATCAATATAACCATTCTCTATATCTGTAGATTCAAGCCATCTTAAAGTAGGTTTGACACCTACATATGCTGAAGCATGTTTTATTGCTTCTGTAATGCTTATGTAGCTATCCTTTAGCTTGGTATACTTTCCTATCATTGCAATTTTGACCATTTTTGCATTTTTAGATGCTTTCTCCAAAAAGTTTAGCCAAGGCGACAAGTCAGGCTCTCTGTAATCTAAGGCAAGTCTATTAGCGAGAATTCTGTGCACCATCTGATTCATTAAAACAATTGGAACCTCATATATGTTGGTAACATCATGATTTGACACAACAGCCTCAGGAGGAACATTGCTAAATAAAGCTATCTTGCTTCTTGCTTCAGGATCTAATGGTTTTTCACACCTAGCAACTATTATATCTGGCTGTATACCTATCCTCCGCAACTCTTGTACACTATGCTGAACAGGTTTTGTTTTTTGCTCACCCGTAGCCTTAAGCATTGGAACTAGTGCAACATGGATAAAAGCTACGCTGTTAAAACCTTCCTCTAACTTCATTTGCCTTGCCGCTTCGAGAAAGGGTAAGCCCTCTATATCACCTACAGTTCCTCCAATCTCTACAAAAACTATGTCAGCATTGTGCTCTCTTCCAACCTCTTTAATTCTTTGCTTTATTTCATTAGTTACATGGGGAATTATTTGTACGGTGGTGCCTAGATATTCACCCCTTCTCTCTTTCATTATAACAGCATAGTAAATTTGACCAGCCGTAATATTATTCTTCTTACTCAAGTTTGTGTTTAGAAACCTTTCGTAATGACCTATATCAAGATCTGTTTCTCCACCATCTTCTGTTACAAAGACCTCGCCATGAGCATAGGGATTCATGGTGCCTGCATCAACATTGAGATATGGATCTATTTTTACGATAGTGACATTGAAACCCATAGCTTTGAAAAGTAATGCTACGGATGCTGTAGTAACACCTTTTCCAACACTACTCAAAACGCCTCCAGTTACAAATACATACTTTGTCATGAGCCCTACCTAATTACACCTAGAAACAAAAAAGGTTTTTGAGAACTTCGCACTAAAGAGTTTATACCTCCTTAAAAGAGAGCCTTGAATCGCATATTGAGTATTTTATAGGTGTGTATTTAGAGTGCTTGATAAACACAGAGAGTGAACCGAAAGTATCAAATCCATATACAGCATATGAACACCCTTTGTTTCGCTAGGAATTGTATGCCATTCAATTGAATATAGATAAACAGCTAAGTTTGAGTATGAGCATGGTATGAGATATTACCTAGGTATGCTATGAGTTATACATTAGTAACCCTTATCCCTCTTTATAAACTAGAAACTTTCAAAATATTTTCATGGTGGCACAAAGTTGGATCAAGTTCTTTCAATAATCTTAGTATTGATATTTATTGTAACAGCGTTGACTGCTTCCATGATAAATTACTTACGATATGAAAGTTCTCATAGGAGAAAAGAGGATGCTCATATCTTAAATTTTATGAACATACTTAAATATATGAAGAAAGGTTATGCTTATAGTGTTGATCTGGGGGATTCCATAGTTTTTATAGCAGTTATGGAAAAGAACTCAGAATTGACACGACTAAGAATAGAGCCTCAAGAATCTGCATTAAGCATATCTAAGCAGAGCAACACCTAGCAATGCATGTGATTTTTATATTTCAAGTTCTTTAGGTACATATCGTATTACTACATTAGGCATCTTTGTAATATAGCTCTCTATGTTTTCCTGAATAATCCTTCTCTCACTCTCATTTATGTGAATTTTTCTTAAAGTCCACTCTACAGCATCCTTATCTATAATACCCTTTCCCTTGCTGGCTGCAATCCTAATCACAGAATCCAACTCAGCAGCATTAAACCATCTCGTTCTTGCTACAATATCTTCTAACAATTCATTACCTATCTTCACACTATATATTTTGCACAAGTTTGAGATTATCTTTCTTCGCATTTTTCTGTCAGGATAACCTACAAAAATTGATATGTCTAATCTGCCAGGTCTAAGCATTGCAGGATCTAGAATTTCAGGAGTATTAGTGGTCATAACGACTAGAGGTCTTTGTCTCTCTTGGAGAATGTTAAGCCAGATATTCATCTCTGCTACAAATGCTTCGTGAATAGCATTGAATCTATTCATCAGAAAATCTGCATCGTCTATCAAAACTACAACATCTTTTCTGCTTCTTAATGCTGAGAAAATTGATATCAATGTTTTTTCGGTCATTCCATACCACATAGATCTATAGATGCCAGGATTTATTCTGACAACCTTTTTATTAAGCCCCTTAGCTATTGCCTCAGCTGTTACACTTTTTCCAACACCTGGAGGCCCTATAATTATGATGCCATTAGGGGCATATTGTGCATTGATGTTGATGGGTTCAATAATAAGTGTAGTGATATCTTCTTTAAGTTTATCAGGTAGACTCTCCACATCCCATGAAGGTGTGTTAATGGGTATTATTAGTGAGGTTCCTTTTCCATACTCCTCCCTTAATTTAACTCTTATAACATTTTTATCATCAACAGTCAAAATCACTAAATGTGTACTTGCAAGCTGAAGAACTTTTGAAAACCTTTTGTAGTATTTCCTCACATATTGCTTTAAAAAGTTGAAGCAAAGTTCAGCAGCTTCTTCAAGCTCTATGTTTCTATCAGATATCATGATTACAACTGCATTGGCATTCTGATTACCGTAGTTCATCACATTAGCTTTATCCTCTTTATAAACAATTGCAGCGCTATAGAGACTTTTCGAAAAAATCATTGAAATTACAGCAAAATCTATATTCAATAACTTAGCTTCAGAAGCTATGTGCAAGACTAGTTGCTTAAAATTCAAAAGCAAAGACCTAACAACTTTACTATACTGTTCCTTATCTCTAAACATTATAACCTTCTTACTAACATCTCTGTAGAGAGAGTCTAGAACTCTTGGTATTAGAGATAACACCGTTTCACTATAATCGTCTACAGCGCCCCTTCTAATTATAAATCCTTGCAATCCAGTAGGCAAAAAATCATTCAAAGACTCTACACTTACCTCATTATCTCTTTCTACACTACTACTCATCATCTCCATAACTCGTAACCACAATAAGCAAACCACCTATTCAAAATTTAAATCTTTGCGCTTCGCAAAGCATTTTAAATTTGTAAAACTTGGGAGTAGTATCATACACTATATTTGAAGTATTTACAACGATGAATCGATGAAAAGCATTTAATTGTTTAATTGAATCAAGTGTTTAGAATGTAATTAAATTACTTTTCACGATCATAAATGGTTTCGCTATCTTTAACTATTCTGATAACTCTGTGAATAGGTACTATTGTAATTTCGTTATTGCAAGTAATATAGACATAGTTATTGTCAATTCTAGCTATGCATGTAAATGGAATCTCACTATAGCCTAAAGGGCTAATTCTATCGGTTATGACTAGACGATATCTTTCAAGCTCTTTCTTCTTTTTTACTGTCCATAATATTTTGTTTACAGCCTCCTTCACTCTCATGAAACATCAAACACTGCTCTATTCATGTACAGAAATGAAATTAATAAGTGTTTTGCAAGCATTGTCAACATTTATTCCACTAGCTATAGCTTATAATTACTGTATTAATTAACAATAATAGTTATACTTTAAAGCAATTTAACCTCTTTCATAGAAAATGTTCTTAGTCAATAAAGGTTGAAGGTGTAGGTCAATTTGTTTAAGTATACTGTGTTGAGATTAAATGTTGGTAGCAGAAAGTGGACTTTAAATAACTATCGTGTTGAAGAGGTACTAGGACCTGTAGGCGTCGGCATTAAGATACATAATGAACTTGAAAGCTGGGGCAAGGACGTCTTTGATCCTGTTAATGCATTAGTACTTGGTTCAGGAGTCTTTGCAGGTAGTAAACTCTTTGGAACGCATAGACTTGTTGCTGTATTTCGAAGTCCTGAGACTGGCGGTATACATGTATCTGAAATGGGTGGAGCTGCATATAGGTTCATAGGGTGTGGTGCTAATGCAATTTCTATTGAAGGTAGAAGCGAAGAGCCTGCCATAATCTTCGTAAAAGGTGATGAAAAAGGTGTTAAAGAGGTTAGCATAGAGCATATTAATGAAGCCAAGCTGAATGACATATTCAAGAACTATGGGGGGTATGTAGGGGCTTATGCATTAGAAAAGTACTTGATAGACACATACTGGGACGTCATATCAACTCTGAAGGCAAGGCCCATAGTTGTAGGGCCTGCTGCACTAAAGACAGTATATGGAGCACTTGTTTCGATAGATGTTGATTTTGTAAGGAAAAGGTTTGCTGAAGGTTCTGAGGATTTTGCTGCAAGAGGTGGACCAGGAAGTGTATTAGCACAAGCACATAATGTAGTAGCTATTATTGCTGGAGGAGGTTATAGACCAGAGCTACCTAAGCAATTAACAGATTATGCTGAGCTAGTTACATTTATGAAGAATGCGCTGGGCAAGGACTACATCAGCGCTGTTAATGAGGCCACTGTTAAGTATAGATATGATCCCAGCATTGGTGTAGGTGGAACGTTTGGTGTAAATTACCCCCATTATAGGGAGTCTTTACCGATGTTCAATTATAACACAATATATTTACATAAAGCAATGAGGAAGAAGATAGTAGATGTTCTACTAGAGAACTTCTGGAGACCCGTAAAAGAGGAGACATTTGATAAGGCTAAAACTTGGGCAACTTGTGGCGAGCCTTGCCCAGCGGCATGCAAGAAGATTTGGAGAGGTAAGAAGCTAGATTATGAGCCTTCAAATGCTTTAGGACCTTGGATAGGGGTGTTCAAAATAGGCTTAACAGCAAAGCTAATTGATTTAGCAGATCAATTAGGCTTTGATGCTATAGCTATAGGTCATGTTATTGCATGGCTCCTTGAGGCTACTTATAGAGGTCTTCTTCAGCCTCAGGAAATAGGTCTTAGCGAAAAACCAAAGTTTGATCCAATGCTATTAAATGTAGAGGAGCTGGCTATAAACGCTAAGCTTGCTGAAGAACTCTTGGTAAACCTGGTAGAAGGGAAGATAGAAATACTTAAAGTTGTGGCAAGAGGTATTAGGGAAGCTGCAAAGAAACTAAATGAAATGTTTGCAGATAGAGTGAAGAGACTTGGAATGAAATTTGAGGATCTAGTGGTATACCAGCCTTATGGTGATAGATGGTATATGACACCGAATTACTATTGGACACCAGGGCTTCTTCTACCTCTGCCTGTAACAGGTAAGTATTGGACAAATTATACAACAACATTCACAGAACCAGAGGAATTTGGAAAAACTGTTGCTATGCGTATTATTAAAGAGGCTGAAATATCCAATGCAGGGCTTTGCAGATTTCACAGAGGTTGGGCAGAGAAAATACTGCCAAAACTCTATGAAACTTTGGGTATTAAAATAGATTTAGATCAACACATAAAAGCATTATATCAACAAATAGCTGAGTACAACATTAAGGCAGGGGCAAAACCTAGAATAGTTGAAGGAGAAAAAGCGAAGGACGCTATAGCACTCCTAGCTAGTGAGCTTGGTGTAGAGGACTGGAGCAAAAAATTTGCATCTAATAGAGATGTTGCATTACGAGAATGGATTGAAAGAGCCATAAAGATTATTGCAACTCAGCTAAGCCTTTCAGAGCAATGGTATAATGAATTAAAATAAAGACATTTTTATACATTCCATTGTGAACCTCAACTATGTACTTTAATGCTTAAATCGAATAGAACCCTGTAAGACAAAAATTAGGATGCTGCTGATAACGAATTCAGTGCATGGATAAAAACATAGCTTGATTTGCCTCTTGTCCTCAATCCCATTGACACACTAAAATACTTGTTTCCAAAAACTTACAATTTTTAACATCATCAGGCCATATAAAAACATATGAAACGCAAAGTAACAGTCAAGGATAGATATGACGTGAAAAACTTATAAGCTATCTTGGCTATGCTGTGCTTGGTGATGAGCATTAAGCTTTGTAGTCCATTGATAATGATGACTCGTGAAGCTAAAGTCATGAGCGTCGTTTGGGGTAAGGGCAATGGTTTGGGGATTCAGTTTAAGGTTAAGTCAGCAAAATATCATGGTGCAATTCTAAACCCATCTATGTTATTAAGTGTTTTCACGTTTAAGGATGGAAAGGGGGTTAGAAGAATTCAGAGTTGTGGTGATTGTTATGACTGAAGAGACTCAAAAAGAGTCTAGGATTCGTAGAGGTATTTGGATCGAAGGAGATGTGATGTATGTTGCTGGTGAGGAGTTTATAGAGAAAATAGCTGGCGCTTTGGCATCATTAACAAGGTTGAGAATTATTGGACTCACATTCAAAGGTGATATGGGAATAGAGGATCTAGCTGAAAAACTTGGTCAAAGCAAGGCGAACATAAGCACCCATGTTAAGCGTTTAGAAGAGGCAAATATAGTTAGGGCAGTTTACCTACCTGGACATAGAGGGGTTAAGAAAATTGCCAAGCCAACGGTGAGGGAAATAAGAGTGATACTCTCAGAACTAGCTGAAGAAGTTGAGGAGAGAATAAAAGAAGTGCCATTACCTCCAGAGGAGGGAGAAGAAATATTAAAATCAACCGAAGAAGCCATATAATATTTACTTTTTTAGCTTAGAATTCAACTCATACAATTAGTGTACATTACGAAGCACTTCTTTTCTTTGCAAGCGTTCATAACTTAGCTGCATTAGTTCATAAGAATTATTGGAAGAGAAGATGTATATCTAGTTAAAGTAAGAATCTTGATACTAATTAACTGTGTTGCTAATAATAAATGTGAAAGCAGTAGATGTAGAGAATTGATAAACAATTTGTGAACATTCATAATTCAGAATTGTAGAACTCTAGCTGTTCCAATCTTTAGTATATTAATGCAATTAAATAATGATGCTTGCACACATCGTTTTTATTCTCTTAGCATTCATATGTAAGGGGCAATAGTGCCCTAAAGCTGTGTCCTGTTTTAGGACTCTTAAAGAGTCCTATCTTCACTATTTTACCCTTATTGTTTTTTATTATGTAAACTTTTTCAGGTGCTAACGTAATTTCTATATGTGATATTGGATCCTTAACCTTCACTTGAGTTTTACATGGCATGGTTTCGCACACCTCTTGCAATTATATAAAGTACACTATCATTGAAAGACCAGTATATGCTAAGGTTTATAAGCTTTTAATTTAACATTTCTCTAAAAATATGATGAAACTGCCACACCATAGTAAATAGCTGCGATTAGCTATAATTTGAATAGTTCTTAACATCATTAAGTATGCTAATGCCAGAAGCATTAGTGAGCAGCGAATACTTATCTTTATTTAGTCTGACCTCTTTTCCATCTTAAATTGTGGTTTCTGTCAATGAGAGGTTTGGGCTGTCCCCTCTTCCAAATGGTTTAGCCCAATCCATTACCCCAGCCCTTTCGAGGCTTATGGCTATGGATATGCAA
>Ga0080004_1060174_pt1:0-2500 | contig 116459 bp, 133 predicted proteins | sample WasSprMetagenome_FD_69207 | JGI IMG/M metagenome (GOLD analysis project Ga0080004, IMG submission 69207) | Sulfidic aquatic microbial communities from Washburn Spring, Yellowstone National Park, USA - WS (SPADES assembly) (version 2) | ecosystem: Environmental > Aquatic > Thermal...
CCACGAGGTTCTCCCTCCCTCCGGGGGGATGCCGGCCTGTGCACCGGCTCCGTGGGCTTCACGGGGTCCCGGGCTGGGACAGTGGGGCCCTCGTTGATCCATTCATGCGCGCCGGAACTCTCGGGGGGTTGGGTAGGGCCCAACCCATACCCGGCAAGGCATTTGGCTACCTCTCTCTCGGGAGGTCCCCCATTAAGGATAAGTTTAAGGCTTTAGGGATATGTGTGGGAAGTTGAGGACTGAAACGTTAGACTTTCTCAATATCCTTAAGAACTTCTTCGAGAACCCTCTTTCTATGAGTTTTAGCATTTAGTTCTGATAGTTTATAGGTTAGACAAATTACTCTACTATCAAATTATGTTCGGAAATCATCCCCCACCTCGCTACTCTCTTCTCTCAGTATAATAGCTTTAATAGAGTGGTCGAGGGACCCTCCCGTTAAGAGGGTCAGAGCTGGGCCTCGACCTCCCACGGAAATATGAGTTAAACATCCCGCGAGACGGTCGAGTTTACCCCCGGCCTTCAGCGGCGCTTCACCCGGTTGTACCCGGGGTTCACGTACCGCCAGTGGCCAGGATTCAGCCCCCGTACTCACCCTTTCGGGCTTGCGGGGACCTATGTTTTTATTAAACAGTCAGGACCCCCTAGTCACTGCGACCTGCGGTCCCACGGGTATTCCGTAGAACCGCAGGCACCCCTTCTTCCGAAGGTACGGGGCTAATTTGCCGAGTTCCCTAGCCCGGGTTAGCCCCCACAGGCCTTGGGCTTCTCACCCAGGGGCACCTGTGTCGGTTCTCGGTACGGGCGCGGGGGATCGTTCCCGAACCCCTTTTCAAGGGCTCCGGGGATCGGCCGAACCGCCCTAACGGGCGGCCATTCCTCCCTTCGGCCGGTTCTCACCATTACGGTACTCCCCGGCCTTCGGGTAGTTAGCTAGGGCGACTGCCCTAGTCGGCCTACCCCGAAGCGTCGGAGTTCGGGCTTGCGTTACCGCACCTACCCCCGCGGCACGGGAATATTAACCCGTTTCCCTTTCGGCAGGTCCGAGTTACGGCCTGCCTTAGGACCGGCTAACCCTCAGCTGACGACCGTTGCTGAGGAACCCTGGCCCTTACGGCCGAGGGGATTCTCACCCCTCTTTGCTGTTACTACCGCCGGGATCCGCACTCGGAGCGGGTCCACCGGACCTCACGGCCCGGCTTCTGCCCCACCCCGACGCCCCCCTACCGGATCACGGCTGCAGAGCAGCCGTGCCCCGGGGTCTCGGCGGCCGGCTTAAGCCCCGACGTATTTTCGGGGCCCGCGGCCTCGGCGGGTGAGCTGTTACGCACTCCTTCCCCGGCGGGTTCCCACTGATGGAGGAAGCCCGCCTTTAGAGGATGGCTGCTGTTAGGCCCACCTCCCCGCTGTCTTAGGCCGCGGACGCCCTTTACGCTTGGCACTTAGCCGGCACTTAGGGGCCTTAACCCCGGTCTGGGTTGTTCCCCTCTCGGCCCCCAGGCTTACCCCGGGGAACCCCACTCCCGCCATCTACGGTGGCTACGGGTTCGGAGTTGGACTGGAGAACCGTAGCCTTTCGGCTACGGCGTCCCCAATCCGTAGCTCTACCCCGTAGCCTACCTCCGGCGGAGCTGCGCTGGGACGCACTTCGGGGGGAACCAGCTATCACCGGGCTAGATTGGTCTTTTGCCCCTAGACGGGGGTCATGGGAGCGAATTGCACGTCAGCACCCCTTCGGGCCTCCACCGGGGTTTCCCCCGGCTTCGCCCTACCCCCGCCTAGATCGCCCGGTTTCGGGTCTCACAGCCGTGACTACAGGCCCTTTCAGACCCCGCCCCTCGCCGGGATAACCCGGCTGCGGGCTTGTCGGTTTCCCTACGCCTTCGGGGTTAAACCCCTTAAGCTCGCCACGGCTGTGAACTCCCCGGCCCGTGTTTCAAGACGGACGGTGCGACCTCGGTCCCCACTCTTCGTACTCCCCGGTCACCCGGGTTTCCTTCGAGTAGTTCATCCCTTTCAGGCCGCACCGTGCTTAGCCGCCTGGTTTCAGGCTCTTTTCACCCCCCTTCCGGGGTACTTTTCAGCTTTCCCTCACGGTACTTAGTTCGCTATCGGTCTCGGGACGTGTTTAGCCTTGGAGGTCGGTGACCCCCAGCTTCCCACGGCAAAACCAAGCCGTGGTACTCTGGAGCACCGCCTCGTCCCCCCACGGTTTAGCCTACGGGACTGTCACCCTCTACGGTGGGGCTTTCCAGCCCACTTCGGCTACCGTGGGTTGGGAACGTCATTGAGCGGTGTCCCAACAACCCCACATCCCTACCAACTTAATCGTTGGTAGGTTTGGTTTGGGCTACCCCCCTTTCGGTCGCCCCTACTCAGGGGATCCCGTTTGGTTTCTCTTCCTCCCCCTACTAAGATGTTTCCGTTCGGGGGGTTCCCACTCGGTACTCCCGTAGGGGGACCTACGGTTTCCCGAGCGCTACGGGTTATTCACCCGTAG
>Ga0080004_1060174_pt1:5000-116459 | contig 116459 bp, 133 predicted proteins | sample WasSprMetagenome_FD_69207 | JGI IMG/M metagenome (GOLD analysis project Ga0080004, IMG submission 69207) | Sulfidic aquatic microbial communities from Washburn Spring, Yellowstone National Park, USA - WS (SPADES assembly) (version 2) | ecosystem: Environmental > Aquatic > Thermal...
ATTCGGGCCTCCATGTTTAGGTGATTGTGAATGCGCTCTCATACCCTCATCCCTGTAACCGCAGTTGGAGAGCGGCTTTTCATTCACGGAGTTATACTCCGCGTCCAGCCACGCCGCCGGTTACTGCGGCGTTTTAGGTGGTCAGGTTGAGCGCCAATCAGATCTATTGTTTAGGGGGTTTTTAAGCTGTATAGTACTTGATTGCTTCTAGGTAAACATAATTAATTGATTGATGAGTGATTCTTTTGTCTAAAGATGTTTTACTTATTTTGTATTATGTAGTCCTCCTTAAACTTAGATATTATCCCTGAAGCCCAACCCCTACTACCTTCATTAACCTCAACAACATCAACACCAATACCTGGTAATCCGTAAACTAGGTAATCACCTAAGTCAGCGAACATCAGGACTAGTAGTCCTATTAAGTCCTCCTCACCATCAACTAACACCAAGACATTACTACGGCTAACACAGTACTTAATAACCCTTAAAGCATCCTCACTAACACATCCTGGAGGATTCCTAACCCTAACAACCTCAGAGAACATCTTCTTAAGACGTTCGTAGTCTATAGGAACATCCCTTAAAGTCCTACCATCAACTACACATACCTTAGGAACACAACCAACATCAACAAGACTTGAACATACGACATCACCTACAGCCCATAACCTACTACAATCACCTACCACCTCAACAACTGAGAGAGCGACTGAACGATAATCACCTCTAATAACTAAGCCAACACCCCTACGTAACTCAACCCTTAAATCATCAGGTAATCTAAACACTCTCACAGAGACTACCGAGATAACATAGGGAGGGACTCTATAAATATATGTAAAACTAATACGTAGTGGGGAGCGAGTAGTTAATGTACTACGTAATAGTAGAACATCTAGAGGGATGTATATCACCGTGGATGTTAAGCGAGTATAAATTCCTATCAAGGATATTCGAAGGTAGGGTGATATTCACAAATGTGAGGAATATCAAGGATAGGGAGAAGTTAGAGGGTTTAGGGGTAGTATATAGTGAAGACTTCCTAGAAATCATTAAGAAGTTAAGACTTAAGAAGGTAGTAATTCTAGACCCTCAAGCAGAGAAACAACTAAGACATCACGAGTTAAGAGAAGTAGATGCTGTAGTTATTGGGGGGATAATGGGTGACCACCCACCTAAGGGGAGGACATACCAATTAATAACATCTAGAGCTAAGAACTTAGAGAGTAGGAATTTAGGTAAGAAACAATTCACCATCGCTGGAACAGCCTACGTACTTAAGGAAATAGAGGGAGGTAAGGAGTTAGAGGAATTAGATATTAGGGAGGGGTTAAGGCTTGAGGGGAGGGTAAACAATATAGAAGTAACTGTAGAACTACCATACGTATTTCCATACAAGGACGGGAGGCCTGTAATACCTCCAGACTACCTAGAAACTATACTGTATAAGTCCTTACTCTTCGAGGAAAATCCATGTAAGGATTAAGAGGTCCTAAAATGACTGAAGAATACGAACTACTCAACAAGCTTAAGGAAGTATTAAGGGAGTCTTGTAGAGTAGCTATAACATGCTTTGGTAAGGACTTAAGAGGTGATGATGCTGTAGGACCATACATATGTAGGGAACTAATTAAGAAAGGACTTAACAACGTAGTAGTATGTGACGACGATATCATAACATGTCTATACGAGGCAATAACTATATACAAACCACTAACCCTAATATTAATAGATGCTGTAGACCTATCGTTAAAACCTGGAACTATAGTGTTAACACCTCTAGAGAATATTGAGGAGGTAGGTATGAGTACATCAACACATAACCTACCAATACGTACTATAGTGGAGTTCATTAAGACCTTAGTAGGGGTAGACCTTAAGACCTTAGTAATAGGTATTCAAGTATCAAACCTAGACCTAACTCAACAAATAAGTGAGGAAGTCATTAAATCAGCAAACTCTATAGTGAACACGTTAACATCACTTACTGGAGGACTCAACAGTAGATGGTCTACGACTCATAAAACCCCCACAGACAGGACAGACAACACCTAAACCAGTAGTATCTACATAACCACACAACCGACAAACAGATACGTACTTAACAACCCTATCTATAGTCCTCCTCTTAACACCTAAAACCTTCAAACCTAAGTAAGTAGCTATGTTCTGGATAGAGTAGTCATCAGTAACCACCAAAACATCAACACCACCACATACACGAACCAACATAATCATTAACGCAGTTAATGAAATATCAGCCTTCGAGAGCTTACTAAACTCACCTAAATCCCTAGCAACCCTAACAGCCTCAACTAAGAACTCGTTAGGCACCTCAACAACAACTAACTTACCAGCACTTAACGATAACTCTAACGAAGTCCTACTACCTAGGTCTCTAACCTCCTCAACAACCTCCTTAGTAGTAACTGCTTTAGAGTTATGAGGTAGCATAAGTTGATATGATGCGAATAAGGCCGCAGCATCAAGTACGTATATAACACCCCCGCATAAGTTAAAACCCATAGACAGGCCCCTGAAACACTTTCTCATAATCGAAACCAACATCACCAAACCTTACAAACCTAGCCGGCTTCCTAGCCTTCCTAACCCTAATAAACCCTCCAGACTCTACCCTACCTACGTAATTACCATCAGCTACAACATCAGCACTATAAGACCCACTACAAACCTCAACAACTACGTCAACATATGACGGCAAAACTACAGGCCTAACACATAGTGATAACGGAGCTAGTGGAGTCACTATCAACGCATCCAAATCAGGGTCTACTAATGGACCACCAACAGATAAGTTATAAGCTGTAGAACCAACACTAGTAGCTATTATAATACCATCAGATAGTATATCATATATAAGCCTCTTAACACCATCCACAACCTTAAAAACCCTGAAGTGAGTTACTTTAGACCTAAACATACCTGAAGTCGTTAATACATACTCGTTAAGAACGTACGGCAACTTCAAGTCACCGACAATCGACTCTAACCTCATATACTCCTTAATAGTGAACTCACCCTTAACAAACTTACTGAAGAATTCCTTAAACTCCTCAGGAGGGACCTCACATAAGAATGCCCTCTTACCACTCTTAACAGCTATAATAGGTAGGTTATTATCACCTAATAACTGCAGTACGTTAAGTACAGTACCGTCACCACCAACTACAACTACGTAATCAACATCAGCATTAGATAAATTAAACACCCTACCTAGCTGAATAACCCTTGATAACCTCCCCTCAACAAATACATCAAGTCCTAAAGAACTACAGTACTCAATAATATCCTTAGTAATTGTAAGTGCTCTCTCATCATCTAACTTAGCTACTACCCCAATCCTCAAACGATATACCCTCTAATTACTGATTACAGATTAAAGATTAAGAATCATTATTAAACCCGCTAAGATCGTTAATGATGAAGGTAATGATCGTGTATGGCAGTTGAGGGGAGTCATGAAGGGTTAAGGAGTAGGAGGTATATTAAGTTTAAAGAACTACTAAGGGGTACGATACCTGATGAAGTACTGAAACTCATACCTAATTCATTCTACATAATAGGTGATATAGCAGTAATAAACCTACCTAAGGAGCTAGGAAATTACGCTGCTGAAGTAGGTAGAGCAATACAACTAACTAATAAGAACGTAAGAGCTGTCTACATGGGTGGGTCAACAGTAAGCGACTACAGAATTAAGGAGTTAACACATATATACGGTGAGGAAAGGACTGAAACCATACATAAAGAATACGGTATAAGGATATACGTAGACATAAGTAAAGCCTACTTCAACCCATCACTATCTGAGGAACGTAGGAGGGTAGCTAACAGTGTAGTAGATAATGAAAGGGTACTAGACCTATTCACAGGTGTAGGTCCATTCACCCTACACATAATATGTAGTAAGAAGTCGTACGTAGTAGCTAATGATATAAACCCATACGCACTCACATACCTACGTAAATCACTAGAATTGAATAAGAAGTTAGTGAAAGGTTATGTAGACATCATAAACAGTGACGCTTCAGAACTACTGAAGTCCTTAAGAGGGGAGACCTTCGACAAAGCAATACTAAACCTACCTCATAAAGCAGTATACTACCTACCTAACGTGTTAAAAATCCTGAAAGTTAATGGAACAGCCTACACTTACGTCATATCCGACACACCATCAAACGCAGCTAAAGAAGTAGATAATGTATTAAGTAACTCATACAGGGCTAACTACATGATCAAGAATATTGTTAGTGTACTTGACTACGCACCACATAAGTACATATACAGAGTTGAGGTATGTAAACTACCTACTACTAAATAAAACATTTATAATGAGTTAAAGTAGATAAAGACTTGGATAGGGGTTAAATGCCGGGGTGGCCGAGCGGTCCAAGGCGGTGGGCTCGAGTCCAGCAGATGCTAGAGACCCACTACCCCATCTGGGGTACGCGGGTTCGAATCCCGCCCCCGGCGCCTCAACTAACAAGTCTTAACGGGGGTTGGATATTAAGTTGAGAGTTATTAATTTCTTCGACCCGTGGAGGTCTAAACTATGTACATGTCCTCTAAAATTCAACTTAAACCCGTACACAGGCTGCGGACATCACTGCATCTACTGTTATGCAAGGACATACATTAGAGATTTTGATAGGCCTAGACCTAAGAAAGACTTAATCCGAAACCTAGTTAAAGACTTAAGCAAACTGCCTAAGAATGCCTTAATATCTATGAGTAACAGTAGCGACCCATACACACCACCTGAGGATAGGACATCACTAACTAGGAGAGCCCTCAAACTACTTATCGAGGGTAAACACCCAATACTGATAATAACTAAGTCAGACTTAGTAGTAAGGGATGTAGATATATTAAGTAATGGTAGTACTGTAGTATCGATAACCATAACCACAAACGATGATAACTTATCCAAGACTCTAGAACCTAACGCACCACCACCTACTAAAAGGTTAAGAGCTTTAGAAAAACTAATCAGTAACAACATCATAACTACAGTTAGGATAGACCCTATAATACCCTACGTTAACGACGATTTAAACATGTTGAGAGAATTGATTAAGGAATTATCAGGTATAGGGGTGGTACAGATAACAGCATCAACACTGAAAGTAAGAGGAGATATCCTAAATAGAGTGTGTAGCACATTCCCAGAAGTAGCTAGTAAGTTAAGGAACCTCTACGCAAAAGGTGAGAGATTAGGCAACTATATATACCTACCTAGAGACTTAAGACTTAAGTACCTCCTAACACTTAGAGATCTATGTTATAATGAGGGACTAGCATTCACAGTATGTAGAGAAGCTTTCCAAATATCAACACCTGGAATAGCTTGTGACGGAAGTACCTACATACTTAAGTAAAAGAATAAAGTGGTAAAATATAAAGGAAGTATTATAAGTAGGGTATTAGGGCCGGTAGCTCAGCTGGAAGAGCGCCGCCCTCGCACGGCGGAGGTCCCGGGTTCAAATCCCGGCCGGTCCACCACTTAATAAACCCCACCTACCATCATAGAGTAACCCCTCTAAACCCCACCCCTAACACACTCCGTCTGTGCAGGTTCTAAACATTATGCATGATATCTTAATTCCATACATGCTTAACTAAACCGTGGATTAGAGAGGTAGGATTTAATTTAAAACCTAAGACTTCCAGCCTTAAGAATGGTAATCTCATACCAACCCACAGTAGAGCTCTTATGTGATACTAAATATAAGTGAGCAGCAGAACCCTGCCTAGAAGTAGGACGTAATTATCTGTTTTTAAGAGCTCGGGGATGTTGATAGGGTTAGAGTAGCTATTAACATCGAACATGATTTAAGGTCTCTTAAACCATTAGTTGAGATAATTAAGTCAACCACTTAATGCATTTATTATTGCTTGACAGAACTCCGGTAGGTCGTCAGGAACTCTAACAGTTACTAAGTTACCATCCCTGACTACTGGGGCGTCCTCGTAAATAGCACCTGAGTTTATTATATCGTCTCTAACAGCTATCACACCAGTCATCCTCTTACCTTTAGTGATCCCTGCAGATATGAGTACCCAAGGTCCGTGACATATCGCAGCTACAATCTTACCCTTCTGATATGCCTCTCTAACAAAACTTAGGACTTCAGGTAGTCTCCTTAAGTAATCTGGTGAGAACCCGCCCGGGATAACTACAGCGTCTATCTCATCAACACTAACTTCCTTAAGCTCCTTAAGTACATGTCTCTCACCCTCCATAAACACTAATAACGGGACCGGCGTACCGAACCTACCAGTAACTGGTTTACTCAGGTCTGCAGGTCTTGGGTGAAGACCGACCTTCATAGGCACTATAATAACTTCAGCACCTTCCTCACTTAAACGTATGAATGGGTATAGAAGTTCGACATCCTCAAACTCATTCGCTATTATGAAGACTACCTTCTTACCCTTAAGCTTAGTTCCAGGACCAACCCTCCTACTAATGTACCCATACAGTAACCCGACCTTCATATATTAACGATATTTAAATAATAACATTAAAAGGTGTTCTAGCATAAGGCTCAGTAGAGCTCCTACAACATACATACCTACTTTATTATAGTCCCTACGTCATCCTGGACCTCATAACCTCCTAACATTGACATCCTATACTTAAACTCCTCACTCCTTAACACATTTATAAATTCCTTAACTACTGGCTTCTCCATACTCTCTACATTAACTACGAAGTCGTAATGCTCCTTACGTAACTCTATGAAGTCTAAACCATACATATCAGCAGCTGCTTTAATCCCTAAACCTACATCAGCTCTTCCCTGAGCTACTGCGGCTGCGACAGCTGTATGAGTCTTAGCCTCTACTGTATAACCTCTAATACCTTTAATCACCTCCTGAAAACTGATGTTAAGTTCCTTAGCAAGTTCCTTAAGGAGTATATCTAGTAATGTCCTAGTACCTGAACCTCTATTCCTGTTCATGAAAACTACATCACTTCTTAGTAAGTCCTTAACACCTCTAATACCTTTAGGATTACCCTTAGGCACTATCAGACCAACACTCCTTACATAACCCCTAATGAGGACTACCCTACCCTCCAAACCTAAACTCTTCACATAACTTACGTTATACGTGTTAGTACGTTCGTCTAGGAGGTGAATACCTGCTATATCAGCACCACCCTTACCAACAGCTATCAAACCAGCTAAAGAACCAACGTTAACTACCTTAGCATGCGGTTTAACTCTGAAGAGGTTTAAAGCTATGTTAACACCGTAATCATGACTACCCATAATGACTAAATCAGCCGGCCTTACATAACTACTTAGTAAGTATGTAGTTACTTCCTCACCCTCATTCACAATACCGACCTTCTCAGGAATCCTGATAAAACCGTCAGCAACTGCGAAGACTGAGGAAGAACCTGATGAGTAAGGTATTGGATATGCTATTAACTCCCTACCCCTACTGACTAGGATAACAGGTATTAAGTACTCCCTACCCCTACCACCAACCACTTTCTCAGCAATTAATGCCTTAACCTTAAGCTCAGGTATGGATTCAATACCCATTAGCTTAAGGAGTAAGGGCTTTACCACCAAGTTAAATATCATTATAGCCGATAGTGGGAATCCAGGTAACCCAACCACTAATTTACTACCAACTACACCGATGACTGTAGGCTTCCCAGGCCTCACCTTCAAACCATGAATTATAACTCCAGGTTCCCCTAAATCATCAATAACCCTATAAGTAATATCAGTCACACCAGCTGAAGTACCACCACTAGTGATCACGACATCACTTACATCTAAAGCTTTAGAGATGGTCTCACGGACTAACCCGTAATCATCCCTAACCACACCGAAGACTACTGGATTAATACCAAGTTCCCTCAGTAAAGCCGAGATAGAATATGTGTTGACGTCGTAGACCTCACCATAACCTAACACCTCACCAGGACCCCTTAACTCAGACCCTATAGATATGACCGCAACTCTAGGCTTCTTAAAGACCTTCACCTCCTTCAAACCTAAAGCAGCAAGTATAGGTACCTCCTTAGGAGTTATTAGAGTACCCTTACTGATGACTAACTCACCCCTCATCACATCACTACCAGCATAAGCAATATTCTCACCAGGAGCTACAGACCTATACACATATAATGAATCACCAACCCTACTACAATACTCAACCATAACGACAGCATCAGCACCCCTAGGCACTACAGCACCTGTATCCACCTCAACAGCCTCACCACTCCTAACCTCACCTAAGAACGGTGAACCAATCTTAGAAACACCAACAACCTTCAACACAGCAGGTCTATCCTCCTCAACACCAACAACATCACTAGATACAACACAAAAACCATCAACTTCAGACCTATCAAACGGAGGGACGTCAACTAAAGCATATATATCCTCAGCAACAACCCTCCACAAAACATCACCTAAACCAACAACCTCAACACCTAAAGGCTTAAGAGTTAAATACCTCCCAACAATCCCAAGAACATCATCAACAGAAACCAACTCATGAAATACCTTAGCCATACCATCACCACCTAACTACGTAAATATAGCTAAGGTTAAAAACTCACTCAAAAAAACATATAGGGATTTAAGAAACCTAGATTAAGTGCGGGGGTGCCCGAGCTAGGTCAAAGGGGTCGGGCTGAGGCCCCGATGGCGTAGGCCTGCGTGGGTTCGAATCCCACCCCCCGCACCACCTCAACAACTCCTCAATCCTATCACAAGGCCCTAAAGACCTACTTAATTTCTTACCTAACGTAGGGTCATACCACTCCTTAACAAGGTAATAACGACCATTAACCCTCCTAACACGATAAAACACCATCCCCACCACCCATACTATAAAATCTATTACCTCCTCAATTTCTTTAACTTTTCCACTTCTACTAAATCTTTCAACCACTCACAACATCTAAAGCATCATCTTAGTCAGTATGACCTTTATTACGTATTTATCGATCTAAATCATGTGGGGAAATAGATAGTGTTTTCCATACTTATATGTATGCGTCATCTCTACGTTTTAGTCAGTTCTGTTAGCTTCTGAGTTAATCCATTTAGCGTTAGGTCCTTATAGAATGTGTTTATATCTATTACACTTAGTCTTGGTTTATCCCCTGCCTCCTCCCTCCAGTAGTTTAGCCAGTCTTGAAGTAGTTGTGTAGGGTCTGAATAACCTTTAACTCCAGTTACTATTTCATCTCCTTTCCTCCATTCATATGTGAAGAGGTTGTTTTGAATCCCTAATTTCTTTATGTCTGGGTGGATGTGAGTTGGTGATAACCACCATACCCACTCCCTACCTAAACGATCCTTAAGTGTAAGTCTTATAGTTAGTTTATACCCGTTTAACCAATCCCCTGCAGGGTCTACAACATACCAGGTCCTATTAACATAGGTAATTACAGCTACATGACCAGTCACATTACTACTCCATCCTATTAAGTATGTGTTGTTTATGTATGGTTTAATTATTGAGTACACCAACACTGCTAAGTCCTCACAATCACCACCTAAATCAACTAGAGTCTCATTAGCTAACTTCCAATAATCACCCTCGGTAACATTCTCAGACCTAATAGCTATAGAATCATACTGATAGTAAGTACTATTCATAACATACTCAAACACATTCATGAGGAATTCATTAACTGACAGCCTAGTCTCAAACTGTCTAGATAAGTTACTTACTGAATTAATTGACTTAATAAGGAAGTTATTAACTTCATCCTGAGACATAGTGAATAGTTCTGCCGGGAACACCGCATATTTAAGTCTGTATTGTAGATTCATGAGTTCGTACCGTAGCTGATTGATTTGAGACTCATAACCACTAAGAACTGTGTAGTAGTCTGAGTTTAATTTAGAGAGTAAGTCCATGTAATACGTTAGGTTCTTTCTAAGCTCGTAATTCACATTAGTAAGATTTTCAATCTCACCTTTCAACAGGTCTATCTGAGATTCATAATTCTTCTTAAGCTCTTCATTCAGTGTATTCAACCTATTAATCTCCTTATTAAGTACCTCTATCTGCGATTCATAGTTTTTCTTAAGTACTTCATTTAAGTTATTCAATCTATTAACTTCAACCTGGAGCTGACTTATCTGTAACTCATAATCTCTCTTAAGTTGATTAATTTGAGACTCATAAGCATTCCTAAGCTCCTCATTTAAGGCTGTAAGCCTCTTAATCTCATCCTGTAATTGATTTATCTGTAACTCATAATTCCTTCTAAGTTCTTCATTTAAACTATTTAACCTATCCACATCATTTTGAAGCTGATTAATCCGGGACTCATAGGTATTCCTAAGCACTTCATTCTCAGACCTAAGCCTACTAACCTCACTTTGTAATCCTACAACCTGAACAACATAAACTATCACTAATAACGTGAGTATAGCTAAAAAGATAGCTAACTCCCTCCTCATATGAACACCGAGATTTAATACATACACTTCCAAATATATAATGTAATCAATTACATAAGATTAAGAACTCTCAAGTAAGAGACGCTCTAACTAAGTTATTTAGACTTCAAGTATATCTACATTTTACTGAAGGTCTACTCGATGAGACCTATAAACATTACTGAAAACTTTAAGTATTACCTCCATAATCTATAATGGGAGTAACAACTACGTCTTCAGTCTATTTAATACCTTATTAGAGGACTTTGTAGAGTACTGTATGGTATCTACAGTGTTTATAGATTATGATGAGGAGTTAGTACATACCCTAAGTAGGGTTTACGGTGATGACCTCTATAAATTCTTAGAATATCTTAAGAGACCTCCGAGTAGGTACTACGTTAGAGTTAACACTTTACGGATATCTACTGACGAGTTAGTTAAGAGGTTGATGATTAGGGGTATTGAAGTTTACAGGGATGAGAACCTCGATGAAGCTGTATACTTCCCAGTAAGGTATAATCCTAACATACCGTCAGTAAGTAATTACGTTATAGCTGATAAGAAAGCTGCTGAGTCAGTTATACTCAGTTCTGACCTCTATATCCCTGGAGTTATTGGTGGTAAATTCCGTAAAGGTTCTGAAGTTAATATTCTAACCCCCTACGGTGATGTAATAGCTTACGGTATCGCTATGATCGATTCCGAAGATGTTAAGAAGGGTAGTAAGGGAGTTGCTGTTAAGACTATTAAGTCTTTATATGAGGTCGTTAAGGTTAGAGAACTTCCTGAATATGGTGAAGGTTTAATATACCCTCAAGCACTACCTTCAATACTCGTTAGTAGGTTATTAAAACCTCAAGCAGATGAGGTAGTTGTTGATATGTGTGCTGCTCCTGGCGGTAAGACAGGACATCTAGTAGAATTATCTAGGGGTAAGGCGTTGATATATGCTTTCGACCACTCAGCAAAGAAGGTAGAGAACATGGTTGAGGAGTTAAGCAGGTTAGGACACTTAAGTAGTGTTAAGGTTTTTAAAGCTGATAGTAGGTACCTACACATTGATTTCCCATGGTTAATAGCTGATAAAGTACTTATAGACCCCCCATGCAGTACGTTAGGAGTTATACCTAAGGTATTTGATGTTAAGAGATATAAAGACGTCGTAACCCTATCTAAGTATCAATTCCAGTTCATTAGTGAGGCTGTTAGAATTGTTAGGAAGGGTGGGTTAATAGCTTACTCAACATGTACTGTAACGCTTGAGGAGAATGAGGAAAACATTAGGAAAGCTGTGAAGGAGTTAGGATTAGAAGTTGTTGAACCGTATATTAAGCTCGGTGCTAGAGGATTAGTTAGTGAGTGGTGGGGTGGGTACTTACTGAGATTCCACCCACACATACATGGGACTCCAGGGTATTTCATAGCCTTACTTAGGAAGAATTAATCTATAAGGACCTTATAAGTAGCTGCTTTCCTCAACCTATTCATTATAGCTAATCCAAGCCCTACCTCCTTAAAACCCTCAACAATAGCTATATCAACACCTAATGAGTCTATAAGTCTTAACGTACTGAAGAGGTTATGAGCTACCTCATACAGATTACTACGTGAGCCTATACATAACACTTCATACCCCCTACCTAAGTAATACTTCACAGTCTCACTACTACATACTATAGCTACCCTCAAACCCTTAGAAATCTCCTCAGAAGCCTTATTAAGTACGGTATTAACCAACTTACTTAAATCACTATAATCCTTAGTCTCAATAAGTATTAACGGTGTGTTAGGTGAGTAATGCCTATACTTAACACCTGGACTTAAAGCTACCTCAGCTTCTGATAAACCCCTAGCGAAGTTAGGTACCCTAACATCACTACCTAAAATCTTAACTAAGTCCTCAACAGTTATAGGACCTGGTCTTAATAACGTCGGTGGGTCTGTAGTTAAGTCTACTATCGTTGACTCAATACCGAAGAAGGTCTCACCACCATCGATTATAACCTCTATAAGACCTACTAAATCCTTAATCACATGCTCAGCAGTAGTTGGTGATGGTCTACCAGCTAAGTTAGCACTTGGGGCTGCTATAGGCCTCCCTAAAGCACTTATCAACTCTAAAGCTATTGGATGTCCTGGACATCTAACAGCTACTGTAGACCTACCAGCTGTAACCTCCTTAGGAACCTTCGGAGACTTCCTAACTATTAAGGTCAGAGGTCCTGGCCAGACCTCCTTAATGAGTTTATAAGCAGTCTCTGGAACATGTTCTGAAACTTCCTCAAACATCCTTACAGAATCTACATGCATTATTAACGGGTTATCCATAGGCCTCCTCTTAACGTTGAACACCTTAATAACAGCGTTACTGTTATAACCATCAGCACCTAAACCATACACAGTCTCTGTAGGGAATGCACATAACCCACCACCCCTTAAAATATCAGCTACCTTATAGATCACATCCTTATCAGGTCTTAAAGGATCTAACCTAACTATCCATGTCATACAAGTAATACCTTAACTACAGCAATCATATCTACTAATAACTCAAAACATATAAGCGATTATGTAAGGATAAATTTAGTGATGTGAGGCGTCCTTACTGATTAGATGATGTCTACGAATCCCTCTGACACACCATCAGTAAGACTTAAGATTTAAGTAAAAGATTTAATAAGTAACTCCTAAATTTTTTAGGGGCCCGTAGCTCAGCCTGGTTAGAGCACCCGGCTGATAACCGGGGGGTCCGGGGTTCAAATCCCCGCGGGCCCACCACATACTCATACCTAAAGCTTAGTTAGTACGAGTCCCTTACCAGGGACTACATCTACTTTATATGCACCCCTATAATGATTAGTCATCCTCATCTTCTTAATTATTAAGTACCTACGAACCTCCTTAACATCCTCAACATTATCTAACCATAGATGGAATATACCGTCTGCTATATGTTCTAACCCGAACCCGAATGTAGAGTTATGAACTACTACATTATTAGCTACGTAGTTTTCATAAGGTTCGACGGATAAGTCGTACACGTAACCATCACCTACACCGATAAACCTAACATCACTAACCCTCCTCAACACACCAACACCGTAGTGAGTAGTTTTTAAATTACCTACATCAGCTATTAAGACGTAATCACCTACTCTTAAATCACCAGCCCTAACAACCCCTACAACACCGTTATCCAGGGTAAATAACGAATGATCCTCAGTAACCTTCAAACTACTACCATCATCTAAAATAACTTCATACAGGTAACTACTATTCCTATGTCTAACTACGGCGTAGACATCACACCAGTTAATTGTTAAGTCGTTAGGGTTTAAAGATAATGTGTAAATCCCGTCAACACTAACTATGTCATGATCCTTAGTACGTACTAACTTATTACCAGACCTTAACAAGTCGTTAAATAAATCCTCTATAGTTACTTCATAAACATTACCTCCTACTTTAACACTTACTCTAGAATCACCGTAAACTGACTTTGTAGTCATTGCGTACTGACTCACTAGTAATGCTGTTACGTTCTCCCTATGAGTAGCTATCTTAAGTTGGTATGAGTACTTCCTAGCCATCGCAGGTTTATCAGCCCAGAAAGCTGAGATACTATCAATTACTAACCTGACGTGTCTTAACGGTGACTTATGCTTCTCATCAGTAAGACCTAACACTCTATAACCCTCATTTATAGCTGCGATTAAAGTCTCAATCTCTAACGCTGCATACCTCCTCTTCCTCTCTAACTCCTCAGCCTCAGCACTTAACTGCTTAGCTGTTTTAAGGAGGCTGAATATATCTATAACCACTAGTTGAGGCTGTCTCTCAGGCTTCTCATCACCTAAGTAGTACGTGCTGAAGTCATCTAAGTTCATGTTGAACTGCCTAGCCTGCCTGATAACATCTCTAAACTCAGCCTCAGTAGTAACGTATATTACTGGGTCACCACTTAGTAATCCTGCATAAGCATAATGCATACAGAGTATTGACTTACCAGTACCTGGCTCACCAGTAATTACCACCCAATTCCCCTTAGGGATACCACCCTCTAAACCTTCATCAAGTAACTTAATACCAGTACTAACTCTAGTAATATCCTTCAAACCCAACACCTTATCTAAAGCTTTCTATCAAATCTTATAAACACCCTCCTCAGATACTATTAGGGCGGTAGGTATTGTGGGGTTTAGGATAGATCCTTGGTCCCACGTAATGATTAGAGAGTATGAGAAGTTATTCACTGAATTCGGTATAAGACCATTTAGTGAGGTTATTGATGAGCTTAGGAAGGTAGTAGAACCTCATATGCTGATGAGGAGGGGGGTTATATTCGGGCATAGAGACTTCAACATAATCATTGATGCGTTGAGGAGGGGGGAGAAAGTAGCTATCGTTACTGGGTTAATGCCTAGTGGTAAGATGCATTTCGGACATAAGATGCTTATAGACCAGATAATATATTATCAAGGATTAGGTGCTGAGGTATTCCTCATAATAGCTGATGTTGAGGCATATAGTGTTAGGAGGGTTGGTAGGAAGGAGGTTATCGATATAGCGTTAAACGACTACGTAGCTAATTACATAGCCTTAGGGTTAAGTAAGGATAACCTACACCTCTACTTCCAATCAAATTACCACCCTAAATACTATAGATTCATACAGTTAGTCTCTAGGAAGTTAACACTTGCTGAGTTAAGAGCTGCCTACGGTGAGGACTTAGAAGTAGGTAAGATAGTATCAGTACTTACTCAAATAGCAGACATACTACACCCACAGTTAAAGGACTTCGGAGGGTTTAAAGACGTATTAGTACCTGTAGGCCCTGATCAAGACCCCCACATAAGATTAACTAGAGATGTCGCTCAGAGATTTGAGAATGAGTTAGGGTTGAAACCACCAGCATCAACATACCATAGATTCATGACTGGATTAGACGGCGGTAAGATGAGCTCATCAAGACCTGAAAGCTATATAGCATTAGATGAAGACCCTAAAACAGCTATTCAGAAGTTAATGAAGGCATTCACAGGTGGTAGAGCTACTGCTGAAGAACAGAGGAAGTTAGGTGGTGAACCTGAGAAATGCGTGGTTTATGAATTCTACGCATACCACCTAATACCTAGCGACTCCGAATTACGTAAAATCTATGAAGAATGTAGACAGGGTCAGATACTATGTGGTGAGTGTAAGTTAAGAGCTGCAGAACTCCTAAGTAAGTTCCTAATAGACCATAGAGTTAAATACGAGAAAGCGCTGAGTAAGGTATATGAATACGTTGAAGTACCTGACTTCTAGGGTTACTAAGTAATCTAAGCCAGGTAATCAGAGTGTTTAAGCTATATTTTCCAGTATTTCCTCTCATACTAAACGATTGTTCCTATCTCTACTTAAAAATATCAAATACGATATTTGAAATACAACCTTGTCACGTCTTAATAGCTTCTTTTCCTAATCAAAGTTAATAATATCTGTATCTACACTATTGAAATGTAGAGGTGTTGATGATTAGTAATGTTAGGAGAGTTAAGCTGAAATTTACTCCCGATTTAGAGGTTGAGTTTACTGATAGGGATAGAGCTTTAAAACAGGTTTACGAGCTTGCTGAGAGGGGGACAGCCTCACCAGTTGTTGTTTACGGTCCTGAAGGTTGTGGTAAGTCTGCTTGGTTAAAACAGACTACTGAAATCTTGAGGGAGGGAGGTTTTGATGTTATTTACACAGACGTTGCTCATAGAGACTATGTAGCTCATACAGATGTTAGGGAGGTTATTGAGAGGGTTTCTGAGGTTATAGCTGATACGACTGGTTACATACCAATTAAGTTAGCAGATTTAGTTGTTCTTCTAGCTAATCAACTCCTGAAGAAGTGGAGGAAGAAGAAGATTGCCTTACTAGTAGATGAAGTCTTCCAAGCTATTGGCTTAGATAAGGCTGAAATTTATACAAAGATGCTCTTAAATATTATTGAGTACCCTCCAGAGAGTTATGAGAATATTGTTATTATTGTTGCTACTAGTGAAGGGCTGTCTAGGTGGAGGATTGGTAGGCATAGATGGGCATGGTTAATGCCTATGTGGAATATGAGTAAAGAAGGTTTTGAAGAACTCTATGAGAAGATACCTAACCCTAAACCACCTTATGAAGAAATCTGGAGACTTACAGGTGGTAACCCGTATGTACTTAGGTCTCTATACATAAACAAGTGGGGTACCAACGTACTTACTAATATCATTGTTGAGGAGAAGAGGTTAACACTAGAATTCATTTCCAAGTGGAGGAAGTGGCTTGAACTAGCTGTTGAAGATCCTGATAATCTATGGAGTCCTGAAGTACCTGAAGAACTTATAAATGAACTCATAGCTAGAAACCTCATAGTCTACTTCCTTAGAGATAGAGATCCAGGACTATGGATAGATGAACCACCACCTGAAAGAGATTTAGAAGTAGGTGTTGGTAGGTATGTTGCCTGGCAATCATCAATACATAGAGAAGCAGTTAAAAAAGCACTTGAGAAATTCAAACATTAGATATCTTAAGAAGAGAGTGATGTAACGTCATTTGGTGCCGCGGCCGGGATTTGAACCCGGGTCACGGGCTCGAAAGGCCCGCATACTTGACCGGGCTATACTACCGCGGCATCTACTCATTTCTTATTAAGTGTCTTATTAAAGTTTTAGTCTGGGGTTGTTTATTCTTTATTAGGTAGTAAGTGGTGGTTGAGGTAGTTGTAGGTGCTTTACGTGGTAAGAGGCCGTCTAGGGTTTTATCAGGTGTTACTGTAGTTGCTGTTATGACTGCGCCTTACCCATGTCCTCACGGTAAGTGTGCTTACTGTCCTGGAGGTCCTGAGTACGGTACTCCGCAGAGTTATTATGGTGATGAGCCTGCCTTAATGAGGGCTTTAAGGGTTGGTTACGACCCTTACGAGCAGGTTAGAGTTAGGTTGAGACAGTATGAGTACTTAGGGTATAGGCCTAGTAAGGTAGATCTGATAGTTATGGGTGGTACATTCACAGCACTCCCAGAACATTATCAGGAGTGGTTTGTGACTTCACTCTTCGAGGCGTTTAACAGGTATCCTGAGGATAGACCTGAGAAACTCCCGAGTTTAGAGGAAGCTCAACTACGTAATGAGACAGCTAGTATTAGAGTTGTTGGGCTTACCTTTGAGACAAGACCTGACCACATAAGTGAGTATGTAGTGAATAGGTTGTTGTACTTAGGAGGTACTAGAGTTGAGATAGGTGTTCAGAGTATATATGATGACGTATTAAGAATTGTTGAGAGGGGGCATACAGTTAAGGAGACGATCAAAGCAACACAACTACTTAAGGACTCAGGGTTTAAAGTCGTTTACCATATAATGCCAGGACTCCCAGGATCTAACTTCGAAAGAGATTTAGAGATGGTTAGAGAATTGTTTGAGAATCCAGACTTCAGACCGGATATGCTTAAGATCTACCCTACATTAGTTGTTAAAGGTACTAAACTGTATCAGTGGTGGGTTGAGGGTAGGTATAAAGCGTTAAGTGATGAGGAGGCTGTAGAACTGATCTCTGAGATGTACCGCTACATACCTAAGTGGGTTAGGATCATGAGGATTCAGAGAGACCTACCTGCACAGTATATTGAGGCAGGCCCTAAGAAAGGTAACCTACGTGAGTTGGTGGAGTTGAGGGCTTTGAGTAAGGGTATTAAGATTAATGAGATTAGGTTTAGGGAGGTTGGTAGGTCATTACTACTTAAGGGTAGGAAGTTAGCTAATGTTGAAGTATTAGTTACTGAGTATGAGGCAAGTGGTGGTGTTGAGGTATTCATAAGTGCTGAGGATATCCAGAATGACGTGTTAGTAGGGTTATTAAGGCTTAGAATGCCTTCTGAGAAAGCCTTCAGACCTGAGATAGATAGTAAGACAGCAATAATTAGGGAGTTACATGTTTACGGACCGCAACTACCAGTAGGTGAGGAGCCGAGAGATATAGATACACAACACTTAGGTGTAGGGGCTAAACTACTTAAGAAGGCTGAAGAGGTAGCATACAGTAAATATGATAAGAGGAAAATATTAATACTTTCAGGTATTGGTGTTAGGGAGTACTACAGGAAGTTAGGTTATTGGAGGGAGAAGAACTCACCATACATGATGAAACTACTTACGTAGTAATACGTAGTAATTCTCAGGTAGTAACCTCTTATGAGGGTTGTAAACACCTACCTTAACAATATTAAAGCCTAAACCCCTCAAACACTTCAAGACCTCACGAACTCTATATATGTGGTAGTATCTTAGGAAGATCCTACCCTTACTCCTCCAAGGAACCCTAATATCGAATACATTACCTAGATTCCTAGGATTAAATAAAGACTTAATTAAGTTCTTAAGAACATGTCTTAGAACTACTGGATGTGTTAAAGCCCAAAGAGTTATCAACCCCTCACCACCCCCCTTCAAAACCCTATAAAACTCGCTTAACACAACACCTAAGTCCTTCGGATGGATATGATTTATAGAAGCTATTAGTAAGACTCTATCAACAGATAACTCCCTAAGAGGTAACGACCTCATATCAGCCTGGACATGATTAGAACGTACTACTAAGTCATCACCTAACCCACCAATCATTACTTTAGACTGTCTAAGCATCTCATAAGATATATCAAGACATACCAACTTAGACCTACTCCTCAAGGAAAACCTCACTCCGTTCTGACACGGACCACAACCAACATCAACAACCCACCCGTCAGAACTAGATAACTCATCAACAACCCCCCAAGCCGTTGACCTAAGACTAGAGTAACTACTAGCTATAGAATCGTAAATACTCATTAACTCCTCATACACATCACTACTTGAGTCCATACTACCTAACCGGAGATGGTTTGAGAATTTATGGTGCGGCGGCCGGGATTTGAACCCGGGATTTCTGGCGCTCTACGGAACCCCAGAGACCCTGGCAGGCCAGCGTCCTAGACCAGGCTAGACGACCGCCGCACTACCAACATTTAATTTTAATACAATTCTTTTTAAAGTTTAACTTCATTAGACTGTCGTTTGTGGCGGGCCCGAGGGGATTTGAACCCCCGACATCCGGCTTCCCCGACCGTCAGTGAGTCCCTTAATCTTTAGGAGGCCGGCGCTCTATCCTGGCTGAGCTACGGGCCCTACCAACACAATAATTCAACTACTCAGTTTTAAAGTTTAATTGAAGGCAAAGCTATCAGAGAAGTGTGTTAGTTCATCAATCACAGCCATCACCACTCATCATCTAGTTAAACCTCCTCCTCAAAGTTCTTAAGCTTTAAATTACTAAGTGATTCCCCACCCATAAGTTGTTGAGGTGGTGCGGGGGGTGGGATTCGAACCCACGCAGGCCTACGCCATCGGGTCTCCTACCATGCTGGAAATAGTCTTAAGCCCGACCCCTTTGACCTAGCTCGGGCACCCCCGCACCATATAATTATTATTTGTGAGGGTTTAAATTTTATAAATTTAATTATTAGTCAGTAGGTGTGGGTTCCGGTAGATTCTTAAGTTGACTTAATACGTACTCTCTTAACTCTTGAGGGCTTGGTAACTTCTTAACTAACCTCCCTTCCTGTAAGTAGAGTTCTAAAACATCCTCGAAACACTTACTCGGTGTGGAGTTCCATGGCACTACCTCATACTCTAAGGTAGAACACCTATAAACTTTCTTAGCACCTGGTAGCTTACCCCTCTTAGAGATCGGTACCCATTCACCACCCTTATTAACTTCAACAATATCGCCACCTATATCAACTGGTTGAGGAAACGCTACTGAAGTACCTACACCGAATATATCTACGATATCTCTTAACTGCTGTACAGACTTCTCATTAATACCGCCACTAGCAACTATCTTAACATGCTTATACCCTAGTAAGTCTAGAGCCCATCTAACCTCCATGATAATCTCCCTGAAATTACCCCTCCTACTACTGGGGGTATCCAACCTAACACCGAATAATTTCTTCCCTAAGGCCTTCGCAGCCTTGACAGCCTCCATCCTCTCATCCTCGAAAGTATCTACTAGTGCTATCCTCGGTACGTCCTCAGGGATTACCTCATCAAAAGCTTTCCAAGCCTCAACATTATCACCGAAGACTACTATGAGGGCATGAGGCATAGTACCTGAAGGCTTAACACCTAAGTACTCCTCACTCATAATACCTGAAACACCGTCAAACCCACCAATATATGCAGCTCTATCAAGCATAGGGGCTAATACTGGATGAGCTGCCCTCAACCCAAAAAATATGAACTTCCTATCCATACCTAACCTCTTAATCCTAGCAGCCTTAGTAGTAACACTAGTTGAATGTCTTAAAATACCTAAGACCGCAGTCTCCAACTCAACAAAGTCAACATACCTACCCTCAATAACCATCAGAGGTATTGGGTAGTTAGACGGTATTAAAGTACCTTCAGGTAAGGAGTAAACATTTACAGGCCTCTGAGATAGTACCTTAAGTGCATCCTCCAACCCTGAGTAAACCACCCACTCATAACCTCTAGGAACTCCATTAACATGAAACTCCATCCTAACCCTAACATCCGCTAATCCCTTCTTTATCAAGATCTCCTTAGTCCTGATAAAGTATATATCAGTAACTCTGCCCTGTAGTATATCATCGCTTGAAGCTATGTACAGCCTCACACTACCACCACAACATTACTAAACCTTCAAATATTTTAACTTTCCTCAAAACATCTAACAACTACCACACTAACTATTAAACCAATCTATTAGGGAATTAACATCATCATCTAATATCATATTAAACTCTCTTAACTCCATAACCCTACTAACAAACTCATCCAACGCTAGTATAGATGCTGCCTCAGGCCCTAACTCAATAACAGCGTCATCAAGTTTAAGAAATTCTAAGTAATCACCATTCCTTAAAACAATAGTGATTGACTTAACATTAATTAAATCGATTAAATTCCTTAGCAAACAGTAATCACACCCATCTAAGACAATACCAACCTCTAACCTCGGTATATATACCACATCAGACCTACATATACCCCTACAAGCCTCCGATAAAGATCCTATATTAGACAATAGCATTTTCTCAAGATCTTCAATTCTCATTAAGACCCCAAAGATCTTCTAACTAACACATTTTAAACTACACTACCACAGAATAAACAATTAAAGTTTTTAAACCTAGATTTAGAGTATAACGGGCTGGAGTGTGTCTTTAACAGGTTTGTATGTGAGTAGGTATGACTCTCTAGAAATACTCTTCAAAGAGTTACAACATCTTAACTACGTTGTGGTAGGTTATAAGGTAGTTGATAACGTATTAAGACTTACTAAGTTGGATTCTTTTAAAGAATTAGCTAGAGATGTTGAAGATGTTCAAAACCCTGGTAAGTATTCGTTAATTCCGGGAAGCTTCTACAGACATAGTCCGGACTCACCGAAGAGATACCTCTACCCTCCAGAACACCTACTCTTTACAGTATCACCGGAATGGAAGGTTGAACTCCCTACAACTCCTGAAGACTACATAGCTTTCTTCGGTATAAAACCTTGTGACTTAGCATCTATTAAGGTATTGGATAGAGTGCTACTAAACGTGGATGAATACTACAGAACCCTAAGGAAGAGATTAGTAGTTATAGTTGAGAACTGCACCCAACCTGGTAATACTTGCTTCTGCGCTACTATGGGTACAGGCCCTAGAGCTATGAATGGCTTCGATATAGCATTCACTAGACTAGGAGATAAGTTAGTTATTGAGGCTGGGAGTGAATTTGGTTTAAAACTCCTTAACCTACTAGAGCTTGAACCTATCGATGATACCACCTATAGAGATTTCGAATCAACAATACGTAGAGCCACCGATAAAGCTAAAGCCGGCTTCGAACTAGAGAACCTACCAGAACTCCTCGAACTCAATATTGAATCGAAGGTGTATAGAGAGATAACTGAGAGATGTTTAGGCTGTACGAACTGTAACATGGTATGTCCTACATGCTTCTGCTTCGATGTCTTAGACATACCTGAACTTAACGGATCAGCTAAAAGGGTTAGGGTGTGGGACGGGTGTCTGAACTTCGTATATGCTCAGGTAGCTGGAGGGCATTTCAGACGTGATCTCTGGGCTAGGTATAGACATTTCATCCTACATAAGTTTACCTACTGGATAAAGCAGTTCGGTACTTACGGCTGTGTAGGTTGTGGAAGGTGTATAACGTGGTGTCCTACAGGTATAGATATAAGGGAGTCAATAAGGAAAGTACTCAGAGGTAGTGTTGTATGAGTGTCTCACCAGCTTCGTTAATCCCAACACCAGCGACTGTCACCGGTATCAGGTTTGAGACATCCAACGTTGCTACATACTACATCAGGCTACCAACGGGTTTCGACTTACCGAAACCCGGACAGTTTGACATGTTATACATACATGGTGTTGGTGAGGTACCTATATCAGTCAGTGATATTGACTATAAAGAAAGAGTTGTAGCACACACAGTTAGATTCGTAGGTTCTGTAACCTACGCATTTACTAAGCTTAGGGAAGGGGATATTATAGGTTTTAGAGGACCGTACGGAATTGGTTGGCCTATGGAACTAGCTGTAGGGAAGGATATAGTGATTGTAGCTGGAGGTATAGGATTACCGCCGTTAAGACCTGTTATTAGGGAAGTAGCCAGGAATAGAGGTATGTATGGTAGGTTAATAATACTTTACGGTGCTAGGACACCTCAAGACCTCATATATAGTTATGAGTATAAGGAATATGAATCAATACCTAATACAGAACTATACCTAACTGTTGACACACCAACAAGTGAGTGGAAAGGAAATGTCGGTGTAGTAACGAACTTGATAAGAGTTATCAGTGTAGATCCTGAGAAAAGTATAGCTTTTATCTGCGGACCTGAGATAATGATGAAATACGCAATTAAGGAATTACTTAAGAGGGGGTTTAAAATGAATAAAATCTTCCTGTCCTTAGAGAGGAGGATGAAGTGTGGTGTTGGGCTTTGTGGTCATTGTCAGATGGGGCCGTACTTCGTCTGTAAACATGGTCCAGTCTTCCCACTCTGGTTCATAAGTAAGTACTTCTGGGTTGATCAGATATGAAGAGGTTAAAAGTAGCTGTCTATAAATTCTCCAGCTGTGACGGGTGTCAATTACAGTTCCTTAACATGGAGGAAGAACTACTACAGCTAGTAGATATCGTTGACTTTGCACTATTCTATGAAGCTAGGAAGGCTGTTGAACCAGGCCCCTACGACATAGCGTTTGTTGAGGGAGCTATCTCTACACCACACGAGGCTGAGGTTATTAAGAAGATTAGAGAGGAGAGTAATTTAGTTGTTGCTATAGGTGCTTGTGCAACTGCTGGTGGTATACAGGCATTGAGGAATTGGGCAAACGTTGATGAGTATAAACAGTATGTATACCCAAGACCTGAATACTTAGAAGTTCTTAAGAATGCTGAACCTATATCTAAATACGTTAAGGTTGACTACGAATTACGTGGATGCCCAGTGAGTAAGGAGCAGTTACTACTCTTCATACTTCAAATAATTAGGGGGAAGAGACCTACACTACCTGTGAGTCCATTATGTATTGAGTGTAAGATTAAGGGAAACGTATGCGTCCTAGTAACTAGGGGAATACCATGCCTAGGTCCTGTAGTAATGAGTGGATGTGGTGCTTTATGTCCATCCTATGGGAGAGGATGTTACGGATGTTACGGCCCGGCAGTTGACGCTAGGGCTCAAACACTAAATAATTACTTTAAGGAGTTAGGTATTAGACCTAAAGACATTCAATTAATGTTTAAGCAATTTACTGGTTGGGCTAGAGAGTTTAAGGAGGTGGTTGAAGAGTATGAGTAATGCGATTAAGGTTGACTACTTAGCTAGAGTTGAAGGTGAGGGAAGTCTATATATAGAAATCAATGATGGTAAAGTATCTAGGGTTGAGGTAGGTATCTTCGAACCACCGAGGTTCTTCGAAGCGTTTCTAAGAGGAAGGAAATACTATGAAGTACCGGATATAACGGCTAGGATATGCGGTATATGCCCGATAGCATATATAATGAGCTCTAGCAGAGCTCTAGAAAAGGTTTTAGGCATAACCATACCTGAGGAGATAGAGGTACTTAGGAGGATAGTCTACCTTGGTGAGTGGATTGAAAGCCACTTACTCCACGTCCTAATGCTCCATGCCCCTGACTTCTTAGGGTATGAGTCAGTCTTAGGTATAGCTAGGGAGAACCCAGAGATAGTGAGGAAGGGGTTAATCCTTAAGGCATGGGGTAATCAAGTGATTAAGGTCGTTGGAGGCCGTTCAGTCCACCCAATATCATTTAGAGTCGGTGGTTTCTATAGGGTTATAAGGAAGGAGGAACTCACTAAATTACTTAAGAATGTGAATGAGATGAAGACCTATGCTAAGGATATACTTGAGTGGGTACTCAAACTACCAATACCTGATTTCAAACGTGATATAGAGTTCCTATCGTTAAGAGGTATTAAGGAGTATCCAATACTTCATGGTAGGGTGGTTTCGAATAAGGGGTTAAACATATCTGAAGATGAGTTCGAATCTCACTTAATAGTTGAGCAGACTAAGTACTCAACATCGCTTAGATATAGATTGAAGGGTCGTGGATATTACGTAGTTGGCCCGTTAGCTAGATTCAACAACAACTACGACTTACTAGATGCTGAGGTTAGAAGCGTTATAGAGTCTAACGGATATAAAGCACCGCTATACAACACATTCCAAAGCATCATAGCTAGAGCTGCTGAGGTATACCACTCAGTCCTAGAGTTAGAGAAACTAATACAGGAATATAGAGAACCTACTAAACCGTATGTAGATGGTGAGATTAAGGAGGGTGTAGCTGCAGCTATTACAGAAGCCCCTAGAGGTATGCTCTACCACAGATACGAAGTAGATAGTAAGGGCTATATAGTCAATGCTAATATAATACCGCCTACCTCTCAGAACTTAGCAAGTATGGAGCAGGACATACTAGCACTCGGTGAGAAACTCATAACCTTAGATAGAGAAAACGCTCAATGGTTAGCTGAGCAAGCTATTAGGAACTACGACCCATGCATATCATGCGCTACACACTTCCTTAAGGTTAAGTACATCCGTAAATAACCTCCACTACAGAAACCACTACTTCACTAAATCATCTCACGCGGGATGGAGTTAGGGTTTACAAACCTCAAGGGTTTTAAACCATACCTCCTCAGTAATACCTCAACATGAGGATATAAAATAACGTATTCCCAGTCAACATCAACTAACCTAGGATCTACACTCTTCAACTCCTTAACAAACTTAACTATAGATTCATCACTACTGAAGCCTATCATAGCTGCAGCATATACGTCCTTACCAGCTCTAAAACCAGCATTTATGAGGTTTATCAAAGCTTTAAACTGTAGATTGAAGAATTCAGGTCTAGCACCAGTTAATAAGTTAAACTCCTCGGGACTCGTACCTTTAAAAGATACCCTCACAACTAGGTTATCGTATTTAGCTAACTCTTTAGCGTAGGATCCATCACTACCTATTAAGATCCCGTTAGTTTCTAAAATAAAAACTAACTTACTATCGCTGAAGAGATCTAGAAGACTTATTAAATGGTCCTTAGATATTGTAGGCTCAGCACCACTCAACCTAACATATCTATACCCGTAATCCTTAGCAATCCTTAATAATCTATTGTAGACCTCTAACGGTTCGTAAAAAACTCCGAGTGAGTAATTACTTCTAAATCTCCAAGACCAACAAAAACGACAACTTAAGTTACAACCAATAACATCAGCTGTAGCTATACCCCCATACCATCTACCACCTCTAAACCTGTAATACCTACGCAACTCTACATTACCTACACGTTTACACACCTTAGGATATATATGGAGGGAGATCTCTACAGGGTCATACCCTTCAACATCACTAACTCCTACAGTCAAACCACTCAACTAATAATTATCTTAAAGACTTAAAAATAATGAGGAATAAACCTACATCCTATCAAGTAAATTAAAGGATTAGTACTTGATGTGAGTCTAAGTACTTGAGAGTTAGCCGAATAATGATGCGAGTCCTTGAGATAGTTCTTCCTCACTTACCTCCTTCTTCTCCTCTTCCTTCTTCTCCTCAGTCTTACTTTCAGTAGCTGTAGGTTGTGGCTGTTGTGTCGTGGCTGGAGTTACTGCCGGTGTCACTGCTACTGGAGTTACTGCAGCTGTCTTCAACACCTCATCTATGTTAACTTCTTTAAGTGCTGCAACAACCATCTTAACCCTCACTTCATCTGCTTGAAATCCTGCCGCATCTAATACTCTCTTAAGGTTTTCTTCATTAATTTCCTTTTTAGCTGCGTGTAGTAGGAGTGATGCATATATGTACTCCATACTTCTACACACCTATATCATTCACCGTTAAATAGGTTATTTAAGTATTTTATATAATTCCCTTAATCGAGCTATAACATTATCACGCATCCTCATATACTTATATAGTGATGCCATAACTACTGCAGCCCTCTCAGGCGTCGGGTATGTCGGGATACCGAAATCGTTTAACCTCTTTATAGCCATATAAGTCTCCTCACCACCTATGAATGCTAGTGCTAACGGCTTATTAAGACCTCCCATCTCCCTCACCTTACTTATCAATAATCCAGCAATCATTGTAGGGTCTGTAACAGCGGTTTGACAGTAAACTCCTAAGACAGCACCTACCTCAGGATTACGTAATGCTGCTAGTAAGGAATTAACATAACCTTCATTACTTATCATCCCAGTCACATCTATAGGATTAGCTAATGATGCGAATGGAGGTACTAACTTCTTAACCTCCTCTACTAATGACTGTGGCGGACTACTTAAGTTAATACCATTCTCAGCTAATGTATCACTAACTAATACACCGGCCCCACCACCATTAGTTACTACAACTAACTTACCGTTAGTGGGTTGTGGTAGGTATGAGAATGCTCTAGCAATATCGAATGCTTCCTCAACGTTACGTACCGCGAGTATACCTGACTGCTTAAAAGCAACCTCATACACAACTACGTTCCCAGCCAACGAACCTGTATGACTGGCTACAGCCTTAGCACCTGCTTCAGTCCTACCAGCCTTAATGACTACTATAGGTTTCTTAGTAACGACTTCTGAAGCTACCTTAATAAACCTCCTACCATCATTAACACCTTCTAAGTATATTAGTATGACCTTAGTGTTAGGGTCTTCAGCTAAGTACTCTAGTAGGTCTGCATCATCTATATCCGCCTTATTACCGACACTAATGATTGATGAAACACCTATCCTCTCAACTATGGTCATACCCATTAAGGCTATACCTAAAGCACCTGACTGCGTTATAAACGCTATACCCCCAGGAATGACGTTCCTAGGACCGAATGATGCATTCAACCTCACTGGTGTGTAGACTATACCGAAGATATTCGGTCCTAAAACCCTCATACCATACTTCCTAGCAGTACTTACTAACTTCTCCTCAAGCTCTACATTCCCAACTTCCTTAAACCCTGATGAAATAACCACCGCTACTTTAGCACCTGCAGCACCTGCATCCTCTATAACATCTATTACCGACTTAGCAGGAACTGAAACTACAACCATATCAACACTCTCTGGAATTGCTGAAACCTTCGAATAGCATTTAAGCCCTAATATCTCTGTAGCTGTGGGGTTTACCGGATATACCTTACCACCATAACCGTAACCTAATATATTAGCTAGTATCTCATAACCTATCTTACCAGGGGTCTTCGAAGCCCCTACCACAGCTATACTCCTAGGTGTAAATAAAGCCTTAAGAGTAGGATTCATCTAACCTCCAACACAACCCTTCAAAATTAAATTAATAAGTTTTCCTATAGTCAGTAGCTTAACCAGTATGAAGACAATAGACCAAATAATTACTAAACGACCTTCAGACCGTATAAGACCTCAATAACCTTAGCTACAACCCCTCTAAGAGCTTCAGCCACCTTCAACTTACTACTCCTTAATACCTCAGCTACTGACTGCCAAGGAAGGCCTTGAAGAACCTTAGATATTAGTAATACTGATTCAGATTCATCTAAACAATTAAGCTTACCCTCATAAATCAACTTCTTAGTAGCCATCACTACAGCATCACATACTGTCTCGTAAGTCATAACACCTCTAACATACATCTTAAGCCTCTCTAACTGAGTCTGAGTTAAACTTAAACTATAGTTACGGGTTATAATTGATGCTTGCCTAAGGAGTAAGTACGCGACATCAGGTTCGAAATCCCTATAAACATCATGTAACGACTCGACAAACTTCACTATGAACTCCTCTAAACACTGATTTACTAATTCAACCCACTTACTACTTAATGGGTATATAACTAATGAAGTATACTCACCACTTACAGGATTCCTATCAGGTGATAGGTGAAGTGCTTTAAACCCATTCTTAAGCCAGAAATTAAGTAATTCCTTATTAATTCCGAACCCACTCCCTACCCAATCATAACCACGTTCACGTGCTTCCTCAATAATTTTCTTAATTAGGAAGGACCCTATACCCCTACCCTGAAGTTGTGGGTGGACAGCTATCCTAACAACTCTCCAACCCAATCCCTTACCAAACTCCCTCCTCCTTAGATGCTTCAACAATCTATCAGGGATTATATTACCTGCTATCTTACCACCGTAGAGTAGTTCATCAATATACTCATCAGGTATACCGCCCTCCTCAGCTAGTTGGGCTGCAGCAACTATCTTACCTGACTTAAGCCTAACAATCCTTATATGGTGGTGGGGGGCGTCAGCCAACATCCCTAAATCATCAGGTTCATTCCTGTAGTGTGCTAATACGTATATACCGAATAAGGACCTAAGCATCTTCTCACCCTCACTACTAAATAGGTACTCAGGATCTACCTTCAAATACTCGTACTCTCCACCATCCACATACTTAAAGTCCTGCTCATCTAATTGATCTGGTTCTGCATCAAGTAATAAAGTATCGAATTGGAAAGCTTCTATAGGGTCGTTCAACGCATACCTGATAGGTTCGTTCATTTCATACTCGATTAACTTAGTCGTGGAGTCCTCCCTAACCCTCTTAAGAAACCTTACTGAAAACCCCCTACCAGCTCCTTCATAACCGTGGATAGTAGTAGCAAATATAGTTCTCCTAAAGTTTAACCACATCTTATGAAGTAAGGGTACAGGTATTCCAGCAGCTTCATCAACTACTAACACATCTAACCCTAACTTAATTATATCTGTAGGTTGCCAATACTCTATACTAAACCTATCACCCTTAATCTCAATCACATTACCTTCTCTACCTATAACTCTATACTTAACACCTAATACATCTAAAGACCTCATAGCTAATTTCATTAACGATTGAACAGAGAGTATGTCATGAGCTGTCACACCAACCCTAACCCTATTCTTAAACTTTAGTAATTCCGTTATGAGCCCTACAATACCTATACCTACAGCACATGACTTACCCCTACCTCTATCTGCAGTTATGATTAGGGTTAACCTCCTGTACTTACTGGGAATACTGATGAAGTTATCCTCAATTAACTTAATCACTTCAACCTGGTCTTGGGTTAAGGCTAACTTATAAAGACTTTGAGGGAAGACAGTATGTTCTGGAGTTACAACCTCCTTAACACTCTCCACACATTTACTAAACTCTGAAGTTTTTAGGAGTTTACCATGATCTACATCAAATATATAAATACCGTTATGTTCGTAAAGCTTCCTCACAACCCATCTAATGAATATATACCTAGGTTCTGGATGACGAGGAACTACTAAACTACACCTGAATAAAGTCTTAGAGTTAACCCAATCATTAAATTCTGGAGTTAGGAGAATTATTAGACCACCACCCTCCACAACACCTAATAACCTACCTAAATCATTAGGTTTTAAGTCATGTATTAAATCCATCACTAATACCTGATGAGTAGTCCCTAAGACCTTTTCAGAAACTTCATAAACTAACGGAGTATATCTGTAATTAGATGCAAATCTCCTGAGGACCCTCCCCATAATCCTAACAATGTTTTCACTATCTTCGAATTCATCATGATACGTATGAAGGATTGATACTTTACTAATATCCTTCCTAACCTTACTGAAGTACTTGATATACTTAAGAATTAATTGAGAAGCTATACCTACGAGCTTAACATAATCATTACCTGAAAGAACTACTAAAACCCTATACCTACACCTAATGATATGTTTTAATGTACTTGTGAACTCTTTAATAAACTTATTATAGTCAGGAGTGACAACCTCACGTAATCTATCCTTTACATAACTTAACTTCGGTAACTTACTACCCTCGTAAGACATAACCATACCTACCCACTAAATAAAATACCTAAATTACTATGGCCACTACGATCCGAACTTCCTAACCCTACCAGCCTGGTCGAAAGCTGTATATAGTAGTTCAGAACATCTTAACCTACCTAAAGAGCCTTTACGAGCAATCCTCTCATTAAAGTCTTTCACACCATCAGCAAACATTGTCGGTGAGTACAGTAGTACAGGTACAGGATCTCCTGTATGATCTCTAACCTCAACAGGTGTTGTATGATCTGCTGTTAAAACTATGACTACCTCCGACAAATCAACTCTATCCATTATATAACCAACAACCCTATCTAATTCATTAATAACTCTTACCTTAGCGTTAACATCACCATCATGTGCTGCAGCATCAGTTCCTTTAATATGAACGTAAATGAAGTCGTAACCAGCCTTATATGCTTTAACAGCTTCCTCAGCCTTAGATAGGAAGTTAGAGTTTACACCACCTGTAGCACCTTCAGGTGTAATGACGTCAAACCCTACTAACCTACACACCCCCTTAATTAATGCGGTAGCACTTATAGCTAAGCACTTACTAACTATTAAATCCTCCCTCTCCTGAAGCTTAGGTATGTAAATCATCTTACCAGCACCTCTAAGAAGGACTATATTAGCTGGTGGTAGACCCTTCTTAACCCTCTCAATATTGAGTGGGTGATTCCTAAGTAATTCATAAGTTCTTAAGGTGATTTTATTTATGATTTCTGCAGTCTTAACAGCGTTCTCATCATTTACTAAAGCCTTACTCCTCAAAACCTTAGAACCTACTTCATGAGGGTCTGTATCACTAACGTCTGCAGATACTGAAGCACCTCTAAGAACTACCGCAACTCTATGCTCTGTAGCTGAGTAAAACTTAACCTCAACACCATCTACATAACCGATATTCTCATTCAGATACTTTACCAACTCCTGATTCTCAGGTAATGCCCTACCAGCCCTCCTATCAACAACTACTAACTCATCATTAACTGTAGCGAAGTTACCTCTTAAAGCTACATCACCTGGACGGAGGTCTGCACCAACACCTAATGCTTCGAGAGGTCCTCTACCAGGGTAGAATCTATACGGGTCGTAACCAAATAATGCTAGGTGTGAGGTATCACTACCAGGTCTTACACCAGGGGCTATAGGGTCCCAAAGTCCAAGCGATGATATACTAGCTAATCTACATATGTTATCCTTACTAGCTACCTCCAAAGGTGTCTTACCGCCTAAACTACTTACTGGTCTATCAGCCATACCGTCCCCAACAATTAATATTACCTTAAGCATAACACCACCTAAATAATCATCCTCTTTAAATCCTCATATAACTTAACATACCTATCAACTATCTCCTTACTTAACGATGGTTTAATAGTGTTTAAAGCTCTTAAGAAGTAATTCATAGATATAGGTCTTGCCTCAAGCCTCTCTCTTAAAGCCAACATCACAGCCTCCCTAACTAGTGCTTCTAGGTCTGCACCTGAGTAACCTTCAGTTAACTCAGCTAGTTTCTCAAGGTCTACATCACTAGCTAGTGGTACCTTCCTAGTATGTACCTTAAGTATCTCTAACCTAGCCCTCCTATCAGGTGGTGGTACATATATAACCCTATCAAACCTACCAGGCCTTAAAAGAGCAGGGTCTATGATATCAATCCTATTAGTAGCACCTATAACAACTACATTCTTCAACATCGTGATCCCATCCATCTCAGCAAGTAATTGATTAACTATTCTATCAGTAACTCCAGAATCATGCCTCTGCCCCCTCATAGGTGTGATAGCATCTATCTCATCAAAGAATATAACTGCAGGAGCTACCTGACGAGCCCTCCTAAATATCTCCCTTATAGCCCTCTCAGACTCACCAACCCACTTACTAAGTACTTCAGGACCTCTAATAGCTATGAAGTTAGCACCTGATTCAGTAGCTACTGCTTTAGCAAGTAATGTCTTACCACACCCAGGAGGACCGTAAAGTAAAACACCCCTAGGCGGTCTTATACCCATCTTCTCAAAAACTTCAGGATACTTTAAAGGCCATTCAACAGCTTCTCTCAACTGTTGTTTAACCTCATCTAAACCACCGATATCAGACCACCTAACCTCTGGAACCTCAACGAATACTTCCCTCATCAACGTTGGATGTACAACCTTCAACGCCTCTAGGAAATCATTTTTAGTTACTTTTAAAGTAGCTAGTTTCTCTGGTGGGATAGGTTTATTCAAATCTATATTCTCACTCTTTAAGAACTTTCTGAGTGCTGACATAGCAGCCTCCTTAACTAACGCAGCTAAATCAGCACCTGTATACCCGTGAGTGATCTCAGCTAACGCATCTATATCTACATCATCAGCTAATGGGACATCCCTAGTATGCACTAATAGAATCTCCTTACGAGCCCTCTTATCAGGTGGTGGGATCTCGATCTCCCTATCAAACCTACCAGGACGCCTCAATGCAGGGTCTATAGCATCGATTCTATTAGTAGCACCTATAACAATTATCTTACCCCTCTCTTTAAGACCGTCCATCAACGTGAGTAGTTGAGCTACAACCCTCTTCTCAACCTCACCAACAACCTCCTCTCTCTTAGGTGCTATAGCATCAAGTTCATCTATGAATATTATTGATGGTGCGTTCTTCTCAGCCTCCTCAAATATCTCCCTCAACCTAGCCTCACTCTCACCGTAGAACTTACTCATTATTTCAGGACCGTTAATAGCTATGAAGTAAGCCCCTATCTCGTTAGCTAATGCTTTAGCAAGTAATGTCTTACCACACCCAGGAGGACCGTAAAGTAAAACACCCTTAGGTGGTTCAATACCTAAGTGCTTAAATAATTCTGGATGCCTCATAGGTATCTCAACAATCTCTCTAATTCTCTCCTTAACCTCCTCTAGATCGCCTATATCCTCCCACGTAACCTTAGGTATCCCTCTACCAACTGCCTCCTCCCTAACAGGTTCCTCCCTAATAACTAACTCGGTGTCCTCATCAATATACACAGCCTGCGACGGCTGTGTAGCTGTAACTATGAACTTCATAGGTTCTCCAAATGCGAATGGTATCTGTATAAATACTGCCTCACCCCTAACTACAGCCTTATTAAGTAGTAAGTTCTTCACATAGTGTATAAAGTCACCACTAAATCTGATCGGGTAAGTAGGTGCTAATACAACCTTAGTCCCTTTCTCAACCCTAGCCTTCCTAACCTTAACATACTCACCTACAGCAACTCCTAAGGACTCACGTACATAACCATCTATCCTTATTATATCCTTACCCTCATCTTCATCATAAGCTGGCCATACCTGAAGTATTGTAGAGCCTTTAGAACCTATAACCTCTATAAAATCACCAACCTCAACATCGAGGAGTTTCATATGCTTCCTACTCATCCTACCTATCTTCCTAGCTATATCCCTCTGCTTAGCCGTCTCAACGCGTAATTCAATAACCTTCTCCTTACTCATAATACCTACCATCATGTTAAGTACTATATCAGACTTCCTTAAATACTCTTAATAATATCCACGTAAAACACCGTTTGCCCCTAGATGGTCATTCCCCTCATTTCAGGATTTTTCAGGGTTTCATCTAGGGACTTCCTCCTCACCCACCCCTTCATTGGTAGCACAGTTACCTCTAGAGTGGGTTCACTGGGCATCGGGGTGAACGGTACGCACCCCTTGAGAGTTGAATACTTCTTCTCGAGGTTTAACACGGCTACTACGCCTCTGAAATAGCTGGCATCAGTAACAATAGATAGAATCAGAGCTTATAAACCTAACTCCTAAACATCAGCTACGAAACACCCCACCACATCCTAGACTTAAATCAATGCCTAGGATGTCTAATAAGACGTCAGTATCTAACAATAAAACATCTTAAATCCTTTCTAGAACGTCAATACCCATAACGTATAATCCGTTCTTAATTACAATGTTAGTTACGTATGTGAGGAATAACTTAAACTGCTTAACACCTTCATTTACCTCATGAAGTATTGGTTGGGAATCATACCATGCGTTAAATGTATCTGCTAATCTATTTAAATACGTAACAAGTACTTCAGGGTCTAAATCCTTGAAGGTCTTACTCATTATATATGCGAACTTACTAAGCTGTAGTAATAACTCCCTACGTATAGGGTCGTTAGCAGATGTGTAATCTATAGAATCCCACTCTATCCCTCTACCATACTTCCTCAACACTCCGCAAGTCCTAGCATAAGTATACTGGAGATACGGTGCTGAGTTCCTATTTAAGTCTAGAGCAGCTTCAAAGTTGAAGTTAATCACCTTCATAGGTGATGATGAAAGCATCATGTATTTAAATGCTCCAACAGCCATTACCTCCTTAACGTGATTATCAACGTTAATTCCTCGAGTCTTCATAATCTCCTCAACCCTAAACCCTAAATGATCTAACACTTGATCAACACTTACGTACCTCCCCCTCCTACCACTCATCTTAATACCTGGTAACGTAACTAATTCGTAGGAGTAGTGAAGGAGTTTACTAGCCTCATCTCTAAAACCTAAAGCATATAGAGCTAACCTTAGCTGTGCTTGAGCTAATGTCTGTTCATTACCGATAACGTTTATTACTAAATCAGCATTAAAGTCCTTAAACTTATGGATGGTGTAAGCAATATCTCTAGTGACGTATAGTGTAGTACCGTCACTCCTCATCAAGATTAATGGTGGGATCTCAGTAGCTTTAGGTAACTTAAGGGCTTGCCTTATCAAGTCATCAGATTGAAGTTCTTTAAAATCTAACGCAGGTACACCCTTATATAATGTAAAGTACTTAGACCTCCTAGCTAGGTCTAATACATCCCTTACCAAACCTGAAAAAACTAGATCACTCTCTAAATCCCATACATCGAATCTGATACCGAGTCTACGTAACGTAGTGTCGATACCTGATAAGACCTCCCTCACAACATATCTGAAGACATCTACTACCTCTTCATCACCTATCTCATAACGTCTCATTAAGTCCTCAATCACTTTATCCGGGTCCTCATCCTTAGATATCTCATTCAAGAGTTTATCAACTAAAGCCTCATTCTTAGACCTAAGCTCTGCAAGCGTGGACATTAACTCATCTAGTTCTCGACGCTTACTAACCAATTCTTCACTAACACTACTTAAACCCTTAATCTCATTTCTAATCTTAATGACATCTACTACAGTATTAGTAACAGCGTAGATGAGGCCGAACCATTCATCAGGTCTTAAGCCCTGCGGTACCTTAGGCCTCCCTAACTTTAAGTAACCATAAACTAGGGTAGCTACCTGTCTCCCAAGGTCATTTACGTAGTACCTCCTCTGAACTCTATGACCTCTAACCTCAAAAATCCTTGAAAGAAACTCCCCTAAGACTGCATTCCTTCCAGACCCTATATGTAGTGGGTGTACTGGGTTAGCACTTACGAACTCCACAACAACATTTAACCTCTTATCATCTTTTAAAAATCCGTAATCCTGCCCCTTCATCCTAACAGTATTAGCTAATACCCTAGCATAGTTAACCTCATTAATAAAAGCATTCAGATAACCCTTAACTATCTCCACTTTTGAAAACACGTCATTAAGCGATAGATTTCTAAGAGTTTCTGAGAGGTCATCCACACTAACATTACATATCCTAGATAGTCTGTGAAGAGGTATGGAGAGATCACCGAATTCCTTCTTACTAGGCTCCTCAACAAGTACTACTAAATTACTTGGTTGTATATCTACGCAGATATCTCTAACCTTACTATATACTATAGAAATTAAGGAATTAACTACGTAAGAGAATGGGTCGTCAACCAACAATGTATGTAATCCCTCACGGTATGTTATAATAGTCTTAATAAATATGTAATGATAGATCCATAAAGTCTATAGGTAAGTTCTTACCCTCACTCACTAGTTTATCATACATGTTCTCAAGGAACTCCATAAATACTGGACATCCGTCGAACTTACCCTCCCTCTCACACCTCCCCTTCTTCTCACTTAATTGTCTTAAGAAGCAGTTACCTAACCTCTTATCGAAGTAAGGACATATCTTATGGTATGACTTAGCGCTCTTTAACATTCTCTCAATCCAACGCTTCTTAGCATCTTTCTTCTCAATAACTGTCGTAGAAAGTGCCTTCTTTATCTCATCCTCAGTAACCCTTGACATAACGTACTCACCTCTAGTAGATGTCTATGGAGTCATTACTTATAAGTTTATCTAATTACGAAGCAGTAGATCATCAAATACCGGCAACGATGAACCTACCATCAGGTTGTGTGTAGACTACACCTTCATTTACTAAACGTGTTAACGCCCTCCTAATCTTATCCTCACTAGCTAATCCAGATAGTATTGAATGTAATTCCTTAACATTCATAGGCTTACTCTTAAGCAAATCTAATATTATCCTGATTAATTCGTCCTCATTAGGTGCAGTAACTACTAGTACGTCAGGGTCTTCGTAAACTACCTTAAGTTTTAACCTCCGTGAAGTATCCTCATACCCTCCTTGATTTAAACCCATACTCAGCCCTCCTAATCATCTAATACTTATAGATTTATTAACTTTAATCCTGTATATCCCTATAGGAGTATTAATTGCCTTGTATATGGTATAAGAGTGGTTTATGTACATCACCTGCTCTAGACAAACCAACAGCTGATGTCACATTACCTAGTAGATGCTTAAGTCAAGGATATACCACATGCAGATTCTTCAAAGACATAAGTACATCACCAACTACATCTGATGTAAGAAGTAGTAGAGAGTATGGTAGGCCTATACTCATGATCCACGGACTAAACAAACCTATGAAATCTGAGTGTAAGTACTTCAGACTGTTAAACCACGAAAGCGGTAGTTATTTAGCTGCGTGTGAAGTCCTTAAAAGGTACTTAAACATTTATGAGGTATCCTTATGTGTTAATTACTGGAATGACTGCCCCTTCAGAAAATTACAGGATGAAATACCTTAAACAGTAGATGCCTCCTCAAAACAAATAACACTAAAGTAACTACCGTCCCATCAACAACTTCTTAACAAGTATTGACTAATGATACATCATAACATCTGTTACGTGTATTATGAGATAAGTTTTTAAGGAGGTAGGTATAGGTATTTGATGACGATAGGTGAGATGAGGATGAGTAAACCAAGCTATGTAAGATTCGTGGTACCTCCAGAAGTAGCTGAGAAAGCTTATGAGACGGTGAAGAAGGTTAGAGAGAGTAACGGTAAGATTAAGAAAGGTACTAACGAAACTACAAAAGCTGTTGAGAGAGGTTTAGCTAAGTTAGTACTTATAGCGGAGGATGTAGACCCTCCAGAGGTGGTTATGCACCTACCATTACTATGTGAAGAGAAGAAAGTACCGTACCTATACGTACCCAGTAAGAAAAGGTTAGGTGAGAGTGCTGGTATTGAAGTAGCTGCCGCCAGCGTAGCTATTATAGAACCCGGTGGTGCTAAAGAACTAGTTGATGAGTTGATCAGAGCATATAACGAGTTAAAGAGTAAGAGCACACCTACTAAGAGCTAAACAACAATTAATCAAAGTTTTTCCATCTAATCATCATATATTTCCTCAGGCTTAAAAATAACGCTAATTTCATGTTCAACCCTCTCAATACTATCGGACGCATGTATGACGTTCTCCCTAATCGATAAGGAGTAATCACCTCTTATAGTTCCAGGAGGTGCTTTACTACCGTCGGTAGGACCTATCATTAACCTTACAGCATTAACCGCGTTATCCCCTTCAAGGATTACTGCAACAACAGGTCCTGAGGTCATATAATTTACTAAGTCGTTGAAGAAACTCTTACCGAAGTGTATATCGTATAGCTTCTCAGCCTGCTCCCTACTCAACCTAATCATCTTAAGGGCTCTGATCTTAAACCCTTTCCTCTCAAACCTTGATAAGATCTCACCGACTAAACCTCTACGAACTCCGTCAGGTTTTATAATCACTACGGTCCTTTCCAAACATACCACCTAATTTAAATTAATTTACAACTACCTTGATGATATATATCTCGAAGTCCAAGGCAGCTTCCTAGGGTCCCTACCTAACTTAAAATTCTTAAAACACTTACTTGAACAAAACCAGAGGATACTCCCATCATTTCTTACATACATTAAACCACTACCTACCTCTATATCACTACCACAGAACGAGCATTTAGCTGTCGTAGGCACTCCAAACACCTCTATATCCGCAATTAATAAGTAATATATAAAGTTATTTGTTCATCTCGACCATCCTACGTAGACCACTCAACACATACTACTTACGCTACAGGAAATCAAAATAATTTATAACACTTAACACTATCAGTGATTAGGAGTTAGGTATGGGTGAGGAGGAAAAGAAGATAGTGGTGAACCAACCTGAAGTTAATGTGATTGAGGAGTTCGGTTTCCCAGCTGAGGTTATACAGATAATAGGACGTACTGGAGTTACTGGTGAGATAACTCAAGTCCGTGTTAGAGTCCTTGAAGGTAAGGATAAGGGTAGGATAATCACTAGGAATGTAAAGGGACCTGTAAGGATAGGTGACATAGTCATCCTTAGAGAAACTGAAAGAGAGGCTAGGAAGTTAATAGCACGTAGATAACACATCACTCCATATAAACTCATTATGATAGTAGTAACTAAGAGACATTCAATCAGTTAAAAATTAAGAACTATTAAGGGTGTTATTTTACTTTCTAACCTTTTAGGTCTTTTAATAGATGTGTAATTGAGAGTCCGTAGGATGGTTGGTTCTTCTGCTTGATCTTTATAATTTCCTTAATAATGTCTACAACTCCCTCATCTAAATCCTCTTTAAACTTCGTAATGACTTTTCTTAAGTCTTCCTCAGTAGGGTTTGTGTACAGTATATCGTTTTCGTCGAAATGCCTCCCAACCATTACATTACCTCTTATGGATATCGCTACGTTAGAACCTTTCTTCGCCTCCATTACGTTCTTACCCTTATCCTGAATCTGCATAATCACACCTAATTCCCTCCCATCATCCCTCATAAGTGGGTAGCCAGGCCTAATAACACCTCCTAAAACCTCAACCCCCACAATTGCTGGGTCACTCCTCCTAAACACACATCCAGGTAAGACCTTAATCTTCGCAGGAAATACAGTCTTTAATAACTCACGCCTACGTTCTTCCTCTCTTAATTCGTTAACCCACTTCTCATAGGATTCTATCAGTCTATATATTAGATTATCACTTAATATCTTAATCCCTTCCTTCAACGCTAATTCCTCAGCATCTGGTAATGGCTTTACATTGAATAATAACACAGCACCTAAGTACTTATTCTTCTTAGCCACTATAGATGCCTCTATAACCTCCCTCTTAGTTAGAGGTCCTACATCAGCTATCCTTACCGGTACACCCTTACTCTCTAAAGTATTAACTATAGCTTCTAGAGTTCCTAGAGCATCTGCTTTAATAACTAATCCCTCAACATCTTTCTTAAACCTAACTAAGGATACCTCCTCAGAAACTTTCCTCACATAATCATTAACTAATGACTCACTAGGTATTACGTACATTGGCGCTCCAGCAATGACTTCATCAAGGTCTGGTGCACTAATCCTAACACCACTTGCAGCTACAACCTCATCAACACTTATGAAAGATCCTTCAGGTGCTCTCATCTCATCTAAAGGTCTAGGCATTAGTAGAGCTCTTACCTTAGTTACTATAGGTTTATTCAAACCACCAACAACTATTAAATCTCCTCTCCTCAATATGCCGTTGTAAATTATAGTATCTATACATGTACCTAGACCTACTACTTCCTTAACCTCAAGAACTACACCGTTTGCAGGGCCTTCAGTAAACATTAACTGTTGGGTTAAGTACCTCTGAGTAAGTCCAGCTAATACAGCTAATAACTCAGCAATACCTTCACCAGTCTTAGCAGATACAGGAACTATAGCTAGGGTTTTAGTAAAATCTTTAACTTTATCAAACCTCTCAGCATTAAATCCTAAACTACTTAACTCACCTACAAGCCTATATATCCTCTTATCAAGCTCCTCAACAACATTTCGTGACTGTTTCTTAATAGTTACTAAGTATGGTTCCCACTCATTAGCCTTCCACCCAGGTATCTTATCAATTTTATTTGCTGCTACTAGGAAAGGTACCTTCCTACTCCTTAATATCTCAATACTTTCAATAGTTTGCTTCTTAACACCTTCATTTATATCTATAACAAGAATTGCGAAATCTGCAATACTTCCTCCTCTCTTCCTTAAATTACTAAATGCTTCGTGACCAGGAGTATCTATGAAGAGTAGTCCAGGTATCTTAAGCTGTATATTGAATAAAGACCTTAACGGCTTTGTTAATTCGTTAATAGCTGATGCTGGGACTAAACTAGCACCTATATGTTGAGTCATCTCACCAGGTTCTTTCTTAATTACAGCTGTCCCTCTAATCTTATCTAGTAATGATGTCTTACCATGATCTACATGTCCTAAAACCACAACTATTGGTTGTCTTAACTTTTTCTCAATACTCATTCAGTCCCTACTTCTAAACGATTTTATACCTTAAAATAGCTACTACACCATTAAATGTCTTCTTAATCCATACATACTCAGGTATCGTCTCCGGTAGTACGTATACTTCAGCGCCTGACTTCTTAGCTAGTTCCATGAGCTTCTCAAGCTCAGGCATATCCTCAGTAACTACTAATGATTTAACTGCACCCATATTCAACGCAGTAACTATATCATCAAATCCGTAAAGAGCTAAACCATCATCTTTAGCAAGGTGAAACTTAAATTCCTCTAAAGCATTCACAACCTCCACATATTTCTGACCTTTAATTAATTCTGAAGCCCTCATAACGAGTTCTTTAAGACCTGGCTCTCCTTGAGAACCTACATCAACTAAAGTATCTAGGACTTTCTCCTTCAACCTATAATCTATGTAATCACCTTTAACGAAGTCTAATTTAGCATAACCTGGACCACCTATCAGAATACCTTTAAGCTTCCCACTTTCTAGATATGGTATGAAGTGCTTATTAACTATCTCCCCTACCCTCTTATAGAACTCCTCAACTAACTCCTCAATAATCCTATCATAACGTCTCTGAGATTGACCACCCTTACTATGCTTCCCAGGTACGTAACCCTCAACCTCCTCTAAAACTATAAGTGATGAACCTTTTAACAATCCTATAGTTGCTTCATCACGTTCTATAACTATTAAACCATACACATCTGATTCCTCAAGCATATCCTCAAGAAATTCTAGGTGGAAGTACTTATCAGTTCTGTAGAAGTATACTGTTACAGGGTCTGGTGGTGAGAACATCAAACATATAAACTCACCAGTATCATCATTTTCACCAGCGAATAATACTAACCCGTTCTGAGGAATTTTCGATATACTACTTAACCTATCGATAGCTGCTGTTAAAGCCCTCTGAACTCTGTCTTTAGTCCTCTTAAGCTTTATATTATCTGTTATTGCTAACTCCTGCCTCAACATGTTTATGACGTCACTTACAGGCCTACCAGACGGTACGTATAACGAGAGCAATGTAGTTGCGTGTGCCTTCCAATTCTTTAACTCCTTAACTATCTTCCTAAGCTTATCCCTATCTAAACTATATCCGCTAAATCCTACTCACCAACTAAACTAAAACTATAGTATTCCTTAAAAACCTAACAATTAGATATTGAGTAACTACCTTTTTAAGAAAGCAACATTATGGAGTTAGTTAATGGTTGTAAGGATGAGTAGGAGGTTAGTAGTATTCGTAGGTTATGACAGTAAGAGCTATGAGTTGGTTAGGAAGCTCCTCCTAGGTTATAACTTCATTAACGTAGAGTTCATACACATCCCTGAAGTCGATGATGACCCATTAATAGATACGTCATTCCCAACAGTGATTGCTGAGGAGGTATGTGACGGTGAGTTAGTCCGGGAGGAGATACGTAAGTTAAGTGATGTTAGATATCATGTGATGGAGTATGAGGATAAGACCTACCATACAGTATTAGTGACTTAAAACTCTATCAGTCGGATAAGAACTTAATTACTCATGAATAAACACTAACTCTATAACGTCCTCCCTAACATTATCAACCTTAACAAAACCATACCTTACTAACTGTATCACATCACCAGTTTTAAGAGTCTTCAGGTATTCCTCACCATAACCTCTAATCTTAAGTAAGTTAAGTCCTTTAGGTCTTATGATAATTACCTTCGTATTCCTGCTATGAGGTACCCAGTGAACTATAGGTGCTTTAACCTTTTTAGCATCGCTTAACTCCGTACTTACAAACTCAGCCATCACTCCTTCAGGAGTATCACTAACGTATTTAATGTTCATGAATTCCATTAACCTAATATAACCTACATTCCTAAGTAGGTCAGCATCTGATTTATCAAGTAAAACTACTGTATAACCGTTAATAACGTCTAAGGTTATCTCCCTACTACCTAAGGATTTATTAGTTGGGTGGAGAGGTATTGATACTCTAGTAAGATTTGACGGTATTGAACGTATGAATACCTTTACCGGTGGATGACTTACAAACATCAACCTCTTCGTTGTAGGGTCTATGAGTTTCCTATTTATAGCGGCTATGTTCTCCCAACTAATTGATGCATCACTTACCTTAACACCGACTTCTAATATCACCTTCCTTATAGTTTCAGGGATAATACCTCTCTTCCTTAAAGATGCTATAGTCCCAAATCTAATATCATCTATAGATCTAAACTTCTTAGGGAAATTCTTCAGGAGTTCTTTAATCTTCGACTTACTTAATATAAACCCCTCTAGCCTAAGCCTACCTAAGTTAATCACCTCCGGGTAAACCCAACCTAAATGCTCATAAAGATATCTCTGTTTCACAGTATTTACCATATGCTCCTTCCCACGTAGGATGTGTGTTACACCCATTAAATGATCGTCAACACCTGCGGCATAGTTATACGTAGGCCATAAGATATATTTAGAACCTACTATAGGGTGCGGAGTTTTATCAGTATCTACAATCCTAAACGCTACCCAATCCCTGACTGAAGGATCTGGATGTGAGAGGTCTGTCTTAACCCTAATCACTGCCTCACCCTCCTTAAAGTAATTAGAGAGTATCTTATCCAGTAACTCTAAGTTAGTTTCTACAGATGCTGTCCTATGAGGACATGGTCTCATCTCCATCTTATACTTCATAAACTCATCCTTACTACATAAATCTACATACGCACCACCAACCCTTATCAACCCCCTAACAACTGAGTAGTACAACTCCATCCTTAGAGACTGTATGTACTCCTCATCCCATCTAACACCTAACCACTTTAAATCCTCCTTAATAGCACTGTATGCCTCAGGCATAGGTTGTTTAGTCCTAGGGTCAGTATCCTCGAACCTTAAGATCATCTTACCATTATACATCCTAGCATACTCATAACTAAGTATTGCAGGTCTCGCATTACCTAGATGTATTAGGAAGTCAGGATTAGGTGCGAATCTAGTCCTAACTTCCTTATACTTCTCAACGTTAGGTAACGGTGGTAATGTCTTGGCTTTGGGTACAGCTTCCCTCTCCTCGAAGATCTCAGGATATCTCTCCTTAGCTAACCTAACCTGTTCATCCAAACTCATACTGTTAATCCGGGACACCACCTCAGAAACTATACCCTCTAACTCCTTAACTTGAGACCTCAACTCCGGGAAAGAACCTAATAACTTACTTAAGACAGCCTTAACTAAGGCCTTACCATCATGTTCTATAGCATTTTTCAACGTGAGCTTAACTATAACATCCATAACCTCATTACTTAACTTCCCTGACATACTCACCATCCACTAAGTAGATTATATACCCTTGAGGTTTATCAATTACCTCCTCTATAAGGATAACATACCCACTACGTGTAGATTTAAACTTCCTTAACTCACCCTTACCTGTCACTATATAAGCTAGTACATCACCTTCCTCAACACTTAACACTTCATCAACACGTAGTAGTACATCATAACCTCTAACCTCTACAACATCTACTCTAGCACCGCTGAGAACGAGTATACACTTACTAATCCTCTCATTACATATGAGTAACTCCTTCTCTAACAACCCTCCAGAAATAAAGTTCTTTATATCAACACATTCAACCTTCTCAAAATTATTGAGATTCTCCATTATCGATGTAGTCCCTACAGATGTATTAACTAAATAACACGAAGTACCTTTATAGTAGTTTGTGACCTCCTTTAAGTATTCCTTAACCTTAGCAGTTAAACTCATTAGTACAACCTCTTAGTTAGGAACTCCGCAAACTCTCTCAGTAAGTACTTAGCCTCTAAATCCTTAGTATTAATTTCCTCAAGTTTAGACATACCCTTCCTTAAGTACTCCTCAGCAACTCTATTACTGTATTCTAAGGCACCGGATTCAATTATTATGTTAGCAACCTTCTTAAACTCCTCAACACTAGCATTCCTATTACCGAGGATATCAAGTATTAACCTACGTTGTTCATCATTAACTCTCTCTAACGCGTAAATAACTAATATAGTCTTCTTACCCTCTCTTAAATCACTGAATACCGGCTTACCTAATACCTTCTCATCACCTACTAACCCTAACTCATCATCTCTTATCTGGAATGCTATCCCGATATTCTTAGCAAACTCACTAATCCTCTCTAAATCGCTTTCCTCAGCACCAGCTACAACAGCACCTATGTAAGCTGACGCTTTAAATAAGGCTGCAGTCTTCTTAAACACCATCTTCAGGTACTCATCAACCTTAACATCAGCCCTACCTTCAAACTCCATATCAAGTGCCTGACCCTCAGCAACAGTTACTGCAGCCCATGTAAGTTCTTTCAAAGCCTTAACAATCCGTTCGTAAGGGATGACCCCAACCAACCTAAACATCACCTCGAAAGACTTAGCAAAGAGTAGGTCACCAGCTAATATAGCCATAGCCTCACCATAAACTTTATGAACTGTAGGGATACCCCTCCTAAACTCATCCCTATCCATTATATCGTCATGAATTAAGGTGAAATTATGTAATAACTCGACAGAAGCTGCTGGATATATAGAGATATCCTCACTAAGCCCGAATAACCTAGCTGAGAGGACTGTAAGTAGAGGTCTTAACCTCTTCCCACCAGCCTTAAGGAGATAATACGATGCGTCGTACAGTTGCTTCTCATCACCTCTAACAACATCACCTAATATCATGTTAACTTTCTCAGCCACCTTAACCGCATACTTAAGTAATTCATTACTCATTCAATCACCTATATAAGACGTTACTAAGGTATTTTTAAACCGCGTTGAGTTATCCAGGTGTTGAGTGGGTCGTAAACAACTATGGGTTTACCCCTTAACTCATTAATATTCCTAGAACCGGTGAGTAAGAATAAAGCTTTAACTGATTTAACTAGCCCATCTAAGTACTCAACCAACGTACCTGAGTAGTAAGCCCTGAGTAAGGGTAATGCTAGACCGACCGCACTAGCCCCTAGTCTAAGGGCTTTAACAACGTCTAGGGCTGTTCTAATACCGCCACTAGCTATGATTTCAGAGTTCGGAGCTGCCGTCCAAACCTCAAGTATTGAAGCAGCTGTAGGGATACCCCAACGTAGTAGTTCTAGAGCTAACCTCTCCTTCAACTTATCCTTCCTATACTTAGCTCTTAACATCTCGATCTTAGCCCAGTTAGTACCTCCAGCACCTGCAACGTCGAAATGACTTACCCCAACACCTACTAACTCCTCAGCAACCTCCTTAGAAATACCGAAGCCTACCTCCTTAATAACTATAGGTACTGATAATTCCTCCATAACGACCTCTAACTTCCTGATAAAACCTTTGAAACTGTGAGAACCCTCCGGCTGTACTAGTTCTTGAGCTACGTTTAAATGTATAGCTAAGGCATCAGCAGAAACCATGTTAACTATCTTATCAATTAATGATATATCATATCTTATGAATTCAGAGATACCTATGTTAGCTAATACTAACGTAGTTGGTGCATACTCCCTCACCACAGAGTAAGTACTCCTCAAAGATTCGTTCTCAATCGCCTGTCTCTGACTACCAACACCTAATCCTAAACCTAAGACCTCCGCTACCTTAGCTAACTCAGCGTTTATCTTCTCAGTCTCAGGGGCTCCTCCAGTCATACCACTTACTATTATAGGAGCTCTTAACCTCCTACCTACAAACTCTGTAGAGATGTCAATATCGTCTAAGTCTAACTCCGGTACTGCCTTATGTATTAAGTACACACATTCAAGCCATGTTGTTAACGGGCCCTCCACATCCTCTCTTAAAGCAATCTCTATATGTTCTAACTTCCTATTAACACCTTCATAACTCAATACTTAATCACCGTACCTATAGAGGAATTACCATGTAAGGACTTATATAAATTCCCCTTAACTAAGCCATTCACAACCCTAACGTTAATCCCCTTAACACCGTGTTTCAACCCCTCCATAAGTTTAAACATCATAGACCCGGTAACATCATACTCACTCTGGGAGAACTCCAAATTCACTAATTCATCAGCTCCAACATACTTTAGGAGTCTTGCATCACTGTACTTCTTAGGATCTTTATCGAATAAACCGTCAACATCTGTTACGAAGATTATTTCATGTGCGTTTAAGTCCTTAGCTAATAACCAAGCTATAGTATCACCTGAGAGTACTAGGAATGAGTCAACACCTAAAACAACATCACCGTAAAGTACCGGTATGAACCCCCTCACTAAGTACTCGATAATTAAGTTTTTATCATAGCTAACCCTCCCATCAACCTCAACTTTAAAGACGGTATGTGGCGGTATTGAAACTACTGGTAAACCAACCCCTAATAACTCCTTAAGCAGGGATGTGTTCAGTAACGTCATAACGTATGAAGTCTCCGAAAAACACATACTGTCTATCCTACCGCTAGAACTTAAACACTTACGTACTACGTAGTGTCCAAACCCACCACCACCATGAATAATTACTAACTTCAGGTCTGGTAATCCCTTGACAGCATCTGCTAACTCAGATACTAACTGCTTAACCACATCATATCTAATAGTCATCGGCATATCTTTAAGCGTAATTACACTACCACCTAGCTTAACCACCTTTAAATACCAATTGTACCTCAAACAACGTCACCCTACCCAGGTCTTGAATATAAGTATAGAAATTAGTACCTGTAACGGGTTTTAAGCTTTGAGATACTCCATCAACGATACCACTAACACCTACCCATAAACTATTATACAGCCTTATATAGTTGCTTAGAGATTTATAGTCCTTCTCAATTAATGAATTATAGATACTTATGATTAATAACCCTACTAGACGTGTTAACGGTGTAGCAAGTACTTCATTACTCACAACACTACTTAAGGAGATGTCCTCAGTACTTAATACCTCCCTAGCATAACATGATATATCCGGTAATTTAAGTAACTCACCATCATACCTCCATATATAAGGTCCACCAACTACTTCATACTCTCTAATTGCTGTAATACAATCACTAATACCTAACCTACTATCCACTAACCTAAGCAATCCATACTCATCATTAGACAACCTACCGCTAAGTAACCTAATCATTAAATTCGTTATAGCTACGTATATGAAACCATTATATATGTAGTCACCATCAACATCTATCCTAAATCCATAATTAACTCCTAACTCATTAAGTATGAATTCATAGAAATCATAAACATACTTATCTATTATTGGGGGAACACCTGATAATTCTAAGCCCTGCCTACCCAAAACCTCAACACTTACTTTAATTTTAGAATCTTTTAAAGGGAGTACTATTACTGGATTATGCTTCTTAGGGAGTGGGAGGCAGAATAATGGAATATACACAACAGACCTTAACTCAACACCTTCATTAACTCTAGACAATGAGGAGACCATTAAAGAATTCTAACTGCGGCATAACCAACTACAGCATCTCTTTCTCCAGTAACATCTCCTGAAGTCGCATACTTGAGTACCTCCCCCTTACTACCGCCAACTTTATTAGCGTAGTAAAGCAACGTTAGTACAGGTCCTACACCACACATACTTACATTCTCTTTATTTATCACTTCAAATACCTTCATAGGGTCTAACCTAACTATATGTTCGAGTACGTCATGATCCTTCTTACGTGCTATATCATCGGGTTCGTAGTGAGTCATATCACTTGATGCTAGAATGATGACATCCCTGCCTAACTCCTTAGAAGCACTAGCTATAGAATTAGCCAGGTCTTTAGCTATCTCAGGTACTTGATAAGCAAGTACTATAGGTACAAACTTAAAAGTACCGAAGATATACTGGAGGAAGGGTAGTTGAACCTCTATAGAATGTTCGAATTTATGGGCATCGTAATTCACATCAACATAGTTAGACCTCCTCACAATCTCTAAGGCTAATTCTGAATCTACCTCAACATCACCTAAAGGTGTTGACCACACACCCTTATCATATATAGAGACTGCAGTACCTAAACCTGTATGATTAGGACCTAATACAACAAATGTATCCGGCTTACCCTCCAGAGCAATCCTGTAGTACGCATGTGCAGCTACTGGACCGCTATACATGTAGCCAGCATGTGGTACGACATAACCTATACTCTCCTTCAATCTACCCTCATACCTACTAGGTAGTTTTCCAGGACCTAAACTATGTGTAAAACACCACTTAATCCTGTTAATGAGGGCGTCAGATGTAGCTTCGTAGAAATAACCTGCAACTGCTGGTAACCTCTTAATTAACTTCATCAACCCACCTTAGTTTCGAAGTCCTCATAACCTACCTGTAGGTCACCATTAGGTGGTATCACACCCTTCTCTCTTAAAACCTGCCTAGTTAACAACCAGTAAATAACTGCTAAAGACTTCCTACCCTTATTATTACCTGGTATCACTAAATCCACACCTGATAACCTATTATCAGTACTAGCTATAGCAACTACTGGGATACCGACTTCTGAAGCCTCAGCTAATGCTTGAGCATCTGCTCTAGGATCTGTTACGACTACTACATCAGCCTCTACGTAAGATGCTAACCTAGGATTAGTTAGAGTTCCCGGTACGAACCTACCGATAATATGTCTATTATTGGTGAGACGGGCAAACATCTCCACAGGCTTGAACCCGTACTGCCTAGCTGAAACTGCTAAGACAGACCCTACGTTAAATCTCGACAAGAACTTAGCAGCTACTCTAATCCTCTCATCTATTAACTTTACATTAAGTATGTAGAGTCCGTCAGACCTTAACTTATATACGAATCCCTCCATATGTTTAGTACATATGTGGGTCCCTATATGGACACCTGCTGATAGGTAGATATCTAACGGTACTAGAAGTTCTATAGCTCCCTTCTCAGTAACTAATGCTTTCTCAAACTCCTTCTTCTCTTCAGACGGCTGATACATACTCATACCTTCCTCGAATACATAATTATCTCATTTATTAAATCTACATGTGATAAGAACATCCTCCTACAACAATACCTCGTAACCCCTAAATCATCTAGTACTTTACCTGGCTCCTCACCCTTACTAACCCTCTCAGCAAACTCCCTCCACTTATCACCTATTAAGGCACCACAGGTAAAACACCTAACAGGTACTATAACCATAAGTATCACCTATAGGACTTCTGCCTCCACCTCCTAGCACTATAACGCATCCACTTCTCAGGTTCTGTCTGTCTAGGGTCTCCAGCAATCATCACCCTACTATACTCCTTAAAACGTTGTTTTAACTCATCACTACCTGTATAAAGTATTAAAGCCCTAGCAATAGCTGTCCTAGCAGCATCGGCTTGAGCCATAAAACCTCCGCCGGAGACCTTAACCTTAACATCAATAGACTTCCAGATAGCCTCCCCAGCTAGTAATAATGGTTCCATAATCTTTAGACGGGCCATCTCTATCGGGTATATCTCTACGGGTATACCGTTAACCCATACCCTACCCTTACCTGGTTTAACAACTACCCTAGCAATAGCTGTCTTCCTCTTACATGAGGCTAGAACAACTTTTAACTGTTGTTGCTGGGTACTCAACCCTTCCACCCAAGCATTTTAGCTATCTCACCAACCGTTATAAATCCTTTACTAAGTCTTGAGGAGGTATGAGCTACTTTAACAACATTATATTTCTTTAACTCCTCTGGAAAACCTATATAGACCTTCAAATTCTTAAAAGCTTCAACACCTCTCCAACTATCCTTAGGTAACATACCCTTAACAGCCTTCTTAACTATAGCTATAGGGTTCCTAGGCCTCTTCGGAGACCACTTATACGGATTCCTTAACGTCTTTATCTCTAACCAAATCCTATATGATTCTATAACCATCTGAGGATTACCACTCACAACAGCTTTCTCAGCGTTGACTACGTATACCTTATAACCATTTAGTAAGGACTTAGCTACCGTAGTAGCTAACCTACCTAATATAGCACCTTCAGCATCTATCACCAATACTTTATCACTCATATTATCACCTTCACACCTGAACCCTTAGGACACTCCCTAATTAGATCCCTAATATGGATAACCCTACTCCCTGACCCCCTAACCTTCTCTAGAGCTGTTAATGATATTGACATAGTAGCTAATGTGATTTTCTTAGTAAGATTACCCCCTCCTAATACTTTACCAGGTACTACCACAACATCACCGTCATTAACATACCTATTCAACTTACTTAAGTTAACTACCACACGCTTCCTAGCAGGTCTAGAAAGTATCTCAGCTATGTAACTCCATATCGGTGCGTTGTAATCCTTAGCATATTTATTCAACTCCTTAATTAGTAGCCTTAAGTTTATGTTTGTAGGTCCTGTACGCCTCATCTTAACTCCCTCCAACACTACCTAACTTATTAAGTTCATTGTAAATTATTTGAAGTTTATTAACAATTATCTTAAGAGCTTCTGATAGTATTCTCTCAGGTTTTAACGCACCACTGCTCTCAATATAGAGTATATACTTATCCTCATACCAGCTTAAGTCTATGGCATCGTAATCACATACCTTAACACATTGTCTACATAGAATGCATTTACCTTCATCAACTTCAACATGGTCCTTCACCAACTTAAGTACACCTCTAGGACAGACCTCAACACACTTACCACATAAAGTACATCTACTACGGTTTAAACTTACCTTAGCTAAGTATGTAACTGTAGCTACAGTTGATGGACTCCACTTTATATGTTCTCTACCCCTACCTAACCTAGCCCTAGCTTCAAAAGCTAATCTCTGCCCAGGAGCTAACACAGCTATAGGTATATCAGGTGAGACTGGTCTGACGTCAGGGTCTTGCGAAGTTAAATCACGTGAGTAAACAGTTAATACTTCATCCTTAGCTGATACATCAAGTGTTAATACTGCGTAACAACCTTCAGCTTCAGTACTCCCAACACATTCCTCCGGCATCTTATACTTCCCTAACGCTTCATCTGAAGTTAGTGGTATCATACCTAATCTATGAGCTATTATCTCATCATACAGAGCTGATGTATTATCCACAAATATTACCTCATCTACAGCCATGGTAGGTACCTCAGCTAATGCTGCCCTCCTAACAGCGTTAAGTAGAGGTAGTGGAACTCCCTCAAATAACAACTTTATATAGTTCTTACCCTTATCTAAAACCTTAACGTTTAAACCCATTAAATCCACCTACACTCTACGTCCACGCCTACCGCCAGGTCTTCTAGTACTGTCGTGAGGTATGGGGGTTACATCCTCTATCCTACCAATTATAAATCCAGCCCTAGCTAGAGCCCTTATAGCTGCTTGAGCACCTGGGCCAGGTATCTTAGGTCCATGCTCACCCGGCCCTCTAACCTTAATATGTATAGCACCTATACCTTTATCCATAGCTTCCTGAGCTACCCTATACGCTATCATCATTGCGGTATAAGGTGATGGTTTCTCCCTATCAGCCTTAACAGCCATACCACCAGAAGCTCTAGAGACTGTTTCAGCACCGCTTAAGTCAGTTATGGTGATTATAGTGTTATTAAATGAACTGAATATGTGTGCTATACCCCACTTAATTTCCCTTACTGAGAACAAGCCCATCACCTAACTCTAACAATACCCTGCTTAATTGATGATACAGGTACGATTAAGTTCTCCTCATCCCTACTAACTAAGTAACCAGGTGAGGTAACTCTACGTATGCCGATAGCTATATGCCCGTGAGTTATCAACTGTCTAGCGTGGTGAATACTTGATGCTAATCCCTTCTTAAACACTATAGTCTGTAACCTCCTCTCTAAGACACTCTCAACATCTAGTGCTAGGATATCCTCTACAGCAGCATTCTCAGAATTTAGTAATCCTAAACGATACAACTTACTAACTAATTCCTTCTCCCTAACAACTCTTAACTCCGGAGGAAGTGATAGTAATGCTTTAGCTCTCCTCCTGAACTCCCTAAGGAGTGTTTGAGCTTTCCATAACTCCTTCTTATTTCTAAGGCCGTACTTACCCACTAACTCCATCTCCCTAATCAATCTTTCCTTAATCCATGGGTGGCCAGGCCTCTCCCAAGACTTACGAGATTTCTTAGGGTCTCCCATAACACATCACTTCTTCTTACTAACACCTACTGTAGGGCCTATCCTACCAGTCGTATGGGTTCTCTGCCCTCTGACCTTAAGCCCTAAAGCATGTCTAATACCTCTCCAAGACTTAATCCTTTTCTCCCTCTCAATATCCTCTCTAGCAACATATAGTAAGTCAGCACCTATTAAATGTGAGTCTAAACCAGTAGTGTAGTCCTTCCTCCTATTTAAAGCCCACGGAGGAATACCATAATTTAATAAATTAGCTAATGCAGTCTCTATCTTCTTAACATCACCTTCTGATAAATAACCAACCCTTAAATTAGGGTCTAACCCTAACACCCTAATCACATGCATCGCTAACTGATAACCAACACCCTTAATCTTCAGTAAACCATATGGTAGCCTAAGATTACCGTCTATATCAGTACCAGCCACCCTAACTATATGCTTGAACGTAGCCTCAGGCATTACAGTCCCACCAATATAGTGCATTAAAAACTTTACTACGGAGAATATATAAGTTTTTAGAAATACCCGGACAATGTTTCAAGTAACCCTAACATAATGATTTAAGGCGCCGGGGGCGGGATTCGAACCCGCGTGGGCTACGCCCACCGGCTCTCAAGGCCGGCCCCTTAGACCGCTCGGGCACCCCGGCTCCTTACTAATAACTTTATATTATATTAAGAATTAAATATGTTTAATACCATAACACTGTAATTATGTCCTTGGTGGGCATATACTGATAAATGTATTACCTGATTAACTTATGAACCCGTATTTGTGGTTATTGTCTTATACTTACCCCATAGTTTCGGATATGTGCCTGGACGTATTATAACCCTTACGTTCTTTATGGCGTATCCCTTACTATTCTCCATGATTTCTTGAGAACTCATTAATGCCTTCCCTAACGCTACTAACTCACCTTTAAGTGAGAGTATTGCTACTACATCCCCTTTATTTATCCCCTCATGAAGTCTCACTATTCCTGGTATAGCTAGGTCTGCTCCGTGAGCTAGTGCGTCGATAGCTCCATCAGCTATAACTACCTTAGGCATATGAGATACTACATACTCTACCGGTAGTATATACTTCCTCAGCAATGACTCATCCCCTAACTCCTTATATAAGTAAACTGCTTCTGATAGCTTATGCATCGTAACTAAGTACTCACCCTCTCTAAAAGGCCCTGTCTTAACCCTCCTCAACTCACGCATGTGGGCACCAACACCTAATACCTCACCCATATCATGGATTAACTTCCTCACATAGGTTCCATGCTCACAAGCAATCTTTAACAATACGTAAGGGTAGTTAACATCTAATATCTTAATCTCATATATCTTCTTAATCCTTAACCTCCTCTTCACTGAAGACCTAACAGGTGGTCTCTGATATATCTCACCAGTAAACTCTTTAATAACCTCTTGCAGCCTATCTAACTCTACCCTACTATGTAACTGCATCACAGCTACGTACTCCTTATCAGCTAACATCAACATACCTACAGCTTTAGTACCACTACCTAACGTTATCGGTAATACACCAGTAACCTTAGGATATCCCCACCCTACCAATAATTTATTGGTAGGGTTCTAGGGTCCCACCATGACCTGCTTTAGATACGTTTAACATCTCCTTAACCCAAGCTACTACCTCATGACTACTAGGTCCTGGAGGTTTATCAATAACTACTACCCCATAATCTAGTAGCTGATTTAAAGGTCTTAACGTAGGGATCGTACCATACTTCTCAGAGGTAGTCTCATCCCTCCTTACCAACCACTTCCTATTAACTCCTCCGAAATTATCTAAGCTGTGTATGAAGTTAAGACCCTCGGAGGTAATATCCATAAAAACACCAGGTAATCATTGAATTACCTACTATATGTGAATCTAACTACTACCGCTAACTAACGTCCTAACCCTCAGTAGAGACTCCCTACTAACCTTAATCTCTTCCTTCATAAACTCAAGCAGGTTTGAAGCTGTTAAAGCATTAATTACCTCCTCATCAGATGCTCCCTTACTTATACTTATCTTCTTATCTAGTGGTTCTACATGTCTTATATTAACACGCCTCCTCTTAACACCGGTTAAGGATTTAGGCCCTGTCACTAGTATGTAGTTATCATCTATTATATCAACTACTACACACTTCTTACCTGCCTCCCTACCACGTATTTTTACACAAATCCTACCTACTTCTATAGCTGGCACCTCATACACCTCAAACGCTTAAATTCCCTCTAATCCTTACCTAACCACACCTTTTTAAAATTTTACTAATCGCCTCCAACACTATATCTAAACATTCTTCAGGAGTGAATGTTGATGTGTTTATTATTAGGTCAAAGACTGTATAGTCATTTAGGTCTATACCGTATATAGATTTAAACCTACGGTCTTCAGAAGCTTCTATAGTCTTAATGAGTTCTAAAGCATCATTAAATGTTAAGGAATCCCTCTTAGCGATTCTACTAACCCTAACATCTAAGGGAGCTATCACTAAAATCTTAATATGTGCTATATCTCTTAAGACCCATGCTGATATATGACCGTCAACTACAACACCTCCCTTCATAGCCTCATCCCTAATAGTCTCATCTACCATCCTATCTATACTGTAGTCACTTTCAGCAATTTTAGACATATCAATTAGTGAAACTCCTCTCTCCTCAGCAAACCTCCTGAATAAACCACCAGATGATACGTACCTCAACCCTAAAGTACTAGCTAATAACTTAGCTAAAGTCGTTTTACCGCTACCCGGTCTACCACTAATAGTCACTACTAAAGACTCCTTACTACAGCCTCTCAAAATACCCTGCCTCAACCAGTAGATCTAATACTAACCTTCAGCAAAATCTCAAGACATCTATGACATATCTGTCCTCCGTAAGGCCTCTCAGGCCTCTTACTACTCTTAGGCCCCATCCTAATGACGTCGTAATCCCTAGGAACCCCATTTAATAAAGTACCGCATATAGAGCATCGTGCCTTATAAAGACGTAGTTTCTCGTAGTGAACTCTAATAACCCCTCCTGGAGTCCTCCTCAATACCCTACTTTTAGACCTAGATTTCAGGTTCTGCACCTTCATCAACTCATGATTAATTTCCTAGCAAGCATTTAAAAATTATTCGTATTGGATAATATCTTAAGTCTAGGTACCGTATACCATACTCATTAACGATATCTTATTATGTAGTGGTTGGTAAGCTATTATAACTGCTAAGACCAGCAGGAATATATTTAGCTGGTCCTTACCTAAGGTTATGCCAGGGATCCTCAATGGACTAGTAAAAACATTCTCTATACCGTATGATGTCGAAACATGGAAAACCACTACATTAGCTACTGTAATAGCTGTGAATATAGCTAACCACATAGTGAATAGGTTTAATAGGGATGCATACCTAACCCTCCTTCTTAAGAGATCATACCTACTCTTAATCATCCTTAACTTCTTATCCTTAGGACTTAATTTAGATGCTTTCTCACTTAACTCTTTAATCTCCTTGATGACTTCATCAATACCTGACCTACGTAGTATATACCTTAAGAGTAGGGAGTACGGTATGAATATAGCTATGATTACTGCTACATACAGAGCTACTAACATTATCAGACCCGTAAACGATTTACAACTACATCAACTAATTCTAAAGCTGCTTCCCTAACACTACCCTCCCTATTATAGAGTATGTAGACTGGAACACCTACTAATGTAGCACTAGAGATCGCAAACATTCTATTCATAATCAGTAAATCACTTAATAGTCTAGGGTCTCCGTAATCACTTCTCTCCCTACTCCTATCCCTAATCTGTCTGTTTAAGATCTCATCAACACTAGCCTCAATAACTACCACGATATCAGGCATTAAGTGCTCAATTACATGACGTGGTAACCCACTCCAATAACCAGTTGAGGTCTTAACCACTGCGTGAGTGTCTATGAAGAATATAGACTCACTACGTAGTTTACATTCGGAGTCGATCTCATACCTAATCCTCTTAGCTACCATCTCCTGAACCTCACGTTGAATCTTAAGCGGGAGTAACCTAATCTCATCTCTAGACCTTACTAAACCTCGTTGTGTTAACTCTTGAAGCATGTAATCACCGAAGTTAATAACCTTCACTACATAACCCTTAGATAACAACTCATTGACAGCTATGTTGAGGACTGTAGTCTTACCAACACCTGGGATGCCGACCACAACTACAGTCCTAACCAACTCACTCACCTATGAACCTCTTAAGTAGTGGGTATGCTTCTAATGCTCTTTCATAAGCTATTATATTATAATATTGCTGTAGTATACCTACAGCTAAGAGTAAACCTGTCCCAGTTCCGAAGGCACCGAAGACATCTGCTATAAGAGCTATTAAAGCAACTATGATAGAGCTTAATATGGTTAACGGGTATATATACCTAGCTAGTAACGACTCAAGTATTTTAGGATTCCTTCTCATACCTGGGATTTCAAGACCTGCCCTGATCAAGTTTTCTGCCTGAGCTGCTGGGTTAAGACCTGCTATCTCCACCCACACATACCCAAACACCACTGCGAGAACTACTAGTAGTACTGAATATATAGAAACTCTTAACGGGTTATAGTAGACTTCTAATAACGAATTAGGTGGTGATAGGTAGGTGATCATCACAGCTAAAGCCTCAGCTAACCAAGGTACTGACCCCCTCAGATAGGTCGAGCTTATGTTATAGAACAGTATTAAATCTGAGAAGAGTATACCGACTAATAATATAGGGATGTTAGTTACATACATTAATTGTAATGGGACCTTAGCTTTAATACCTGGAGCTCTCTGAGTAGTCACAGGTATGTTAATCTTAACACTTTGTAGGTATGTGAGTAGGAAGACCAAGACTAAAAGAGTTATGAAACCTGTTAATGACGGTAATACCCTATTAACCCCTTCAGCAATACCGTAGAACAACCTCTCACTACTTAACCCACTGCCTAACAACCCCTGAATAAGATATAGTAGGAATCCGTGGTACTGATCAGTTCCTGGGACCTTAACTGGTGCTAAGGTATCCCATACTATAGTCCTAGTTACACCAGCAAGGATGAAGAGACTAACACCGCTCCCTACACCCCAACCCTTCTGTACAGCTTCATCAATTATTAAGAGGATTAACGCACCTAAGAAGAACTGCATGAACACTGCTAAAGTCAGGAAAATATTTAACCTGTAATACAGTGCGAACCCTAACCCCTCAACAACAGCTATTAAAACAGCTAATCCCTTCTGAGACTGAGTGAATAGTTTACGTCCTGAAGGATCACTCATATCTATCTCGATTACTTTAGCACCAACTAATATCTGAAGTATTAAACCAGCAGTGACTATAGGACCTATACCTAACTGTGCTAGAGTTCCTTGCTGAGATGCAAATACTATATTTATTATCGCTGGTAACTGAATCCCTGTAACACCGTAGCTAGCTAGAGGGTACGCTAAGGTACTAGCCATAGCGTAGTATATCGCTAGAGTAGCTAATGTGAAGAGGAGTCTAAACTTTAAGTCAGGCTTCCTAGCAGGTCTAGGAGGTGATGGGATGAAATCCCCTACTACCGCAAGAGCTCTTAAAACGCTTGGCAAGTTAGGCTCCCTACTTCTTCATAGTTAAGACTACTTCACCACCTAACTCCTTAATCTTCTCTATAGCTGATTCGGAAGCCCTATGTACGTAGACCTTAACCTTATAGTTTAAGTACCCTCTACTTAAGAGTTTACCGTACCCTAGCGACTGTAAATCTATAACTACTTTATCACCTTCGTATGTAGCCTTACCCTCCCTCACCAACTTACTGACTAACTCATTAAGTTGATCTAAGTTAATGACATCATACTTACGTTTTAATGACCACGGACTTGTGAACCCGTGTTTTCCATACCAGTCTGGGAAGTATTTTAACGTCCATGACCATTTATGTTTATGAAATCCAACAGCTCCTCTACCACCCCTACTACCACTCTTCCTATGCTGTCCTATACTTCCATACCCATGAGTTCTATACCCCCTATACTTCCTACTCTTCTTCCCACGTCTTACAACCATTTACATCATCCTCTTAACTAATTCGTTTATCTCAGACCCTCTATAACCTAACTCACCAGATGCCTTATAAGGCCTCTTAATACTCCTCTTGAAACCCCCCTTAGGAGGTCTTAACCTAAATATAGGAGTAACCCTAGGTTCTTTATGCCATAAGATCTTACCGTTCATTAACGCCTCAACCAACTCATCAAAAGTAGATACGTTGAATATGTTTTTAAGATCCTCATCAGTGATAGGTTTATCACCGACTAACCTACCCCTACGTATTATTAATTCCTTAAGTACTTTAGGATCTACTTCTCCCCACGTAACCCAGTCCTTAACAACTTCTAACATACCCTTAATACTTTCACTATCTGGGTAAATCACTGCATGAAACTTCCTAGTAAGTCTGAGTAACTGTAAGGTATGTTCAACATCTGGAGGTGCTCCAGACCTACCTCTTAACCTAATAATTAATAGTAACGTCATGTTACTTACTGACCCCTAGACCAATCATATACTGTCACGAATTTATAGGTATTCTTAAGTGCTTCGTAAGTAGCTGAAACAAAGTTGAGTGTAGTTCTGGTCTCACCCTTAGTAAACGTCCATACATCGTTAATACCTGCATACCTAAGTACAACCTTAGCAGCATCACCAGCGACTAGACCAGTACCCTTAGGCGCCGGTAGTAACCTGATATAAACACTCCCGACCTTACCAGCTACTGCAAACGGTATTGAATGCGGGTCCTTACATAAACACTCCCAACTACCGCATCCCCTCCTCACTGGAATTATATTTAACTTAGCATCAACTAAAGCCTTCTCTATAGCCTGTCTTAACTGTTTAGCCTTTCCAAAACCGATACCTACATAACCGTTAAAATTCCCGGCAACGACTAGAGCTCTAAACCTAGTTAACTCACCAGCATCAGTCTGCTTCTGAACTATAGAGACATCAACAACTTCGTACTTAAGGTCTGGGAGTAAGTAATCCACTATTTCAGGCTCCTTAATAACTAAATTATTATCGAAGATCTCCTTAATACTAACTATCTTACCCTCCTTAACCATCTTACCCAGTCTAGTCCTAGGAACCCACTCCTCAAGAGATGAACTCATCTAATCACCTAACTGAGAACCTTTAATATATGCTCCTTAACCTCTATGAAATGTTTTGGAAGTTCTATCGGGTTCAACCCCCTACTCAATACTTCTGAAAACCTCTTCTTAAATAACTCCTCATTAGTACTTAGTAATTCCTTAGCATATTCCGCTATATGCTTCCCGCAGATCCTATCATCATCTGGTAATACCACCTCAGATACAGGTATATCTATACCTGCGTCTAAACACCCTTTAATAGCTGCAAACACTCTAGCACCTTTAGTAGGTCTGTGAAGGCCTATATCAGGTATAGCGCTATTAATACCTAACTTCTTCGCCTTCAACCCAGCGATCAACCCTGTCAGGTATGTAGCAGGGGTGTTATTAGGGTCCCCCTTCCAACCAAACTTAAATAAAGTCTTACTATTAACACCAACTAACGTCTTATCACCTCCTAATGAGAACTCAATGAATTGAACGATAGCGTACTTGTTAGTTAGTCTGACTACTAACCTAACCTTCCTCCCCGACTTCAGCATCACATACCTCTTATAGTAGTTAGTCTTACCCTCCCTCCTACGTTTCTTAGGTACCTTATACCTAGGGCCTTTAGCCATACATTAACACCCTACCTAATACCTTCAATCCCCATATCACGTAAGTACCTTTTAAGATCTGATAAACTCTTAAAAACCCCACCCTTAGCTAAGACGTACATCCTCCTATAAGTCTTAGAATCTATAACTTCATGATCTCTCAACCACCTTAAATACCTCCTCAACTTCCTAATAGTACTTACCCACATACCCTTCCTCTCAGCCCTAGCACCAGCTTTACCCTTACGACTACCATGCCCTCTCCTATGACCAGCCTTCCGCTTCTTATGCCTCTCCCTCCACCTACCCCTCGAATTACCCTTCTCATACTCAGCAGTTATAACTCCATCATCAATAAGCTTCTTTATACCATCCCTAGTTATCACACCAACAACATCATCTACTCTACTAGGGTCTATCCTTATCCTTGAGACACCTACGCCGAGGATCTCAGCTGCAAGACGTTTCTGTAATGTGAGGTCCGGCATCCCTACACACCCTCATTAGCTATTAAGAAACCTTGAGCCCTAGCCTTATCAATGATCTCTAACTTCTTACGTAAGCTAACGTCACTACCTACGTACACTATAACTTCATCAGGTTTAAACATACTTAACTCATTAACATTATGAATTACGACTGGTTTAAGACCCTTAGGATGTAAGCCCCTAATCACGTTAGGTGTTCTATAACCGATAGTAACGATTGGTGGATGACCCTTAAGCTTCAACCTCATAGGGTTGTCCTTACCCTTAGGCCTCCTCCACGTTGGATTATTCTCAAATTTAATGAATTTCCACCATACATTCCTAAGGAACACTAACTTCCTCTTCTTCCTAATTAACTTAACTAAGACCTTCCTATCTAGACGGACCTCACCCGCCATCAGCATACCCCCTCTCATATATGTATATACCGTCTACAAAGACCCTCCTATCTAGGTCTCTAATCTTAGTAGCTCTTTCAATATTAGCTGCTGTCTGCCCAACCTCCTCAATATCAATACCTTCAACTATGACGTCATCACCTTTAACGTAAACCTTAACATTACCTACGACCTTAGCTACCCTCGGAGCCCTCTCACCTAGGAAGTTCTCTATGATGACCTTACCTTCACCAACCTTCACGCTTATCGGGAAGTGAGCGAAAACCACCTTAAGTTTATATCTAAATCCTCTCAATACACCAGTAATCATGTTCCTAATATGCGCACCAACTGTATAGACTAATGCTTTAGACTTCCTATCCGGGAAGAAAGAGTAGACCACCACCTTATTATCAGTAAGTATGAGATTAACACCCCTCACATGTGAGAAATCCTTAACTAACTCTCCTTTAGGACCCTTAACACGTACCTTCAAACCTTCACATGATACCTCAACACCTTCAGGAATTTCTATAACATCCTTAACTACTGCATCCCTAACCATTCAATCACCTCAATATACGTAAGCTAAGAGGACCCCTCCTATCCTCATATCTAAAGCCTCTCTATGTGAGAGAACTCCCTTAGATGTACTAATCACTAATATACCTATATCCCTAGATGGTAAGTACTTCCTTAACCAGTACGGCATACTCCTCAACTCATTATATGTTACAGAGAACCTCGGTTTTATAACACCTGCCTTATTAACCCTACCAAGTAACTGGACTTTAATCTTCCCCCACCTACCATCATCTATATACTCAAACTCACCTACATACCCGTACTTCTGCATAGTCCTTAAAACCATAGCTATTAACTTAGATGCTGGCCATATAACAGCCTCTTTACGCCTACGCATCTCACAATTAACGATAGTTGTTAACGCATTAGCTAGAGGGTCTATCACTACCATCCAACCACCTCACGAATACTTCTTAAACCCTAACGAATATGCGACCTCCCTAAAACACTGCCTACATAGGTATAAACCGTACTTCTGAATAACAGCATCCTTACTACCGCATCTAATACATACCTGAACTCCACGGCCGTACTTCCTAATTATAGGTTGTTTAAACTTCCCCATTCTAAACCACCTTCACGTTAAGTACCTTCTCAAAAAATATTTGAGCCTCGATCTTAGAGACCCTATGCCTCCTAGGAATACTGGATTTCTTCCTACGCCTACGCATAACCCTAAACCCAGGTCTTTCTAAGGTTATAGCTATATCCATACCGAAAATACCTAATTCAGGGTCGTACTTAACTCCTGGAAGCATTATATGCTCCTTAATCCCTACAGATACGTTACCGAAATCATCAAAACTACTACTCTTAATCCTCCAACCTAAAGCTTCGAACACCATGTTAAGGAATTTAAGCGCTTTCTCCCTCCTAAGGGTTACTACCACAGCTATTGGCTCACCCTTACGTACCCCAAACTCCCTTATAGTCCTCCTAGCTCTTCTAAACGATGGTTTCTGACCAGTTAACATCTCTAAAACCTTAGCAGCCTTCTGTAGCCTCTCACCACCCTCACCAACACCTATATTTACAGTTACCTTAGCTATCCTAGGCATATACATCGGATTCTCATTCCATTTACTAATTAGTTGCTCAGGTGAGGGACTACCCACTTAAAGCACCCTCCGGTAGTGTTATCTCAGGTGTCTCCATACCTATGACAAAGATCTTATCTAAAGTTGTATATATAGTCTCACCACGTAATCCTTCAATCTTTACCTGTTTCCTATATCTACGCATACCCTCACTCATATTTACTAACCTACCTACCTTACCAACGTTACGGCCACCAATCACAACAACTAATGATTTACCTACCTCTAACGGTATGTACTTGATGATCTCTTGATTAGGTATTGAAATCTTTAGAGTCCCCATAGTCTTATAGATATCCTCAACAGGTTTTGTAGGGTCTGAGACCCTAATTAAGACGTTCCTACCATCATGTAAGTTAAGTTGTATATGACCGCCCTTAACAATGGTTTTGTTCTCAATACGGCATAACTTGAATGTTGCTTCATCCTTACTTATAGGTATTAACGTCATATACTTAGTAGGTACTGGTATAACTCTAAATGCCTCACCAGTATCAACAACCTCAATAACGTCCATGAAACCTATTGGGAACTTATAATCCGTTCTAACAATACCATCAACCTTAAAATGACCTTCAGCTATTAACCTCCTAGCCTCCTTACTCCTCTCTACGTATTTGAGGACATCCCTAACAACCACTAATAAAGGTATTGACCTAATGATTGGGTGTGGACCTGGTGACGGTTTGAGAGTCCATTTAAATGTCTTCCTAAGTATAGGCCAGAACTCCGGTGCAGCATGTCTTTTTAGATGTCTAGAACCTCCCATCCTAGCCATACCAACCACCTACTAAGCCTTCCTCCTCCTGTTAATGATCTTCTCCCTCCACTTATCACTAAGGTCTAACTTAGTTATCACGACCTTAGATGGGTGTATAGGGTAGTATACAGGTGTTCCATCAGCTTTCTTAATAGTTACACCTTCAACATATATCCTACATTTCTTAAGACTGACCTTAACTACCTTACCTTCATGACCTGCCCAATCACCTCTTAAGATCTTCACAGTATCACCAACTCTTACATAAATACGTTTAATACCATACTTACTAATTAACTCATCAGATAATCTAGCAGTAAGTAGTTTACGCTTACGATGTGGGGGTGCTTCAATTAAGTTTAACCTCTGTTTACTAGGTTTTGACGACATTAAAACACCTACACAACGATAGTTGCTATATTAGCTATTGTCGGCCATCTCTCAGCAGCTTCCTTGGCTATAGGTCCTCTAACCTCACTACCTTTAGGAGTTCCTTCAGGGGTGACTATAACACATGCATTATCTTCAAAAGCTATCCACGTACCATCAAGCCTTTTATAAGGTTTCTTCTGCCTAACTACCACTGCACGCATAACCTGCCCCAACAATTCAGTAGCTCCTCTCTTAACAGTAACGATGACTAAGTCACCGACAGTAGCTCTTGGAACTCTCCTCAACCTAGTCCTAAGCCCTGGAACACCGATTACCATCACCTCCTTAGCACCACTATTATCAGCTACTTTCAGCCTCGTCCCGATACATATACCTGCTGAATACCCCCTCCTTCCAAACGCTGCCCCTAACTTAGCCCTCTTAGCACCCATCAACTCTCACCCCTAGAGAGAACACCTAAAACAACTTTAGAAACAGACTTAGCTATAGGTCTAGTCTCACCGATAACTACTACATCACCTTCCTTAGCATTAATACATGGAGGGTTATGAGCGTGTATCCTAGACCTCCTCCGTTCATACCTCATATACTTCCTATTATATACTAAGTACTCACGCTCAACAACAACTGTATTCCTCATCCTAGCCTTAATCACCTTCCCAATAAATATCTGCCCCCTAACCTTTATATGACCATGCCAAGGACACTCATCATCATCACATACATTCTGAGGCGGTGTTAATCCCTCAAACCTTATACCTATATTATTCACTCTAGCCTCTCGTGACATCATCTAACACCTCTATACTTCTTAACCCTGTCTTCAGGTCTACCTACTAACATCTCACCACATACCTCTACATCTTTATCTGACAACTTAAAAATTATCTTAGAACCTAACTTAGGAACTTTGATTTCCTTACCATCCTCATCAATAACTAACATATTCATAGTTTCATCAACTACCTTACCCCGACGACCGATTAAAGTCTTATCAGTATGGTCTATGACCACAGCTTGAAGCCCTATTAACTCATGATATATTATGTTATTAGCGTCTCTCCTCACTCTTAACCTCCTCTTCACGTAACACAGTTAATATCCTAGCTATATTCTTACGTACAATTCTAATCCTACTAGTATTAGTTAACGTACCCATAACAGCCTGAGCTCTTAACTTCATAAGCTCTAATCTTAACTCATTAAGTAGTTTTAACCTCTCCTCACGACTCATACTCCTAATCTCAGCAGCTGATAAACTCATTAAAGATCACCATTAAGTCTTACTACCTTCTGAAGGACTAGGTTGAGTAGTTGTTGGAACCTCCTTAGGAAGTACTATCTCTACTCTATCAGCAGGTTCTAAAGGCTTAACTATTAATACTTCAATACCGTAAATACCTGGTTTCTGAGGTAGGTGAATCACTGCTCTATCTACTAATTGATGTACGTGTTCTCCAGTCTTATACACCTTACCAGCCCTGATCTTCTCGTATCTAGCCCTCTCACTAACTAACTTACCACTTATTACGATCTCAACACCTAACGCTCCAGCCCCTAAAACCCTCCTTAAAGCTACGAACGCAGCCCTTCTGAAGTGATAACCCTTCTCTATAGCTAAAGCTAACCTCGAAGCTACTACTCTAGCATTAAGTTCAGGGTTCTCAACTTGAGTTACGGTGATTTGAGGGTTCTCTATGTTGAAATACTTCTCAAAAAGCTCAGTAAGTTGCTTAATTGTCTGACCCTTCTTACCTATTATTAATGCTGGTCTATCAGCATAGATGACTATCCTAGTACCTAATGGTGTCTTCACTAAATCCACCTTAGCATACCCAGCCCTCATAAACACCTTAGCTAAGTACTCGTCGACTTTTACCTTAATTAGATTCAACTTAATAAAATGAGATTTAACATCTACCAAGTGCTACACCTCACTAACCACTATCTCAACATGTGTTAAAGACCTAAATTTAGGTGTTGCCCTTCCAAAAGCTCTCGGCATCCACCTCTTTAGGTAGGGGCCCCTATGAGCTGCTGCATGAGTAATCACTAAGCTCTCAGGGTTTAAACCCTTATTAACAGCGTTATTCTCAACATTCTCAAGGAGTTTCAGTAAGTATTTACATACCTTAACTGGGTACCTACCTATAGGGGACTTAAACTTAGGAAAAACTTGTGAAAGACCTTTCTTATGAGCTATTGATAATTTATACCTAGTGTAAGGTATGGGGGTTTTAAAGTTCAGGACATCATTAATTAGTTTTTTAGCCTCAGATAACTTCATACCCTTTATCACTTTTAATACTTCATAAGCTTCTTTCCTAGAGATTGGAGCGTCTCGTAATACTGCCTTAGCACTCCTTGACTCATCAACCATTACTGAGTAACGCCATATAGGCAAGCAGTGTACACCCCCACTGCTACTCATAAAAAACTTTCTAAGGTTAATAAGCTATTAAGATGTGCTTAAAACATGATGTTGTAGTATCCTTAACCAACACTTAATCTTCATACAGACTTCACAAACTTATAAGCTTGCTATAGTGTATAGTCTTAGGTGTTGACAGCATGTCGAAAGTACCGCTTAAATTAGTAAGTGATTATACGTGGGTGATACCCAAGAATTTTAAGGAGTGTATGAATGTAGATGCTATAGTGTTTGCTGATGACTACCTACTTAAGAAGATGGAGGAAGACCTCACGTTAGTTCAGGCAGCTAACGTGGCATGTTTGAATGGTGTAGTTAAAGCTGTATATGTAATGCCTGACGGACATCAAGGATATGGCTTCCCTATAGGTGGTGTTGCAGCGATGAGGTACGATGATGGTGTTATATCCCCTGGCGGTGTAGGTTATGATATAAACTGCGGTGTTAGGTTGTTGAGGACTAACTTAAGCTATAACGACGTTAAGGATAAGGTGAAGGACCTCATTGATGAGATCTTCAGGAACGTCCCAAGCGGTGTTGGTAGTACTGGTAAAGTCAGGTTATCATTGTCTGAACTAGATAGAGTTCTTGAGGAAGGTGTTGAGTGGGCTGTGGGTAAGGGTTTCGGATGGTATGAGGATTTAGACCATATTGAAGAACGTGGACGTATGGAGGCAGCTGACGCTAGTAAGGTAAGTAAAGTTGCTAAGGAGAGAGGGGCTCCCCAACTAGGTACTTTAGGAGCTGGTAATCACTTCCTAGAGGTTCAGGTAGTTGATAAGATCTACGCACCAGATATAGCTAAGAAGATAGGTATAGAATATGAAGGTCAAATCACTGTTATGGTTCATACAGGTTCTAGGGGTTTAGGACATCAAGTAGCTAGTGATTACTTAATGATTATGGAGAGAGCTATGAAGAAGTACGGTATAAACCCACCTGATAGGGAATTAGCTGCAGTCCCGATAAATTCTAGAGAAGGTGAGGACTATTTCGCAGCTATGGCTGCAGCAGCTAACTATGCCTGGACTAATAGACAGATGATCACCCATTGGGTTAGGGAAAGCTTCGCTAGGGTGTTTAAGAGAGACCCAAGTGAGTTAGGTCTTGAAACAGTTTATGATGTAGCACATAACATAGCTAAGATAGAAGAACACACGGTAGATTCTAAGACACTAAAGTTAGTTGTACATAGGAAGGGTGCTACCAGGGCTTTCCCACCAGGACATCCTGATATACCTAAAGACCATAAAGACGTTGGGCAAGTAGTACTCATACCGGGTTCTATGGGTAGCGCTAGTTACGTGATGGTAGGGATACCAGAAGGTGCTAGGACGTTCTACTCAGCAGCTCACGGAGCTGGTAGGTGGATGTCTAGGGAGGCTGCCATCAGGAGGTATAGACCTACTGAGGTTGAGGCTGAGTTAAGTAGAGCCGGTATATACTTAAGAGCTGCTACGAAGAGTGTTGTCTCTGAGGAAGCTCCAGGTGCTTATAAAGATGTTGATAGAGTTGCTCTAGTATCACATAAAGTTAGTATAGCTAAGTTAGTTGCTAGGTTAAGACCTATAGGTGTTACTAAGGGTTAAGAATTAGATGAAGATTTTAAAGAAAGCATTACTACTTAATAATAACGTTTTAGAGGAATGTAAAGTTTTAATCACTGATGAACATATCAAGATATTATTAAGTGGTAGGGTATATTCTAAATTACTCGATAATAGGTCTTCACTCTCACTGATAGAGTATAGAACTCTCAGTAAGTTAAAGGGAGGTACCATCATAATAGGTGTGAATGATCTATTAAACATTAGGTACTACAGGATATCGGGAATTGATAGGGATTTGATTAAGGTGTTTAATGAGTATTTAGGTAGTAATACGAACATATATGATGTCTACTTAGAAACTAGAGGATGTACCTACAGGTTCATACTCACACAAAGAGATATGATTAAGTTGAGGAATTACGTCCGAAAATCACTTCATAGCAACAAATAACGTACTCCTAGTAGCCTTCAGACCTGGCTCACCGTGTTCAACCTTCTTACAAGTTGGTGCGAATTCACCTAGGTAATGCCCTATCATTTCAGGAACTATCTTAACAGGTATGAATTCCTTACCATTATATACAGCTATGGTTAACCCAACCATAACCGGTAAGACTATCATATCCCTCACATGTGTTTTTATAACTACGTTCTTTCCCTCACTCATTAACTTACGCGCCTTCATAACCTTCTCCAACAACCTCATCCTCGGAGATTCCCTATACCCCATCTGAATCCTCCTAGCCCTTACATTAGAGTCTGACTCCCTCAATAATGACCTCCTAGCCCTAGCAGGTAGTAACTTTATAAATTCATCCATAGACATACTCAGTAATTCCTCTAGAGTCTTACCTCTATACTTAAACGACTTCCACTCAGGTGGGACCTCAATCCCTATACCACCTACGCTAACACCGCTCATCATACCACTGAGATCTAAGTTTAGCTAACATACTTATAAATCTTTAAATCTCGACGTACGTCCGTGATCGTTCAGGCGTGATTTATAAGTAAGTCATTCTACATCTCTAAAACTAGTCAATATCTTCAAGTCATAGAGCGTATTAAGTGGAAGTGAGAGAGGTTATTAGTGTTTATACGTTTCTAACATATAGAGTAGTTCATTCACTACAGCTAGGGTAGAGTATATAGCTTCAACAGTTCTAACACTACGTACCCCCTGGAACGGTATCGTATTAATTTTAAACTTTACTAAATCATTAAATAATGTAGAATACTCATGTCCTATCAATTCATTGAAGTCTTTTTTATGGTTGCCGAATAATAGGATGAGAGTTCTCACATCTTTCCCAATAACCTCCTTAACTACGCTGTAAGTATCATTTCCAGATTTTGTTGTTAGGATCCCGACTACGTTAGGATCCCTTAAAATATTTATTATCTTTTCAATATTATCTGCAACCACTACCTTATAACCTATATACCACGGCGAACTCTCTGCATCAACTATAACACCTCTAAGGGGTTTCTTCTTAGTAATCTTAATCAACACTCTAGACCCTACGCGTATACCATTGCTGAAATCTCTAGGTATTTCAGCTACTACATAATCTCTTAAACCAACGTATACCTTAGCAAGAAAACCTCTTACATCGAGTACGACCCCTTCCCTAATAGGTAATAACTCTATATCATCACTTAGTAATGGGTGAGTAGATATGTTAAGTGGTGGTAGTAGACCTACATACCTTAAAGTATCTTTCCTACCAACTACGTATTTTCTAATGTATGGAGGTATTAATAGGTAGTTTAGTATATCATTCATAACCTCTAAATCCTCATAACTAGACTCACTATCCCTGAATAGTATGACTTCATCAACTCTAAACATAGCTAAGGCTCTAGCAAGCCATCCTATAAGTAATGTCTTCTCATAAAGTGTTTGCTCAACTAACAATATGGATACTGGCACAACAGTAATTATTTTGATCTTACGCTTAGGTGGAGGCCATGAAAAGAGGTTAGACATTGATGGAAGGCCTTAATACCTCTAATAAAGTTATTTACCTTTCTTACTGCTCTTACCCTCTTCTTTAGTAGCCCCCTTACTACTGGATTTCTCCTCAGGTATCATGAACAGAGTTGTTTTCTGCCTACCTCCCATAGTAACCCCACTAAAGATTTATACTTGATGCAGCATATAAAAGTTTAGATGATGTGTTTGCCGAGTACTGAGTATGATGATAGCTATAGTTCTGATATACATATAGTTTAAAATACCTTCTCAAAAATTTTTAAGAATGTAGAAGTACGTAATACCTAGCGTGGTGTAGATTAAATGGCACGTAGGAAGACATCAGCACCTCGTAGGGGTAGTCTAGCATTTAGACCTAGGAAGAGAGCTAGTAGACTACTACCTAGGATTAAGACATGGCCTGAGGTCCAGTTAGATACTCCTAGGATTTTAGCTTTTGTAGGTTATAAAGCAGGTATGACACATATCGTTATGATTGATGATAGGCCTAATAGCCTAACTAGCGGTAGGGAGATCGTAGTTCCAGTCACAGTTTTAGAAACACCGCCATTAATACCATTAGCTATCAGAGTCTATAGGAGGGATGTATGGGGTCTTAAATCATTCTGTGAGGCTTGGGTAGAACCTCCTAAGGAGTTAGAGTTATGGAGGAAGATACCGACTTTCAGGAGTACAGATTTAGATAAGAGTTTATCAGTGATTAATGATAACATAGATGTTATCAGTAGGGTCTCACTAGTAATTGCGACCCAACCTAAACTTACTGGTGGTTTAAGTAAGAAGAAGCCTGACTTACTAGAGGTAAAGGTTGGAGGTAGTGATATTCAGTCACAGATCAAGTATGCAGTATCGATCCTCGGTAAGGAGGTCAGAGTCACTGATGTATTTACTGAGGGTCAGTTCGTAGACGTTCTTGGAGTTACTAAGGGTAAGGGCTTCCAAGGCGTTATAAAGAGGTTTGGTGTTAAAGAACTACCTAAGTGGCATAAGCATCGTAAGGGTAGTAGGAGGGTAGGTTCTAGAAGCCCAACTATAGGTGCTTTAAGTACTGTACCTCAAGCAGGTCAGTTAGGATTTCATAGGAGGACTGAATATAATAAAAGGATATTAAAGATAGGGAGTAACGGATATGAGGTCGTACCCGCTGGAGGCTTCCCACACTACGGTATCATCCGTTCTGACTACGTGTTAATTAAGGGGAGTATCATGGGGCCTCCTAAAGCACCTATAGTCTTAAGATACCCTATAAGACCTCCTAAATGGGTCCCTCAAGGACCTCCTATAATTACGTATGTAAGCTTAGAGAGTAAGATGTGAGGTGTTACTTAATGGTGTATAAGATATTCTTACCAGTGAGTGATGTTAAGCAAAAGAAGGTTGTGGTATACGATTTAAAGGGTAACATAGTTGGTGAGGTAGTACTTCCGTTAATATTTAATTACCCGGTGAGGAAGGACATAATCAGAAGAGCTGTTATTTCAGCACTAACAGCTAGATTACAACCTAAGGGTAGGGACCCCTTAGCAGGTAAGAGGAGAGTTGGGGAGAGTTGGGGTATTAACTATGGTGTTGCTAGAGTCCCTCGTTTAGATAATGGTAGGGCTGTTATAGCTCCTATGACTAGAGGTGGTAGGTTAGCACACCCACCTAGAGTTAATGAGAAATTACATGAACGTATTAATAAGAAGGAGAGGTTAATCGCGTTTATTTCAGCTCTTTCAGCTACCTCTGAAGTCGGCTTCGTCAGGGGTAGAGGACATGTAGTAAATCATGATATATTACCGGTAGTTGTTGTCGATGAATTTGAGAAGATTAACATAACTTCAGAAGCTAAGAAAGTATTAGATGTGCTTAAGTTATGGGATGATGTTGTTAGGGCTAAGGAAGGTATAAGGATAAGGTCTGGTAAGGGTAAGATGAGGGGGAGGAGGTATAAGGAGCCTAAATCATTATTAGTGGTTATATCTAGTAAGGACGTACCAGCTGTTAAAGCATTCAGAAACCTACCTGGTGTCGATGTAGTCGCAGTAGACCTACTAAACGTAGTTCATCTAGCACCTGGTGGTGTTCCAGGTAGGTTAACCCTAATCACTACTAAAGCATTAGATATACTTAGTAAGAAGTTTGAGGTGATTACATTATGAAAGATCCTACGAAGGTATTATTAAGACCTGTAACCTCCGAAAAAGCGTTGAATTATATTGAGAAGTTCAATACCTTAACCTTCATAGTTAGTAGGGATGTTAATAAACATGAGATAAAATACGCTGTTGAGAAGTTGTTCAATGTGAAGGTTGAGGATGTGAGGGTGCTGATAACACCTAAAGGTGAGAAGAAAGCTTATGTAAGGTTAAAGCAAGAGTTTAAAGCTTCAGAGATAGCTACTAAGTTAGGGATATTGTAAGGGGTTGTGAATGGGTAAGAGAATCCTAACTCAGAGGGCTGGTAGAGGTTCACCAACATTCCGTAGCCCAAGCCATATCCATATAGCACCAGCTAAATACCCACCACCAACTAATGAAACATTAAGTGGTGTGGTTCTAGAATTAGTTCATGACCCAGGTAGGTGGGTCCCACTAGCACATATTAGATTAGAAAATGGTGTTGAGTATTACATACCTGCTGCTGAGGGCATGTACGTGGGTCAGGAGGTCTACGTAGGCCCTGAAGCACCTATCAGTATAGGGAATACATTACCGTTAGGTAACATACCTGAAGGTACTAAAGTATATAATATAGAGTTAAATCCTGGTGATGGAGGTAAGCTATCTAGACAGGCTGGAAGTTACGCTTTAATATTAGGTAGGTCAGGCAACTACACCTTAGTTCAATTACCTAGTGGTAAGGTAAAACCCATAATAAGTACTGCTAGGGCTACCATAGGCATCCCTGCAGGTGCTGGTAGGATTGAAAAACCATTGCTTAAGGCCGGTGCTTCATATCATAAGTGGAAAGTTAAGGCTAAGAAATGGCCTAAAGTTAGAGGCGTTGCTATGAACGCAGTATCACATCCACATGGCGGAGGTTCACACCAGAGTGTTTCAAGACCTTCAACAGTATCTAGAACAACACCACCTGGGAGAAAGGTCGGACATATCGCTGCTAGAAGGACTGGTAGGAAGAAAGGCAGTTCAGTATAAAACTAACTCGTATTCACATCATAACTCAGAGCTTACACCCATCATCATGTACTACTCCATGAGAAGGATTACTTAATAAGGTATTTTAAAAGTTTTATGACTGTCCTCAAAACTCATCACGATCTTCTCTTCGTGAACTACGGTGGTTCCCAACCATCACGTACCGAGAAAGCATGTACTTATAAGTCCTGAATATTTATAAACCTGCTATTAATTTACCCCGAGCCCCGAGAGGGGTAGGGGTAATAGGCCGGAGACCCGGCCCGGGACTAAACTCCCAGAAGCAGAGAGACGTAGTCCCAAACCTCCCCGTCTAGAAGGAACCTTCGCTCTTTAGGGCGGGGAGAAGGTCAGCAGCGGAGAACAACTTCATTCACAGTATAATTTTAATATCCTGTTAATAATATTTGTTGTACTAGCTATTTCAGACTTATACCTGCTAGGCAACCTTAAAACTTCTGCCTTCAAACCTATAGTGTCTAAGTGCCTAGATATTAATCGCTCATCTACTGGTTGGTCAGGTCCTAATAAGATTACATCAGGTTTAACCACCTCAATACTCTTAAAGATATTTTCCTCGTTGCCTAGCACTGCTTTATAGACGAATTTCAAGGAGTTAACAACCTCTAACCTAGTTAATTCATCATTGACTGGCTCCCTACCCTTAACTCTCCTCACAGTAGAATCCCTAGCAACTACAGCATATACTAGTCCGAGTTTCGACGCCTCACTAAGGTAGTATATATGCCCAGGATGTATTATATCGAAGGTCCCGCCAACCATAACCCTACGTACTTTAGGTCGTTCCCAGTGGAAGTTAATAATACCTAAAATCCTTAATGCATCTAAAAGTCCTTCAGCATAAGCTATACATGATAATGACGTTATATAGTCCTTATTACTAAAGTAGTACTTAGAGTCGTTTAAATATGTCTTACTTAAATTTACTACCTCCTTAACCTCAGGATTTCTAATATCATCTAACCTAATACTATTTAGTACCTGCTCTACATTCATAATATACTTTAAAACCCTCATAGCTATTGATTCATCTGCAGTAGACATCCTTAACCACCTTTAAAGCCTCCTCCTCAATAAAGTGTAGCTTAGGAGCTGTTATTATTAGTGAGTGTGGAGGTTTTCCTAAATCCATATTCATGAGGTTGCCTAAGCTATCAGGACACACCCTCATATCCTCACCACCTAATCTACTAATACCTATAGCTAATCTATCAGGAGTTATAATACCTTCCCTCCTTAAACTCTCAATCCCTAAAAGTATTTGTATAGCCTCATTCACACTCATATAGATATTCTTATCTATATCAACCTCAAGTAGTAGTAAGGTATGTAAGTTTCTTAAGGAATTCTCTTTTACTACATCGTAAGGATACTCATATATGATGCCATTTTTAGGATATGTGACCGTAGCTATCTTCCCTAACTTATATATCATCAGTCCTGTAAAACTTACTGATGCAGAGACTATACTTACTCCAGGAACTATCTCAACGTCATAACCTCTTCTCCAAGCCTCAATAATTATGTTCACATGAGTAGTAGCTATGAGAGGATCCCCTGGTGAGAGGAGAGCTACGTCCCCCTCGCTTAAGGCTTTAAACAATTTCTCAGCATTAAGATCTTCAAGATCCCTCCTACTTAACATCTCATAACTACTGCCTAAAACCTCCTCAAGCTTAACACCATCACCAACTAATAAACTAGTATAACTATCTAAAAATACCTTCTTAACCCTCCCCAAGATCTTTAAAGCTTTTATAGTTAGATACTCTGGTGTAAGTCCAATACCGATGACATATAATTTACCCTTCATCCCTTAATAACACCTCATAACCATTAACAACTAACTTAAAATCAGTATCCAAAGCCTTCTTCAGTAAATCTATTATAGTAAAAATCCTACCGACATCATCTACTGGAATATTAAAAACTATCTTAACAACCTCCTTACTTAACTCAAACTCACCTTTAAATACCCCTAATATACTCCCTAAACCTTTAAAGAACTCCGACACCGTTATCTCTGAAGACAGATATACCTCTAAAGATACTTTCCTAATAACATTGTTTACGTAGTCATACCTAATTAAGATCTTAAACCCCTTAATAACGCATTTACTAGTTAGGCAATTAACAACTATATTGAATACAACATCACTAGATACTAACATCTCAGCATCTGTTAAAGCATTTTCTAATAAGTCGTAACTTAATAACCCATCTAACGCCTTAATAAATGCATCAATAGCAGACATCGTATACCATATTAATGTTGTAATTCCTAGATTAAAACTACTCATAAGTAACTACACATACGTGTTAAACCTGAACTTCAGCTACATTATACCTACACTTTATAAGTATATGAGGACTTAAAGAACTTGGTATAAGTATGTCAAAGGGGGATCTTAAGGTATGGCTTGAGAGGATATCTAAGTTATCTCTAATCAGGATTAGTAGTGAGGAGGAGGAAACTATATTAAATGATATGAAGAAGATAATTGAGTTCTTCAACACTATAAACTCTTTAGACTTAAGTAATGTCGAACCTTTATTCATGGTTTTAAAGGATGAACCAGTAGTTAGAGATGATGAAGTTGGTGAGAGTCTTAGCGTTGATGAGGTATTAAAGAATGTTAAGGAGGTTGAAGGAGGTTTTATAAAGGGTCCAAAAACTGCTTAATCGTCAGGTGATTATCCTGAGTAAACTTATACGTAAAGGAGCTACAGAACTTGTTGAGTTATTTAAATCCGATCCTAGACTAATTGAAGAGTATATAGTAGGTATTTATGAAGTTATTGATAGGGTTGAAGACCTTGTAAGATCGTACATAACTTTAAGACCATTAAATGAGGTCTTAGCTGATGGGGTTAAAGTTCGTGAAGCACTTACAAACGGTTTTAAAGGAAGGTTAGCAGGTCTCTTAGTAGCTGTTAAGGACGTCATAGTGACTAAGAACTTAAGGACTACATGTGCTTCCAAGATATTATACGACTTCATACCCCCGTATAACGCAACAGTTATTGAGAGAATTATAGGTGAGGGAGGTATAGTAGTAGGTAAGACTAATATGGATGAATTCGCTATGGGATCAACGACAGAGAATAGTGCCTTCTTTAAAACACGTAATCCTTGGGACCTCGATAGAGTTCCTGGAGGATCTTCAGGTGGTAGTGCTGTTGCTGTAGCAGCTTATGAAGCTAGTATTGCCTTAGGTAGCGATACTGGTGGTTCTATTAGAGTACCTGCAGCATATACTGGGATAGTAGGTATTAAACCTACTTACGGATTAGTAAGTAGGTACGGGTTAATCTCATATGGTACAAGCCTAGAACAGATAGGGCCTATGGCTAGGAACGTAAGTGATTTAGCACTGTTGTTAAGTGTTATAGCTGGTTACGACCCTCATGATAGTACCTCATTAAAAGTTAGGGATTTAAACTATATGGAATTCCTAAAACCAACACCTATGAAGAAGTACAGAATAGCTACCATTAGAGAATGTGTTAGTGAAGGTGTTGATAATACAGTCCTAACAGCATTTAACAGAAGTCTTCGTAGGTTTGAGGAGGAGGGTTTAGAGGTTCTGGAGGTGAGCATACCTATAATCAAGTATGCATTACCTGCATACTACATAATAGCTATGGCTGAAGCAAGTTCTAACTTAGCTCGTTATGACGGTATTAGATACGGTTACCACGTAAGTGTTGAGGGTAGGACATGGGATGAGGTCTACATTGAAGTCCGTAGTGAGGGTTTTGGACTTGAAGTTAAGAAGAGGATATTATTAGGTACTTTTGTGTTAAGTGCTGGTTACTACGATCAATACTATTTAAAGGCTTCTAAAATCAGGAAGTTACTCTATGATGAGTTCATGAAGTTATTCAAGGAGGTTGACGTAGTGGTAACACCGACAACACCAACAACACCGCCGAGATTTGGTGAGGCTTTAACCGACCCGTTAAAACTGTACTTGCTAGATACGTATACTGTAGTAGCTAATTTAACAGGTCTGCCAGCGATTTCAATACCCTCAGATATAGTTAACGATGTACCGGTAGGGTTACAGTTAATAGGTCCTAGACTTTCTGAAGGTTATCTAATAAACTTAGCCTACATACACGAGCTTAAATCAGGACTTAAAGACTTGGTACCTACTGCGGTGAGTGGGTATGTCTAACCTCGATATTAAGATTGGCTTAGAAGTTCATACACAGATAACCTCCTTAAAGACTAAACTATTCTGTTCATGTCCTTCAGATTATAGAGGGAAACCACCAAATACTAATGTCTGCCCAGTATGTCTAGGATTACCTGGTGCTTTACCAGTAGTTAATATTGAGGCTATTAAAGCGGCCTTAATGGTAGCTCTAGCGTTAAAGTGTGAAATCAGTGATGTCTTGGTATTCACACGTAAACATTACTTCTACCCGGACCTACCTAAGAATTATCAAATATCACAATATGATGGTCCAGGTAGCATACCTATAGCTAGGAATGGCTATATAGTTATAGGTATTGATGGCGGTTTAAAGAAGGTTAGGATCCGGAGGATAAATATAGAGGAGGATCCTGGGAAAATAGTCTACCCTACAGGTTCACTACTAACTAGTAAGTATACATTAATTGATTATAACAGGTCTGGCATAGCGTTACTTGAGATAGTTAGTGAACCAGACCTAAGAAGCCCTAAAGAAGCAAGAGCTTTTATAGATAAGTTAAGATCTATTCTCGAGCATTTAGGATTAGTAAACACTGAGTTAGAAGGTGCCTTAAGAGTTGATGCTAATATTTCCTTGGCTGGAGGTTCTAGAGTTGAGATTAAGAACATAAGCTCAGCTAAGGATGTAGAGAGAGCTTTAACGTATGAGATAATCAGGCAGAGTAAGGCTTTAGAGACTGGTGAGAAAGTTAGACGGGAAACCCGTCATTGGGATGCTATTAGGAAGGTTACAGTCCCATTAAGGGTTAAGGAGTTTGAGGAAGATTATAGGTATTTCCCAGATCCTGATTTACCACCAGTGAAAATTTCGTTAAAACTTATTGAGGAAATATATCAGAAACTCCCTGAATTACCCGACCAGAGGATTGAGAGATTTATAAAGACCTACGGGTTAAGTGACTACCTAGCTACTGTCTTAGTATCTGAGAAAGTATTAGCTGATTACTTCGAGGAGTGTGTGAAGTACTGCGGTAATCCCGAGATTATAGGTAATATAGTTGTGAACGACTTTAAACGTTGGGTTGATGAGATGGATATAGAGGTAAGTAAGGCTGTGAAGATATTAACACCTAATCAGCTATGTCAGTTAGTATATATGCTTAATAACAACATTATAAACATTAAGATATTAAAAGAGATAATACCGAAAGTACTGAAGTATAATAAGGATGTAAACACTATAGTTTATGAGGAGAATTACATTGATATATCTAATGAGGAGGTCTTAATGAGGATAGTTGATGAAGTGATTAAGGAAAATCCTAAAGCAGTTAAAGACGCGTTAGTAAATCCTAAAGCAATTAACTACCTAGTCGGCCAAGTTATGAAGAAAACTAAAGGAAGGGCTAACCCAGAACTAACTAATAAGTTAATCATCAAGAAACTTAAGGAGTTAAGTGGAACTCTATGATGAATGTGTTAAACCTCGTTAACGTAGTTAGTAGTAATGTGTATAATGTAGATTACATTAACTCGATATTAAGTGATTCTATAAAAGCTCTAGAGTACGAGTATAGTAAATACCACGGCCTTATAACATTATATAATGAGGGGACATACGTAATAGTAGGGGATCTACATGGCGATCTACAATCCCTTAAACATATAATGGAGTTCATTGATAGATTAAGTAATTATAGCTTAGTATTCCTAGGAGACTATATAGACCGTGGAGAAAACCAGGTTGAGACCATACTCATACCATTATTGATGAAGTTAAGGTATCCAGATAAAGTATTCCTACTTAGGGGGAACCACGAACCACCCGACTTCTTACCAGTTTATCCGCATGACTTCCCTATAGAACTCATACATAGGTATGGGAGAGAACACGGTCTTCGGATGTATGAATCATTTAAAGAGTTATTCCAGCTACTACCGCATTCACTAATTATTGAGGATATAGCTCTACTACTTCATGGAGGACCCCCAACACAGAATATAAACTCTGTAGAGAATGTTCATGATTACTTGATCGGTAGGGGGGTAGCTGATTACGTTAAAATATTAGAGGAAGTCTTATGGAATGACCCAGCAGAAGATATACAATATTATGAACCATCATACCGTGGTGCTGGATACCTATTCGGACCTAAGATAACTGAGAAGGCCTTAAACATCACTAATACTAAAGTAATAGTAAGAGGACATGAACCATGTGTTAACGGTTTTAAATTAAATCATGGTAATAGGGTAGTAACACTATTCAGTCGTTTAGGTCCTCCATATTATAACAAATATGCGTCATTCATGGTATTAAAAGTATATGAGGGTCAACAACTGAATATTGAAGATTCCATTATTAGATTCTCTCTATAACTTCCTCATAATTAGATATGATAACATAAAGCTTATTACAGCTCTAACTACTCATATTGTTATGAGGTGGTGGTATGGGATTCGATATAAGTGATATGTTCACGGTAAGGTTTTCAAAGGAAGACTTAGAAGCTCTTAAGAACATATTAGCTGAGATGAAAAATCCTGTAGAGGTCATAACATTCGTAGGTGATATATGTGCCTTCTGTAGCGAAACTGTTAAATTAATTGATACGTTAGCGATGTTAAGTCCTAAAGTAAATGACGCTACGTTACTCCGTCATCAAGTATATCACTATAGAAGAGATGGTGCTGAAGTGTTTAAGAAGTATGGTATTAGTAGGATACCGTCTGTAGTCATGCTTGATGGTCAGATCAGATATATAGGAATGCCTGCAGGTGAGGAACTTAGAGGATTTATCGAGACTGTATTAAGGATAAGCAGTGGTGATAGTAGTTTATCTAAGAAGACTTCAGAGATGTTAAGTAAGGTTTCTAAGAGGGTACGTATAGAAGTTATAGTAACACCTACATGTCCTTACTGTCCTTATGCGGCATTCCTAGCTAATATGTTCGCATTTGAAGCATATAAAAATGGTAATAGGAATATAGTGTCTGATATAGTTGAAGCTTATGAAAACCCTGATATAGCTGATAAGTATGGTGTTACTAGCGTCCCAGCGATAGTCTTGAATGGTGAGGTAGAATTCATAGGTGTGCCTGAGGAATTCGAATTACTGAGTAGGATTCTTGAGAAGTTGAGGAGACCTTCAAGAACTCAATACCAGTAATGTTAGTGTTAGTTAAACCTTAAGGAAATTTAAAATTAATTCAGTATTCACAGGATTTACAGTCACCCATCTCTCCCTCACGTAGCAACGGCGGTTTATGAGTTCTAAACCTATCTCCTAATAACTTCTTACTACCTCCTCCCTTACTCGCCTCTACTAACTCCTCAGCCTCTCTAAAACTCTTACCTAACTCACGTTCTAACTCCTCCTTAGCTAATCTCTCAGCTATCTTTATCCCGAACTGTATGACTTGACGGGTCTTACTCTTATCCCTATATACGGTAATCCCCTTACAACCAAGCTTCCAAGCAAATAAGTATATATTCCTTACATCATCTACTGTAGCCTCAGCCCTTAAATTAACTGTCTTACTAACACCTTGGTCTACCCATTGTTGCCAAACCGCCTGATGCATTAAATGCCAAATGGGTTCGATATCATGAGCTGTTACGAAGATCCTTCTGAAGTTCTTAGGTATGAATGGATTATGCGCTATACTACCGGACTCAGCTATGACCTTAACTACCTCAGGTTCGTCGAGACCAGCATTTCTTAGATACTCTAGAAAGAGTTGATTAACCTCTATGAACGTACCGACACTAACTTGCCTTACAAAAGCTAAAGCAAATAATGGTTCTATACTTGATGAAGTACCTGCTATTATTGATATGGTACCTGTAGGTGCTACGCTAGTTACTGTAGCATTTCTTAATCCATACCTTATTAACTCATGATGGAGGTAGTTCCAATCAACCTTAGGTCTATCAGAGACTAAAGATATGACGTAACTTGATGGTTGTTCTGAAATACCTGCAATCCTTAATAACTCCTCTAGAGGTTTAACATCAAGCCATATAGGTTTATAGAGTTTAGGATCCCATGCAGGGAAAGGACCCCTCTCCCTAGCTAACTCTATACTAGCTAGATATGCGTTATAGATTATCCACTCAGCTAAGTGATATGCTAGGTATAGAGCGTCAACAGAGTTATAAGGTATATTCAACCTTATCAACATATTAGCCCATCCCATAACTCCTAAACCTACCTTCCTAGTCCTCTTAGTCTCACGTTCTATCTGAGGTAATGGATATTTATTAAGGTCTATAACGTTGTCCAAGAACCTTATAGCTAACTTGACATCCTCTGCTAATTCTCTCCACAGTATGACTGGTTTACCATCAACTAACGTGACATACTTCTCAAGGTTTATAGAACCTAAGTTACAGGACTCCCACTCCCTAGCAGGAACCTCACCACATGGATTAGTAGCATTAATCTTACCTACATACCATACAGGATGCCTCCTATTTACAGTATCTATAAACAGCAGACCGGGATCTCCTGAATCCCACGCACACCTAATAATCTCATTAAATATCTCAACAGCACTTACTACGTTAACTATAGCGTTCTCCCTCTTAGCTATCTCAAGAGCCTCATCAAACGTTATTATTCTAGAGTTATCTAACTCTATAGAACCCCCAGAATTTTCTAACTCCTCAATTATGTATTCCTGAACCCATTCCTCACTCATATAATACCTAGCCCAAACTATAGCGTAGTATCTGGAATCATTAACTCCTGGAATTAAGGACGTTAACCTCGGGTTTATGAGGTGCCATAGACCGCCCTCCTCAACAGCTTTCATGAAGGAATCATACACACCTACAGATATGTTAAAGTTCTGTAGGTTAACGTCCTTTAACTCCCCAGACTTACTCCTTATGAATTTAAGGATGTCCGGATGCCATACATGTAAAACACCCATATTAGCTCCTCTCCTCCTACCACCCTGCTTGATAACATCAGTAGCTGCATCATACATCTTCATAAATGATACTGGCCCTGAAGCAACTCCTGCAGTACTAGCTACTACATCTCCTTCAGGTCTTAATTCTGAGAATGAGTAGCCAGTACCACCGCCTTGTTGATGTATTAAAGCTGATGCCCTTAGAGAGTCCATAATACCGTCTCCTTCAGGAGTAGTTAACGCGTCTCTAACAGGTAGGACGAAACATGCTGAGAGCAACCCTAACTTAGTCCCAGAATTCATTAACGTAGGGCTATTAGGTATGAACTTCTGATTAATCATTAACTCGTAGAACCTCCTAGAATACACCTCCGAGTTTGAACCCTCTCTACTAGCTATGAACTCAGCAACCCTCTTAAACAAACCTCTCGGAGTCTCTAAGTACCTTAATGTCTTAGGATCTTTGAGTAAGTACCTAGACTCTAAAACCTTAAGTGCTTGAAATGTGAACTTAAAGTCATCCAGATCTATAACTTCCCAACCACCCTTACCATACACGTCATTATATATCCTAGCTAATACATACTCCCTAGCAACGAATTCGAACCTCAAGTCGTTAATTATCCTACTCGAGAAGGCTTTCTCTACAGTATCTGATATATACTTAGTACTTACACTCTCCTTATCCTTAATATTATCCAGCACTTCATCAAGTATCTCATCTAGGTAAGATTGTAGACCGTACTTACTAAGAGGTTTAGCTATAGATGCCTTCAACTTACTAATATCTAGATTCTCTACCCTACCGTCCTTCTTTAACACCCTTACCTGCGATGGTAAGGCAGTGATGTCGTTACACCCCCTCCATAATATATAAACTTACAGAACATATAACCCTGTACTGATTTAATCCTATAAAAGTCCTGACGTAACTCATGATATACCCCTATAAAAGGTATTACCTTACTGTATTATCATAATGCCTTAAACTTCTCATACCATGACTCGTAAACCTTAACAGCCTCCTTACTAACGCTAGGTTTTCTAGTCTTAATAACCTCAGTAAAATCATCTAGAGTTATCTCCCTAGGATTTCCTAAACCACCATACCTCTCAAATAATTCCTTAACAGTTCTTAAGTGTGCAGCCATAACTATATCCTTTATATCACTACTTGTGTAGCCATCTAGTATATCTGCTAACTTCTCTAGGTCTACATCTTTAGAGAGTTTCAAGCCTTTAGTATATAACTTAAGGAGTTCTACCCTAGCCTCCTTATTAGGTAATGGTATGTATATTCTCTTCTGAAACCTACGTATGAAAGCTTCATCTAATCTCCAAGGCTTATTAGTAGCAGCTATAACGTATATGAAGTACTTAAACGACTTATCCAGTAGTCCATCCATCTCCTTCAGAAACTGATTTCTAACTCTAACCTCACCACCAACTTCAGTAGAATACACACCCAATAATGAATCAACCTCATCTATAAAGATAATTACTGGTTTTCCGGAAAGTGATATCTCCCTAGCTTTCTTAAAGACCTTAGCAACATTCTTCTCAGCCTCACCAAGCCATTTAGACATCACAGACGCTGCATCTAGATGTATAAACACACCATCAATCTCACCGGCTACCGCAGCTGCCAGTAAAGTCTTACCGCAACCTGGAGGACCGAACAATAGTATACCTCTATGCCACCCTAACGGGAATAACTCAGGTCTCTTAGTTGGGTATATTATAGCCTCCTTAATAGCTTCTTTAGCTTCCTCTAAATCCGCTATATCGTTAAAAGATACCCCTAATTTCTCCTTAAATATTAACTCATCAATATCACCACTATCTGCGGGACTTACTTGAGAAACACTAACTAGCTTAAGAGACTCTAAATCCTTAACCCTCTTCTCATACTCTTTAATCCACTGCCTATAAACACTATTTAATCCGTTCTCTGGGTACAGGGCTATTATCTTCTTAAGTATCTCAACAGCTTTCCTATAGTTCTTTATAGCATCATCAAACTTACCCTCCTTATCATACCTTACTGCTTGGATAGCGTACTGCCTAGCTATACCTTCGAGGTACTCAAGTGATTGACTCAACGAACCACCTCAGGCATTAAGGTTAGAATATGGGGGTTTGAGTTAAGAATTTAAAATATTATTTTATTTTTCTCTTTAAGTATCTTAAGTATCTGTATTATTTCTTCCTTACTAACATTAAATTTCTTCGCAGCATCTGAGACATCTATGAATCCTCCATGAGTTATTATATATTCAAGTACTTTATCCTCTAATGATTCCTTAGTCATACGGGAGTTCTTCACATCCTTACTCCCTATCTTATTATCTGATGTCTGCGTAGTCACTGTTACTACTGTTTTAAGACTATCTGTAACGTTAGTAGTTCTGAGTAGTTCTTCAGGTATTTGAGGTAAGGACTTACTCATCTTCGCCTCAGCTATCTCCTTAACCTCCTGAAGTATCTTTTGAGCTTCAGTTGACACATCCAATAGCTTATCTTGAGATACTGTAGTCCCTGTAGTAGATGTTATTAAGTTTCTAATCTCTGATGTGAGTACTTCAATGCCTGTAGCTACCTCAGGTACTACATTACTTACCTGTCCTTTAAGTGCGTTAAGTATAGCGAGTACCGACCCTAATGCTATGTTGATGTTACTAACCTCCTTAATAGTTTCTATACGTAGTATAGCTCTCTCTAACGCTAGTACTGACGTGTATATATTGGTTATTATCTTCCTTATCTCAGCTAATTCATTAACGTAAATAGATGCCTTAGCCTTATCACCCTTAACATACGACGTAATTGCAGACCTGAATAAGTCGTCATGTCTACTCCTTAACCTCCCCATAGTCTCCTCAAGCATGTCCTTATACTCCCTTAGTTTTATCACTATCTCTAGTAATGACTTCTTTAAAGTTCTCTTACTACCCCATGAAGTGATATCCGTGAATATCTTCAGTATCTTGTTAAAACCGCCGCCGCCGTCACTAACTACAACACTCACTAATACTCCCTCTCTTAATGATCTACTACCTGGACTTGTATTGGTGTTTCAACCTTCGGAGCTAGAGGTAATTGCTGAGTTGTTGTAGGCACTACAGTTTTAGTTTCTGTTGGTTCTGCTTCTAACTTCTCTATCAGGTCTAAATGTTTCTCAATATCTTTCTTCTCATCCTGAGCCTTAGCTTTAGACTGCCTAAGATACTCTATTGAAGCTTTATAGGATACCTCACTAACCTCATTAGACATGTATAAAACCATCAGGTTTGACATAGCCTTCTCAAGCCTTAATATGTGGTCCTCAAGATCGTTAATCCTCTGTCTAAGCTTTAACTTAACTTCCTTCACCTTCTCCTTAACCCTGCTAAACTCCTTGTCTAACCTACCCTTCATTTCCTCATAAGCATGACCAGGTATACTACCCTTCCTATACAATTCTTCAGTAGCCCTCATCCTCTTCTTAATCCTGTCTAACTGATTCTCAACATTTATAGCCTCAACCTTCCAATCCTGAATAACAACAATTCCATCAGGTGTTAACTTCAACCTATCACTGAATACTTGCTTATAATTATCTTCATTAAGAGCTATCTCTACAGACTCAACATTACCTGAAACATCAGCATATATACTTAGTAAAGTCCCGACAAACCTACCGTATTCATCCTTAATTCTTTGACCTAAATATTTTTCAACTTGATCTACAGTAAGCACCATCACACACCGAAAGAATAGCTATTTAAAGACCTAAACTTAAAAACACTCAGACCTTTAACTAATACCTGAATACTATTGAAGCATTATAATTTGAAGTTCTTACTTAGCCATCATTCAATGATCGTGTAAATTATAAATATTAATAAGTTGTATGAGGAGGCGCCGGGGGCGGGATTCGAACCCGCGTGGGGGTGTCCCCACCGGCTCTCCAGGCCGGCCCCTTAGACCGCTCGGGCACCCCGGCATAAAAGATTTAAGGTATTCCAATTAAATTATAAAATACTCTACCTTAATAACTCTATCTCTATATACACATCATCAGGAACTCTAACCCTCATTAACTGCCTCATAACCCTCTCATCAGCACTTACATCTACTATCCTCTTATGTATCCTCATCTCCCATTTCTCATATACTTTAGTACCTTCACCATGTGGAGGTACTAAAGTAGGTATTACTAACCTCTTAGTCGGTAGTGGTATCGGTCCTCTAACCTCAACACCTGCTTTCTTAGCTATATCAACTATCTGAGATACTACATAGTTTAGATTACTTACGTTAACACTCCACAGTCTTATCCTTACCTTATTAACCATTAACTTACACCGTAGAAACAGCAGTAGTTGTTGATTAGCCCTTAACCTCTACCTTAGCAGGTTTTAAATCTACTACAACACCTATCCCGACAGTCTTACCCATATCCCTCATAGCAAACCTTCCTAGCTGTGGAATCTCACTAAACTTCTCAAGGACCATAGGCTTTATAGGTTTAAACTTAACTAGTGCTGAGTCCCCTACCTTGATGAACTGTGGGTTCTTCTCAACTATCTGACCGGTTCTAGGGTCTAATTTACCTATGATCTCAGTAATCCTAGCAGCTATACTGGCTGTATGTGCATGTATGACAGGGGTATAACCTACAGAGATAGCTGTTGGATGCCAAACTACGAATATCCTAGCAGTAAACTCGTCAACGACTGTTGGAGGATTAGTTAAGTGTCCGACGACATCTCCTCTCTTTATCTCTTCCTTAGCCACACCCCTAATGTTAAAACCTATGTTATCACCTGGTAACGCCTCTTCTAACTTCTCATGATGCATCTCTATAGAACGTACTTCACCTACCTTACCTGGGGGCATGATAACTACTTTATCACCTACCCTTAACCTACCGGTCTCAACCCTACCGACAGGTACTGTACCAACACCTGAGATACTGTAGACCTCCTGTATAGGAAGTCTTAAAGGCTTATCTACAGGTTTAGGAGGTTCTTTAACCATATCTAGAGCTTCTACTAGTGTAGGTCCTTTATACCACGGTGTATTAGGAGATCTCTCAATAAGGTTATCACCTAACAAACCTGATACCGGTATGAATGGTATAGTATCTACCTTATATCCTAAACCCTTCATAAACTTCGACAACACAGAGACTACTTCCTTATACCTAGCTTCACTCCACGGAGGTTCGGTAGCGTCCATCTTATTAACAGCTACTATAACTTGGTCAAGACCCATAGTCTTAGCCAGTATTACATGCTCACGTGTCTGACCTTCAGGACTCATACCTGCTTCGAACTCACCCTTCCTAGCAGATACTACTAAGATTGCTGCATCAGCCTGGCTAGCACCTGTAATCATGTTCTTTACGAAGTCTCTATGACCTGGTGCATCAATTATAGTCCAGTAATACTTAGGAGTTTCGAACCTCATAAACGATAAAGCTATCGTTATACCTCTCTCACGTTCCTCCTTAAGTCTATCTAAGAACCACGCAAACTTCTGATCCTCCTTACCACTCTTCTTAACTGCTTCCTCAACCTCCTTACGAGTCTTCTCATCAATAAACCCTAATCTCATAAGTATATGCCCTACTAACGTACTCTTACCATGGTCTACATGACCAATTACCACTAGATTTAAGTGCGGTTTTTTAGATGCACTCATATTGTCACCTGCATCACGTCATAGTATTATTCTATCAGAACTTTAAAAGTTTTGTAATTTAAGTTTATTCTAAATAGCTGACCTCTTCCCCATCCTTCAGGACGGGGCTTTCAGTTGTAACTTTAGCTCTAATTCGACTACGTAGGAGGTAATAAAGTATTTAATCGGTGTTACCTGGAGGAGTTAGAAAGTACGAAATCACTTAATCGGTGGTAGGGATGTTAGAGATAAAGCCATTAGCTTTCGATAGCTTAGGTGTTAGGTCTATGGCTACATTCATCTCAACCCCCGACATAAATATAATTATAGACCCTTCAGCATCTTTAGCCCCGTTAAGATATGGATTACCACCTCATGAATTAGAGGTCAGAGCACTTCATAACTCTATCGAGGTGATTAAGAACTTCATAAGCTTTAGTGATGTTATAGTGATAACGCATTACCATTACGACCACCACGACCCTGGAAAACTAATACCGTTAGAGTTACTAACTTCTAAGGAATTATTGGTTAAGGACCCTGTCAACATGATTAACGTATCACAGAGGATAAGAGCTTCTAAATTCTTAAAAGGTGTTAAGGAGGTAGGGGCTGATATCAAGATAGCCGATGGTAGGGAGTTCAAATACGGTAAGACCTTAATAACTATATCCAAACCTCAACAACATGGTAATAATGATAAGCTCGGATATGTCCTGATGGTATCGATAAGATATGAAGGGTATTCAATAATATTTTCATCAGATATTGAGGGATTTCTAAATGATTACTCTATGAAGTTTATAGAGGGGGCTGACGTAGCGATAATTGATGGACCCCCTACATACCTAATTAATAACGCCTATAGCGAAGATGAGATTAGAGCATGTATAGAGAACCTAGCTATACTCTCCAAAAAAGTTGGTAAGTTAGTAATAGATCACCACATGTTAAGAGATCTTAACTATAGGAACATATTCAACATCATTAAAGATCTATCCGGTGTTAACGTAATAACAGCTGCTGAATTCCTAGGCTTAGAACCCAACCTACTAGAAGCTAGACGGAGAGAACTTTATAAAAATTCCTCACAGTCTAAGACATGAATCATTACCTACTTCTCAACGACTATATCACCCTAACCACCCTACAGGAGTTCTCACCTTAAGCCACTTTAGTTTATCCAATACATAACTTCAGAAATCTTTGAAAGAAATCAACTTCATACGTTAGGGTATATTGAAACAATCTGTTTAATCCGTTATTCCTAGAATAAGTGATAATATCATATGCTGGTTATGAAGTATCAGTTGGAGGTTGATTAGTAAGAGCTTCCGTAACTTTAGGTACGTTTATGATTTATTTTGAGGATGTTTAGATATGTTAACTTAAGCAATAGTGATATTAATGTCACTAAAGCTATCTGACCCCAATCTAATAGAGCAACACTATTTGATGCCTTATCAGTTACGATAATTATTAACGGGTATATATGCATCGTTAACTGATTAACTAGTTTGTAAGTTATTAGGTAGGAGTAGTTTGTGATTGCTAAAGTGATTGAAGAAATAATCGCTGCATCTCTAATTAGACTATATTTAGGTATTGAGAGATGTAGGACTGCGTAGAGTATGAAGAGTATAATTGATGATACGTACATATAGTAAGCATAACTATACCTTACTAGATAGTAGGTATAGGTTAATGAAGATACTGTGAGAATCATTAACACGTAGAATGTTAGAATTAGAGTAAGTAGGTACGTTGTCAGTGGTTTAAAGTATTTATTAATACTTAAATTACTATATCCCAACTTCTTACCAGATATATTAAACACCCCTACTAATTAATTCGATATATAACCTATTATTAACTAAAGTTTGAGGTTTAAGTACATAAGCTTTAAAGTACTCACTCACACCCATCAACACTTTTCTTTAAGAAAATACTTAATAAATATTTCCAAGTAAATTGAAGATTATGCATCAACCTTAATTTTAAACAATTCTCTTCGAAGTGATATTGATGTAGTATTAAACTTAATAACTCTACTACAAAGGATCTTTGAAATGATGAGAAGAGGGTCTAATGATTTTAATGATTTTAGCTGGAAATGCTGATTTCTGTAGATGTCCTTTCTAAGTTAAATCCGTAATCATCTAGAATTTTCCTGGATTTCCTTATGAATTGCTCCTTCATATCAGTCTTTAAGTACTTAATTAAGTATCTTAAAGTATAGTACACTGTAAATAGAGAGTGAATGTACATCCCCATAAACCCTAAGAATCCGTTAAATAACTTATTCTCCATACATACGTCTCTAGATAACCTACTTAACTTAATTATCATGTATGAGGTAATTATCAACATTATCGTGAGGAGTAGGTACCCTAAAAATGATGCCACACCAGCTATTAGGTATAACGCTGTCATCAGGTATATAGGGTATAATGAGAATACAAACCATGGTATAAAGTCTGGAGGTAGTTTACGGTTGGTGAGTATAGCTCCTTGAACTAAACCTAATAACCTAGACCTTTGCCAAGACTTAATACCTCGCCAATCCTTAGGTACAGCTACTACGACTACAGCATCCTCATTATAACAGAATCTTACTCCTTTCTTCAGAGCTAATATACTGAAGTAGAAGTCATCACTTCTAATTATTGGTGGGTATATAGACTTTAAGTATACGTGAGTTTTAACTAACTTGTTATTTCCTGGTGCATGTCTCTCCCTAACATACCTAAATAATACGTGATATGCATGATACCAAAAGAATAACTTATCAGATAATTCATGACATCTAAGTAACGGCTTCCCAGAAACTACATCACAATCCGTAGGGACTTTAATGATTTTGCTCACGTAGTCTTCACGGTATATGTTTTCTGAATCCCCCCATATAATGTACTCATACCCATTACTCATCGCATATTTAACAACTTCTAAACGAGCTGGACCTACACCACCCAGTACTTCCTGAACCTTAAATTTTATACATGGGTACTTAGAAGTAAATTCTCTTACGGTCTCGGCTGAGTTATCTTTAGAACCACCATCGATAACTAACACGTCAAAACACTCACACACACTACAACTACCTACTTGATTAACTAGACTGTTAAGCGTCTCTCTAAGACCTTCAGCATTATCCTTATTTAATATCACAACTAATACTTTCTTCACGACCTACACCAACACTTAAACTTAAGATTTAAGTTAAGTATTAGTTTAAGTCTGTTAATTACTTAAGTTTCATAAAATTATTAAAACCTATTAATTAGGTACCAATAGTATTAACGGTGTAGTGAGATGGTTGACGTTAGGGAAGTACCAGCTGACATGTTCATTAAATACTTAGCTAACTATCTAAAGAATAACGTACCAGCTGTAAGACCTCCTCAGTGGGCATTATTCGTAAAAACAGGACATTTCAAGTCTAGACTTCCTGAAGACCCTGATTGGTGGTATGTGAGGGCTGCAAGCATTCTTAGGAAGTTATACTTAAGTGATGGTCCAGTAGGTGTCGGAACTCTTAGAACAGTTTATGGGGGGTTGAAACGTAGGGGGTCTGCACCACCTCATTTTAGGAAGGCTTCCGGAGCTATTATCAGACACATACTACAGCAGCTTGAGGCAGCTGGTTTAGTAGCTAGAGTTGGGGGTAAGGGTAGGGTATTAACACCTAACGGTACCTCACTACTAGCTCGAATAGCTAATGAGGTCTTTAAAGAAGCGGTTAAATTAATACCTGAGTTAGCTAAGTATGCTCCAGGGTGATGAACATTAGCGGCTATGAATCCTACGATGAGGAGTTAGAGCTTATTAAGAGGAGACGTATGGCTGAGTTAATGAGGAGGGCTGCTGAGGAGTCTAAAGCTAGAGAAGAGGAAATGTTAAGAGAGCTTCAGAAGCAGGAAATCCTGAGGAGGGTATTAACTCCAGAGGCTCGTGAGAGATTAGCTAATATTAAGTTAGTTAAGCCTGAGTTAGCTAAGGCACTTGAGGATTACTTAGTAAGTCTATCCCTAAGCGGTAGGTTAAATAAGGTTATAGATGATGAAGAGTTAAAGGAAATATTAAGACAGATCGATGAGAGGAGTAGGAGGGATATAAGGATAACAATTAAGAGGAAGGGATAAGGATTGGCTCGGAACAAACCATTAGCTAAGAAGTTAAGGTTGTGTAGCGCGTTTAAATCTAATTCAGCAATACCTCTATGGGTCATCCCTAAAACCCTAAGAAAGTTGAGGTTTAGACCTAAGAGGAGGCATTGGAGGAGGTCTAAGTTAGGTAATATATAAGGTGGGTATTATGAGTGAGGCAATATATGTGATCAACTTAAACAGGCTCTACTGGACTAGGAGGTATAGAAGATTAGCTAGAGCTATTAAAATGATTAAAGAGTTCATTAAGAAGCATACTAAGGCTAATGAAGTCCTCATAGATAGTTCAGTAAATGAGTATATATTCAGTAGGGCTTACGATAGACCGCCTAGGAAGATCGTAGTTAAAGTTACTAAAATTGATGAAGGTGTAGTTAAAGTTTCCCTCGCATTAGAGGTTGGTAAAACTTCTTAATACTTGGTAGGTAGGGATGACGTTAGAGAAAATAAGGATTTTTGGTAATCCGAACATAGGTGTGTACATCTTCGCTAATAATAAAATAGCTTTAATACCTCCTATAAACGATGTTGATGTTAAGAGAAAGATAGCGAGTAATTTAAATGTAGATGTAATAGAGTGTAAGGTCGCAGGTACTAACTTAATAGGTGTTTTAGTAGCTGGTAATGATAACGGTTTACTACTACCTAGGATTGTTAGGGATAAGGAAGTTGAGGAGCTTAAGGACTTAGGTATTAACGTTAACATCCTATACACAAACTTTACAGCATTAGGTAATGTCATTTTAGTTAACAATAAGAAGGCTATAGTACATCCAGAACTTCACGATAGAGATGTAGAGGTAGTGAAGAAGGTTTTAAGAGTTGATGAGGTGATTAGGAGACCTATAGGGAAATTCGTTACTGTAGGTTCAGTAGCTGTAATTAATGATGTTGGGGGTTTAGTACACCCAGATGTTAGTGATGATGAGTTGCAAGAGTTATCTAAGATCTTAGGTATACAGCTTGATGTAGGTACTGTTAATTTTGGAGTAGCATTTATAAAGACTGGTTTAGTAGCGAATAATTATGGAGCAGTAGTTGGTGAGAGGACTACGGGGCCTGAGATCATGAGGATAATTAAAGCATTAAATATAGGTGGTAGTTAATGAGTAGGGAGGTTAGAGTGTATAGGGTTGAGGGTTTAGCACTATTTAGTCCGGACAGGATTAGGCGGTGGCAACCATTCACAGTAGATGTAAGAGCTTTAAAGCCTGAACACGCTGTTGAGAAGGTGTACTCAGATTTAGGGAGTAGGCATAAGCTTAAGAGGTCTCATATAAAGATAATTAGTGTTAAGGAGGTAAAACCTGAGGAGAGTAAGTATAAAGTTCTTAGGGAGTTAGAATCGTTTACTGGGTGGTCTATTGAGTGATAAAGTAGGAGTAGATGTTAATACACTCGTAATTGAGTTAAGTGAGGTTAAGAAGTACGTTGATAGGTTACAGGGTAGTATTGCTCAACTAGCTTCAGAGTTACAAGAGATCAGATTGAGTAGGGGTGCTCTTGAGGAACTTTCGGGTAAGAGTAGTTTAGAGACTCTAATATCTCTCGATAGGAGAGGTCATACCTACGTAAGAGGTGTTATAAGTGATGTTAAGTCTGTAATAGCTCATATCGGTAGTGATTACTATGCTGAAGTACCTGTAGAACTAGCTATTAAGCTACTTGATAAGAAGGAAAATGATGTTATACAGGCATTACGTATGGTTGAGAATGAGCTTAATAAAGCATTAGTATATTATCAACAACTTCAGGAAGTACTTAATAAGGTATTAAGGAGTCAACAAGCTAAATCTACATAGACTATTTTATATTAGTGATAGTGAATGTTTAATAAACTTAAGCAAGTATTCAGTAATGTGATTAATAAGTTTAGTGAGGTACTGACTACTAAGGAGTTAAGTTATGATGAGTTCAACGAGGTTTTCCAGGAGTTTGAGGTAGAGCTTCTAGAAGCTGATGTAGCTTACGACGTGGTTCAGGTCATTAAGGACTCATTAGCTAAGGAGATTGTAGGTAGTAGGATTGGTAGATTCTCAAATACTTCAGAGTATGTAAGGACTGTATTCTTCAAAACTCTTGAAGAGATCCTTAAGAAAGGTTGTTATAAAGGTGACTTAATCTCAGAGATTAAGAACTCTCAAAAACCTTACGTAATGGTCTTCATGGGTGTTAACGGTGTTGGTAAGACTACAACCATAGCTAAAGTTGCTTACTTCCTCAAAACTAATAACCTCTCATCAGTTGTTATAGCATCAGATACTTTTAGAGCTGGAGCTCAAGAACAGCTAGAAATTCATTCTAAAAGATTGAATATACCATTCATAGGTGGTAAGTATAGGTCAGACCCTGCAGCAGTTGCTAAAGACGGAATTACCTACGCCTCAAAGAATAACATCGATGTAGCTTTAGTAGATACTGCAGGAAGGATGCACACCGATGTTGACCTAATGAACGAGATTAAGAAGATTATAAGGGTTGTGAAACCTAATATGAAGGTATTGATATTAGATGCGTTAACAGGTAACGATGCGTTAAATCAAGCGTCATGGTTTGATAAGTATGTAGGTGTTGATACTGTAATACTTACTAAGTTAGATGCTGACGTTAAGGGAGGGACAGCATTAAGTATTATAGTTTCCTTAGGTAAGCCGATTATCTTCTTAGGTGTTGGTCAAAGATATGATGATTTAATACCTTATAGTCCCGAGATACTGTTAAAGAGGATGATCGCTTAAATACGTAAGTACTTTAAACTGTTAAGAAGGTAATATAGTAAGGTGTTAGGATGGATTTAAAGGAGTTAGTTGATGCGTGGAGGAAGATCTTAACCATAGCTGAGAAACCAGAGCCTAAGGAGTACATGTTACTACTACGTATAGTTATTTCAGGTTTATTCTTAGTAGGTATCGTCGGTTTACTCATACATTTAGCACTCTACTTTATTCAAGGTGGTTATGGTGGGTGAAAGTTCTAGATTCTTTATAGTGAGAACTACAGCACGTCAAGAGCTTAACGCAGCACTCCTCATAGAAGCTAGAACTAAAAATGTTAATGATGGGCTCTACTCAATAGTAATCCCGCCAGATATTAAAGGATATATAATACTTGAGGTTAAAGGCTTACACTTAATCTACAACTTAATAAAGGATATAAAACATGTTAAGGGACGTGCTACAGGATCTATAAGTATTGAGGAGTTGGAGAAGTTAATCATAACCAAACCAGTCATTACAGAGTTAAAACCTGGAGATCTTGTTGAGATAATCTCAGGACCTTTTAAAGGCTTAAAAGCTACTGTAGTATCTGTAAATCTCCAAAGAAATGAAGTAACGTTAAATATGCTTGAATCATCATATAAACTTGAAGCTACTGTTCCAGGTGATTATGTAAGACCTGTTAAGAAGTGATGGAAATGAGTGAGAGGTTAATAAGAGTTAGAGTTGAGGGTGGGAAGGCTTCTCAAGCCCCACCCCTAGGCCCTACATTAAAACAGTTTGGATTAGATGTGAATGAAGTCGTAAGTAAGATTAATGAATTAACTAAGGACTTCGAAGGTCTTGAAGTACGTGTTGATATATACGTCAACCCCACAACTAAAGAGTATAGAGTAGAGGTTAAATCGCCAACCACAGCATCACTTCTCCTTAAGTTTGCCGGTGCTCAACAACCTTCAGGAGACCCTGCACATAAGAAGGTCGGTAACATCAGTTTTGAGAAGGTTGTTGAAGTCGTTATACTTAAGAGGAATGAATTAAATGCTAAGACACTTAAGTCAGCTGTTAAATCAGTTATATCAACAGCTGGTTCTATAGGTCTTACAATTGATAACAAGGAGTTTAAGCAAGTCTTAAAAGAAGTTGATGAAGGCTTATATGATGAAATTCTTCAAAAATATGAGAGTAAGTGGTTAAGTAAGAAGTGATGATTGATGATTAGTAAGGATAGTATAAAGAAGGCTGTATTAGAAGCTATAAAGCTAGGAAGTGGTAGGAGATTTAAACAGTCGGTAGAGTTAATAGTTGTTTTTAAGGGGTATGACCCTAAATCCCCAGATATAAAGTTTAGAGATGCTGTCTACCTACCTAAAGGTCTAGGGAAACCTCCTAAGATCTTAGTTATAGCTGATGGGGAATTACTAACTAAAGCTAGAGAGCTAGGTATCGACGTATTGGGTAGGGAGGAAGTTCAAAAACTTAGTAAGAGAGAGTCTAAGAAGATAGCCCGTAAGTATGATTGGTTCTTAGTTAAGTCTGATTTAATGACTGTTGTCGGTAAGGTTTTAGGGCCCTCCCTAGGCCCTAGAGGTAAGTTCCCAATACCTATCCAACCATCAGCTAATTTAGACGCTATAATTAAGCAGTACAGTATGAGTACTAGGTTAAGGAATAAGGAACAACCCTGGGTTGGATGTAGGGTAGGGACTGAAGATATGGACCCTGACGACATAACGGAGAACATAATGACTGTTTTAGAGTTTATAGAATCTAAGATAAAGAAACCTATAGAATCAGTATGTAGGGTCTATATTAAGACCACTATGGGTGAGCCTGTAGAGGTGGTGATGAAGTGAATTCACGTACTCTCTCACGATATGTTAAGGTATTAAAGACACTCTCTAAGAAGTCTGAAATCAGTGAGAAATCTAAGTCTAGACTTGAGAAAGAAGCTAAAGTTAGAGAGTTAAGTGAGTTGTTAATGAAGTATAGGACTTTATGCATCATAGATTTAAATAATATGCCTACACAGCAGTTTAAAGAGTTGAAGAGATTACTTAGTAATTACGGAGTTGTTAGAGTTGTAAAGAATAGCTTACTAGCTAGAGCTTTAGAAGAGTTAAAGCTTAGGAATTCTGAAGAAGTTATTAAGTACTTAAGTGGTTCTAACGCTATCTTACTAACTAATCTGAATGCTTTCGAGGTCTTTAGAATTTGTGAGAGACTTAAGAGTAAGAGATACGCTAAACCAGGTGATACCGCTACTTCTGAGGTAGTAATACCTTCAGGTCCTACAAACATCCCTCCAGGACCTTCCCTCTCAATGTTTGGTAAGTTGAAGATACCGACCCAAGTTAGGGAGGGCTTCATATGGATAGCTAAGGACGTAACTGTAGCTAAACCAGGCGATAAGATAAGTAATGAATTAGCTTCACTTCTTAGGAAGTTAGATATTAAGGTAATTGATGTAGGTCTTAAGATAAAGCTCATATATGATGAAGGTTTAGTATTTACTAAGCCTGAGGAGTTAAGACTCGATATTACGTCGTTTAAGAATGACTTATTAAGCTCTGTTAGGAGGGCTATTGACTTAGCAACAGCATTAGCAATCCCATTACCTGAAGTCATACCGTCAATACTTTCTAAAGCGTATAATAATGCCTTAGTACTATCTGCTGAAGCTGGTATTATATCTAGGGAGAACATCCACTACGTATTAAGTAGAGCTATCTCTAAGGCTGTAACGTTAGCATCAATCATCAGTACTAAAACACCTGAGTTAGGTGTAACTATTAAACCTCAAGCAGAACAACCTACAAAACCTAGTGAAAGTAAACCAGTAGAAGCTAGTAAGGAGAGTACCGAGGTTAGTAAGGAAGAAAAGAAAGAAGTTAGTGAGGAGGAACTTGCTGAAGGCCTATCATCACTCTTCGGTTAGAGACTTATGGATGTAGAAAGTTATTGGGAGAAGCTAAGGATTAAGACCCTCCCAACTAATGGCTATCGTAGATATAGATGTAAAGTTTGTGGTGCTAATTTCTGGTCGTTAATACCTAGAGATACATGTAATGATGTACCTTGTAGTGATTACACATTCTTCAACATACCTACTAAAGTTAGATTAAATGTTCGACAATCTCGTGACATATTTCTAAACTTCTTCAGTAGGAGAGGACATGAAGTCATAGAACCTAAACCTGTCGTAGCTAGGTGGAGGGATGATCTGTACTTAACGATAGCTAGTATAGTCGTTTTCCAACCCCACGTAACCTCAGGTATTGTACCGCCGCCAGCTAATCCATTAGTTATAGCTCAACCATGTATAAGACTTGAGGATATAGATGCTGTAGGTTATACATTAGGTAGACATTTAACTAACTTCATAATGGGTGGTCACCATGCTTTCAACTACCCAGATAAGTATATATACTTTATAGATGAGACTATAGACTACGCAAGAGAGTTCTTCAAGGATGAGATAGGGGTTCCTGAGGAGGAAATAACGTTTAAGGAGTCTTGGTGGGAAGGTGGTGGTGATGCAGGACCCTGTCTAGAGGTATGTGTTGGAGGTCTAGAGGTAGCTACTTTAGTCTTCATGATGTTTAAGAGTTTAGATGGTGGTTACTCAGAACTTCCTCTTAAGATAGTTGATACTGGCTACGGTATTGAGAGGATTTCATGGTTAACATCTAAAACACCGACAGCTTTCCACGCAGTTTATAATGACTTAATAAACACATACTACAAACTCCTAGATACTGAAGTAACACCTCCTGACATCTTATGGGGAGCTATTAAGTTAATCAGTAAACATGATACTAAGAGGTCTGAAGGATACTCTAAGATTAAGTCACTTATATCTAATGAACTAGGTCTTAATATTCAGGAGGTCTCAACACATTTAGATAATGCGGTAAGGATTTTTACGTTATTAGACCATGTTAAGACAGCATTACTTATGCTATCAGATGGTGTAGTACCGTCTAACGCTGGTGAAGGTTACCTAGCTAGGTTGGTATTGAGGAGGATCTTCAGAATACTAAAACTCATCAATAAATTAGATGTGGTTCATGAGTTATTCAAAACACAGGTACGTTTCTGGAGTGGTATGTACTTAAACGTTAGTAGGAATTCTGAATACGTACTCGATGTAGTTGAGAACGAGTTAAGTAAGTTTAACGATGTTATGATGAAAGCTACATCAACTTTACGTAGGTATGTCTCTACCTATAAGAAATTAGATATTGATAAGCTAGTAGAGTTATACGATAGTCACGGCCTACCACCTGATTTAGTCGCTGAAGAGTGTAGGAGGTTAGGTGTTAGTGTTGAGGTACCGGAGAATTTCTATTCGTTAATAGCTTCAAGACATAGTAGACCGCCTATAAAACCTATCAAAACTGTTGAGCTTCCTAAGGAGGTTATAGATGCTTTTAAGGACTTACCACCAACTAGGAGGTTATTCCATGAAGACCCCTATATTAGGAGGTTTAAAGCTAGAGTCGTAGGGGTTTTAAAGAATTACTTAGTACTAGATCAGACTTCCTTCTACCCTGAAGGCGGTGGTCAGAAAAGTGATGTTGGTGAGATCTTTATTGGTAATGAAGTCTTCAAAGTTATTGATGTTCAAAAGATTGGTGATGTCATAGTACATGTACTTGATAAGGAATTACCCCCTAACATCTTAGGTAGTGAAGTCTCTGGTGAGATTGATTGGTTTAGAAGGTATTCGTTAATGAGGCATCATACAGCTACACATATAGTCTTAGCATCTGCTAGGTCAGTACTTGGGGGTCATGTATGGCAAGCAGGTGCTGAGAAGAGTGAAGACCGTAGTAGGTTAGATATAACACACTATAAGAGTTTAAGTAAGGAGGATATCCTACGTATTGAGGATCTTGCTAATGAAGTAGTACTTAAATGCATTGATGTTAACACTACATACCTACCTAGATATGATGCTGAATCTAGATACGGGTTAACATTATATCAAGGCGGTGTCCCGTTAGAACCAGTGATTAGAGTTGTTGAGATACCTGGTGTTGATGCTCAAGCATGCTTCGGTACACACCTAAGGAATACTTGTGAAGTCGGTGGTATTAAGATAGTTAATGTTCAGAAGATCCAGGATGGTGTTATCAGGCTTGAGTTCGTTGCTGGGACACAGTTAGTAAGGTATGTAAGAGGTGTTGAGGAGTTAATTAATGAGGCTCTCACATTAGTTGGTGGTAGTGACCTCATTAAGAGGTTGAAGTCTATTAATGAGGAGTTAAACAATATGAAGACCTTGTTAAATACCTATAGGGGTTTATGGCTTAAACATACATACGATGAGATGATTAAAACCTCCGAAATTGTGAAGGGTATACCGTTCAACGTGAAGTTATTTACAATTAATGATAAGGAGGTTATTAAGGAATTACTTAAGGAGTTAACCAGTAAGAATGAAATCATAGCAGTAGCACTGATACCCGAGGGTGGTAGTAAAGTCTTTATAGAGATATCTATAAGTCCTAATATATCAGGTGTTAACGCTGTTGAGGTATTTAATGAGGTATCTAAGGTTTATAGCGGTAGGGGTGGTGGTAAGAGAGACCATGTAAGCGGTTATATAAATGTTGATAAAGACTTAGATACCGTCATCAATACTATCAAGAATATAGTTAGGGAATACCTCACTAAGATTTAATCATGTCCCTCATATTAAGAGATGAGGTTTTCAACGCTATACTTGACTATAAATACTTACTTAATAGAGGATATAATCAGAAAACATCACTAGATTTAGTGACTTCACGTTACATGCTGAGTCGTGCTGAGAGGATGTTACTTTTTAGATGTGTACATAGTGATGTAGATGCTTCTGAAATATGTAGGAAACTTATAACACCTACTGAAGTAAGTAATTATAGGATGGTAATTGATGGATTTAATACATTACTAACAGTGACTTCAGTTCTTGAGGGTGATAATGTATTCTTATGTGATGACTGCTTTGTAAGGGACTTAAGAAGTACTAAGTTTAAGGATTTCGAGTTAGATATTATTAAGGAATCTGCTCAAAAACTCATTAACTATATAAACTTTCTGAAACCTATAGACAGTATAATCATCCTCGATAAACAAGTAAGTAAGAGTGGGGAGTTAAAGAAGATACTAACAGAGTTGCTAGGACATGTAAATATAATATTAGCATCTAAAGCAGATATAGCTGTACTATCGGAGGGAGGGGTTATAGCTTCAAGCGATTTCGTAATTCTTAAGAAAGCTAGTAGAGTATTCGACATTGCTGGATACATAATATCTAAGGAATTTAAAGATAAAATCTTAGACTTGAGGGAAATCATTAAAAAACATAATAACTTTAAAACTCATCATAGATAATAAATGATAGGGCCCGTAGCTCAGCCAGGACAGAGTGCCGGCCTTCTAAGCCGGTGGTCCCGGGTTCAAATCCCGGCGGGCCCGCTCGCTACTCATATCACCACATAACACTACGTTCCTACTTAGATATTTAAACTCTATAAACACTTCATACACTACAAAGTGATTAACATAGCGAACAGCTCAGGAAGGATACTCCATGCTTGTAGTTACAGAATATATATGTATGCCCAACATGTACCGTAGGATGTGTAGGTGTTATAGGTACAGCTGTTGAGAAGTATATGATGTGAGGTTGGGCAGAGGGATGTAAGATGATGAACTACCTAGTGGGCAACTGTGTTAAACACCTTAACGATATAGTACTTACGACTTTAAATCGGATTTAAGGTTAATTAATTTCTAATCTTTTAATGAGGTCTTCCGGTATTTCACCGTTAGGTGTCCAACCACGTAGTTCGTAATATTCTTTGAGCATGTTGTTGAATTCTTCTAGAGTTAATACTCCAGCTCCTCCAGGTGGTGATGAGGGTTCGAAGATCCTTTGAGGTAGCATGTCGTGATCCTTATTTACTCCTAGGATTGAATTTATGAGTCTCTTAGTATTAAATACCCTCTCACCGACGATCATAGCGTCATTAACAGTTATGTTTGTACCTAGAACAGCGTTTAATGCCTTCAGTATTAGGGGTAGTTTGATACCGCTGTAGAGGCAGAACCTACACATTACCATAGAGTCTAAGAACTCAGCCATATCTTGAATCAACTTAACAGCTCTCGGCTTACTTCTAGAATCGAATCTATCTAACGATTCTGAAAGCCCTATTTCAGGGAATGTCATTCCCTTCTCTATGTAGTATACTGGTGCATATGTATGGCAAGCACCTCTATTAGATGTAGCATAACCTAATGCCCAAGACTTAAAAGCTCTCGGATCATGCATAGGCATCTCTAAACCCTTCACATGCATTGCAAACTTCTCAGAACCCCTACCAACAACTTTAGAAGCCCTAGCAACACCCTCAGCAAGTAAGTTACCGAGCCACCCCTCCCTAAAAGCTATCCTCCTAACTAACTCAGGGATTACCTCACCGTTACCCCAACCAATGTCAAGCTCATCCACTTTCAACAAACCCTTCTCAACGCATTCCATAGTGAAAGCTATAGTAACACCTGTGGATATTGTGTCTAAGCCGTAGTCATTACATAGGTGATTAGCAAGTAATATACTCCTTAAGTCACCGTTTAATAGTAGTGTACCGAATGAAGCTACAGTTTCGTATTCAGGTCCATCAATTCTAACATCATTTAAATATACAACCCTACCACAACCTACAGGACAAGCCTCACAATGATATCTCTCCTTAAGTACTGTTTTAGCTATAGTAACACCTGAGATAACTCTAATCTTATCTTTATCCCACTCACCCATAGAGAAATTCTTAATAGGTACGTCCCCTAACTCATGGAGTGCCTCAATCATACCGGAGGTACCGAGGTCGTGGAGTATCTTAGCTGCTGGAGCCTTCTTCACAGCATCTAAAGCCTCCATTACGGAAGCACGGAAAGCATCTGAATTAACGATTCTTGGAGTTAACCAACCCTTAACACATATAGCTTTAAGTTTCTTATAACCCATTACAGCTCCTAGACCAGTCCTCCCAGCAGCTCTTCCCTCATCATTTATTATAGCTGCATACTTAACTAACCTCTCACCTGCAGGACCTATACATGCTATAGAGTACTTTGGAAATATCCTATGTAGCTTTTCTTGAGTCTCATAAGTACCGTAACCCCATAATTCCTTAGCATCCCTTATATCTACACCCTCCTTATCAATCTTAATATACACTGGTTTTTCAGAGGTACCGTCAATCACTATAGATACATAACCACATCTCCTTAACTCAGAACCGAACTTACCGCCAGAACTAGCTTGACCGTAGATACCTGTGAGTGGGGAGATACTAGCTACGAAGTATCTACTAGTTAGTGGGAAGCCCGTACCTGTTAACGGACCTACAGAGAATACTAATACATTATCACTTGATAATGGTTTTACAACCCCCCTCCCCTTCACGACATCATATAATATCTTAGCATTTAGTCCAGAACCACCGACATACCTCCTAAATATATCCTCACTTAAAACCTCCTCACTAATACTTCCAGAACTTAAATCAATCCTTAAGATCTTCCCATAAGTAATACTCACACCCTAACATCATTATTAGTATGGACATCTACCACCAGTTACGTTCCAAGCAGCTCCGGTAACGAAGCTAGCATCATCTGATGCTAGGAATAGTACTACCTTAGCTATCTCCTCAGGCTTACCTAACCTCCCTAGAGGGACTAAACTAGCAGATCTCTTCTTAGCTTCTTCAGTCATGAAGTTTAGGAAGGGTGTTTCAGTTATTCCAGGAACTACACAATTAACATTAACGTTATAAGGAGCTAGTTCTAAAGCTAAACCTCTAGTAAATCCTATAAGTCCTGCCTTAGATGCATCATACGCTAACATGTAGGGGTTAGGATCCTTACCAGCAACTGATGATATCGTGATTATCTTCCCTTCCCTCCTCTTAATCATATGTTTAGCTACTTCCCTACAGAATAGGAAGGCACCTTTTAAGTTAACATTCATAACCTTATCCCAATTCTCCTCAGAACTCTCCCAGATCGGTGCTACCTCACCTAAGATACCTGTGAAGTATACTAGAATATCTATTTTACCAAACTTACTTAAGACGGTATCTACAGTGTTTTTAACCTCGCTCGCTACGGTGACATCACATTTAATTGTAGTACACCTACCGCCAGAACTTCTTATCTCCTCAGCAACCATCTCCATTCTAGAGACATCTACATCAGCAATAACTACTTCAGCACCCTCCCTAGCGAACTCCTTCGCAGTAACACTACCCATACCTCCAGCACCACCAACTATTAACACTACCTTACCCTCAAACCTCCTACAGTAAGTGTTATCCATAATGGATACCACATAACATTACTTACAACTGCCTTATAAAACCGGTCATTAAACATATATGTCTAAACTATTTTAAATATACTACATCATTAAGGTTATGTGGTGTTGGTATTGGACGCTACCATATTGATAATTATATGTGTACTCATACTCTTCCTACTCTCCTACAACTACTCACTAGCTATTAAGTTGTCTAGGAAACCTGTAAAGGATGTAGAGACCAATGAAGTAGAGGTAGGCGATGCCAGTAAATCTAAGGAAATGAGTGTAAGGGCTGTGAAAGCGTATATGTTAGGTGATTACATAGTCATCACAACAGTTATTCAGAAAGGTAGTAGTAGGAGAAGTGTAGGTGAAGTAGTAATTGATGAACCATCACTACTCATACCACTTAGTAGCTCATCTGAAGATAACGTAAATGGAGAGGTTCAAAGCAGCCCGTAATTATTATCAATCGCAATTATTATCAAAAAGTTATTTAACCTAAACACCCTAAAACAAACATCTAAACACCACCTACGAACTAATAAAACGTATTAATCAAACCTTCATACCTCCTTCAGATCTGCTTAAATACTTAAGACAACTAATATTTTAATCGGTTGCTAATGTGGTGTTATATAAGATCTTGAGTAATGAGTTGTTAAGTAAGAGTTTAACAGTTTTAACTAATGAGGAAGTCGTTGAGGTTAGCAAGTATGTTAACAACATACTTACGTGGTGTTTAAACTTTAAAGTTGTTGTCTGTGAGGAGTTTATAAAGGTTTTAGATAAATTCATTAATTCTTTAACAATGTTGAGGAGTATGAAGTTCTTAACTTATGACGGGGAACTTAGAGGTTCTGTAGATTCTACATTACTAGGGGATTTAGTAGGTATTGCTAGGGATTATTATAAGGTCTTAATGTATGGTTTAGTAGATAGTGGTGGGAATGTAGTGGTTAGGGTGCTTAAGGATTTAGAGTATGGAGGTGTTAAGTATTGTAGAAGGTCAATTACCTCTATACCACTTAGAGATGCTTTACTACTTTCTAGGTTAGGGTATGTAGAGGTACTAGATGATTTAATTATTTAAAGGCTATATACATTCATTCTGTGTGGGACAAGATGGATTTTAAGGTTAAGGATTTAGGGCTAGCTCCTAAGGGTAGAGTTCAGATAGAGTGGGCTGAAGCTCATATGCCAGTACTTAGACTCATTAAGGAGGAATTCAGGATTTCTAAGCCGTTTAAAGGGTTGAAGGTATCGGCTGTATTACATGTAACTAAGGAAACAGCAGTACTTATTAAGACTTTATTAGAGGGCGGTGCTGAGGTATGGCTTGCTGGTAGTAACCCACTATCTACTCAAGACGAGGTTGCTGCTGCGTTAGTTGAGTATGGAGCTCATGTATATGCTTGGAGAGGGGAGAGTAAGGATGAGTATTATTGGTGTATTGAGAGGGTTGCTGAGGTACTACCTAATATAGTAGTAGATGATGGTGCTGACCTACACGCGTATATACATTCTAAGGGTTTAAGTAGTAAGGTTAGTGGAGGTACTGAAGAAACTACTACAGGTGTTAATAGACTTAGAATACTTGAGAGGGAGGAGAGGTTGGGGTATCCAGTAATAGCTGTGAACGACTCATATACTAAGTACCTATTCGATAATAGGTACGGGACTGGGCAATCAACTATTGACGGCTTGTTAAGAGCTACTAACATATTAATAGCTGGTAAAGTAGCTGTAGTTGCTGGTTATGGATGGGTTGGTAGAGGTATAGCTAATAGGTTGAGGGGGATGGGGGCTAGAGTAATAATTACTGAGGTTAACCCTATCAGAGCTTTAGAAGCTGTGATGGATGGTTTCGATGTAATGCCTATGAGTAAAGCGTGTGAGATCGGGGATATATTCATAACAGCTACTGGGAATATTAACGTAGTTGATGCTGAACACCTAACTAAAATGAAGGACGGTGCTATCCTAGCTAATGCAGGACATTTTAACGTAGAGATTAACGTTAATGCTTTAGAGTCATTATCCATTAGTAAGAGGACCTTGAGGGAACACGTAGTCGAGTATACGTTAAGGAATGGTAGGAAGCTATACCTACTAGCTGAGGGGAGGTTAGTTAATCTAGTAGCTGCTGAGGGACATCCAAGTGAGGTTATGGATTTAAGCTTCGCTAATCAAGCATACGCGATAAAATACTTAGTTGAGAACTCCAACAAATTAAGTAGGAGGGTATATAAACTACCTGATGAGGTAGATGAATCCATAGCTAAGTTAAAACTGAAGTGTATGGGTATATCTATAGATGAATTAACTGAGGAACAGAGGAAGTACTTAAGTAGTTGGGAGTTAGGGACGTAAGGAAAATAGCTAGTAATGTTATGTTCTAAATGGTTTATTATTAAGAAACATCTACACAAATTCTTAAACAATCATCAGAACATTTAAGGAATTCGTCGTAATCTCTATCAACACATAGGTCTATACATTTATCCTCACATAGTAGTAGTTGTGACGTGGCAATACACATCACCACACAGTATTACGTTAGGAATACTTCTTTTTAAACTTTTCTGTAGATTAACTAATGGTGTAGTTAATGAGTGAAGCTAATGATCTCGTATTAGGTGATTTAGAGAATATATGGTTTGAATATGATAAGCAAAACGATATACTATACATAAATTTTGGTTATGATGTTGAGGATGCTGATGAATCTATATTAACGAGTAATAACGTCGTAGTGAGGATAAAGAATCGTAGAGTAGTCAGTTTAACAGTATTTGACTTCAGCAAGAAAGTTAGTTTAGAGTAATACAGTAATACAGTGTGGTAATACGTGCTCTTAGTATTCTACGGTAAGGGTAAGGGTAAGACCACTGCCGCATTAGGAACAGTCTTCAGGTTCTTAGGATATGGTGGTAGGGTACTCGTCATTCAATTCATGAAGTCCCATAATAGTGGAGAGTATTACTTCTATAAGAGGTTAGTTACTTACGGTGTTACTATTAGATGGTATTGCTTAGGAACTGATGAGTTTGTAAATCCTGATAATTTAGGTAGTGATTCAGCATCTATAACCATAGCCAAGAGCGTAGGTTTCCTACTTTATGAATACCCTAGGATAATTAATGAGTTTAAACCAGAGTTAGTAGTGTTTGATGAGTTAGGCTTAGCAGTACATATGTGTTTAATCCCTGAAGACCTCATATTAGATATCCTAAGTAAGTATTCAAAAAATAATGTACTCCACGCTATAGTAACTGGTAGGTATGTACCTAAGAGGGTGTTAGATATTGCTGACTTAGTTACTAACTGCTGTGAGATAAAACATTATTTTAAGCAAGGCTATACAAATATTAAAGGTCTAGATGTTTAAGACTTCTTAAATTCCTTCTCTAACTCCATCCTTAACTTAGATAACTCATCAATCTTCTCCTTAATCTCATTTAAGAGTTCCTCACTAGCTTTAATACCCCTACGTACAAAGAATGTTACAGCTTCAGACCTACTCCTAAACACACCAACGTTAACTAACATATCAATAAGTTTTAATTCATCATCTGAAATCCTCACAGAAACAACACTTGAAGCTCCTTTAGTAATACCTTTCTCAACCTCAGAACGAATATCTTGTAACACATCACTTAACACTCTAGAAACACTATCTAAAGCTACAGTAGATATCTTAAATATATTAGGTATTAATGAGTAACTCAGAACCTCCCTACCTTCAATAACACCCCTAATACCTTCCCTAATATCATCCAAACTAGTCAGTAGCTCATCAATCATATCACTGATCTCATCCTCAAAATCCTCAATCCTACCAACAACAACATCCCTAATATCTCTAGGTAGTGACCTGACCTCCCTCTTAATAAGCCTTATCTGCTCTCTAAACCTACGTATAAAACCTCTAATATCTTTTCTAACATTAGCAACCTTATCCTTAATCAACCATATATCCTCCTTCCTCTTAACCATCTCAGATATCTTACTCAATTCCTCACGAATCCTGCTAAACTCCTCATTAGCCTGCTTAATCATATCATCTAACTTCTTATTAATCTCATCAACACCCATAAGACCACCTAATTAAAAGATACTGCAACTCTTATAAATATTACATATAATAAGTTAGAAATTACATACAAATCCCTATATAAACCGAAACCGATAATACAACATTAAGTAGGGAGTAGTAGTTAGTACTAATAAATAATATTCCAGGATAAACTACTTGAATTAATGGCTAAATCCTTAATCCTTCTATTATCGTTATAGTTAAGTTTTTAAACCCTAACCTTACTCTATTCGGATCTGGTGGTCGTAATTAATACTACCTGTTCCGGAATTAAATCTAGACCCGGTATTTACTGTTAAGTTAACCCCAGCTAAGATTGGTGTTGGAGCAACTCAAGAATTAGGTCAGGACTTAAGACGGAGGAACGTATCAAGGGTATTACTTATATGTGGTAAGAACACATATAATAAAGTTGGGATAGCTAAGGGTTTAGTTAAGGTTATCGAATCTGAAGGAATTGAGGTACATGTGTGGAGTGGTGTTGAACCTGAACCATCTTTAGAATCTATTGAGGATGGTATTAAATTTGCTAGTGAGTTGAAGTTCGATGCTATAGTAGCGGTTGGTGGTGGGAGTGCTATAGATACTGCTAAGTTAGTAAACCTCTACACATCATACCCAACACCTAATGTCCTAGACTACCTACCACAACCAGTAGGTGCTGGTAAACCTATCCCAGGAGCTTTAAAGCCGTTAATTGCTGTACCAACAACCTCCGGTAGTGGTAGTGAGACAACACCAACTGCAGTATTTAAAGTTAGTAAGGATGGTGTTAAATTCGGTATATCAAACGAGTACCTACTACCAACTTACGCTGTAGTAGACCCTATCAACACAGTAACCATGCCTCAAAACACTACAGCATCTACAGGTTTGGATGCTTTAATGCATGCTATTGAAGCATATACAGCAAAACCCTACAACATGAAGTCTAAGCCTAGTAGGAGTGATTTAAGGCCTGTTTATGTAGGGTCTAACCCGGTAACTGATACCTTCGCTGAGAAAGCTATAGAGCTTATAGGGAAGTACCTTAAGAGAGCGTACTTTAACGGTCAAGACCTAGAGGCTAGGTATGGTATGTCAATAGCTTCCTACATGGCTGGAGTAGCTTTAGGGAACGCAGGAACCCATATATCACACGCGATATCATTAGTATTAGGAGGTATTGTAGATGTACCGCACGGTATATGTGCTGCGATTACAGCACCTGCGTTACTTGAAGTCATAGCTAACGTACTCCCTGAGAAAGTAGTGAAGATATCAATACTGCTAGGCTCTGAAGTTGAAGTAAATATTAAGAGACAAATTAGTAAGTCTATCGAAGTTATTAAGGAACTATTGATAAGTCTTAAAGTACCTAACGGTCTTAACGAGTTAGGGATTTCTGAATCTCAAATACCTCTCATAGCTGAGAAGACCTTACTAATGCGTAGATTACTTGCACAAAGTCCTGTAGAGGTTTCTAAAGACATTATAGAGAAGATCTTGATGAAGTCAATTAGTATTTACTGAAAACATCAGTATTTTTATACTATCCCTACGGACCTATTGAAATTCCTCCATCAACATTAATTATCTGTCCAGTTATGTAGTTAGAATCATCAGATGCTAAGAACACGACAACCTTAGCAACATCCTCCGGCTTACCTAATCTACCTAAAGGTATTTTCTCTATGAAGCTCTTCTTAACTTCTTCAGGCCATGGTGCAGTCATAGGGCTTTCTATAACTCCAGGTGCGACAGCATTAACTAAGATGTTATACTTAGCTAGACGTTTAGCTAAGGATTTCGTAAGACACATCAAACCTGCTTTAGAAACTGCGTAATCCACACCAGCAAATATACCGCCGACATGACCAGCAAGTGAGGACATATTAATTATCTTACCATATCTCTGAGCCTTCATATACTTTATAACCTCTTTAGAGAGCATTGCAGCAGCCTTCAAATTAACATTCATAACTTTATCCCACTGCTCTTCAGTCATATCCTCAATAGATGTTGTTGAGAAAATACCTGCATTATTCACTAGTATATCTATTCTACCGTACTTCTCTAACGTCACCTTCATAATCCTCTCTCTATCCTCTTTCTTAGTTATGTCTGCTTTTACTGCTGTTACATCACCATACCTACTCAACTCTTTAGCAGTCCTCATCAACTCCTCCTCAAGAACATCAACTATAACTACCTTAGCACCCTCC